>Ga0136613_10001932_pt1 | contig 10928 bp, 10 predicted proteins | sample AntDrymUQ2722106_2_FD_106649 | JGI IMG/M metagenome (GOLD analysis project Ga0136613, IMG submission 106649) | Polar desert sand microbial communities from Dry Valleys, Antarctica - metaG UQ272 (21.06) | ecosystem: Environmental > Terrestrial > Soil > Desert | place: Antarctica: Dry Valley... | reverse complement strand
GGCGGCTTCTTGCGCGCGAACTGCATCACGTTCTTGAAGTTCACGAAGATCCCCTGGGCGGTCTCGGGGCGCAGGTAGATGGTGGAGCCCTCGTCCTGCACCGGCCCCATGTTGGTCTGGAACATGAGGTTGAAGTTGCGCGGCTCCGACAGATCGCCACCGCACTCCGGGCACTTGAGGCCGGTCGTTTCGCGCCCCTCGGCCTCAGCCGCCTCCTCCAGGTGGTCCAGCCGCCAGCGCCGCTTGCACTTGCCCAGGCACTGGACGAGGGGGTCGGTGAAGCCCTCGAGGTGGCCGGAGGCCTCCCATGTCCGCGGGTGCATGAGGATGGCGGCGTCGAGGGCCACCATGTCGTCGCGTTCCTGCACGTTGGCTCGCCACCACTCGGCCTTCACGTTGGACTTCAGCAGCACGCCGTAGTGGCCGTAGTCGTAGGTCGAGGCCAGCCCACCGTAGATCTCGGAGGACTGGAAGATGAAGCCTCGGCGCTTGCACAGCGAGACGATCTTCTCCATGGTCACGGCGTCGGCGCTCATCGGCGGCCAACCCTATTCATGGGTGGTCGGGAAACACAATCTGCCCGCTATTTGCGATTTTCCGGCGGATGGGCGTCCGCGCCGTGGTCTAGGTTCCCGCGCCGACGTCATGGTGATCTTCCGCCCCATCGGACATCTCGCGGCCTGGCTGGTCTGGCACTCGACAGGGGTCTCCCTGTACGAGGACCTCGACGCGCCGCGCCCGCCGGCCACCACGACCTAGCGCGGGATTTTCACCCCTTCGGCACTCCTATACTGAGAGTGCCATGCCGATCTATGAGTATCGCTGCGAGAAGGGGCACGTCCTCGAGATGATGCAGCGTATGAGCGACGGCCCGCTGGAAGCCTGCACCACCTGCGGGGCTTCTGTGCAGCGAGTGTTCCACCCCATCGCGGTGCATTTCAAGGGTTCGGGCTTCTACAACACCGACTACGGCAAGGCCAAGAACAACAAGGCCTCGAAGGAGGGCAAGGGCGAGTCGTCGGAGTCGGGCTCCTCGGACTCGAAGTCCGACTCGAGCTCCTCGGACTCCAAGTCCTCGGACTCGAAGTCCGCCGACTCCAAGTCCTCCGGCAAGTCGGAGTCAAAGACGTCCAAGGCCTCCTCCTCGTCCTCGTCGGACTAGGGCGCTAACGACCCAGAAGATCGTTCACGGCCGAGGTCTTCTCGGAGTCCGTGTAGAGCAGGTCCCCCGTGCCGAACGAGCTGGGCTTGAGCACCCGCGTGTCGCCTGCCCCGCCGGTGGCCATGTCCGCGGCCAGCCCCATCAGCCCCGGGCCCCTGAGGTCGGTCTTGATCGTCTTCGGGGCCCGCCAGCTCACAAGTGGCAGCCGGATGAACGTGGAGGGGGAGAGCAGCCGGCGGCGGGTGCCGTTGAGCACCTCCTGCTGGCGAGCAGCCCGGTCGATGTCGTTTTCGGCCGGTGCGCAGGGGTTCTTGCGGACGCGAGCGAAGCCGAGCGCGCGGCGGCCATTCAGGTGGCGCTCGCCCTTGCGGAGGTTGAACCCGCGGTAGAAGTTGTCGAACTCGGGCGCGCAGATGCGCATCTTGTTGTTCACGGTGATCCCACCCATGGCGTCGATGAAGGCGGGGAAGTCCTTGAAGTCCACTTCGATCAGGTGGTCGATCTCCAGGTCGTTGCCGAGAAAGTTCTCCACGGTCTCGATCATCAGCGGCGCGCCGCCGAGCGAGTAGGCCCCGTTGATCTTCCCGGTGCCGTGGCCGGGAATCTCGGCGGAGGAGTCGCGCGGGATCGAGAGTTTGCGCACACCACCGAACTGGGCCCGTACGAGCATGATCGAGTCGGCTCTGCCGGGTCCGCCCTGGGTCTCGTCGATCGAGGCACCCTTGCGCTCGTCGGAGCCGAGCACGAGGATGGTGGCGCCGCTGAAGAGGTTGCCATTGCCGTTCAGCGCCTCCTCGGCCTGGGGGGACGACCCGCCCTCCAGCTGGGCGCTGACGATGAACAGCACCAGCGAGAGAAGGAGCCAGCCCAGGATGCCGAGCAGGATCCACCTGATCACGCGGCCCGGTGAGATCTCGCGTTTGCGCCGCGGGCGGTCGCCCCCATCGTCGCGGCCGACGTCGCGCTGCGGACCCGCGCGTTTGCGCAGGCCCTCCAGCCCGCCGCCCTTGCCGAAGGGGCTGGGGCGCCGCGAGCGGTAGACCTTGTAGTCGGGGCGGTCGCCTTGATCGGCCAAGCCCTCTCTTATAGCTCGCGGGGCCTCCAGCTCCTCCACGAATATCGTTGGGCCCATGCCTCCACGGCGAGTAATCGGGATCGACGCCGGGGGCACGAAGCTGCTCGGAGGGGTCGTCGACGACACCCTCACGGTCCACCACCGGGTCCGCCGGCTCTGGCGGGGAGCGGATCGCCGCGAGACGATCGACATCGTGCTCGACTCCGTTGCCGAGGTGCGCGCGGCTGCGCCCGACGTGGAGGCGGTGGGATTCGGGATTCCCTCGCTGGTGAACGGCGAACGAGGGGCGTCGGTGTGGTCCAACCACCTACCGATCGACGATGTCCCCTTCCGCGACCTGATGAGCGAGCGCCTCGGGCTGCCGGTGGTGGTCGACAACGACACCAACGCCGCGGCCCTGGCCGAGCACCGTCACGGCGCCGCCAAGGGAGCCAACCACGCGGTGATGATCGCGCTCGGCACCGGCATCGGCGGCGGCCTCGTGCTCAATGGAAAGGTCTACCGCGGGGCCCACGGCTTCGCGGGCGAGCTGGGTCACATGGTGGTCGATCACGAGGGCGCGGACTGCCCCGGGAACTGCCCGGGCCGCGGATGCCTCGAGGTGCTCGTGAGCGGCAACGCGATCGGGGTGGCCGGCCACGGGGTCGCCACGCGCGACCCGCGCTCGGCGCTCGGCCGGCGGCTGGCCGAGGGCGGGCAGATCACGGGCGGGCTGGTCACCGAGCTGGCACACGAAGGGGACGCCGAAGCGCGGGTGGTCCTGGCCGAGATCGGCCGGCAGCTCGGATCGGGGCTCTGCGGCGTGATCAACGCGCTCGATCCCGAGGTCGTGGTGGTTGGCGGCGGCGGGGTGGCCGCCGGGGATCTCCTGCTCGGCCCGGCTCGCGAGGTGGTCGCGCAGCGCGCGCTGCCACCGATGGCCGAAGCGGTTCGGATCGTCCCGGCCCACTTCGGTGACGAGTCGGCAATGCTCGGCGCCGCCCTTCTGGCGCTCGACGAGATCGCACGATGAGCCTGGTGGTCTGCCCCACACCCATCGGCAACCTCGAGGACGTGACCCTGCGGGTGCTCGCTGCGCTCCGCGAGGCTGACGTGATCGCCTGCGAGGACACGCGGCGTACGCGCACCCTGCTCGACCGCTACGGCGTGAGCTCGCCCCTTGTGAGCTACCACGAGCACAACGAGGAGCAGCGCGCCGCCCAGTTGGTGGAGCGGATGCAGGGCGGCGACACGGTGGCCCTGGTGTCCGACGCCGGCATGCCGCTCGTCTCAGATCCCGGCTACGTGCTCGTGCGCGCATGTGTGGCGGCCGGGATCGGCGTCGAGGTGCTGCCCGGGCCGTCGGCCGCCATCGCCGCGCTCGTGGCCTCCGCGCTCCCGGCGGACCGCTGGCGCTTCGCGGGCTTCCTGCCGCGTAAGCGGGGCGAGTTGTCCAAGGTGCTCGCCGAGGGCGGTGGCACCCTAGTGGCGTTCGAGTCGCCGCGCCGGGTGCCCGCCACGCTGGCACTGCTCGCCGACCTGGACCCCGGCCGCGAGGTGGCACTCTGCCGTGAGCTCACCAAGCTGCACGAGGAGGTGGTGCGGGGCAGCGCCGCCGAGCTGGCCGAGCGCTATGCGGGCAAGCCGCCGAAGGGCGAGGTGGTGCTGGTGCTGGGGCCCTCGGAGATCGGACCCGGAGGCACCGGAGCGGAGCCCGCGGGGCTCGAGCAGCTGCGCCGCCTGGTGGACGCCGGGGCAAAGCCCCGGCCGGCGGCCACGGCGGTCGCCGAGCTAACTGGCGGCAGCGCGAACGCGCTCTATAAGGCGCTCACCCAGTAACGGTTCTCACACGAGCGTTGCCGCTCATCACCCTCGTGTGACGGTTCGCCGCGCCCGTCTCCATGGGCGGCGGGCCGGCCCCTAGCGTCGCGGGCGTGTCCTGGCCGCTGACCACCCTCACTCGCCTGGCCTGCGCGCTGGCGCTCCTCGTCGCACCTGCATCAGCCGCGGCCGACTGGAGTTGGCCTGTCGCCGGCGAGGTCATCACCAACTACCGCAACGGCGCCGATCCGTACGCGGGCGGGCAGCACCGCGGCATCGACATCGCGGCAGAGGCCGGGAGGCCGGTCATGGCCGCGGCCGGAGGTGCGGTGCGCTTTGCGGGCGTGGCGGGCTCCTCCGGGTTCACCGTCTCGGTCCGTACCGCCGACGGGCGCTTCGACACCTCCTACCTGCACCTGTCGGCCCTCGGTGTGCGCGAGGGGGACGCGGTCTCCGCGGGCGACCGGCTTGGCACGGTGGGAACCAGCGGCCGCCGCTCGGTCGAGCGCCCGCACCTGCATTTTGGTGTGCGCGAGGCGGGTTCGCGGCACGCCTATGTCGACCCTCTCACCCTGCTGGGGCCGCCGCCCCCGGCGGGGCCACCCGAGGCGCCGCGCGTGGTGCCCGCTCCCGCGCCGGTCCCGGTGGTGCCGGGCCCCGTTGCGGTGCCCGAGGCCGTGAGGCTTCCCGCCGCCCGGCGTTTGCGCCTGCCCGCTGGGCGGCGGGCGCCTGGGGCGCGCCGTGTGCCGGCTGGACGGCGGCTGCCCGGGCCGGCGCTCCTCCCCGCGCCGGTGCCCGGGGGGGCTCCGGCGGGGTCGCCCGCCCTGCGGCCGCTGCCCGCGCTGGGTCGCACGCGTGCCGCGGAGCGCGGCCGCACGGCCCGCGGTCCAGATCGCGCCGTCCTCCCGGGGCTGGGTCCCCATGTGGCCGGCCCACCGGCCGGGGCTCCGGCGGCACGACCGGCGCCCGCGGGTGCCCGCCCGGCGCCAGACGGCAGGGGTCCGGATCTGGGCTGGGTGCTCGCCTGCCTGGGCCTGCTGCTCGCGGCCGCGCTGATGGGGCGAGCTCGGGAGGGCGGTGGCGGTGCGGCGCGCGCCGCTCGCTCGCCCGGCGGCCTCGATCCACGCGCGGCGCTGCGCGCCGGCGTTCTGAAACTGCGCAGTAAGGGTGGGTGAGCAGCGCCGGGGTGGCCGCCCAATCACCCGCCAGTAGCATCGCTGCGCAGTGTCCTTCTACCTCACCACGCCCATCTACTACGTGAACGGGGAGCCCCACCTCGGTCACGTCTACACCACGGTCGCGGCCGACGTGGTCGCTCGCCACATGCGCCAGCGCGGCGAGGATGTCTTCTTTCTCACCGGCACCGACGAGCACGGCGAGCCCGTGGCCCAGGCCGCCGAGCGCGAGGGGGTGCCGCCACGCGAGCTGGCCGACCGCAACGCCGAGCGGTTCAAGCGCGTCGCCGAGCGCGTGAACGCCACCAACGACTTCTTTATCCGCACGAGCGACGAGGAGCACAAGGCGGCCGTCGCGGAGGTGGTCATCCGCATGAAGGAGAACGGCCACGTCTACGAGGGCACCTACGAGGGCTGGTACTGCCCCCGCTGCGCGGACTTCAAGACCGACAGCGAGTTGATCGAGGGCGACAAGTGCCCGATCCACCTGATCGTTCTCGAGCGCGAGAAGGAGGACAACTGGTTCTTTCGCCTGTCCCACTTCCAAGAGCGGCTCGAGCAGTTGTACGCCGACAACCCTGGGTGGGTCCTTCCCGGCAACCGCTACAACGAGGCACTGTCGTTCATCAAGGGCGGGCTGCGCGACTTCTCGCTCAGCCGGGCCCGGATCTCCTGGGGCGTGCCCGTGCCGTGGGACCCCGAGCAGGTGGTCTACGTGTGGGTGGACGCGCTGCTCAACTACTACACGGCGCTGTCCTACGCACGCGAGGGCGAGGACCTCACCGAACGCTTCTGGCCGGCGTCACTGCACGTGATCGCCAAGGACATTCTCAAGTTCCACGCGGTGTTCTGGCCAGCCCTGCTGATGGCCGCCGACCTGGAGGTGCCGCGGCGCGTCTTCATCCACGGCTACCTGCTGATGGACGACCACAAGATGTCGAAATCGCTGGGCAACGTGCTCGACCCGTTCCAGGTGATGGACATCTATGGCACCGACGCACTGCGGTTCTACCTGCTTCGCGAGGTGGCGTTCGGCCAGGACGGCTCGATCTCGCCGGAGGGCTTCGAGTCGCGCTACAACACCGAGCTGGCCAACGGATACGGCAACCTCGCCAGCCGCGCGCTCGCGATGATCGGCCGCTACCGCGGCGGCACGGTGCCCGAGGCGGAGCCGTCCGCCGAACTGGTCACGGCGTTCGAGGGGCTGGGAGGCCGGGTGTGCGAGCTGCTCGACGGGGTGGAGGTGAGCGCCGCGCTGGACGAGATCTGGCAACGCGTTCGCCTGCTCAACCGCTACGTGCAGGACGAGGCCCCGTGGCAGCTGGCCAAGGAACCCAACCAGGCGGAGCATCTCGACGAGGTGCTGGCGGGGGTGGCCGAAGGGCTGCGTGTGGTGTCGGTGCTGCTGCACCCGTGGATGCCGGAGACGGCCGAGAAGCTGCTCGCCGCGCTGGGGCGCGAGGACCGCTCGCTGGAGCACGCGGAATTCGGCACCGGCGCGGGCGGCGCCCAGATATCCGAGCTAGGTCAGCTCTTCCCGAAGGTCGAGGCCTCCGAGCCCTCGGCCGCGTAGAGGAGCGCGGGTGGTCGACACCCATTGCCACCTCGACTCGTGCGAGCCCCCCGACGCCGAGCTGGTGGCGCGCGCCCGGGCAGCTGGTGTGGGGAGGCTGGCCACCGTCGGCATGGATGGCGCCTCGATCGAGCGCGCCCTCACCGCCGCCCGCGAGCACGACGGCGTGGTGGCCATCGTCGGCCGGCATCCGCACAAGGCCGAGGGCTTCGGTCCGTCCGACCTCGAGGAGATCGAGCGTGCGTGCAGGGATCCGCTGGCCCGTGCCGTCGGGGAAACCGGCCTCGACTACTACCGCGACAATGCGCCTCGCGAGGATCAGCGCCGGGCCTTCGAAGCCCAGCTCGACCTGGCCGCCAGAACGGAGCTGCCGGTGATCATCCACACGCGCGCGGCGGAGGACGACACCTTCGCGATCCTCGCCGAGCACGCCGCCCAGACCACGGTGGTGCTGCACTGCTTCTCGGCGCCCGACCGGGTGGAGGAGTGCGTGGAGCGCGGCTACGTCTGCTCGTTCGCCGGGAACGTGACCTACAAGAACGCCGAGGCGCTCCAGGCGGCTGCCCGCGAGGTGCCCGACCACCTGCTCCTGGTGGAGACGGACTCGCCCTACCTCGCACCGGTCCCGCTGAGGGGCAAGCCCAACGAGCCGGCCAACGTGGTGCACACGGCCGAGTTCGTAGCCGGGCTGCGCGGGCTGTCCTATGACGATCTCGACGCGGTGGTTGAGCGCAACGCCACGCGCGTCTTCGGGCCGTGAGCGCCGAGCAGCTTCCCCGTCAGGCCAGCCTCAACCGGCTGCGGCGGTTCGGCGTCCGGCCCAACCGCGAGCTGGGTCAGAACTTCCTGATCGACAACAACCTGCTGGAGGTAATTGCCCGCGCGGCCGAGGTGTCCGGTGAGGACGTGGTGCTCGAGGTGGGCGGCGGGCTGGGGGTGCTGTCGGAGTACCTCGCCTCCCGCGCCCGCCATCTGCATGTCATCGAAGTGGACCGCTCGCTCGAGGCGCCGTTGCGCGACGCCCTCGACCCCTTCGACAACGCCACCCTTCACCTGACCGATGCCGTGAAGCTCGATCTCGCGACGCTGCGCCCGGCGCCGGACAAGGTCGTGGCCAACCTTCCCTACGGTGTGGCGGCCACCGTGCTGCTGAACTCGATCGAGCAACTCCCCGGCGCCACCGTGTGGGTGGCGATGGTGCAGCGCGAGGTGGGCGAGCGCCTGGCGGCGGCCCCGGGCAACAAGACCTACGGCGCCACGTCGGTGCTCGCCCAGCTGGCGTGCGAGGTGAGGGTGCTGCGACGGGTGCCCTCGACGGTGTTCCATCCCGAGCCGGCCGTGGAGTCCGCGCTGGTGGCGCTGCGCCGGATCGCTGCCACGCCGGCGCCGGAGGTACGCGCGCTGGTGCACGCCGCCTTCGCCCACCGGCGCAAGGCGCTGGCCGGGTCGCTCGGCCTCGCGCCCGGAGCGCCGGAGGACCTGCGCGCTCGCGCCCGCGCCGCACTCGCGGAGACGGGCCATCCCGCCGACGCCCGCGCCGAGCGGCTCTCGCCCACCGATTTCGATCGCCTGGCCACGCTGCTGGGCCACGAGTCTCTCGCGGGTCTGCGGCCCAGCGGCAGCCCGCGATGAGCGTCGCCGAGCACGCCCCCGCCAAGGTGAATCTCGTTCTGCGAGTTGGGCCGGTGCGCGCGGATGGCCTGCACGAGCTGTGCTCGCTGTTCGCCTCGGTCGAGTTGGAGGACCGGGTGGAGCTGCATGCCGCGCCGGAGGGAGAGGACGTGGTGGTCTGTCCCGGCGTGGCGGGCGAGAATCTCGCCTCGAGGGCGCTGCGGCTGTTCCGGGAGGAGGCCCCGGAAGCCGAGCTCGGGCCGGTGCGGGTGAAGATCGACAAGGCGATCCCGGTAGCCGCAGGGCTGGGTGGCGGGAGCGCTGACGCCGCGGCGGTCCTGCGGGGCGCGAACCGCCTCGCGGGCCACCCGCTGTCAGGCCAGGACCTGCACGCCCTCGCTGTGCGCCTGGGATCGGATGTACCCAGCCAGCTGCGCCCCGGGCACGCCATCGTCACCGGCGGGGGAGACCTCGTGGAACCGGTGGCACTGCAGGCGATCGATCTCGTGCTCGTGCCACAGGAGCGGGGCCTGGCCACCGGCGAGGTCTACCGAGAGCTCGACCGGCTGCGGGCGGCCGGTGAGATCGCGCCCCCCGCGGCTCTGGATCCCTGGCCGCTGCGCGAGCTGGCGGGCCACACCGGGCTCCAGTTGGCGACCGCCCTTGGGAACGACCTCGAGGCAGCGGCGCTGTCGCTGCGCCCGGAGCTGGCCGAAGGCCTGGCCGCCCTCGAGCGGCGCGGCGCTCTCGCCGCGCGGGTCACGGGATCCGGCCCCACCCTGTTCGGGGTGTTTGCGAGCGCGCGCGAGGCCGAGGACGCCGCACGCGAGCTTCCCGGCGCCACCACCACCCGCACCCGATGAAGCGCATCCGGGAGAACAAGGGGAAGGTGGCGCTGGCGTCGGTCGTCGTGGTGGTCGCGGTGCTCTACGCCGCCGGGCTCACGCCCGAGTTCCCCGACCCCAAGAAGGCGATCGAGGACATCGCGCAGGCCCTTGGGCCGTGGACCTACGCGCTGGTCGGGGCCGCCGCGTTCCTGGAGACGGGAGCGTTCGTCGGCCTGGTCGCGCCGGGAGAGACCACAGTGATCGTCGGCGGCGTGATCGCCGGCCAGGGAGAGGTGGACCTGCTGCCGATGATCGGGCTCGTGTGGGTGGCCTGCGTGCTGGGCGACACGGCCAGCTTCTACCTCGGGCGCAAGCTCGGCCGGAACTTCCTGCTGCGTCACGGCCCGAAGGTGAAGATCGACGAGGAGCGTCTCGAGCGGGTGGAGTCCTACTTCGAGCGCCATGGCGGCAAGACCATCCTGATCGGACGATTCATCGGTCTGGTGCGCGCGGTCTCGCCGTTCGTGGCGGGCTCCTCGGGCCTGGCCTTCCGCCGGTTCTTCCCCTACAGCGTGATCGGCTGCGGCCTCTGGGGCACCATCTTCACGCTGCTCGGGTTCATCTTCTACCGCTCATTCGACCGCGTGGCTGCAATCGCCGGGCAGGCCGCGCTCGGCTTCGCGGTGAGCGTCGGTTTCATCGTGGCCGTGGTGGTGGCCTACCGCCGGCTGCGCGATCCGGACCAGCGCCGCAGGCTGGGCGCCTGGGCTGAGCGCCAGGCACAGCGGCCGGTCCTGCGCCCGCTCGCGGCGGCCCTGCGCCCCGTCTGGCAGCGGGCGATCGCGCCGGTGGTCGGAGCGATCCGGCCACGTCTCCACCTGCTCTCGGACCGCCTCACCCCTGGCGAGCTCGGGTTGGAGCTGACCACGGTGGTGGCGGTGGCCGGGGTTGGCGCCTACGTCTTCGCCCTCTACACGTCCATCGTGACCGGCGAGATCGCCAGCGTGACCGGCGGCGACCGTGAGCTGCTCGACCTCGCCACCGACCTGCGCGGCGACACGGCCACCGACGTGGTCGAGCTGGTCACCGACCTGGGCTCGTTCACGTTCGTCGCGGCGCTGGTCTTCGTGGCGGCGATGGTGCTGATCGCGCGCGCCAGGTTCGCGGCTCTGGGCGCGCTGATCGTGGGCTCGCTGCTCATCCTCTTTGCCGTCGACATCGCCAAGGACGCGGTGGACCGACCGCGGCCGTCCAATCCTCTCCAGTCCACCGACGGGTCGAGCTTCCCGAGCGGGCACGCCGCCTACTCCACGATCTGGGTGGGGGTGGCGCTCGTGATCGCCCGCGTGGTGCCGGGGCTCGTGCGCGACGCCATCCTGGTGGGCGTTGCGGTGATGGTGGCCGTCGCGATCGGCCTTTCGCGCGTCTACCTGCGCGTGCACTACTGGTCTGACGTCGCCGCCGGGTGGGGCATGGGCGCCGCCATCCTCGGCACCGTCGGAGCGATTGCGCTGATCGTCGCCCATGTCCGGCACAATCAAGAGGCGTGAGCTTCGATCTGACAACCACCGAGCTGGCGGTGGCGGTGGCCGCGGGCATCGTCGGGGCGGGCTACATCGCCTTCATCCTCGTGCCCGCGGTGGCCTCCTACGGCCGGATGTGGGAAAAGGCAGCAGCCGGGTTCCTGTCGCTGTTCATCCTCGGG
>Ga0136613_10001931_pt1 | contig 10929 bp, 9 predicted proteins | sample AntDrymUQ2722106_2_FD_106649 | JGI IMG/M metagenome (GOLD analysis project Ga0136613, IMG submission 106649) | Polar desert sand microbial communities from Dry Valleys, Antarctica - metaG UQ272 (21.06) | ecosystem: Environmental > Terrestrial > Soil > Desert | place: Antarctica: Dry Valley... | reverse complement strand
GGTCGTTACGTCAGTCATGCGGCCATCCTGGCAGGGCCGGCACCGACACGTCGCTCGCCTCCAGCACCCGCGGCCCCGCATCGAGGCCGTCCAGCAGGGAGCCATTGCAAGGCTGCGCGCATGCGCGCCGATGGTCGACCGCTGTGGAACCACAACATCGCCTACCACTAGGTGGTGCTCGACGCGAAGCCGACGCCGTGTCACCGGGCGCTCGACGTCGGATGCGGTCAGGGGTTCCTGCTCTCGGAGCTGGCGGATCGCTGCTCTGTGGTCGTGGGGATCGATCCGGACGAAACCGCACTCGCCGGGGCCGCCTACAACGTTGTCGACCGAAGCAACGTGACCCTCGTGCGGAGCGACGCCATGACCGCGGACCTGCCGGAGGCCAAATTCGATCTGGTGGCTGCGGTCGCCTCGATCCATCATCTGCCGCTCGAGCCGGCGCTCGGCAGGCTCGCGACCCTTGTCCGACCGGGCGGCTCGCTTGCCATTGTGGGCCCAGCTCAGCGCATACCGAAAGAGCAGCCTGCGCTCGATGCGGGCACCGGGCAGCATCGCGCCGGCGGCGGTGCGGATCTCGCCGAGGGAACTGGCGTCCGCCTAGGTCGCCAGCCGGCGGTCCAAGGCGCCCGTGAGCGCACTCAGGACCAGGCCGGCCAGGACCCCGAGGGCCACCCCGCAGCAGTTGGGACACGGGCGGCCCGCGAAGCGGTCGGCCCAGCTGATGGCGTCGTAGGGGTTCTGGGTGGCCTGCCACGGCGGCACCGACCACCCGCACAGGCTGCAGCGGCTGTCGCGCACGACGAGGAATCGTCCAAGCGGCGGCATGTGTCCCCTCCCTGCGGGGCCGCCGCGACGCGGTCTGCGCCCTCGGCGCGACCCCTTCCGCAGCCATGATCGGCGACGCGGGCATCAGATGAAGGGAACCGGCCCCGCCGGCCGCGAGAACCAGCCCCGGTGGCCACCCGGGCCCGCGGGAGGCGACGCGGTCAGCCGAGGCGCGGCCGCAGCTCGTCTTCCCAGAAGCGGAAGAAGCCCTCGTGGTCGTCTCCGACCTGCACGACACAGACCTCTCCGAAGCCGGCATCGACGAACTCCTTGATCGCCGCGACGTGCACCTCGGGGTCGGGTCCGCAGGCGACAAGCTCGGTGATGTCCTCCTCGCGGACCGTGCTGGTCGCGGCCTCGAAGTTCACCGGGTTCGGCAGCTCCGACATCACCTTCCACCCGCTGACGCCGAACTTGAAGCGCATGGCGTGCTGGCGCGCCTTCGCCTCGTCGGTGTCGTAGCTCAGCGCCACCTGCCCGAGCGTCCGCTTGCCGGCCCCGCCGTCGCGCGCGAAAGCCGAGATCAGCTCCGCGTCCGGTTCGGTCGGCACGAGGCCGTCGCCGGCGGTGGCGGCCAGCGACATCGCCTCCGGGCCGCTCCCGGCGATCAGCACCTCGGGCGGCTGGTCGGGCAGCGTGTACAGGCGGGCGTCCTCGACGGTGATGTGCTTGCCCCGGTAGGTCACCCACCCGCCCTGCCACAGCTCCCGCATCGCCTCGACGGCCTCCGCCAGCATCTCCTGGCGGATGTCGACCGGTGGCCAGCCCCGGCCGACGACGTGCTCGTTGAGCTTCTCGCCCGCGCCGACGGCCAGGGTGAACCGACCGCCGCTCAGCACCGCGACCGTCGCGGCGGCCTGCGCGATGATCGCCGGGTGGTAGCGGATGGTTGGACAGGTGACCAGGGTGGCCAGACGGATCCGCTCGGTCCGGGCCGCGACCGCGCCGAGCACGGTCCAGGCGAACGGGCTGTCTGTGTGGCTGTCGAGCCATGGATGGAAGTGGTCGGAGATGACCGCGAAGTCGAAACCGGCCGCCTCGGCCGTCTCGGCCTGGACCAAGAGTTCGCGGGGCCCGTTGAGCTCGCTGAACAGGGTGTAGCCGAACGTCGTCATGTCGCCTCTTTCTGATCAGATGTCGCTCGGCTACCCGGGCCCTGCAGCTGGGAAACGGCGACCGACCGGCCCCTTCGGGAGCCACCGTGACGGCGAGCCGGCGGCGGAGCGCGGCGGGGGAGTTCGCGGCACGGCGGACCACCCCGCCACGGGACATCGCTCGCCGGGCAGACGCGGGCCGCTCGCGTCAGGCGCGCAGCGCCGCCGGGCGGCCCAGCAGGAAGCCCTGAGCGAGCTCCACGCCCAGGTCCACGAGGGTCTGGAGCTCCTCGGGGGTCTCCACACCCTCGGCGATCATGCGGCAGTCCGTGCTCGACGTGAAGTGCTCCAGGCCCGCCACCAGCGCCTGGCGGGCGGGGTCCGTGTCGATCCCGTGGACCCAGCCGCGGTCGAGCTTCACGAACTCCGGTCGCAGCGACAGGACGTGGTTGAGGCAGGCGTAGCCGGTGCCCGCGTCGTCGACGGACAGGCCGACGTCAGGACCCAGACGCTCGAACGCCGCCCGGATGGCCGGGTAGTCGTCGATGGGGTCGTGCTCGGTCAGCTCGATGACGAGCGGACGGGGACTTGACCCCGCGAGCGCCACGAGGCGCTCGGAGTCCATCAGGAACGGCGGCGAGACGTTCACCGACAGCCAGCTGCACGGCGGCAGGGCGGCGGCCGCCGCCACGGCCGCTGCCATGGTCGCCGCCTCGATGTCGGAACCCATGCCGAGCTGTGTCGCCTCGGCGAACCGCGGCTCAGGCGGCGCGCCGTCCGCGAAGCGGGTCAGCACCTCGTAGCCGACGATGTCGCGGGTCGGCACCTCGCAGATCGGCTGGAACACCGGGGTGAACGCCTGGCCGCCGAGGATCCACTGGAGCTCGGCGCGGAGGGACTCGGTGACTCCCCGCTGCTCCAGCGCGGGGGCCAGCAGGGCGCCGGCCACCGCCGCGAAGTCGATCGCCGCGGACAGGGTCTGCGACCCGAGGTCGACGCCGTCATCGCCCGCGGCCTGCTCCGCGCCGATGACGAGGATGCCAAGCAGGGCGCCGCCGCTGCGGAGCGGGGCGAAGGCGGCGACGGGGCTGGCGGCGTCGGCGAGCGGGATGCCGAGGGCACCGGGCGGCTGCTCGGAGCGCTCCTCGGTCCATGGCCCCGAGCTTCCGCGCCGGCGGAGCGTCCGCGACAGCGAGCGGCCCAGCGGTCGGCCGATCGCCACCGGGGGTGAGCCCGCCGCCTCGGGCGACGGCGATCGGGCCAGCAGGACGCCGGTCCCGTCCTCCGCGAAGAAGACCAGGGCCGCGCTGCTGATGCGCGGCGAGCTCGTCACCTCGCGGCAGATGACCGCAGCGGTCAGTTCGGGCGTCGCCTCGACCCGGAGGCGGCACAGCGACCCGGTGATCGCGGCCCGCTCCCCCAGCTGCTCCTCCACGACCCGCGTCCACGCGGCCTGGCCGCGCAGCTGCGCCCTGACGCGCGCGATGAGCTCGCCGGGGTCGACCGGCTTCACGAGGTAGTCGCTCGCTCCGGCGTCGAGACCGGCGACGCGGTCCACCATCTCGGCGTGCCCTGTGACGAGGATCACGGGCAGCGTCTGCGTCCGCGGGTCGGCGCGCACGCGCCGCAGGACATCGATGCCGCTCATGACCGGCATGGTGTCGTCCAGCAGCACCGCGGCCACGCGGTGCCGCCGCAGCACCTCGAGCGCCTCGCGGCCGTCGCCGGCCGGAATGCACGCGAAGCCCGCCCTGCGCAGGACATCCTCGTGCATCCGGCGGACCACGGCGTCGTCGTCGACGACGAGGATGGTCTCGGCGTTGCGGCCGCGCACAGGCATCTGCACTTCGTCTGGCCCTCCCAGGCGCGCCAGTCTCGTGCGTTGCGTCAATCGAATCTCACACTGTGTTATCAAGGCCGGTATACCCCGCGGCGGGGGCAGGGACAATTCGGACTTGTTCCGCGGGGAGGCGCCATGTGACGGAAGGTGTGCGGCGCAGCCCGATACGGCACGCCATCCCACCCTGTCGGGGGAGCGCCGACCGTGCGGACGAGGGAGGAACACCGGCTGGGGCATGCGACGAAGGCCTGCAGGAAAATCCACAGGGACGTGCGGTGAACGCACTGCGTGCAGCTAGCGGGGGGGCGTGCGCCGGCTTCCGAGCAGCTGTGCAATGCCCAGGACACGGGGGTCGGCGACAGCGTCGTCGAGCAGGATCGGCCTGCCGGTCCGGGGGTCGGACAGGGGCAGCCGCCAGTTCGGGTACTCGTCCGTCGTGCCCGGCATGTTCGGCTGCCGGCGGTCGCCCAGGGCGTCGCCCAGGCCGGCCGCGACCAGCAGCGAGGGCGTCCGTGCCACGAAGGCGTGGACGGCCCGGACGAAGTCCTCCTCGGTCGGCTCGTCACCGAGCACGCCCTCGTCGCGCAGCAGCTCGACGAGCTCGGCGAGCTCGGCGTCGACCCGCCGTTGCTGCGCCTCGGGAGACGTCGCGTCGCCGAGGAGGCCGAGGTCGGTCTGGACGCGCAGGGCCTCGCTCGTCCAGAAGCCGGCGGCGGTCGGCAGGTCGTGGGTGGTCACAGCGGTCAGCACGAGCTCCGGGTACTCGTCGGACCGCAGCCGCCGGTCCCTCGCGCGCGTCCGCTCGAACCAGATCACCCGGTTGCCGAGCACACGGCGCTCGGCGAGCGCGTCGCGGACGGCGTCCTCCACCGTGCCGAGGTCCTCGCCGACGACCACGGCGCCGGCGCCCCCGCCGGCGCGCGCGGCCTCGAGGGCGAGGATGCCGAGCAGGTCCTCGGCCGGGTAGCGCACGTAGGTGCCGGCCGCGGGGGAGGCGCCCTGGGGTATCCACCACAGCCGGAACAGTCCCATGATGTGGTCAATGCGGATCCCGCCGGCGTGGCGGAGCACGGAGGCGACCATCTGCCGGAACGGGGCGTAGCCGGAGGCGGCCAGGCGGTTGGGAAGCAGCGGCGGCAGGCGCCAGTCCTGGCCCTGCTGGTTGAACTCGTCCGGCGGCGCACCGACGGTCACGTCGGTGGCCAGGTCGTCCTGCAGCGCCCAGGCGTCGGCGCCGCCGGGGTTCACCCCGACCGCGAGGTCGTGGACGATGCCCAGCGCCATGCCGGCCTCGACGGCGCTCGACTGCGCCTCGGCGAGCTGGGTGTCGCACAGCCATTGGAGCCAGATGTGGAACTCCACCCGGTCGGCGAGGTCGCCGCGCGCCACGGCCACCGCCGCCCCCGCCGGGTGGCGGAACTCTGCCGGCCACCCGCGCCAGCTGCCGCCGTGCCGCTCGGCGAGCGCGCAGTAGGTGGCGAAGTCGACGAGGCCGTGCCCCTCGGCGTCCCGGTAGGCGGCGAACGCGGCGGCGCGCCCTGGGACGAGCGGCGCGGCGCTGAGCAGGGCGAGGGCGGCCATCTTGGCCTGGAACACCCGGTCTCGGTCGATGCGGTCGGTGTCGTTCAGCGCCCGGCACCCGGCCGCCATCGCCGCGACGCGCTCGCGGTCGGCGGCCGGGAGAGCGGCGAGTTCCGGCACGTCGGTGACCCGCAGGTAGAGCGGGTTCGCGAAGCGCCGGCTCGACGGGAAGTACGGCGACGGCTCCTGCGGCAGCAACGGCGCCGCGGCGTGGAGCGGGTTCACCAGCAGGAAGTCGGCCCCCAAGCGTCCACCCCACCGCCCGAGGCTGGCCAGATCGCCGAGGTCACCGATCCCCCAGCTCGCCCGCGACCGGGTCGCGTAGAGCTGCACCATCCACCCCCAGCCGCGCCGCTCCGGCAGCGGGCACCGCGGCGGGGCGACGACGAGGAGCGCCTCGGCCTCCCGGCCGTCGGCGCCCGCCAGCAGGCGGTGGTAGCCGGCCGGCAGATCCGAGGGCAGCGGCAGCGACATCCGCCCGACCTCCGCACCGTCGACCCGCCGGACCTCCTCGACGCCAGCCGGCGGGCTCAGCGTGCGGACGGTGCCATCCTCGAGGACGATCCGCGCGGTCACCGGGGCGCCCGCGTGCGCGTGCGCGGCGACGGTCCGCCGGGCCCCGACGCTCGTGACCACCGTCGGCGGCAGCAGGGACCGCCACGCCCGGGTGGCGGCCTCCGCGAGGGCGGCGCCGGCCTCGGCCTCGTCGCCGGCGTGGACGCCCATGGCCGCGAGGGCGGACCGGACGCCGGTCTCGGTGACGGCGACCGGCTCGTGCCTGTAGTCCTCGTAGACGCACGCGACACCGTACGCCTCGGCCAGCGCCGCGAGCGCGCCCTCGACCCGGTGGTCGTCCATGCCAGTGCGCTCCACCCGTACATGCCACGAGGCGGTCCCGGGCGGGACCGCCTCGCGAGCCTCCGGCGTGCGGGTCAGCCGGCCTTGGTCTTGGCGAACACGACGGCGACCTCGTCGATGAGGTCGAGCAGCTTCTGGGCGACCGCCGGGTCGACGGTGTGCTTGGCCTCGCCGGCCGCCTTCGTCGCCCGCCAGAACAGGTCGTGGAGCTCGGGGAACTGCTCGAGGTGCTGCGGCTTGAAGTAGTCGGTCCACAGGACCCAGAGGTGATGCTTGGTCAGCTCCGCGCGCTGCTCCTTGATCAACAGCGCCCGGTCGCGGAAGACCTCGTCATCCGACGCGTGGTACTTCTCGATGATCTTCTGGACCGACTCGGCCTCGATGCGGGCCTGCGCGGGGTCGTAGACGCCGCAGGGCAGGTCGCAGTGGGCAGAGACGGCGGTGGGGGCGCTGACCCGGTCCATTGCGGTCAGCAGGCGGTGGACGAACATTTCGGACGCTCCTTCTCCAACTCGGGACATGCGGGCCTTCGGGCCTACTCTAACCGGATGGGGTGGCGGCGAATCCGGGTGGGCCTGGCCTGCGCCGCGGCGCTGGCGTGGCTGGTCGCGCGGCGCTTCGGCCGCGTCGCGGTGACCGGCTCGAGCATGGCGCCTGCCCTGCTGCCGGGCGACCGGCTGCTGCTGGTCCGTACCCGGCGCCTGCGCCCGGGCGACCTCGCCGTGGTGCGCGACCCCCGGCAGCCGCGCCGGCCGGTCGTCAAGCGCGTCGCCGCCGTCGGGGCCGACGGGGCGGTCGACGTCCGCGGCGACAACGCGGCGGCGAGCACCGACAGCCGCACCTGGGGCCCGGTCCCGCCCGACCTCGTCGTCGGGCGGGTGCGTTCCCGCTACTTCCCGCCGGCGCGCTCGGGCCGCGTTGCGGGGGAGGCCCTACCGAGGTCGTGAGAATCGCCTCGGACGAGCCTCGGCGATTCACACGTGTCAAGCGCTCTGGCGCTCGGCCGTCTCCGCGAGCAGGACCTCATCGCGCAGCGGGCCGGCGATGAACTCCTCGACCATGTCGTGGCAGACGTCGTCGGCGAACTGCGCCGGCGGCGACTTCATGAAGTAGCTCGAGGGGCCGAGCAGCGGCCCGCCGATGCCGCGGTCGAGGGCCACCTTGGCGCACCGCACCGCGTCGATCACGACACCCGCGCTGTTCGGCGAGTCCCAGACCTCGAGCTTCAGCTCGATGTTCAGCGGGACGTCGCCGAAGTTGCGGCCCTCCATGCGGATGTACGCCCACTTGCGGTCCTCGAGCCAGGGAACGTGGTCGCTGGGCCCGATGTGGATGTTGTCCTTCGCGATCCCCGCGCCCATCTGCGACGTGACCGACTGGGTCTTCGACACCTTCTTGGAGGTCAGCCGGGAGCGCTCCAGCATGTTCATGAAGTCCATGTTCCCGCCGAAGTTCAGCTGGTACGTGCGGTCGATCGCCACCCCGCGGTCCTCGAACAGGCGGGTGAGGATGCGGTGGGTGATGGTCGCGCCCACCTGGCTCTTGATGTCGTCGCCGATGATCGGGACGCCCGCGTCGGCGAAGCGTTGGGCCCACTCGGGGTCGCTCGCGATGAAGACGGGCAGGCAGTTCACGAACGCGACCCCCGCCTTGAGCGCCTCGGTGGCGTAGAAGCGCGCGGCGCGCTCGCTGCCGACCGGCAGGTAGCACACGAGCACGTCGGCCTCGGCGGCGCGCAGCTCGGCGGCGACGTCGACCGGCGGGGCGTCGCTCTCCTCGCAGACCTCGCGGTAGTACTCGCCGAAGCCGTCGAGGGTCGGGCCGCGCAGGACCTCGATGCCGACCGGCGGGACCTCGGCGAACTGGATGGTGTTGTTCGGCGGGGCGACGATCGCCTCGGAGAGGTCACGCCCGACCTTCTTCGCGTCGACGTCGAAGGCGGCGACGAAGGCGATGTCGCGGACGTGGTAGCCGCCGAGCTCGGTGTGCATGAGCCCGGGGACCCGGGTGGACGGGTCCGCGTCACGGTAGTAGTGGACGCCCTGTACCAGCGAGCTGGCGCAGTTGCCAACGCCGACCACGGCGACGCGGACCGGCGAGGTGTTCAGGCGGCCGGGGCTGCCCATCGGTTCTCCTTGAATCGGCGACCGGGAGGTCGGGGTCTGTCGTGCGGTGCCCGGGCGGGGGGCCGGCGCGGGCTTGTTCATCGTTGCTGCAGTTCTGACGGCGTCCCGTCCGTGTCGGCCGCATGCGCGTCGGGAGGCGCCTCCGGCGGCGGGGGCCTGACGGGCTGGGCGGGCTCGATCCCCCCGCGCTCGATCGCGATGAGCTCCTCCAGCCAGGCGATGTCGTGCGCCGTCGTGTCCATCCCGTGACGCATCAGCGACAGGGTGTACACGTCGGTCCGGCCGCGGCGCGCCCGGTTCAACGACCGGCTCCCCTCGGCGAGTTTGTCCTCCAGATACGCCTTGCGGCGTTCCAGCAGCCGGATACGGGTCTCCGGCTTCAGGTAGGCGAAGAAGGCCAGGCGGAGGGGGAACTTCTCCTCCTCCCATGCGCTGCTCGCGCCTTCGGAGATGAGCTCCATGAACTCGCGCTCGCCGCCCTCGGTGATCCGGTAGACCTGCTTGCGGCGGGAAGTCTCCTCTGGGGCGAGGAACTTCTCGACAAGCCCGCGGCGCTCGAGCTTCTTCAGCGCGGGGTACAGCGAGCCGAACGAGACGGTCCAGAAGAACCCGAGACGCTGGCCGAGCTGCTTGCGCAGCTCGTACCCGTGCATCGCCCGCTCCTTGAGGAGTCCGAGGATGGCCAACTCGAGCATCGGGGTTTCGTCCTGAGGTCGGGGTGCGGCGGTTGGTATGGCAGCGCGATATAGCGTCATGCTACATCGTTGCGATACGTCGGCAACACATCCGTGGCCGGGCCTCCGCCTCGCGCGCCCGCTTTCGTAGACTTCGGACGTCGCCATGAGGGGCTTCATCGACTACCGGATGGCCAAGCGGGCACTCGTCCGCCAGGTCACGCGCGGCCTGGTGCCGATCAAGGACGTCTGCGACGCCCATCCGGAGCTGCTGCGCGCGGCCCGCAACATCGGCGCCACGACCAGCCGCACCTGTCCGATCTGCCGTCTCGCCGACGACCGGGCCGACGTCCCGATCGACGAGACCCAGACCCTGCGCCTCGTGACCTACGTCTTCGGCGACGACCTGCGGCAGAAGTCGGGCCACGTCGTGTGGAACCGCGAGGAGCTCGACGACCTGTCGCGCGCGTACCGGTCGTTCACCGCCTACGTGGTCGAGTGCTGCCTGGTGTGCGGGTGGAACCACCTCGCGGAGAGCTACCTGCTCGGCCGCGCCCACGCCGGCTGACCTCGGTGGTCGCGGTCGCGCCGCGATCGCCATCCGATCCTGACGTGGACGCACCGGTCGTCCAGGACAGGCCGGGATTGAGCGTTTCCGCACGGTGGCTGGCACACTTGTCGTCCATGGACCCCCAGCGCCAGCCTCCTCGGAGGAGAGCCGGGCGCACTCACGGTCAGTCCGGACGTCCACGCCGCGCCCCCGCGGCAAGTCCGCGCGCTGGCTCGCCGCCCCCCGGAAGCCGGGCCGTCGCCGCCGATCAGGAGGCCGCCGGTCCTCGGCAGCGCGCGAGCGCGCCCACGCGTCGGCCGGCGCCGAGCCGCCGCGGCCGCACCGCGAAACGGCCCGCGAAGCCGCGTCAGGCGGGCCGGGGCGGGGGCCGCCGGCCCCCCCGCCGCACCGGCCGACCGCGGCGGCGGTGGCTGCGCCGGTCGATCCTGCTGCTGCTGCTGTTCCCTGCTGTCCTGCTCGTCTTCGCCGGCGTGGTGCTGTTCTTCTACTTCTTCAACTCGATCCCGCTGCCAGAGAGCATCGGCTCGCGGCCGACGGAGATCCTCGACTCCACCGGGCGGGAGTTCGCCACGCTCCAGCCGGAGTACCAGCGCGAGGACATCGCGCTCGACGCCCTCCCGCCGCACGTGACCCAGGCGGTCCTCGCGGCGGAGGACGCGAACTTCTACACCCACCGCGGGGTCAGCCTCCCCGGCATCTTCCGCGCCGCCCTGAGCAACGTCGTCCGGGGCGAGATCAGCCAGGGCGGCTCCACGATCAGCCAGCAGTACGTCAAGACCGTCACCGCCGACGACGAGCGCACCGCGCTGCGCAAGGTCCGCGAGGCCGCGCTGGCCGTGAAGCTCGAGCAGCGGTACTCCAAGGACGAGATCCTCGGCTTCTACCTGAACACGATCTACTTCGGGCGGGGGGCCTACGGCATCCAGGCGGCCGCCCGTGCCTACTTCGGCAAGGACGCGGCCGAGCTGGACGTGGGTGAGGCGGCGATGATCGCCGGCATCATCCCGGCGCCGTCGCGCTACGACCCCCGCGACAACCCCGAGGCGGCCCAGAGCCGGTACCGCTACGTCCTCGACCGGATGGTCGACGACGACCTGCTCGACCCGGTCGACGCGGGCCGACTGCGGGCGATGCCACCCCAGACGGTGGCGCGCGAGGCGGTGCGCTTCAACGAGGCGCCGTTCTTCGTCGACCTCGTCCGCCGCGAGCTCGAGGAGAAGCTCGGCGACCAGCTCTACACCGGGCTGCGGGTGACCACGACGCTCAACATGGGTGTGCAGAGCCACGCGCGGCAGGCGTACACCGCGGCGTTCGCCGGCATCGAGCCGCACGGGGCGCTCGTGGCGCTGGATCCCGG
>Ga0136613_10001929_pt1 | contig 10940 bp, 9 predicted proteins | sample AntDrymUQ2722106_2_FD_106649 | JGI IMG/M metagenome (GOLD analysis project Ga0136613, IMG submission 106649) | Polar desert sand microbial communities from Dry Valleys, Antarctica - metaG UQ272 (21.06) | ecosystem: Environmental > Terrestrial > Soil > Desert | place: Antarctica: Dry Valley... | reverse complement strand
GAGGCCTCGGGACGGCCCGTGCACGGCGTTCGTGGCCGCTAGCGAGTACAAGGAGCCTGTCGTGAAAGTCGCGCACACCGGTTGGCGGTTGCGCCACGGCGCCGGATCGCCACCCTCGCTCTTGGCCAGGCCGGCCTGGCCGGCGAGCGAGTGCGGCGCCCGGCTCCATCGCCACGGTCCCCGCCCGCACGCGACTTTCATGACAGGCTCCTAGCCCCGACGTGGGCAGTGGACGCATTCGGTAGGCACTTGTCGCTCGGGGTGGAGGAGGAGTTGATGCTCCTCGACCCGCAGTCATTCGCGCTCGCGCCAGGCGTGGAGCGCCTGCTTGGTGTCCCCGGCCTCAAGACGGAGCTCTTCTCTTGCCTGGTCGAGACGAATACGGCGGTCTGCGGGACGGCGCAGGAGTTGCTGGCGGAGCTCAGGCGCCTGCGCGCGCTTGTTCGGGATGCGGCTGCGCGGGAGCGGCTGGCGGTCGCAGCCGTTGGCGCTCATCCGTTCTCACGTTCCGAGGAGCAGGAGGTCGTGCAGGAGCCCCGCTACCTCGCGCTGCTCGCCGAGCGGCCCTCTGCCCGCCGCCAGCTCGTCTGCGGCCTGCACGTCCACATCGGCATGGAGAGCTTCGAGCGCTGTCTGCGGACGCTCGAGGCCGTCCTGCCCTGGCTGCCGGCGGTGCTCGCCCTCTCGGCGAACTCTCCCTACCTCGAGCACGCCGCTCCCGGCGTCCTGTCGGCACGCGCGGCTCGTCTGCTCGAGCTGCCCCGGGCGGGGGCACCGCCCGTGCTGAGCGACCGGATGGCCTGGGAGCGGGTGGTCGAGTCGACCGCGAGCGGTGACTACACGAAGATCTGGTGGGATCTCCGTCCGCACCCGAGGCTCGGCACGCTCGAGGTCCGAATCGCCGACCAGCAGACCGACGTGCGCCGCTCGGCCGCCCTGGCAGCGCTTCTGCAGGCGCTCTGCGTGGCCGCGCCTCCGGTCGTCCGGGCGATCGATCGGGACGGTTACGCGAGGGCGCGCGAGCAGGCGGCGCAAGGCGTTGCGCCGGCGCGCGAGCTGTTGGAGCTCGTCGAGCCCGCGGCACGCGACCTGGGCACGCTCGACCTCCTCGGGGTTCTGCACGAGCCGCCCGAGGCTCACCGCCAGCTCGCCGTAGGGGCGCGGGCCGGCCGAGTGGCCGTCGCCGCGGATCTCGTCGTGCGGTTCGCTCAGTAGGCTCGAGCCGTGCTCCGCTCGACGTTCTACGTCCTCGGCCTCGCCGGCCGCCGGCTGGGCCGGCGGAGCGGCGCGACCGCGCTGATCGCGCTCGGCATCGCGGCCGGCGCCGCCCTTGTCTTCGGCGTCCGCATCGCCACCACCGTCGCCCAGGATCGAGCGGTGGCTCAGGCGGTCGAGCGGATCCCCGACGGCTCACGATCCCTTCGAGCTGTGTGGTTCGGCGTGCCCGGTGGATCGGGGGAGCCGCAGCCGGCTCTCGACGCCCGCGTTCGCGCCGCTCTCGCGGACGTGGACGTGGACGTCGTTCCTGCCACCGCCCTCGTGCTCTTCCGAGAGAGCACACTCGCCGGTACCTTCGCCGGCCTCGGGGGAATCGAGAACCTTCGCGGTTGGGTGACCCCTCGCTCCGGCCGCCTTCCGCGCCGCTGCCGGCCGGAGCGCTGCGAGGTGCTGAGGCTCCGAGGCGAGGGGCCCCTACCGCAACCTGCCGGCCTTCGACTGGTCGAGGTGGGTACAGGGGCGTTGCCCTCGCGCGTGCTCACCGGAGACTTCCTCGCGCCCACCGACAACGCCCTCGCCGACGCCGAGGTCAGCCCGGTCATCGCAAAGGCGGCGGGGTACCATCGGCCTCCCGCGGCGCCGCTCTTCCTGGCCGACGGGGTCCGCGCTCTCGCCTCCGCTCCGGCTCTCGCCAACGTGTACCGCAGCTACGCGTGGGTCTCACCGCTGTCGGTCGGGCAGCCTCGGCTGTGGGAGGTGGACGAGCTGGCGGCGGACGTCACGCGCATCCGCTCGGGCCTCCAGGCGACCTCGACGTCCTTCGACGTGATCGCGCCGGTCGAAGAGCTTCGCGACGCGCAGGCGACCAGCCGGCGCGCCGGACGCCGTCTGGGGCTCGTCGGCGGGGAGGCGGCCGCGCTGCTCTTCGCCTTCGCGATCCTGGCGGCGGCGACGGTCAGGCGCGACCTGCTCGCGGCCAGGCGGCGGCTCTCGTGGTACGGCGCGCGCGCGTGGCAGCTAGCGCTGCTGACGGGAGTCGAGGCTCTCGCCGTCGGCGCCGCCGGAACCGTCCTCGGGGTCGTGGCCGGCGTCGGCGTCGGCGCGGCGGTTGCCCACCAAGCGGGCGCACCCGTGGGAGCCGTTCTGGGGCAGAGCGTCATCTCGCCCGGCGGATTCCTCGTCGCGCTGGGACTCGCGGCTCTCGCCACTGCTGTTCTCGCTGCGGCGACCGCTGTGCGCGCGCCGGCGCTCGGCCGCGTCCCGCTCTCGCCGGTTGACGTCGCGGCTGTCGCCGCTCTGGGGCTCGTCATTGCGGGTGTTATCTGGGACGTCGGGGGCGACGTGCCTCTCGTACTCCCGGGCCTCGCAACCTTTGCGGCGGCCGTTCTGGCCGCGCGGGTGCTGCGGCCGGCGCTCCGCCTGCTCGAGCGCGCGAGCCGGGGACGATCGAGTGGGCTGCGCCTCGCCTCGCTCTCGCTCGCGCGGAATCCAGGCTACGCCGTCCTCGCGACGGCCTTCCTGGTCGTCAGCGTCGGTCTCGCCCTCTTCGCAGAGAGCTACCGCGCGACGCTCGCACAGGGCGAGCGCGACGCGGCCGCCTTCACGGTTCCCCGCGACTACGTCGTGCGGGAGGACCTGACCCGGCTGATCCCCGTGCTCGACGCCGCCTCCCTCGAGCGCTTCCACGATCTGGGCGCGGTCGACGTCGACCCGATCCTGCGACTGACCGGCGGCGTCAGCAGGCTCGAGGGTGAAAGCGGGATCACGGTGCTTGGGCTGCCGCCCGCGTCCCTGCCGGATCTTCGAGGCTGGCGCGACGACTTCGCAGCCGAGTTGCGGGCGCGGTTGGCGGCCCTGATCGAGCGCCCTGAGACGCTCGGTGGTACCGCGCTGCCCGGCCGGCTCGAAGCGCTCGTCGGGCGGATCGAGGGCGGCCGCACCCTCCGTGTGGCCGCGCAGCTCGAGACTCCGCGCGGCCGGTTCGTGCGGATCGACCTCGTCCGGCGGGGGGATCTCGTGCGCGGTGCGGTTCCCCTCGAAGCCCGGGGCGGCCGTCTCGTCGCTCTCGAGCTCGAGCCCGTCTCGAGGCTGCAGGAGCGTGGGGCGGACGCCGGCAAGGCCGTGAGCGGGACGCTGCGACTCGAGTTCCCTGCGCTCCCGCAGGTGCTCGAGGACTGGATCGGCGTCGGTGGCGCGACCCTGAGCGGCCCACGGACGGGAGGTCGGACGATCGGCTACACGCTCACCTACGCCGAATCAGCGCGGTTGCGGCCGCGCCAACTCTCCGACGAGCAGCCGGTGCCGGTCCTGGCGACGCCCGGTCTCGCCCGTGCAGCGGACGCACGTGGACTGCTGCCGCTCCAGGTCGGCGGCGAGCGCATTCCGGCCCGGGTGGTCGGGCGGGTGTCGCGCTTCCCCGGCTTGGGAGGCGCAGGTGTCGTCGGCGACGTCAACGCGCTGACGGCTGCGCTGAACGCCGAGCGTCCCGGGGCCGCGCGGGTGAACGAGGTCTGGGTCGGGCTGCGACGGGAGGCGGACGCCGCGGAGGTCGACGCGTCGCTCGCCGCAGCACCGTTCGACACGCTGGCGGTCGCCTCCCGCAGGGCACTCGAGGCCGAGTCGCGTCGGGATCCGATTGCACACGGGACGCTGCTGACGCTGCTCGTTGCGGCACTCGTCGCGCTCGCGCTCGCGCTCGCGGGCGTGCTGTTGACGGTGCTGCGGGACGTCCGCGACGAGGAGGGCGAGTTCTTCGACCTGGAGTCCCAGGGGATCGGCCCTGTGGCGCTCCGCCGAGTCGTTCGGCTGCGGGCCTTCTTCGTCGCGGTCGCGGGCCTCTTTGCGGGGCTTGTCACAGGTGTCGCGCTCGGGGCGCTCGTCACCGATCTCGTCACGCTGACGGCGCGAGCGGGCGAGGCCGAGCCGCCACTCCAGGTCGACCTCGATCCGGTCGTCGTCGCAACGGCCGTCGGTCTCTACGTCGTCCTGGCGGTCGCGGTCGTGTACGCGGCCACGGCGGGATCGTTCACAGAGCCGGCCGGTCCCCGTCGCGCCGAGGATCTCGAGTGAGGCCGCTCGTGGAGGTGCGCGACCTCTTCCACATCTACAGGACGGTCGACGGCGGTGTGCCCGCGCTGCAGGGCCTGACCCTGACGGTCGAGGAAGGGGAGACCTGTGTCGTGCTAGGCCCGAGCGGCTCGGGCAAGTCGACGTTGCTCCGGCTCGTGGCCGGCTTCGAGCGACCGTCGGCTGGCCTCGTGCGCGTGGCCGGCCTCGATGTCGGCGCTCTGCCGAGTCACCGGCGCGCACGCTATCGCTCGCGGTTCCTCGGCTACGCGGATCAGCACTACTGGCGAGCGCTGGCGGGTGAGCTGACACTGCGGATGCTCGTCGGTGTGCAGCTCGGGCTGGCGGGGGAACCCGCGGGCGAGCGCGACGGGCGGGCGATCGAGCTGCTCGAGCGAGTGGGGCTCGGTGACCGGCTCGATGCCCACCCGAGGGAGCTCTCGGGGGGCGAGCAACAGCGCGTCTCCCTCTGCGCAGCGCTCGCGCACCGCCCGCGGCTGCTGATCGCCGACGAGCCGACGGGCGAGCTCGACCGAGCGAGCGGCCGGGAGGTCTTCGCGCTCATCTCCGAGCTCGCGCGCGAGCGCGGCGGCACCGCCCTGGTCGTCAGCCACGATCCCGTGTCGGCCGAGTACGCCGATCGGGTTGTTCACATCCGCGACGGTCGCGTCAGCGCCGAGCAGCGGTCGGGCGCCGGTGGCGAGGGGTCGGTCGTCGTCGGGCGCGGCGGCTGGTTGCGGGTGCCGGAGGAGCTGTTGAGCTCGGCCGGGATCGTCGGCCGCGCGCGCGTCGCGCTGCGGGATCGCGACCTGGTGCTGGCGGCGGATTCGGAGGCTAGTGACGCTGCGACACAAGCTCCCTCCGCGCCGGCGCCGGCTCCTCGCGTGCAGGGATCGGCCGCGGGGGCGGGCGAGACTTGTATCGCTGCGTCACAAGCCCTGGTCGAGGCACGCGGCCTCCGGCGCACCTTCGGCGACGTGTCGCCGATCGACGGGCTCCACGCCACGTTCCGCGCGGGCCGCGTCGTCGCGGTGACCGGACCGTCCGGGTCGGGAAAGACGACGCTGCTCCAGCTCATCGCCGGTCTTGACGTGCCGGATGCCGGAACCGTCGTCGTCGACGGCGTCGACCTGGCCGGCCTCGATCGCGCGGGCCGAGCCGAGCTGCGCAGGACGCGGCTCGCGTTCATTGGCCAGACGCCTGGGCTCGTGCCGTTTCTGAGCGCAAGGGAGAATGTGACTCTCGGTCTCACCCTGCGGGGGTTCGAGGCACCGGAGTCGGAGCGTCGTACAACCGAGACGCTCGCGTCGGTAGGCCTCGAGGAGCACGCCGAGCGACCGGTCTCCGGACTCTCCGCAGGGCAGCGCGAGCGGGTGGCGGTCGCCCGGGCGCTGGCCGCGCGACCGCTCGTGCTCATCGCAGACGAGCCGACCGCCCGGCTCGACACGTCGAGCGCCGTCGCGCTCGGCGCGCTGCTGGTGGAGGTGGCGCGTTCGTCCGGGACTGCCGTCATCTGTGCCACCCACGACCCGCTGCTGATCGAGCAGGCGGACGAGGAGCTCGCGCTAGGATCAACGTGATGCCGGTCCGCACGGAGACGATTCAGGTCAGCGGTGTCCGGTGCGAGCGCTGTGTCGGACGCCTGGCCGCTGCTCTGCGCCCGCAAGCGGGCCTCGAGGCCGCGAACGCCAACCTCATGGGACAGGTGCTGCTCTCCTTCGACGACGAGCAGACCTCCCGTGAGGAGCTCGTCGGCGCGCTCGCGAAGGCCGGCTTCCGCGAGGTCGCTCCGCTCGAGCCGTCCGTGTCCGAGGCTTAAAGCCCCGGACACGTTCGCGGGGCCGCTCTCGCAGAGAGGCGGCGGGAATAGCCCGTTGCCGCGCCGCGTTGATGCGCCTACAACGACTAGGGTGGCTCGGTGGCCGAGACGGACGACGCTCTCTCCGACGCAGGCGAAGCGCGCCGGATCGCGAACGACGCACGCGAGCGGGTTCGGTTCGAGGAGGAGGCGCTCGAGTTCGCGGAGCAGGTCTACCGTGTTGCGCGTCGCCTCGTCAGCACGCGGGAGGAGGCCGAGGAATTGGTGCAGGACACATACGCGAGAGCCTTTCGGAGCTGGCGCTCCTTTACGCCCGGCACCAACATGCGGGCTTGGCTGCTCCGAATCCTCACGAACCTGAACGTCGACCGCGGCCGCAAGATCCAGCGAACGCCCGACCTGCAGCCTCTCGAGGAGGGTGACTACTACCTCGCCAACAAGCTCGCTGCAACCGACGGGGAGCAAACGCTCGAGCAGGATCAGGTGGTCGAGCGGCTGTCCCAGAACGGCGTCGTCGACGCGCTCGCGGCTCTACCGCACGACTTCCGGGACGTCGTCGTTCTCGTCGACATCGGCGAGTTCAGCTACGCCGACGCCGCCCAGATCCTCGACGTCCCGATCGGAACCGTGATGTCTCGTCTGCACCGGGGACGGCGTATCCTCAAGCAGACGCTCGCCGAGGAGACCCTTTCATGAGCCGCTCCGTGTCCCGGAACACACACGCGTGACCGCTCACGACGCCGGCTGCGAGAAGTGCGAGGAGCTGCTCCAGGGCTACCTCGACCGCGATCTGAGCCCTGCCGAGGTCGTCGTCGCCGAGCGGCACCTGAACGCGTGCGGCTACTGTCGCCGCCGGTACCGCTTCGAGGAGCGACTGCGTCGCTACATCAGGGTCTCGGCGAGCGAACGGATGCCCGCCGGCCTCCTGGAGAAGCTGGCGCAGCTGCGCGAGCAGACTCCCGGCGCCCAGTTCTAGCGCTGCCTGAACCTCAGCGGCAGGTCGGAAGGCCGGTCGACGTCGCCGGGAGGCCCCACGTCGTCGCAGGGCACGAGCAGCGGGCTCCGTGTGCGCAGCCCTTCGTCAGGCACGTCAGCCCACGCCTCACGAGCAAGCAGGAGGGGGTGGCCCCGGGTGCCGGCGTAGCTCGCCGAGACGAGCGGCACGCGCTCGCGCCTCCAGGCGGCGATCACGCGATCGATCGCGGCGCTCGCCAGATCGGGGCCGTCCGCAAGCACGACGAGCGCCGCCTCGACGCCCGGCGAGAGCGCCTCGAGGCCGCAGCGAAGCGAGGCGCCCGGGCCGAGCTCCCACCGGTCACAGCGCACGATCGGCGCCTCGGCCTCGACGTCGTGCGCCCCGGCGACGACCACGATCTCGCGCAGGCCCGACTCGCGAACGCGCGCCAAGACGTCGGGCAGGAGCAGGTTCTGCTTCGGCGCTCCGAAGCGGGTTGCGGCGCCGGCGGCGAGCACCACCGCCGCGACGCTCACCCTCAGCCCTCCTCGACCGTCACTCGCTCGATCACGACCGGCTTCGAGGGCGGACCGTCCTGGATGCCGAGCCGGTCGATTGCGGTGACCGACTCGATGCCGTCGGTGATCTTGCCGACGATCGCGTACTCGGCGGGCAGGCCGACATCGGCGCCCGTGACGACGAAGAACTGGCTGCCGGCGGTTCCGGGCGCCTCGAAGCCGGCCTTGGCCATCGCGACGACGCCCTTCGTGTACGTCGCGTTCGCCGGTGGCGGGTCGACGGTCTGGTAGCCAGGACCGCCCGTGCCTGTGCCAGTGGGGTCGCCACCCTGGATCACGAAGCCGGGAACGACACGGTGGAAGATCGTGCCGTCGAAGAAACCGTCTCTCGCGAGCGCCACGAGCGAAGCCGCCGTCTCGGGCGCCTTCTGTTGGTCGAGGTCGATCGTGAACGAGCCGCAGTTCGTCTCGATCTTGAGGAGGTATGTCGTGTCCGTCTCGAGCGCGTCCTCGGGCGGCGTCTGGCCCCCGTCCGGCTTCGCGTCGGGCGCCTTGGCCGTCTCGCACTTCCCCGACGCTCCCGAGGTCTCGGTTGGTGCAGCCTCCCTCGTCGGTGCCGTGGTGGTCGTCTCGTCGGAAGCAGCGTCCTCGCCACCACAGGACGCCGCCGTCAGTCCGAGCACGAGCGAGAGCAGGACGAGAATCCGGGCGCCGACGCGCATCATCCGAGCGCCTTGACAGCCCGGTCGACGAGCGCGCGGGCGATCTCGACCTTGTAGGCCGTGCCCGGCAGCGGAGTCGACCGCTCGAGCTCGTCCGGCCCGTCGAGCAGCCAGGGCACCGGCGCCGCGCCCGCCAGCGCGATTCGGGTCTCTGCGCCCACCCGCGCCACCGCCACGCCGACGAGGGCGAAGGCCCACCGCTTCCGGTCCATCGCCTTCAGGTAGACGCTCGAGCCGACCTCGGGTATGTCGAGCTCGAGAATCAGCTCGCCCGGCCCGAGCGTCGTCACGTTCCGGTCGTCTTCGGTGGGCAGGCGGTAGAGCTCCGCCAGGTCGAGCTCGCGCCGGTCGGTGCGAACGCGGGCGCCGAGCGCGAGCAGAGCGGCTGCCGGATCCGACGGATGTGCCGAGGCGCAGAGCTCGTTCCCGAAGAACGCGTGCTCGCGGTGCTGGCCCTCCTTCGCGTGGCAGCGGTCGCCGCCGTGCAGGTAGCAGGGAAACTTGAGTCGCCAGTACCAACAACGTGTCGCTTGGAGGAGGTTGCCGCCGATCGTGCCCATGTTCCGGAGCTGAGGCGAGGCTGCGAGTCTGCACGCTTCGCGGAGCGCCTCGGGAATCGTCGCATCGAGCTCGAGCTCGGCGAGCGTGGTACCGGCGCCGATCGTCCGGCCGGCGACACCTCTCGGCACGACCTCCCGCACGTCCACGAGCACGTCCGTCTCGACGATCCCGTCGCGCAGCAGCGGCACGAGCTCGGTACCGCCCGCGAGCGCGCGGCCGCCGGCGAGGGCGGCCAACGCCTCCTCGCGCGAGCTAGGGCGTTCCAGCTGCAACGGGCTCTCGCCTCCGCTCCGCGGCCTCGCGTAGTGCGCGCAGGATCTCCTCACGCGTGATCGGCAGCGACGTCACGTCAGCCCCCGTCGCATCCCGGATCGCATTCGCGATCGCGGCAGCAGTGGGAACGATCGGCGGTTCGCCAAGGCCCTTCGAGCCCAGGTTCGTCAGGTGCGCGTCGGGCTCGTCGACGAAGTCGCAGACGATCTCGGGAACGTCTGCGATCGTCGGCAGCTTGTAGGCATCGAGAGTCTTCGTCAGCACGGCACCGGTCTCCGGGTCGTCGAGCCGGTGCTCCGAGAAGGTGTGACCGAGCGCCTGGATGATTCCGCCCTCGACCTGGCTGCGCGCGCCGAGCGGGTTGATCACGCGACCGACGTCATGGATCGCGATCACGCGCTCGACGACGACCTCGCCCGTCCCGACGTCGACTGCGACCTCGGCGAGCTGGATCCCAAAGGTCAGCACGCGCATCCCGGTCGGGTTCGGGCCGCGGGCGCCCTTGCCGAGGATCTGGCCGTCGTCGAGCAGGCCGGTGATCTCGTCGATCGGCCAGGAGCCGCCGTCCGACGACACGATCCGGCCGCCCTTGAGCGAGAGCAGCCGCTGCTCGCGGTCGAACCGTTGCGCTGCCAACTCGAGCACCTGCCGCGCTGCGTCGGCCGCGGCGGAGCGGACGGCGGGGCCCATCGAGGGAAGGGTCGACGAGCCGCCGGAGATGGAGGCGAAGGGGCCGCGCGCCGAGTCGCCGATCTGTACCTCCACCTGCTCGAGCAGCAGACCGAGCTCCTCCGCGGCGATCTGGGCCATCGCGGTGCGCGTCCCCGTCCCGATGTCCTGCATCGCCGTGACGACGTTCGCGCGGCCGTCCGATCCCAGTCGCACCCACGCGTAGCTCGGCGGGCCACCGCCCCCGTACCAGCTCTGGCTCGCGAGCCCCATGCCCCGCTTCCAGACCTCATCCGATCGTGCGCGCACTTCGTGCCGCCGAGCCCAGTGCGGCTCGGCACGCCGGTAGCACTCCATCAGGTTCTTCGACGAGAAGGGCCTCCCGTCCATCGGGTCCGAGTGGGCGTAGTTGTGCTTGCGGAGCTCGAGCGGGTCGAGGTCTAGCGCCGCGGCGAGCTTGTCCAGCACGCACTCGAGCGACCAGGTGCCCTCGACGAACCCGGGCGCACGGAAGGCAGCCATCGGCGGCAGGTTGAGCTTTGCGCCGTGCTCGACCGTGCGGACGTTGTCGCAGGCATACAGCAGCTGGGTCGGCCCGGCGGTCGGCGGCAGCCAACCCTCCCAGCCGAGCGCGCACGTGAACTCGCCGGCCAGGGCGGTGAGCGTGCCGTCGGCACGTGCGGCTGCGGTGACGCGTTGCCTCGTGGCGTTGCGATTGCCTCCGACGACGTTCTCCTCGCGCCGCCCGAGCGCGCACCGCACCGGCCGCTTCGTCCGCTTGGCGAGCTCGGCGGCGAGCACGACGTAGTTGCCGAGGCCGTTCTTCGCCCCGAAGCCGCCACCCATGAACTCGCAGACCACGCGCACCTTGTCCGCGGGCAAGCCCAGGTTCTCCGCGAGATCGCGGCGAAGACCCCAGATGTACTGGGTCGAGATGTACACATCGATCGCGTCGCCACGCCACTCGCACACGCACCCGTGCGTCTCGAGCGGGTTGTGGTTCAGAGTCTGTGTCCGGTACTCGGACTCGACGACCGCGTCGGCCTGGGCGAGCCCCTGCTCGAGGTCGCCGCGCTCGTAGCGGCGCGTCTCGGCGACGAGCGACCCGCGCGCGACCGCCTCGTCCGCGTCGAGCAACG
>Ga0136613_10001927_pt1 | contig 10941 bp, 12 predicted proteins | sample AntDrymUQ2722106_2_FD_106649 | JGI IMG/M metagenome (GOLD analysis project Ga0136613, IMG submission 106649) | Polar desert sand microbial communities from Dry Valleys, Antarctica - metaG UQ272 (21.06) | ecosystem: Environmental > Terrestrial > Soil > Desert | place: Antarctica: Dry Valley... | reverse complement strand
AGCGGCCTCCGTGTCTCCGAGCTCGCCCTGGGAACGATGACGTTCGGGCCGGACTGGGGCTGGGGCGCCGATCTCGATCAGAGCCGCGCGATCTTCAACCGCTTCGTCGAGGCCGGTGGGAATTTCATCGACACCGCCTCCAACTACACGGACGGCACGAGCGAGCGTTATGTGGGTGAGCTCGTCGCTGGCGATCGAGACCGGTTCGTGATCGCGACGAAGTACACGCTGTCGCTCGATCGCGACGATCCGAACGCCGGTGGCAACCATCGGAAGAGCATGGTGCGGGCGCTCGAACAGAGCCTGCGGCGCCTCGGAACGGACTACGTCGACCTGCTCTGGCTGCACATGCGGGACGACCTGACGCCGATCGAGGAGGCAGTGCGCGCGCTCGACGACCAGGTGCGGCTCGGCAAAGTGCTGCACGTCGGCATCTCGGACTCGCCGGCCTGGGTCGCTGCGCAGGCCAACACGCTGGCCGACCTGCGCGGCTGGTCACCGTTCGCCGCGCTCCAGATTCCCTACAGCGCGGCCAGCCGCGATGCGGAGCGCGAGCTTTTACCGATGGCCGCCGCCCTCGGGCTCGCGGTCGTGCCGTGGGGCGTGCTCGGCGCTGGTGTGTTGACGGGGAAGCCGGCGGAGGAGCGCCGCTGGCCCGAGGACGGCGTGTCGGAGCGCACAGAGGGAGTCGTCCAGGCTCTGCGCGATGTCGCCGATGCGCGCGAGTGCACGCCGTCCCACGTCGCGATTGCTTGGGCCCGTCAGCGGCCTTCGCCGCCGACGATCATCCCGATCGTCGCCGCGACGCGGGAGGAGCAGATCGTCGAGAACCTCGCCGCAGCGGAGATCTCGCTCGAGCCCGCCGAGATTGAGGCGATCGACGAAGCAGGGAAGCAGCAACTCGGGTTCCCGCGGGACTTCCTCGAGTCGACGGGCGTGCGCGAGCTCATCTACGGCAACACGTACGACCGCATCCGGCAGCGCGAAGCCTCGTTGATCCGCGGCTAGAATCGTCGGCTCAGCACGCTTCGCCGACGTAGCTCAGCTGGTAGAGCACTTCACTCGTAATGAAGGGGTCCGCGGTTCGAGTCCGCGCGTCGGCTTCTAGAAAGGCCCTGGAAACGGAAGCCTTTCTGTCATTTGGGCTCCAAAAGGAACGGCGCGTGGGCCACACGAGCCACCGTTCGCGAGGCACCGACAGCGGGCAAAGGATCCTTAGCCTGGCTTTCGCTCTAGCTAAGGAAAATGGCTTATCCTTAGCTTCGTGCAAATGAGGCTAAGGATCTTGAGCTAGCTCATGGCCAGCACCACCGTCCCGGGAGACAGTAACCGATCGGGGAACTTCCGACGCGTACGCGCTGGTGATGAGACGTACTTCAGCTTCCATCCAAAGCCTCTTCCGCCGAGCCCTGCTCTCGCGATCGACCCCGAGGCCCAGGAATTGCTCGACAAGGCAAACCAGGCTCTAGGCCGGCTCGACGGGATCACGCTGCTTCTGCCCGACCCCGATCAGTTCCTCCACTCGTACATCCGCAAGGAGGCCGTTCTCTCGTCTCAGATCGAGGGCACCCAGTCATCCCTCTCGGACCTGTTGCTCTTTGAGCACGACGAAGCGTCAGGCGTACCCGTCGCCGACACCCGCGAGACCTTCAACTACATCCGCGCCATGAATCATGGACTCTCCCGGATGGGCGACGGATTTCCACTTAGCCTTCGCCTGATCAAGGAAGTCCACGGCCTGCTCCTCGAGTCGGGTCGAGGTGCCGAGAGAGCGCCCGGCGAGTTCCGATCGTCTCAGAACTGGATCGGCGGCACAAGACCGGGCAACGCTCGATACGTCCCTCCGCCCGCTCATGCGGTCCTTCCCGCGATGGGCGCGCTCGAGAAGTTCCTACACAACGACCCGGTGAAAACGCCGATTCTTGTGAAATCGGCTCTCGCGCACGCGCAGTTCGAGACGATCCATCCGTTCCTCGACGGCAACGGGCGAGTGGGTCGACTTCTTGTCACGCTGCTTCTTTGCGCTGAGGGGCAGCAGGTGATGTCTCGGCCGCTCCTCTATCTCAGCCTGTACTTGAAGCGGAACAGGGACGAGTACTACACCCATCTTCAGCGAATCCGGACACACGGCGAGTGGGAAGAGTGGTTGCGCTTCTTCTTGGAGGGCGTCAACGACGTCGCGGGCTCGGCGACCGACACGACTCGACGGCTCCTCGAGCTCATCGAGGAGGACCGACAGGCGATCCATGCGTTGGGTCGCGCCAGCGGATCCGCTCTCCGTCTCCATGAGCTGACGATCCGTCAGGTTGTCTTCCGGATACCGGAGGCCGCGAGGGAACTGTCGCTCTCTGAGGTGACAGTCGCGAACACTGCAGCGCATCTCGAGCGCCTCGGAATCGTCCGAGAGGTCACTCGCAGGGCGCGTAACAAGCTGTTCGTCTACAGCAAGTACCTCGCCGTTCTCGAAGAGGGCACCGCGGCGGAAGGCTGAGAACACGAAGGCGAGCCGGGGTCCGGTCTTCCACGTTCCACATGCCGAGCCTCAAGTCGCAAGCACCGAACGGCATGTGCTCGCGACGCCGTCCATCTCTGGTCTCCCGAGGTCCGGCACGGAGCGGTGAGCGAGGTGCGCGTCCTCGCGCAGAGCGCCGCCGGAGGGACGGTGCTCGTGGCCGTCGAGGGCGACGAGCTTCCCGTTGGCGGCTTCGACCCCGCGCTCTACCAGCCCGTCCGGCTCTACCACACGGACCGCGACGAGCTCACGGGGTCGCTCTGGCTCGGCAGCGCCCTCAAGTTCCTCGGCGGCTACCTCGCCGAGCCGGCGCTCGACGAGGCCGAGGAGCGGCGCGTGCTCGCCCGGGTCTCCGAACTCGCCGGATAGCTCTTGTTGGAACGTCATCCCTGTGTCACTGTCCGAAGCACGCACATGCCTCTCGAAATACCCCACTACGAGTGGCGAGAGGGACGAGTTCATCCGAGCATCCTGAATGACGCGGGCCTTGTCGCCTACAACGACGACCTGACGATCGAGGAGCGGCGACGGCTCCTCCAGAAGCTGTTCGAGGAGCGGCCCGACCTGGAGGGAAGCATCGCCGGCTACATGGAGATGCTGGCGATGATGGAAGACGCCGCGCGACACATGGGGCGGGTGAGGAGGATCTATCCCGTTCCGCTCGGCGAGCTCGCCCCCATGCAAAAGATCACCTCGAAGATCCAGGACGAGAAGCGAAACTTCATCGCAGGCAAAGCCTCCAAGTGGCCGAACCGCCTGAGGGACGAGTTCGCGAAGCTCGAGGAATGGGCGGCGGACAGTCCATACGCTGCTCTCGATCTTGAGTACCTGCGAGACATCAGCCACAGAAACCGCAGCTTCGGGTACGTCGTCACCTACGACACCTTTATCGCGCCAGAGCGTGACGCCTCGGGGCGACCGGTCGGCATCCCAGAACTCTGCTCCGCGGTGAAGCTCGGGGACGGAGGTCAAGAGACTGGCTACGGCGGCGGAAAGGCGTCAGGGTCGATCATCTCGCGGGTGGTGCGCTCGTATTGGAACGACCCGAACATGTACGGCGGCGTGCTGCGGGGCGTCGTCGTACCCGGTGACGACAGGAACATCAGCAAGAAGATTGCGAAGCGGGTCGGAGGACGGGGTCTGCAAATACGCGGCGATGTCTGGGACATCCGATTGCTCGATCATCTGGCCGCTGACGACCTGCTGACATTGCTTGAAGTCGTGTAGGAGGCTCGGCCCGTGCATGAGCGCGTGCCTTCTCCTCGCCCGGCTCGGGCGCGATATCGAAGTTGCCGCGCATCGATCTCGAGCCGGACCCGGCGAGGAGCCGGCCCCGGGGCGGGATTGACTCGGAGCCGACTGGCGGCACACGGCGACTGATCCCGCGCTTCCCGACTGGTAGCGAGGCGCGGCAGGGTCGCGCGGGCACGGCACGAACACCCACGCAATGTGGAAACAGGACGAATCCGGGCGCGTGCACACGCCGTTCGAGCCGATCGTTCTCGCGGCGACGCTCGCGCTGATCCCCGTGCTAATCCTCGAAGCCGACGCTGAAGGCAGTTGGCAAACGGCCGCCTTCGTGGCCAACTGGTTCATCTGGGTCGTCTTCGCCCTCGAGCTTGGAGCCGTCCTTGTCGTCGCTACGCGCAAGCGAGCCGCCCTGCGGGCGCACTGGCTCGATGTCGCCATCGTTGTGCTCACGGTTCCGCTCCTCGGTCAGTTCCTCGCATGGCTTCGGCTCGTCCGGCTCGCGCGGCTGCTGCGGTTCGTGCGGGCGGTAGTGATCATCAGCCGAGCGATCCAAGCCGAACGGAGGCTCACGTCCGGGCCCGTGTTTCGGTTCGTGGCACTGATAACTCTGTTCATCGTGGTGGTGGCAGGAGCTGCCCAGGCTGCGTTCAACGCGAACGAGTTCGGGAGTATCTGGGACGGGGTGTGGTGGGCCATCGTCACCGTCACGACGGTGGGCTACGGCGATCTGTACCCCACAGACGTCGAGGGACGAATCATCGGGATCGTGGTGATGCTCGTCGGCATCGGCTTCCTCTCCGTGCTGACCGCGACCATGGCCTCACTTTTCATCAAGACTGACACGGCCAGCGACGAGATGCTCGCGACGCTACGTCGCATCGAGGCCGATGTCGCCGAGCTGAAGGCACGAGCGGGCGACGCAGGGCAGACTGCCATCGGTGACAGCTGAGCGCGATGCACTTCGGAAGCGCTACCTCGCCGCGATCGAACGAGAGATCACTGAAGGGGTTGCTCGCCTGTCTCAGGCACGCGAGCGGCTAGACGACGATGCGCCACGCCGTGCTAAAGCGCTCGCCGCGATCTCCGATGTGACGCTCGAATGGCTCGCGGCGGAGCGGGATCGCCTTCGTGCCGGTGGGGCGTTCGATGTTGACCGCGCTCGCACCTTCCTTGAACAGCGAGCGTTGACGGACGACGCCTAGCGGCGCAGGATCAGGTCATGCGGTGCCTGTTTCTAGCCAGCGTGCTCATCGCGATCACGCTCGTAGCTGCTCCGCTCTCAGGAGCGACGGCTGCCGGCGAGAGTGGGGTCGTCTCATCGGTCTACGACGGCGACACGCTATCGCTCAGCGATGGGCGACGGGTGCGCCTCCTGCAGATCGACACGCCTGAGCTTGGCTCCGGTGAGTGCTACTCGCGGGCGTCCCGGAAAGTGCTCGTGCAGATCGTGCCGATCGGCAGTCGAGTCAGGCTGGAGGCCGATGCTGATCTGGACAAGGTCGACCGCTATGGGCGGCTCCTGCGCTACGTCCATCGAGGCCCGCTGAACGCGAACGTCATCCTCGTCACTGCCGGGGCGGCCGCTCCGTACTTCTACGGCGGCGAGGCGGGCAAGTACGCGTTGAAGCTGCTCTCGGAGGCTCAGAAGGCGAAGGCCGCGAAGAGGGGCCTCTGGGGAGCTTGTCGGAGAACCATCCTGAATCCCTACCGGGCCGTTGACACCGGCATCAGCGGACCACCCACGCAGAACCCGCCACCGAACGGCAAGTGTGACCCCAACTATTCGGGCGGATGCGTTCCGCCCTATCCACCCGATCTTGACTGCGCCGATCTTCGGGCGATGGGCCTTGCGCCGATCAGAAGCAGCGGCAGCGACCCGCACGGCCTGGACGGCGACGACGACGGGATCGGGTGCGAGTGAACTCGAGGGCGACGGGCACGGCGATCCGGTGCTCGGAGTGCCGTCGCGAAGTCGATGAGTTCCCCGCGATCGTCGATTGGTGGCGCTACTACAGCGACGGCCGCGAGCTGCTCGCCTACTGCGGCGCGGAGAGCCGGGGTCAGGTCCTCCACGGTCCACACGCCGAGCCTCAAGCCGCGAGCTCCGAACGGCACGTGCTCGCGGCGCCGTCCGTCTCGGGTCTCCCGAGGCCGGCAGTGGAACATGGAAGACCTGCCCCCAGTTCTAATCAACGGAGGTTGGCGCCCGCCCGGCGAGGTTGGCGCATCGGGCCGCGGGTGACTAGCGCGTGTCTCGCCGACCCGACGTCCTCGCGAGGGTGGGGTAACCGGACCGAGAAGCGGTGCGTAGCATCGTGTCGTCGAAAGGAGCCGTCATGACACGACCGGAAGTCACCGAGGACGACGTGCGCGAGCTCGTCGAGCGCGTCCGGGAGGCCACGGGGGCGTTGATGCAGGGAGACGTTCGCCGCTATTTCGCGCTCGTGAACGAAGCGCCTGACTACTCGCTCATGCCCCCGACCGGTGGACCGACGAGGCACGGGGCCGACACTTCCGCTGCCAGCATCGAGGCACTGGAGGAATTCTTCCCCGGCGGTGGAGATGGGGATCTCGAGCTCGAGCAGCAGTACGTCTCGGGAGACCTCGCCGTGCTTGTGGGCGTGGAGCGACAGCATGGCCGGGTCGGCGGCCTGCCGGCTCAAGACTGGCCGCTGCGCGTAACCCTCGTGTTCCGGCGCGAAGCATCCGGTTGGCGATTGGTTCACCGGCACGCCGACGCTCTGGTGCACCCGATCAGCATGGAGCTGCTCGCGCGTCTCGCCCGCGGTTCGGTCGAGGCCGCGTAGGAGGATTGGCGGCGATCCGGATAACTTGCTGATCGTGCGCAAGCGCGAGCGGACCGGCGAGCAGTCGCACGGCGCAGGCTCGCGCGAGCCGTCCCTTCCGAGCGAGGTCCGAAGGGGCAAACGCAGCGTGCGCCTTTCGAATCTCGACAAGCTGTTCTGGCCGGAGCAGGGGTTCACGAAAGGCGACCTGCTCCGCTACTACCGCGAGGTCGCACCCACGCTCCTTCCGCACGTCCGCGATCGGCCCTTCACGATGAAGCGCTATCCGGACGGCTGGCAGGGTAGGCCGTTCTTCCGGAAGGACGTCACTAACTACGCCCCCGCGTGGGTCAAGCGGGCCACGGTCAGCGTTACGAGTCGGGAACAGCCGCAGCAGAGGCGCACGATCGAAGTCCCGGTCGTGAACGACGAGCTCGCCTTGTTCTGGATGGTCAACACGGGTTGCATCGAGTGCCACACTTGGTACTCGCGCATCGATAGGCTCGAGCGGCCGGACTGGGTCGTCTTCGACCTCGACCCATCAGACGACGTCGGCTTCGCCGAGACCGTCGAGGTAGCGCTGCTCGTCAAGCAGGCCCTCGATGCGGTCGGACTGGCCTCGTTCCCGAAGACCTCGGGTGCGCTCGGCCTGCACGTTCTCGTGCCGATCGAGCGACGCCACACGTACGACGACACGCGTCGGTTTGCCACCGAAGTCGCGCGAGCAATCGCCGGCACGCACGCCGACCTCGCGACGACCGATTGGTCGAAGGCGAGGCGACGAGGCGTCCTGATCGACGCGAGTCAGAACGCAAAGGGCAAGTCGATCGCATCCGTCTATTCGGTGCGGCCGATGCCGGGAGCGACCGTCTCGACGCCGCTCCGCTGGGACGAGGTAAACGAGAAGCTTGATCCGACGATCTACACCATGGAGGCGGTGCTCGATCGGCTCGACCGCCACGGCGACCTGTATGAGGGCGTGCTGAAGACGAAGCAGCACCTCGGCCCCGCCCTACGGGCGCTAAAGAGCTGATGCCGATAGTGGTTGCCCAGCTGACAGTAGGCAAGGACGAGCCGGCCGAAGCGCGCGACCGTCCCGGCGAGCGTCTCAAGCCAGCGGGTGCGGTCGCCCTCGTCTCGGTAAACGAGTTCCCTGGCGTTGCCGCGGGCCGTGACGTCGCGCCCGCGTGGTCGAGCCGCAGCGGTCGGGACACGCGTCCAGGCTAGGCAGCCGCGGCTCGTCCTGCCCGAATCGCACACTCTCGCCACAGGTGTGGGAATGCAAGACCTGACCCCGAATCCAGAGAAGGCCTCCTTGCCGCACGGACTCTGCGCGCTTGGGTACGGAAGGCATCGGTGAATTTCCCGCCTATACTCGCCGGCGAGAATGCCTTAGCTTTGGCTGAAAGCGCGCGAAGAGACGGGAGGCGAAAGTGGAGGCGAAGACACTTGATCCTGTCGAGTTCCGAGACGGACAGCGGCAGCAGTGGAACACCGCGTCGACCGGGTGGCGCAAGTGGTCGGCGCTGATCGACGGGGCGGCAAGCGGTATCAGCGAGCGGCTGGTCGAACTTGCCGGTATCGAGCCGGGCAGCCGAGTGCTGGATGTGGCCGCAGGATACGGCGAGCCCTCCCTGACCGCGGCCAGAAGGGCGGGCCCTGAGGGCGGGGTCGTGGCCACCGACATCTCCGCCGAGATGATCGCGTTCGGCCGCGAGCGCGCCGCTGCCGCCGGGCTCGAGAACATCGAATTCGTCGAGTCGGATGCAGCGTCTCTGGAGTTCCCAGAGGGCAGCTTCGACGCCGCGCTCTCACGATTTGGGATCATCTTCGAACCCGACGGGGAAGCGGCCGCGGCTCGCGTCCGCAACTTCCTCAAGCCCGGCGGCCGGATAGCAATTAGCTCCTGGGGATCGCCAGACCGTGTGCCGTTGGTCGCGATACCAATGCGGACCGCGATGCAGCGCCTTCAGGTCCCACCACCGCCGCCGGGAACGCCCGGTCCGCTCTCGCGCCCGACGCCGGAGGCGCTGGGCGGGCTGCTGGAAGCGGCGGGGTTTTCCGATGTGGAGGTGGAGGAGGCCGAGGTCACAGTTGAGTGGCAGTCCCCCGAGGAGTTCACCACCTTTGTCAAGGAAACCGTCCCGCTGATCAGTTCGATGATCACCCCACACCCGCAGGACGTTCAGGACGCGACGTGGGCCGCGATCACCGAGGCGGTCCAGGAGCAGGCCGCCGATGACGGCACTTTGACGCTCCCGAACCTGGTGCTCCTCGCCGCGGGCCGAGCCTGACCCGGGCAGTCCCCAGGGCGCCCTCGCAACCAACCACGAAATGGAGCTAGCCGGGCTCGAACCGCCGACCTCCTGGGTGCGATCCAGGCAGTCGATCATGTGCCTGCACAGGATGGGCCGGTGGCTCCGGGCGGGTACAAAACGGGTACGTCAGCTCGGGCACGAGCGGGCACGAGCGTCCACTGCGTGAGCTGAAAACTCCTCAGTTTGCAGCGAGTACGTGCCCCGCGCGTGCCCGCGAGTGGACGCGCGTTCCCTACTCGTCCTTCCCTCGTAATGAAGGGGTCCGCGGTTCGAGTCCGCGCGTCGGCTCTCCCGGACCGTCCTTTCTTGGATGTCGACATGAACCAGTACCCCGCCTTCGACATCAACGAGTTCTCCACGGAGGATCTGGAGGCGATAGCAGTGATCCTCAGGAAGTACTCACTGGACCTAGCCGAATTGGCCGAGTTCGAGGAGCTTCGGCTCGGTGCAGGTCTTGCTGTGGCTTCTTCGCGCCAGCGGTAACTGGGAAGATTCATGCGGAGTCCGCCGTGGACGGGCATGCGATCTGAGTGAGGTGTAACGCCGTGAAACGCGGCGCTATCGTGAGCGGCGTGCTCCGGACGTTTGCAGGCCTTGTGACGGCCGCAGCCATGGCAGGCGGACTGGCGCTCACGGCCTCAGGGGAATCGACTGCCTGCCAGCCAACCCGGAGTGACGGCGCGGGTCCTTTCCAGCAGAGTGGCCTCTCCGCGCCGCGTCGGGCGAAGATCGGGACAGGCCACGTGCTCCTGGGACGCGTCCTACTCACGGACTGCAAACCCCTCGCGGGCGCTCTGGTCGTTCTTTGGCAGGCAGGGCCGAACGGCTATGCGCCACGCGGGCGCGGCAGCGTTCGCACGGATCGCTCAGGACGGTTCCGGTTTGAGGGACCCGTGCCTGCATCCTACGGTGGTCTGCCGCACATCCACATCGCTGTCCTCCACCCTGCGTATGAAGAGCTCTTGACCCGCTACGTTGTTCGGCGCGGTTCGAAGACAGGGCGCATCACACTTGTGCTCACACCGCTGCTCTAGCTGGCTGCACCTTCCGCGAAGGTCTACGCGATCGTCGACGACACGCGCTCTCGCCTGAGTTTCGCACGTGTGGCTGACTGAATTGAGGTACCGACCCGGGTCGCTTGGCTGGCCGTGAACCGTTACGGCGCGGAAATCACCTCGATGAGCTGCCACTCCCCGGGCACGCCCTTCAGGCGATGCGTGCCTCGATCGGCGAAGTCGATGCCCGATCCCAGAACGAGATCCTTGACCGTCGCGGAGACGAGGATGCCTCCGTCCTCGGCGACCGACATCACGCGCGCGGCGATGTGGACGGCCAGGCCACGAATCGCGTCGCCGACGAGCTCGATCTCGCCGGTGTGCAGGCCGACGCGGATCGTCACTCCGAGCTCGCGGAGCGCGTCGACCATGCGAGCGGCGCAGGTGACGGCGCGTGCGGGTCCGTCGAAGATCGCCAGGAACCCGTCGCCGGTGTGATCGACCTCGCGCCCGCGGTAGGCCCTTAAGCGGATGTCGATCTCCGTCACCCAGCGATACATCGTCGTCGCGGCCTGGCGCGGCATCGTCAGCCGCGAATACCTGAGCCACCAGCTCCGAAAGCGCGGGTCGTTGGCAACCGAGGGAGCGGTCAGATCGAGTATCTCGCTCGTCACGCCCCAGTGCTGCTCTTAGCGCTCGCTCGGCTGTCGCCTCGGGCATCCCGATCGGATAGTCCTCCGCCCGCCGCCAGCGCGCGAAGCTGTTCACGAGCACGAGCGCCCGCACGCGCTCGGGGTGAGACCCGGCGAGCATCGCCGCCATCGGCCCGCCCTCCGTATCTCCGATCAGCGCCCCCGCGTCGACGCCGACCGCGTCCAGAACCGTTCGGGCGTCGTCGGATCACCGCTCGATCGTCGGCAGGGACGCGAGCGGCACACGCGACGTAGCCACCCTCTGGGCTCGCGACGTAGCGCGTCTCCGGTCGGAGCGAAGGTGACGAGCTCATCCTGGCGGAGAGGCTATCGCGGCCTTCGCGGACGCTCGTGAAGCCGGTGTACCTCTCGAAGTGCCGCGCGGCT
>Ga0136613_10001926_pt1 | contig 10943 bp, 9 predicted proteins | sample AntDrymUQ2722106_2_FD_106649 | JGI IMG/M metagenome (GOLD analysis project Ga0136613, IMG submission 106649) | Polar desert sand microbial communities from Dry Valleys, Antarctica - metaG UQ272 (21.06) | ecosystem: Environmental > Terrestrial > Soil > Desert | place: Antarctica: Dry Valley... | reverse complement strand
TACCGCGTCGACAGCGCGCGCTGCTCGCGTTCGGTCAGCAGGTAGGTGAACGGGTCCTGCCACCTCCAGACGGCGAAGGACCACACGAGCACGCCGATGCCGGCCACGATCAACAGCGTTCCGAGCCAGCGCATTGCCCGTCTCATGGAAGAGTCAGCGGCGCCAGCCGCCGCGCAATGCAAGTCGAACTAGAACACCTGCGGCGAGCATCGTTGATGCGGCGAACGCACAGCCGTACGCGGCCCCAACAGCGGGTTCGAGGCCCGCGAGACCCACCAGAAGGCAGGCAATTGCCACGACGGTCAAGAGCCACGCGGCCTTGAGCGCGCGCCGGCTCCGGCGGCGGAACAGCGTCCTGCCTCCTGATGCAGCACTGAGAACACGCCGATCGCGGCCTCGGCTCAGAGATACCCCATCGGATCCACCGGGCTACCGCCGACACGGACCTCGAAATGAACGTGATCCCCGAAACAGTGCCCCGTACAGCCAACCGCCGCGATCGCCTGCCCCTGGCCGACCGATTGGCCAACCGAGACGGAGATGCTGGAGTTGTGCGCGTAGGCGGTCGCGATGCCTCCGGCGTGCTGAATGACGACGAGGAGACCGTAGCCGCTCATCGAGCCCGCGTAGACGACCTGGCCTGCCCCCGACGCAACGATCGGTGTCCCGGCTGGCGCCGCGACGTCGATGCCGGAGTGGAGTCGTCCCCAGCGCTGGCCGTAGGGCGAGACGACCGTGCCGCCGACCGGCCAGACGAAGCCCGCTGACGACGCCGCCGTCGAGGTCGGAGTCGGCACGTGATCGTCTGCGCTGGGCGAGGGCGCGGCCGCGAGCACCGATGCGAGACGAGCGCTCTCGGCCTCGAGGGCGTCCGCCTGGTCCTCCCACTGACGCCGCTGCACTTGAACCGACGCGAGCGACCGTTGGCGGGCCGAGCGCAGGTTCGCCAGCGCGTCACGCCGAGCGACGAGGCTCTGCAGAGTGGCGCGGCGATGGTTCGTGTGACGCTCTATCGCCGCCGTCTCTTCGGTCCGCTCCTTCCGCAGCAGGTCGGCGCGAGCCCGCTCCTTCGCCACGCGCGCGCGCAGGGTCGTTAGCTGCTCGACCAGATCAACATCGCTCTCGAGTACCCGTGACTGCACGTCGACCAGATCGATGAGCTCGTCGATCGACTCGGCCTCGAGAACAACCGCGAGCGCGTCTGGCTCGTCGGACGTGTAGATGTCCACGACACGCTGGCTGAGGTGTCGCTGTGCGATCTGGAATTGCGATCGTGCACGCTCGAGGATCCGCGTCTTGTCGGTGACCTCCGCTTCGAGCGCGCGCAGGCGCACTCTCGACCGGCTCAGTTGGCCTTCGAGCTGTGTCAGTTCTCCGTTGAGGCCGCCGATGTCGCTCTCGACGGCCTCGATGCGTTCGCTCTGCCCCCTGATGTCGCCGACCAGCGCCTGCTCATCGACCCGTGCCTCCGCGGCCCGACTTCTGGCTTCGGCTGCCCCGTGCTCGAGGTCGTGCGAGCTCGTCGCCGATTGAGCACGAGCAAGGCCGACGACGGCAAGCGCGACAGCGATGACAACGCCGGCTGACGCCAATCGGGTCGAGCTCCAGGCTGACGTGCGAAAAACGTTGGGCAAGTCACGATCCTCTTTCGGAGGGCAGGACACGTGAGCGTCGACACGCTCGGACGAGGAGGTCTAGCCGTGATCCATCGTTCCGCTCGCGTGCGGGCTCATCACGTCGATCTCGCGTTCCTGGGCGCTGATTATCTCCTTCGCGAGATCCTTCAGCTCGTCGTGCTCGGCGTTTTCCTCGGCGAGCTTGGCCATCGTGATCGCACCCTGGTGGTGGGTGACCATCATCTGCGCGAAGTCGGTGTCGATGTTCGTCGAGTTCTCGAGCGTCCCGACATCGTGCTCCATGTCCATCCCCATCTGCGACTCGCTCAGGCCGAGACCATCGCCGCCATCGGGATCGATCGTGCTCGAGCCGAACCATTCGCCCCGCCAGTCCTTCATCTGGTTGATCTCGAGTTGCTGCGTGGCGAGGATGTCGTCGGCGACCTTGACGAGGTCCGGCTGGCTGAGCCCTGCCTCCTTCGCAGCCGTCGCCATCGCGATCGCGGATTGATGGTGGGGCGCCATGGCATCGATAAACGCACGATCGAACTCGTCACCGGATGGCGTCGCACTCGCATCAGAGCCGGAGTCGCCACCGCCGCAGGCGGAGAGCAGCAGCACGATCGCTCCCATTGCGATCCCGACGACCATCCATCCACGTGTAAGCATCATCGCGTTCGTTCCTCCTCAGATTGGTTGTTCGACAGAGCGTCGGAATCACGGCGTCGCTCGCACCTTCCACCTCACCCCTCCATTGCTGGAGCGGACGATCGTGCCGTCGTGGAGCGCGGCGAAGAGCGTTCGCTCATCGATTGCGAGCAGAGCCGTCGCGGGGGAGCCGAGCGCACCACCTGATCGCCAGGGCCCGCTCGCTCGCGGCGCGGTCAGGAACGAGCCGGTCAGGTCTGCCAGGTAGACGCGGTCGGGAGCGGGCCAGGCAAGGTGCCCGGCCAGGCCGTTCGCGACCACCTTCCAGGTCCGTCCACCGTCCTCGGACTCGTAAAGGACAGCGCCGCCCGATGCAAGCAGATGCTTCGGGTTCTCCGGATCGATGGCCAGATCGATCAGCGCTTCGGGCGGAATCTGCGTCCTCCAGCTCCGACCGGCATCGCTACTGGCCAGCAGGCTCTCCGAGCGTGAGTCGAACCCGTAGACCGTCTTCCCCTGCGCCCGCAGGATGTGGAAGTCAGCCTTGCCGAGCAATGAGACCGGCTGCCAGCTACGCCCGCGGTCGGCCGAGCTGATCAGTCCGAGGTGGGAGGGCAGCTTCGCGCGTAGGTCGGGATGGCCCGAGCCGAGGAAGAAGGCAGGCGAGACGAGCGTGAAGCCCATCGTGTCCTGGTAGCTGTCGCCGATCCGCCGCGCCTTCTCGGCATCCGGAAGAAGCTCGAACATCCCCGTGTGGGTGGCGATGTAAAGGATCTCTCGCTTCGCGTCGTAGCCGAGCCCGTGGACATGCACGGCCCCCGGATCCTGCGCCTCTAGCGCGACCCCCGTGAACTGCCCCTGGTCGGCCTCCTCATCGGTTCCACCACAACCGACCACGGCAAGAAGCGCCGTTACAACCGCAGCGGCCGATCGAGCGGCCAGCTTCAGAGCACCCTCCTTGCCCCAACCCAGTTAGCGACCCGATAGGGCTCGCTGATACTCGAGATCTTCACGACATCCCCCGTGCGCGGCGCGTGGATGAAGTTGCCTCCCCCGATGTACATCCCCATATGGCCAAGACCGCGGAAGAAGACGAGGTCGCCCGGAGCCAACTCGCTCTTCGAGACCGCCCGGCCAAGGCCGTACTGCGCCGCCGCATAGTGCGGCAGCGCGACACCGATCTGCGCGAACACGTACATCGTCAGGCCCGAGCAGTCGAAGCCGCTCGAAGGCGACGCCCCGCCCCACTTGTACGGAACGCCGAGATAGCCCATGGCGATCGAGACCACCTGCGCGCCCCGGCTCGCATCGGCCGTCAGCGCCGGTGCGGGCTCTTCCAGAGTCGGCGGTTCCGGAGTCGGCGATTCCTCGACGGTCGGATCCGGAGCGGTCGGAGGAGAAACCGCCGGCGCCGACTGGCTCGCCGTAGAGCTCGCAGCGCGCAACTGCTGCGCCGCCGCAAGCGCACGTTGTCGCGTGAGGTCGGCTTCGGCCCGGCGACGTAGCTCGACCTGCCGAGCGCGCTCCTCCGCTTCCAGGCGCTCGCCCTCGGCTCGGACGGACCCGAGCAGTTCTTGCCGCTCGCTCAGCTTCGCGGCGATCGCATCCCGCTCCGAAGCGAGCACGCGCACCAGCCGGCCCTGTGTCGTTCGGGAAGCCACCAGTTGGCGCTCGCGCTTCTTCGTGCGCTCGCTCAGCCGCTTTACGTCGCCGATGATCCGCGCGTCCTGTTCGAGGATCCGCTCGTTCGCCTCGACGGCGTCGAGCACCTCGCTCAGACTCTCGGCACCGAGAATGATCTCCAACGTCGATTGGCTCGCGCCGTTCATGTAGAGCTGAACGAGCCGCTCGCCGGCGTGGCTGCGCGCGGTCCCCAACTGCTGCCGTGAGCGTTTCAGGTCGTGGCGCGTCTCTCGCAGGCGGCTCGCCAGCTGATCGAGCTTGTAGTTCGCGCCGTTGAACCGCTCGGACGCGGCGCCGACCTCCGCATCGAGCTCCTGCACCTGCGCCAGGATCAGTTCGGCCTGACGACGCTTGTCCTCGATCGAGGGCTCCGCGCCGGCCGCGGACGCCCCAAACAGCACCGTGAGCCCCGCGACAAGAGCGGCGACGACAGAACCAATCCTGTTTTCTCTACGACTGAATCGAACTCGACCACGCAACAGCAAGCTGACTTCCTCTCATACGACGACAAGCAGCGGCAGCGCCTGACGGCGCTCGCGTGTCAGCGTCGGAGAGGAAGTGCAAAGAGGAAGGTAGGCGGCCGGCTCGCCCGCAGGAGCCGACGCTCACGCACGCGCGGTGGCGCGCGATCGGAGAGCGCCCGACCTTCAAGCCGGGTCCGGTGCGCCCGGCCGATGACAACGACAAGCCGAAGAGCGGCTCCTGCAAGCAGCACACACGTGAATAGCTGCCCTTCGACGCCGTGCTCGATCGTATGGAAGACCATGAAGGCGAGAACAAGCCCCAGCAGGAGCAGCAGTAAGGGTCCCAAGAGCGGATGCCGCAGACCCCGCTCGAGTGACTGGCGCAGCCGAATCACGGGTCGATGGTAGACGAAGTACGTCACGCGGCGTCGCTAGCCGCGGTTTCGTCGCGGCTGCCGGGCGTGACAAGGCCGGTCCTTGGGCGGATCCGAGAGATGAAACCCGAGGGCACCGGCGGGACGGTACTAACCCGCGGCGTCAGCGAACTTCATCCGTTCTCCCCCGCCTTAGCCTCGAGAAGGAGAGCCTCCCATGCTCGGTGACCACTAAGTTGCGGTCAACCCTTCTTCGACCATGCCGTAGCGTCGAAGCCTGATGACGAAGCAAGCGCCCCGCGGTCGTAGTCGTTCGTACCAGAGGTCGCCGCCGGCGGTGTCCACCAACCCTTTGACGATTGCCAGGCCAAGGCCAGATCCCTCTGTGGGACGGTCGTTCGGCGCCTGCGTGAAGTTGTCGAAGAGGTACGGAACGAAATCGACAGGAACGCCCTCACCTTCATCCGAGACGCGAACGGTTACGTCGCGTTCGTCACTTTCGATGCGGATCCGAATTGGGGGTGCGCCGTAGCGCCGCGCGTTGACTAGGAGATTCACGAAGATTTGGTAGACCTGGTCGGGATCGGCCTCTACGATGGCCGCGGTAACGCCGGTGACCTCTATTTCAACCTCGAGCCCGAGCTCCTCGACCGCATCTTTCGCCGTTTCCGCGATGTGCAGCGGTTCGCGCACGCTTGACACCAGGCCGGCTTGGATTTTGGAAAGAAGCAGTACCGTGTCGACGAGCCGATTCAGCCGTTTTGCCTGCGTGTCGATGGTGTGCAGGAACGTGAGCTTGTCCTCATCGGCCAGGTGATTCCAACGCTCGGTCAAGGTCGTGGTGAAGCCCCGGATAGCGGTCAGCGGCGTCCGAAGCTCATGTGAGACGGAGGCCACGAAGCCGTCTTTCATCCGATCTAGCTCGAGCAGACGCTCGTTGCGCAGATCAAGGTCATGGCGAAGCCGCTGCTCCCCTCGCAGCAGAAGGGCCAGCCGCGTGAGGACAAGAAGCGCGAGAACGGAGGTGATCGCAACCGTTCCGGCGGAGTTCGCTTCCTTCTTCAAAAGGAGTCCGTATCCCGTGACCGCTGTGCTGCCCAGCAGTGCCAGGGTAAGGAGCGCGAAAAAGGGCCAGCGAACGATCGTAGCGCGCGGGTCGGGGGCCGCCAACATGGCACCCATCGAAGGGTGGAGCGCCGCGGTACCGCACAGTGCGTAGAAAACCAACCAGCCGGTGTCCGCCGACGAGCCCGGGACATAGCTGCCGGTCAATGTCAGCCAGATCCATACGAAGTCGGAAGAAATCCACGCTAGGGTCGCGCCAACCAGTAGTTGAAGCGAGGGCGCTTCCGCCACCGGCGTCATGAGGAGCCTGAGCGCGATCGCGAGTAGGCAAACGTCGGCGAAAGTTGAGGCGATCTGTACAGCTCGCCCCAGCGCCGGAAGGTCGTTCGCGGCGATGTATGGGTCGATCAACACGAAGAGCGCCAAGAGCATCCCGCCCGCGGCAAAGATCGCGGCGTCGACAACGCCCTGGTTCCCAAGCTCTGAATGACTCAGTGCGAGGATCAGCGCCGCTCCCAGCAGGAAGTAGAACGCGAGGAAAAAGACGTCCTGGCCCCCGCCCGGCATCGGCGGCGCATCGGTGGCGGCAAACTTTGCCTGCCAGACACCAGCTCCCACAGCCCCGACGACCTGTGCGCCCGCCACGAAATACCAGAGCTCGCGCCGCACCGGCCGGTAGCAGACAACTCCGACAAGTATGGCGAGCGTCGACGACAAGGGGATTGCGATCAGCAGCGCGAATTTGGCGACCGACGAATCGGCAACGTTCACATACGCAGCGACCGCGAGAAGCATCAGAACGAGGTACGCGAGGGAAATGCCGGAGGTCGAGCCGATGGCCAGGATTCGCCGCAGGCGCATATCCTCCCCATTCTCAGCGACGCCATGACTGAATGCAAACCGCACAGATGGCTCAGCAAGCAGCATTGGATAGCCCAAGCATCGGGCTGTTCGGCCGCGGCCACGAGGTCTCGCTATTCGAGCATGACCGTCCGACGATCAGCCCGGCTGGGCGTCAGTCAACGAGGGGAGCAAAGACCGACTCGTACCGGCCTGGCAACGAGTCTGGGTCAACGAAGAACCGCGCGACCGCTCGCTCGCGGAAGAACGAGACGAGATCGGCGCATCTCGAAGGGTCCCGTTGCGGCTCGCTTGTGACAAGCAGATTTAACGAGTGTGACCACGCGCCGCGGCTGTTCTCGATACAGACGACAAAAACCTACGCTAGCAGGGATTTTGAAGCGGATGATGGGACTCGAACCCACGACCTTCTGCATGGCAAATGCGGGCAGCGTTCGCGCCCGTTCGCGCGCGTTCGCTGAAAGTCCCTATTTCCAGGTCATTCTCAGGAGCGAGCGAACAACAGCGAACCCGAACGAACGTCAAGCGTGACCATTGTGACCACGCGGCTTCTCCTCCGAGCGCGTTTCTCAGGCGAGCCGCGACCTGCGCCGGCCGAGTAGAGGTCGAGATCGATCATGAGCGGATGGCACGCTCTTCCGATGCTCGCCAGTAGCGACGTGCCGCCGGCCTTGTGATCAACCGTCTCGAAGGTGTGTGGGTAGCCCACCCAGATGGTGTCCCGCCGAAGAACGCCGACCCGACGCGCTCTGCGGCGCGGCAGCTGCGTGAATCGGGCGCCCGCGGGTCAGCCGGACAACATCCCGCTGACGAGCGCCCGCCAGGTGATCGGGCCGACGATGCCGTCGGACGCGGTTCCCACGGCGGTCTGGAAACCGCGCACGAAGCCGTCGGTGCGGGGGCCGAAGATGCCGTCGATCTGAATCGGGGGCGCCTCACCGCCCGACTGGTCGTGGAACTTGATCACCTCCTGGACGCCGCGCACTGCGTCTCCGGTGCTGCCCTGCTTGACCTGGACGACGAGCTTGGGCCAGGTGTTCGGGCCGACAATGCCGTCGGCTGCGAGGCCTCGATTGTGCTGGAACGCTTTGACTGCTGACTCGGTCGCGGGGCCGAAGATCCCGTCCACCGCGACGGAATGGTTGCGCGCTCGCAGGAGCTGTTGCAGCGAGCGCACGGGGAAGGCCTTTTCGCCGCGGCGGACCAGCGGCCAGGGGGCGATTGGATCGGCGGGCATACGGATCCTCTTTCTCTCGGGCCAGGGCTCTTTGATCCGTCGATTATCGCGGTCGCGCGTTTTGGTGCCAACTAGACCTCGTGATTCACGAGCACGAGCTCGAGGTGGCCGCGCGAGGCGTTTCCGCGAATGTCTGCTGCTTCCACGTCGAGCCGGTACGAGCCGTCGCGGTGCCGGCGCGTGTCCCAGCCGCGGTCGAGCCAGAAGCGATAGCGACCGCGCGCGTTGGGATGGTTCTGGCGGGTTCCACCCGCGTAGATCGCGCCGAAGCGCGAGCCCTCGAGGAGCGTGGAGCGGAAGTCCGCCGCCACACGCCACGGGATGACGGCGCGCGCGTTGCGCACGAGCCGCCAGCGCACGAGCGCCGGTGTCACGGGCAAGCCACGCCAGGGCGGCGGCGCGGAGATCGGCGGGATGTCGTGCGCCACCGCAATCAGGTTCACGACACCGGTCACTGCCCTTGGATCGAGCACCCTCCCTCCGCGTTCCGCGACGATCCGGTCGACCACGGGCGCGCCGAAGTCGCGGAACGGCGCCAGCGCGCCGTCGCGCAACGGATTCCAGTACCGGCCGTCGATTCGCTCGGCGAAGTGGACATGCCCCCAGGTCTTGGCGACGTGGCCCACGAGTGCATGCTTTGCGACCCGCTGGCCGTGACGCACCCTCGGAATGATGTGCCAGTACCCGTGCGAGCGGGCGCCTCCCGCCATCACGACCGCGATGTTCTGGGTGCCCTCGGAATGGATCGTTCCGCCCGCGACCGCGTAAACAGCGGTCCCGTCCGGTGCGGACACGTCGATGCCGAAGTGGAATGCCTTCCCGCCCTTGTCACCCACGCGCGGATCGCAAAAGAACCCGCGCACGGCGTGCTGCTCGTCGAACGGTTTCACAGGCCAGCCGTAGCTCATCGGTCAAACGGGTGGGTTTCGGATGCCGATCTCGAGGTCTGAGCGGGCGCGGTTCCCGGCTGCATCCCACGCCCTGACGACGAGGAGGTAGCGGCCGTTCGGGATCCGCGTGGTGTTCCAGTACGGCTTCTGGAAGAGCCGGAACCAGTATTCGCCCGCACCTGGGATCCGCCGGTCGAGCGCAGGCTGGGCGGGGTGGTTCTGCTTCGTCCCGGGCGCGTAGTGCTGCCCGGTTGCGATCGCTGGAGCCTGGAGGGCGATGTAGACCGTTCGTCGCAGCACGACCCGCTCGCTAGGGCGCTGGACGAGGAGGAGGCCGATCCGGTACGGATGGTGCGGCGCGGCGAGCAGGGGGACATTGCGGAACCAGCCGAGGAAGGACTGCGGATCGCTCACACGCGCCCTGAGATCCACGATTCCGGTCAGCTGCGACTTGTCGAGCCGTCGCCCAGCCGGCGGCAGTTGCGCCACACCGGTGATGCGCCGCCCCCAGGTCGGTGCCGCAGGCGTGTAGAGGCGGACGTCGTGGATGACGGGTGGCGCGGTGTCGACGTAGGGCTTGAGCTTCCCGGCGGGCCGAAGCGGATTGAGCAGCAGCCGGCGGCCGTCACCGGGGAAGAAGAACTCGGTCAGGTGGACGTGCCAGGAGCCTTTGGTAGTCCACCCGATGAACTGACCGGCCCGCACCCGCTCGCCGCACCTCACGCGTACGTCGACGTGGCCGTAGCCGAAATGGCCGATGCGGACGTTTCCGCGGACGCCCGGCTGGGTCGCCTCCTCGACGACGCCGCCCTCGATCGCGAAGACGCGGTGCGTCCGGCCGGCCGGTGCGTCGCCCTCGGGTCGGTCGTCCCGAACTGCGACGTCGACGCCCGTGTGGTAGATCGCGCCCAGGTCCGGGTCGGGCCGCGGGTCGAGAAACGTGCCGCGGACGGGATGCTGCTGGTGTTGGGGTGACACCGGCCAGCCACGGAAGTCGTCGTTGTAGCGTTGCGGAAATGGTGGCATCTGTCTCCGGACAGAGTTACACGTCCGCCGGGAGCAATCCGAAGCGCCGCAATGCCTGGGGAAGATTCACCGGCATGCCTACGGAGTGCGTCCAGTTTCCCGCGACGGCGGTGACCGGGGCTGCGGCGTTCAGCTCCTTGATTCGTCGAAAGAGCGCTGCGGAGTTGTGCGCCTGGTCGAGCACCACCTCGTCGGCCACACTCCAGAACATCTGCAGCGGCACCCGCGAGAAGGCAATCGCGCGTGCGGAGTTGATGGGACTACGACGCGCATACGCCCCCGGGAAACTCTCCGGCACGCCCCCGATTTCCCGCCGCGCCAGCTCCTGGAGGGAACGACCGTTGGGAATGCGCGCGAAATCGCGGTAACGCCGAGCAAGATCCGTCGGCGAGTCGAACACTGCCGCGCCGGCGAGGAGAGTGTTGAAACGGGCCACCAGCAGGAGCGTTTCCTGACCGCCCATGCTGCCCCCCATCGCGTACACGCCGTGCGGCCGGATCCGCAACCAGGGGAGCGTCGCCTTCGCCACATACTGCATGTTCGCGAGATCGTCGATCTGCCGCTCCCATCCCCACGAATGCAGGGGCAGCACCCGCCCGTGCCCTTCCGGGCTGATCACCGCGAATCTCCCGAGCCCCGGCAGGTTGCCCCAAAACCCGAGATTCGCGCGCCCCGAGATTCCCCGCCCATGCGGCGAGATGATCAACGGCACAGGAGGGTTGTGCGCCGGACTGAGGTCGCCCGGTAACGCGATATGGGCTTCGCGAGCGAGACCGTTGTGGGCGCGATAGCGAACGGTCCGAACCCGAACAACGCCTGCTGGCGTGGCCATCAGACGCCGATCATAGGCGCACTCAAGCCAACCTCGACCGGCGACGGACAGGGTTCGGCCACGGAGACGACGGCCGGATGGTCCCGTCAGCGCTGTGTTCAGCTGGTGTTCGGCCTTGGTGTCCGATTCGCCGAAGAATCCCTGCAATCAAAGCCAACGCCTGGACTCGTAGCGCTGACCCTTCATTACGAGTGACGGAAGAGGAAGGTAGCCAGTCCCTGCCAGTCCCTCCAGGCACGCCGGTCGC
>Ga0136613_10001925_pt1 | contig 10945 bp, 12 predicted proteins | sample AntDrymUQ2722106_2_FD_106649 | JGI IMG/M metagenome (GOLD analysis project Ga0136613, IMG submission 106649) | Polar desert sand microbial communities from Dry Valleys, Antarctica - metaG UQ272 (21.06) | ecosystem: Environmental > Terrestrial > Soil > Desert | place: Antarctica: Dry Valley... | reverse complement strand
CGGAGCAGCTACCGTGGCCGATCACCGGACGACCCCCGAGTCCCAGGGTGACGCCCGCACGGCCATGGCACGCAGCTTCGCCCAGGTTCTCGGCGAGCTGGCCGAGGACCCCGAGGAGCAGCCCGCTCTCGAGCGCATCGTGCAGCAGGCGGTCGAGGCGGTGCCCGGCTGTGACTACTGCGGGGTGTCGTTGCGGCGCGGCCGGGACAAGGTCGAGACGCCTGCGTCCACCGACCCGCTGGTCGACGAGGCGGATTCCCTGCAGTACGACCTGCAGGAGGGGCCGTGCCTGGATGCGATCTACGTCGACGACACCTATGTGGTCGACGACCTGAGGACCGACGACCGCTGGCCCCGATGGGCTCCGCGTGCCGCCGCGCTGGGGATGCGCTCCATCCTGAGCGTCCGGCTCGCCACCACGTCGGGCACGCTGGGCGGGCTCAACCTGTATGCACGTGAGACACACGCCTACACGCGGCACGACGTCGACGTCGCCCACCTGTACGCGTTGCACGCGACGTCGGCCCTCGTGATGACCCAGAAGGTCGCCGGCCTGCAGACAGCGCTGGGCACCCGGCACGTGATCGGGATAGCACAGGGCATCCTGATGCAGCGCTACGGCGTCTCCAAGGAGCGCGCGTTCGAGGTCCTGCGGCGGTACTCCCAGCACCACAACCTCAAGCTGCGTGACGTCGCCCAGGAGCTGGTCGACCGGGGCAGCATCCCAGCGCACGGCCCCGCCATCGGAGATGGCTGATCGGCTCAGCATGACGAACAAGGCAACGGTGCTCGTGCAGCTCGCCCGGGCGATGTCACACGCCGACACCCAGCGGTCAATGGCCTGGCGGCTGTGCCTCGCCTGCACGAGAGTCCTGGGAGCCGACAGCGGGGCCATCACGCTGGCCTACACCCGGCCGGAACGGGTGACCCTGTGCGCGACCGATGACACCGCCGCCCGCCTGGAGGATTTGCAGGATGTCCTGGGCGAGGGGCCGGGAGCCGACGCCTTCGAGTGGGGTCGGGCCGTGCGGTGCTCGCTGGGAGACCACGCAGCGCACCGTTGGTCGATGTTCGCCGACTCCGCACGGCAGGCGGTCGGGCCGCTGGAGATACATGCGTTCCCGATGCGTCAGGGTCGCTCGGTGATCGGTGTGCTCACGCTGTACCACGCAAGCGGTCACCGCCTTCGGCGTGAACCGGCTGAGGCACAGTTCCTCGCCGATGCCGTCGTCGCGGCGTTGCTGCACGAGCCGGGCACGACGAAGACGCCCTCACCCTGGAGCGCACGGGCCAGCATCGACCAGGCCACGGGGATGGTGGTCGCGCAGCTCGCCATCTCTCCTCAAGACGCGTTGGCGCTCTTGAAGGCGCATGCTTACGCAGACGACACCAGCCTGGACCTTGTCGCCGAAGCGGTCGTGGACCGCCGATTCGACTTCCGCCACTACGACGACAGCTTCGGGAGCGACCCTTCATGATCCCCAGGACTCCCGCACAGGCTCTTGCCGACGCGGCCTCAGCCCTGGTGCACGAGCAGCACGTGACCGACATCCTGGCTCGACTGCTGCGTGACTGTGCCGCAACGGTGTCCGCGGACGCGATCGGCTTGATGGTGGTGACGCCCGGCGGTGACCTGGAGCTGCTCAGCTCAACGTCACACCGCGTCAAGGAGCTCGAGCTCTTCCAGATCCAGCAGGACCTGGGCCCTTGTGTGGACGCCATCTCCAACGCCGAGACTGTGGGCGTGTGGGACGACGACGCGTTGCGGGAGCGGTGGACCGACGTCGGTTCCGCGATCGTCGAGGCGGGGTATCACGCGGTGCACGCCTTCCCGCTGCGCTGGCAGCAGCAGGTGGTGGGCGGCCTGAACGTGTTCTGGACCAAGCCCGGCCCGCGTGATCGACAGGACGCCGAGCTCTGTCAGGCCTTCGCCGACGTGGCCACGCTGGCCATCGTGCACAGCGTGCGTCCCAGTGCCGACGACGTGGGGGAACGGGTGCATCTCGCGCTGGAGGCCGTCACGTCATCGAGCAGGCCAAGGGACTCGTGGCCTACCAGCAGGACCTACCGATGTCCGACGCCTATGACTGGCTGGTCACGACGGCGGCGAAGGACGGCTGCGACCTGACTGCCACCGCGGCAGGGATCCTGCGCCAGGCCCATCAGCACGAGCCCGGCTGAGGAGCGCGCTGCAGGTGCGCCCGTTTGGAGGATACAGAATGGGGAACCGGAGACCATGTCGCCCCGTCTGGAGTCTGCGGTCACCGTCGGCGACATCATGGTGCGCCCGGCGCCGTTCATCCGATGTGCCGACCACATGGTGTCCGCGGCGCGGCTCATGCGCGACCTTGATCTCCGGGCCCTGCCGATCTGTGAGTCCGATGGCCGGGTCGTCGGCATGCTGCGTGACCGAGACATCGTCACCTGCTGCGTGGCGGAGGACGACGACCCGGGCACGGTGACGGCCCTCGAGTTCGCGGAAGGACCACCGGTCCGGGTCCGCACCTGGCTGCGGGTCCACCACGCCCTGCACCTCATGCTGTGCCAGCGGCTGACGTACCTGCCCGTGGTGGAGCACGAGCGCCTCGTCGGGTTCATCGACCTGGGAGGGGTGCTGGACGCCACCGCGGCACTACCGACGCGGGAACCACGCGACCTGGTCGACCTGGCCGACGTGGTCGATCTCGACGAGCGCCGCAACGACCGGGCGCAGGTCTGATCCCTCACCACTCACCGAACGACCACCGACAAGGGAGTCACACTGTGAAGGCTGTCACCTGGCAGGGCAAGCGCGACGTACGGGTGGAGGAGGTTCCCGACCCGGTGATCGAGCAGCCGACCGACGCCATCATCCGGGTGACCTCGTCCGGCCTGTGCGGCTCGGACCTGCACCTGTACGAGGTGCTCGCACCCTTCATGACCGAGGGCGACATCCTCGGTCACGAGCCGATGGGCGTCGTCGAAGAGGTGGGCTCACAGGTCACCGGCCTGGCCCCCGGCGATCGGGTCGTGGTGCCCTTCAACATCTCGTGCGGCAGCTGCTGGATGTGTGACCAGAAGCTCTACAGCCAGTGCGAGACGACACAGGTCAGCGACGAGGGCATGGGCGCGGCCCTGTTCGGCTACACCAAGCTGTACGGCCAGGTGCCCGGCGGTCAGGCGGAGTACCTGCGGGTGCCCCAGGCTCAGTTCGGACCGATCAAGGTGCCCGACGGCCCCAGCGACGATCGCTTCGTGTACCTCTCCGACGTGCTGCCCACGGCCTGGCAGGCCCTCGAGTACGCCGGAGTCCCCGACGGCGGCAGTGTGGCGGTGATCGGTCTCGGCCCGATCGGCGACATGGCCTGCCGGATCGCCCTGCACCGCGGGCACCGGGTCTTCGGCCTCGACCACGTCCCCGAACGGCTGGCACGCGCACGCGACCGCGGGGTGCAGACCGTGGACGTCTCCGACAGCGACACCGACGCAGGCGACGTCGTACGCGAGCTCACCGGCGGACGCGGGCCCGACTCGGTCATCGACGCGGTCGGCATGGAGGCGCACGGGTCCACCGGGTCGAAGATCGCCCAGCACCTGGCCGGCCTGCTTCCGGACGCGGTATCGCAGCCGATGATGGCCAAAGTCGGCCTGGACCGCCTCTCAGCCTTCTATGCAGCCATCGACATGGTGCGGCGCGGCGGCACGATTTCACTCAGCGGCGTCTACGGCGGTCAGACCGATCCGCTGCCGATGCTGACCCTCTTCGACAAGCAGGTACAGCTGCGGATGGGGCAGGCCAACGTGCGCCGCTGGAGCGACGACATCCTGCCGCTGCTGGTGGACGACGCCGACCCGCTGGGCGTCGAGAGCTTCGCCACGCACCATGTCCCGCTGAGCGAGGCGCCGAGCGCGTACGCGGACTTCCAAGCCAAACGCAACGGCACGGTGAAGGTGCTCTTCAAGCCCTGAGCTGGTGGGCCATCTCCGTGAGTTCGTCGGGGGTACGCGCGTCCGTCAGGGAGCGGATCCGCTGCCAGGTCAGCCCCGTATCCGGCGGATCACCTGAGTCACTCTGGTCGCCAGCGCGTACCCGCACCGAGGCGGTCAGTGGTGCAGGAGCGGGGTCGCCGGGCATGCGATAGCCCGGTTCGCGCCACCTGCGCCACTGGTGCACCGCCCGGACCTGAATCCCGACGAACTTGCGGGCGCGGACGCTGGTCCCTGCCCTGTCGGGCGTGAAATCGCTTCGGGTGGGTACGGCGGACGCATGTCGAACCCATCGCAGGACCAGCCGGTCGAGGGGCTCGAGAACCTCGACGCGGCGTCGATGCACGATGACCTCGAGCGTGCCCCGGAGGAGAAGTCCTCCCGCGAGCAGCAACCGACCCAGCAGATCGATGAGCCGGCGCCCGGCGACGACCCGCAGCAGGAGCGTCGGGGTCAACACGCCATGGAGAGTCCTACGGACCCACCCGAGCTGCCCTCGGAGCAGCGGGACAGCCACAGTGAACGGACAGACCGACCCGAATAGGACTCGACGCGCTGGGTACGGAAGTTCAGCCGTCACCTGGGTCCAACAGCGTGGCCCGGGTGGCGGTCCACTCACGCCTCGAGCTGTCGGCGCACCCGCTGCAAGATGCCGGCGAGCAGCCGTGAAACCTGCATCTGAGTCACCCCGAGCTGATCGGCGATCGTGGTCTGCGTCTGGTCGTGGAAGAAGCGGAGATTCAGGATCAACCGGTCCCGCTCCGGCAGCGCACGGATTACCGGGGCGAGGGCGACGTGCGTCTCCATACGGGTCATGTCCGGGTCGTCGCAGCCGAGCAGGTCGCCCAGTGACGAGCTGCCCTCCGCGCCGACGGGGTGGTCCAGCGAGGCCGGCGTGAAGCAGCCGTTGCTGGCCAGGGCCTCGGTCACGTCGTCGATCGGGGCATCGAGGGAGCTGGCGATCTGCGTCGCGGTCGGCGAGTGGGCGAGTTCTTGATGCAGCTCACTGGCAGCCGCTGCGATCCTGCCCTGCATGTCCTGGATCCGACGAGGTGGACGCACCGCCCACGAGCAGTCACGGAAGTGCTTCTTGACCTCCCCGGAGATCGTCGGCACGGCGTAGGACAGGAAGCTCTTGCCGTAGTCGGGCTCGAAACCGTGGACCGCCTTGGACAGACCCACACAGGCCACCTGCTCGAGGTCCTCGATCGGCTCACCGCGGCCGCGGTAACGGGAGGCGATGGAGCGGGCGACGTCGAGATGCAGGACCACTACCTCGTCGAGCAGTTCGCGGCGTTCGGCCTCGCTGTCGCAACGCGCGGCCTCGCAGAGCAGCCGGGCGGCCGACTCGTCTCGGGCCGCGCTGCCGACCCGGCAAGCCGAACGACGCCGGGGATTGGCCTGCGCCGGAACAACGGGCGCGTCGATGGAGTGTGCAGTCACGTGTACACCACCTCAGAACAAGAGGATGTGGCACGACTGCTTGACCACTGGCGCCAACACAACCACCAGTGGGGCACGCTGTGCAACCCGACCGAGGCCGGGGGCGACGGTGTTGCATGATGTGGCGATGAGCAACGTGAGCAACCTGAGCGACGTGAACGACATGAGCGACCTCAGTGCCCAGCTGGCCGGCGTGGCCCGTGCGCTGCTGGCCGAAGATGACGTGCAGCAGACACTGGACAAGGCCGTTGCGATGGCGACGGACGTCGTTCGCGGTTGTGATCATGCGGGCGTCTCCCTGGTCCGCCGCAGTCAAGGCATCGACACCCGAGCGGCGACCCACAGCATCGTCCGACGTGGTGACGAGTTGCAGTACGAGTTCGACGAGGGTCCCTGCCTGGACGCGATTTGGAAGGATGGGACCGTGCTGAGTCGTGATCTGACCACCGACCCACGCTGGCCGTCATGGGGTTCGCGGACCGTCGAGGAGCTCGGTGTGCGCAGCATGTTGTGCTTCCAGCTGTTCACCCACGAGAACACCCTCGGGGCTCTCAACCTCTACTCCGAGCACGTCGACGCCTTCGACGCCGACGACTGCACAGCCGGGCTCGCCCTTGCTGCCCATGTGGCCGTCGCACTCGCCGCGGCCGAGGAGATCGGCCATCTCGGCTCCGCCATCACGAACCGGACCACCATCGGTCAGGCCGAAGGCATCCTGATGGAACGGTTCGACGTCAACGCGCAGCAGGCATTCGCCGTGCTGCGGCGCATCTCCCAGCAGCGCAACGTCAAACTGCACGAGGTCGCTCGCGAGCTGGTGGAGACTCGCCGCACCCCCGGTGCGCAGTGACGTGATCGGCTCGTGACACCGGTCGGCGTGCACCCGGCCGCTGACGACGTCGTCTTCCTGGTCACTGGTGTCGCGCTGTTCCTGGCCGGCTCGCTGCCGTTGATCGCCCGGTACCGGGTCGTGTCGACCGCCATGGGGTTCGTCGCGGTCGGAGTAGTGGCTGGCCTGTTACCAGTACCCATGCCCAACGTTCTTCCCGGGCCCAACGAGGAGCTGATCGAGCGACTCACCGAGGTCACCGTGATCGTCGCGCTGATGGGCGTGGGTCTGGCGATCGACCGCCGTCCCGGGTGGCAGTCCTGGAGCTCGACCTGGCGGTTGCTTGCTGTCGCCATGCCGTTGTGCATCGCCGCGGTCGCGCTGCTCGGCTGGGGGCTCATGGGTCTGACACCGGCCGCTGCCGTACTGCTCGGTGCCGTGCTCGCTCCGACCGATCCGGTGCTCGCGGCCGACGTCCAGGTCGGCGCACCGGCCGGTGAGGACGAGGACGAGGACGAGCACGAGGTCCGCTTCGCGCTCACCTCCGAGGCCGGCCTCAACGACGGCCTGGCGTTCCCCTTCGTCTATGTCGCGATCTTCCTCGCGGGGGCGCACGCCGCCGGCAATGACGTCAGCTCGTGGATCGGGCGATGGCTGGCATGGGAGCTGTTCGGCAAGGTGCTGATCGCCGTGCTCGTCGGGGTCGTGGTGGGACGCCTGACGGCCCGGCTGGTCTTCGGCGCCCCCCGTCCGTGGCTGCGCCTCGCGGAGTCCAACGAGGGCATCGTCGCCCTGGCGGCGAGCTTCGTCGGCTACGGCCTGGCCGAAGCCGTCGGCGGGTGGGGGTTCGTCGCCGTCTTCGTCACCGCCGTGACCATCCGGGGTCACGAGAGCCGGTCGGGCTACCACCGTGAACTGCATCGCTTCACGCACGAGGTCGAGCGGCTGCTCACCCTCGCGGCACTGCTGATGTTCGGCGTCGCCTGCGCCACCGGCATCCTGGACGACCTGACCTGGCGGGGGGCGCTGGTCGCCGCCTTGCTGGTCCTGGTGATCCGACCGGTGTGCGGGGCGCTCTGCCTGCTCGGTGGTCACGGCCCTCACCGGGAGCGGCTGGTGACGGGCTTCTTCGGGGTGCGTGGCATCGGCTCCTTCTACTACCTCGCCTACGCGGTGGGCGAGGCTCCGTTCCCCGAGCAGGACGAGCTGTGGTCCACGGTGGCCGCCGCCGTGCTGTTCAGCGTCATCCTGCACGGCAGCACGGCCAGGATGGTGATGGACCGGTTGGACTGGTCAGTGACCGGAACGCCCCGGTGAGGCACCACGGCGACCGTCCGTTGTTTGACTCCGACGGGCGTGGGCACGGGAACTCATGAAAGCTCTCGTGCTCAACTGCTCGCTGAAGCCGTCCACCAGCGACTCGAACACCCAGCTGCTCGCCGAGGTGGTGATCGATTCGCTGCGCACTCAGGGAGTGGAGGTGGAGACGATCCGCCTCGCCGACCACGACGTCAAACCGGGCGTGGAGACCGACATGGGTGACGGCGACCAGTGGCCGGCCGTCCACGCCAAGCTGCTCGACGCGCAGATCCTGATCGTCGCAACCCCCACCTGGGTCGGGCGGCCGTCCAGCATCGCTCAGCGCCTGCTCGAGCGGATGGACGCGATGCTCTCCGAGACCGACGACCAGGAACGACCGGTGGCCTACAACCGGGTCGCCGGCGTGGTGGTGACCGGCAACGAGGACGGCGCGCACCACGTGATCAGCGAGATCTCCGGTGGCCTCGGTGACATCGGCTACACCATCCCCGGCCAGGCCTGGACGTACTGGAACATGGGCCCCGGTCCGGGCCCGTCCTACACCGACACCGAGAACGGCCACGAGTGGTCGGCCAGCACCGGTCGGGCCATGGCGTCCAACCTGGTGTCGGCGGCCCGGGCGCTGGCCCGGTCCCCGATTCCGCCGCCACCGAGCTGAGCAGTCCGTCGACGCAGGCCCTCGGATGAACCCAGAGCTGACCATCCCGCAGAGCGTCGCCGGGGCCCTGGTCATCGCGCTGCTGCTCGCCGCCCTCCAGCTCGGGGCCGGTATGACCCGCACGCTGCCCCTTGTCCCCGAGCGCGCCACCGGCTCCTTCGCCGGCGGTCTTGCGGTGGCCCACGTCTTCTTGCACCTCCTCCCGGAGATCGCCAAGGGAAACGAGGCGCTCCGAGACGTGCTGGACGACGTCGTCGAGCGCGCCCCACTCATCGACCTCGGCATCTTCTTCGTCGCACTGGTCGGCTTCGCCGTCTTCTACGGCCTGGAGCGCCTCGCGGGCCGCAGCACAAGCAGACAGGTGGACCGCACGACGCACGAAGCGACATCAGCAGCCGGCGTGGAAACGATCGAGCTTCGCCTGGTTCCTCATCGGGCTCGTCTCCTACGCCGCGCTCCTGACGCTGGTCACTGCGCTGTCGCACTGAGCCGGGCGGGTCCAGCGTCAGCGCTCAGCGGTGTCCGGTTGGGTCATGCGTGCATGAACGGCAGCGCCAGCGGTGTCGGGCAGCACTCTCGCACCCACGACCTGCGCCGTGTTCTGCCACGACCCCGCCACGACATGGTCCTTGCCGGCCATCAGCGCCTCGTAGCCGTCCCGGGCGACGTCGGTCGCGTCGTCCTTGTCGCTGGCGCCGACCTTGGTGTCGGTCATGCCGGCCCGTTCGAAGAAATCGGTCTCGGTAGGGCCTGGCATGAGTGAGGTGACCGTCACTCCAGTATCTGCCAGCTCGTGGCGGATGCCTTGGGCCATGGAGTGCACGAACGACTTGGACGCCGCGTACGTGGCGTAGTAGGGCCCGGGCACGGTGGCCGCGACCGAGGCGGTGAACAGCAGTCGCCCCTCACCTCGCTGCACCATGCCGGGAATCAGGATGCCGGCCAGGTGCACGGTGGAGCGCACGTTCAGGTCGACCAGGCGAAGGTGCGCCGCGAGGTCGGTCTCGTGGAAGCGCCCACTCACACCCACGCCGGCGTTCAGCGCCGCAGCTGCGACCGGGCGCCCGTCGTCTCGCAGGACCTCGTGCAGCTTCTCGACGCCGTCGGGTGTCGCGAGGTCGACCTGGACGGCACGGACCTGTGCTCCGGTGTGCTCGAGCTCGTCAGCGGCCGCTTGCAGGGCGTCGTCCTCGGCGACGACGACGAGGTCGAAGTCGTGGTCGGCGAACTGTTGCGCCAGCGCACGGCCGATGCCACTGGAGGCGCCGGTCACCACCGCCAGGGGTCGCGGCGAGGTGGTGTCGGACGTGGGACTGGTGGTCATGGGGATCCCTTGCTGTCGCGGGTGGCCTCGGTGCAGTACTCCCACAGTCGTGCCACCTGGGTCGAGGTCTGTTGGCGAGCTCGGCCGTAGCTGGTCGGTCGGGGGCGACGGTCATGCCAGAAGCTCCCTGACTGCTGCGCGCCGCGCGGGGACGCGACCAGCCAGACCAGGGTGTCGGCACCTTGGTCCGGTGACCGCATGAAGGGCAGCGTCGCGGCTCGGAACACCGTCAGGTAGCGGGAGACGCCACGGGTGTCAACCCAACCGGGGTGCATGCTGTGCACCACGATCCGGTCGCCGGCCAGCCGCTCGGCCAGCGTCTCGGCGAGCACCACCTGCATCCGCTTGGTACGGGCGTACGCCTTCGGTCCGGAGTAGCCGTCCTCCCCGTAGTCCGGGTCGTCGTCGCGCAGTGCGGCGGCGTACATGCCGCCGGACGACGTGAACACGACGCGCCCCCCGTCGCCGTGGGCGAGTGGTTCGTGCAGCAGGTGGGTCAACAGGAAGGGGCCGAGCACATGGGTGGCCACGGTCACCTCGTGGCCTTCGGCCGTCTCGGTCCGCTCGCGTGCCATGGTGCCCGCGTTGTGCAGCAGCGCGTGCAGGTCCGTGACGCGTTGCGCCAGGTCGTGACCGAAGCGGCGCACGTCCTCCAGGTCGCTGATGTCGCAGACCTCGCTGACGTAGTCACCGTCGGGCACCTCGACTCGCAACCGCTCCAGGGAGCGCTCGAGGTGATCCCGATCGTGGCCGAGGACATGGACGACCGCGCCCAGGCGGCCGAGTGCCGCGGCGGCGGCCAGTCCGATGCCGGAGGTCGCCCCCGTGATGAGCACGTGCCGACCCTTCAGCATGCCTGCCGGTACGTCGTCGTCCCACCAGCGTCGACGGACGGCATGACCTATGCGGCTGTAGCCCAGCACCACGGAGCGGTCCAGCACCCAGTCCAGGACGCGGAAGACGCGAGGTGGTTCGGTCGGCCGGGAGTCGGCAAGATGAGTCACCGTTCGGCCGTACCCCTCATCCGAGTCGTCATGCGCACCCGAGGGAGGCGTTCACCGGTTACCTGATGCCCTGCCTCCGGGCGATCTCGACCGCACGGGCGATGCCGTCGTTCCACGGCTCGCCGTGCCCGGGGAGTGCGACGCCTGCCCCGGTCGCGGCCAGCGCATCGAGGGCGCCCAGCGCCCGATCCGGGTGCGTCGTCGCCGCCCGGGCCACCACCTGTGGTCCGGTGCGGGCGGTGTAGGGGTCGAGCGTGACGAGGGCGTCGCCGGTGACCACCACGTCTCTGTCGGGGAAGTGCAGTGCGCAGTGACCGTCGGTGTGCCCCGGCGTGAAGACCGGTCGCGGATGCCCGGGCACGTCGAGCTCGGTGGCCTGTCCGTAGCTGCGCACACCCTCG
>Ga0136613_10001924_pt1 | contig 10947 bp, 7 predicted proteins | sample AntDrymUQ2722106_2_FD_106649 | JGI IMG/M metagenome (GOLD analysis project Ga0136613, IMG submission 106649) | Polar desert sand microbial communities from Dry Valleys, Antarctica - metaG UQ272 (21.06) | ecosystem: Environmental > Terrestrial > Soil > Desert | place: Antarctica: Dry Valley... | reverse complement strand
TTCTCCAAGTCGATCTACGAGAATGTGGCGTGGGGGGCCAGGATCAACGGCTACCGCGGCGACATGGACGAGCTGGTGGAACGCTCCCTGAAGCAGGCCGCCATCTGGGAGGAGGTCAAGGACCGCCTCAAGGAGAGCGGGCACGGGCTCTCAGGCGGCCAGCAGCAGCGACTTTGCATCGCGCGCACCTTGGCGGTCGAGCCCGAGGTGATCCTGATGGACGAGCCAGCGAGCGCGCTCGACCCGGTCTCGACCCAGAAGATCGAGGACACCATGGACCAGCTGAAGCAGAGCTACACGGTGGTGATCGTCACGCACAACATGCAGCAGGCGGCCCGCATCTCTGACTACACGGGCTTTTTCTACATCGAGAACATGGGCGACCCAGGGCAGCTCTGGGAGTTCGACGAGACGGAGAAGATGTTCTCGAACCCCGAACGTAAGGAGACGGAGGACTACGTGACGGGACGGTTCGGTTAAGAGATGCCGCGGGAGACTTTCCAGCAGGAGCTCGACGGCCTGCTCTCGGACGTGCTCGACTTCGGGGGGGAGGTCAAGGACTCTCTGGAGAACATGGTAAAGGCGATGGAGGGCCGTGACGCGGGCGCGGCGCGCCAGGAGCTAGGGGTGGACGTCCGCTACAAGGCGTGGGGGATGGACATCGAGAGGGAGTGCATGATCCTGCAGGCCCGCCAGGCCCCTGTTGCCCGCGACCTCAGGCTCCTCTACACCGTGCAGTCAGTGACGAACCACCTCGTCAGGTCAGGCACACTCTGCGAGCACATCTGCCACGCGATCGTGGACACAGAAGGGAGCGAGCGTGATGAGGACCTGGAGACCGCCCTCGTCGAGATGGCCAGGACAGCGCGCAACGTCTTCAACGAGGGTCTCGACGTTTTCGAGAACCGTGACATTGAGAGGGCCCGCGACCTCCAGGCGAAGGACGACAAGGTGGACCTCCTCTACTCTGAGGCCATGAACCTCATAGCCAACCCATCTGAGGGGGGAGGTGGCGCGCCGGAGTGGCGTATGAGGGCGGCCCTGATGGTCCACTACCTGGAGCGCATCTCCGACCACGGCGTGGACATCGGCGGGAGCGCCGTCTTCCTGGTTACCGGGCAGCGGATAGAGGACGCCATGCAACAATACCTCGACCGCAACGTAGACCACGACGGCGGCTAGTTCTCCTTTTCGAACGCTCGCCGCTCGTATACGTCTGCTACAATCTACAGGCAGGCGGTCTTGCAGGCGGGTGATCATCTTTTGAGGCTTACGCAGAAGAGCAAGTATGCGGTTCGGGCGCTGATGGAGCTCGCGCTCGACGAGCGAGATTGCCCGCTCGGGGTGGCCGAGCTGGCGCGCCGCCAGCACATCCCGGAGAGGTTCCTCGAGCAGATCTTCGGCGAGCTTCGCCGGGCGAACGTGATAGAGAGCCGTCGCGGGGCGCACGGAGGGTACCGCTTCGCGATGCCGACGGAGGAGATCTCCGTCCTCGACGTCGTCGAGATCCTCGACGGTGAGATCCGTCCGGCCCGCTGCTCGGCAGGTGGGGTCTGCTACATAGCCGACGCCCCCCTCTGCGCCACGAGCAAGGTCTGGGACGAGGCCCGCGAAGCCCTGGAGAACGTCTTCGGGCGCTACAGCATAGCGGCCCTCGCCGCCGCGGAGCGTGAGGAACGCATGTCCCACGAAGCCGCCCCCGCAGGCCGCTGACAGATCTTCTGATGAACCCTGGATAGACTCAGAACCCATCTCCACGGCCTTACGGGGCTGGCCGAATCGGTTGTCGAGGTTGGTGGAGTTACCTACCGCATCACCCATTCCGTCTCGGCTGACGACCTGATCTGCGAGGAAGACTTCGACCGCGATGAGCGGCTCCCTTACTGGGCCGAGCTCTGGCCCAGTGCCATCGCCCTGGCCCGTCACTTTTCAGAACGCGACCTTGCGGGTACCCGCGCCATCGAGCTTGGTTGCGGCGTCGGGTTGCCCACCGTCCTCGCGCTCGTCCGCGGCGCAAGCGTACTCGCGACAGACCACTACGAGGCCGCCCTCGACTTCACCGCCCACAATGCCAGCACGAACCTGGACCTGGAACCGGATACGATCCTCCTCGACTGGCGCGAACCGGACATAGAGAGTATCGGGACCTTCGACCTCGTTTTCGCCGCCGACGTCCTCTACGAGCGTAAGAATGCCGCTGCACTCGCCGAGCTCGTGCCGAAGCTGCTCGCGCCGGGCGGCGAGGCGATCTTCGCCGACTCCCGCCGCGACGAAGCACCAGTCTTTCTGGAAGCTATGGAGAATCTCGGGTTCGAGGACACGATCGAGGAAACGACGGTGGAGCAGAGTACGAAAGCGGTGAAGGTTCTCCTGCATCGTCTATGGCGGTAGGCTCCGTCGGGCTTGCGAGAGGTTCTTGCGTATTCGCTAGTTCGAGCCGCGGCTCTTTGGATCAGGTCCCGCGCCTTGCGACGATTAAGACATCGTCGTTCTCGAAGGTGATCCGGTAGAGATCCTGGCGGTCTTCGAAACGCTTCCAGTAGTCCTTGGTCGGCCTGTCAGGCATGTTCTTGTAGAGCACGATGTAGCGTACGTCGTAGGTGCTCAGGATCCGGTCCGTCCGTTGGTTATCAGGGTGCCTCACGACCCACAGAGCATCCCACAGCGGTCCTGGTCCTGTGGGAGGAAGGTCTCTCGGGTTCTTGACCTGGACCGGCTCGAAGGACTGTAGGGCCGAGTAGCGGCCCATGGCCAGCATCATGCGGCTCGGCACCTGGTTGAAGTGCGGGCTCACGATGATGTTGCCGCCTGTGTTGTTCTCTTCGAGCCACTCTCCGGCGGCCGCGATCTGGGGCGTAATCGTAAGCTGTGCGCTCGTTGCGCTGGCGCTCTCCAGGCTCTGCACCGCCCTGAATCCCACTAGGCTTGCAGCCAGGAGCACCACAAGGGAGGTCACGAAGACGGCCTGGGGTCTCCTGCGAGGTCCGAGCGAGCGTAGAATCGTCACGAAAGCCAGGGCAGCCAGGATGGCAAGCGGTATCCCCACGTCGCGCCCGAAGCGCTGCGGGAAGCCGGTCAGCGACGTGCGGCTTCCGAAGAAAAGCAGCAGCACCCACAGGAGCAGGGTGAAGTGGGCCAGTGCTTGCGGTTTGCTCATTTGCCTCCCCTGCAGCTGGGTCAGCACGAGGAGCCCGCCCAGCAGGCCGAGCCAAGCCAAGGGTTGCGTGACCATGGCCCCGACCAGGAAGTCAAGGGGGTAAGGGACCTGCGTCCCCACCGCCATGCCCACTGCGGTATCCGTGGTGCTCGCCTCGGATGCGCCCACGAGGCCGGCTACCGTCTGCGGAAAGTCATAGGTATCCCAGGCGTAAAGGACGGAGAGGAAGCACAGGAGCGCGAGCGAGGTGAGCACCACGAGCCCCTTTGCGCGTTCGTGCGCGAGCAGGTGCGGCAGGAAGTACACCGCCACCAGCACGAGTAGCGCCGCCTCATACAGGCTCGCCACCGGATGGTAGAGAACAACCGAGGAGCCAACCAACGCCAGCGCGAGGCCTCTGCGGGTTGAGGGCGCTTCGTAGAGCCCGGCGAGCGCGGCGATGGTTACCACGAGCAAGAATTGCGAGGTTATGAGGTTCGGGTACATGGCATCGTTGTAGTAGTAGTAGGTGCCGCCGTGGAGCACTCCGGCGAAGAGGGCGGCCGCAACATTGTAGGGCCAGCCCCAAAGCCGGCACGCCAGAGTGTAGCAAGCCAGTGCCGGTAAGAGCAGCAGTGCCGGGGCCAACACAGAGAATATATCGAGGGGATCCAACCCGCTAAAGCGGGAGATCATAGCGGTGAGCGTGTGGAAGCCGGGAGGGTAGATCAGGTACGGTTCGATCTCGCCCTCTGTCATCATCAGGTTGGCCATAACCGCATGGGAATAATGGTCCACGCCGCGTATGAACGGCCAGTCGTGCATCACGGGCCCGGCATAACCCCGGGCGAGCACAAGCAACAACACCGCGGGTAGTAAGAGCCGGCGCGTAACCGGCGAGCCCTCCCCTGGGAACGCTTCTTCGAGGGAGGATTCCCGTGGAGCGGGCTCCCGATGAGACACTACAAGGTGCGCGATTCCCGCCGCGAACACCAACAATGCTATGGTGGGCAACAGCGTTACCGGAAGCACGTTGGGCTGGCCCGGCACCATCCGCAAACTCGTCCACAGCGCCAGTCCGAGCGCGGGGAGGAGCACTACCAACACAGGCATGCCCAGTGGGCTAGATCCCGAGGCGGGTGGCTCGTATGTCCCCTTGGCCGGTCCGAACCTGAGATACGCCAGAAGCCCCCCGAAGAACACCACAAGCGCGGAGGAGACGGCGACGGCGAGCGTCACGCCCGTATCCAGGAGCCGCACAGGCACCAGCGCCGCTGCAGGCACCAGCGCCATCGAGAGCGCCACGGAGTAGGTGATGCGCTCCGCGCGATCCGCTGTGGCAAACAGGCACCCCGCCCAGAACCAACCAGGCAACAATGCGACCAGCGACGCGGCCACCACAGCGCGGATCAACTCGAGTAGCAAGTTCAGCCCCCCCGTCTACGCGGCTTACAAAGAATCTCGAGTCGCGGCCGTGAGTATCGAGCAGTGATGCTCCAGAAGGCCAAGACACAACTCTTCGGCTTAGCTCTACTCGCACTCAACCCGGATAGAGCGTCTCGCAGTCGCGGGCGACACGGTCACTGAGATCCACGCTTGCCACGTCGTCGCCTGAACCGCATCCAACGAAATCCACCTTACCGTCTTTGGTCTCTATGAAGTCGTCTCCTGCGCCGCCGAGGATCACGTCGCTGCCCTCACCGCCGTAGAGTTCGTCGTCGCCGGCGAGACCCCTGATACCGTCGTTCCCGCCGAAGCCGGCCAGCCGTTCACCCCTGTCGGTGCCACGCAGCGCGTCGGTGCCGCCCCGCACGGAGTCGGCCAGCACGCCCCCGGCCGCCAGGGTCAGCAACAACGCTCCGATCACCACGAGCAGAAGTCCTGCCAGCCCTGGCCCTCTCTCCGCAGGACGCGCTCCTTCTCGAGGAACCGGCGCTGCCGGCGGGGTGACGGTACTCTGCTTCAGGCTCACGGCGTGCACCCCGTGCCTTGTAGGAGACCGAACAAGGTCCCGGGTGCTTCGGAGAGGGAGCTCATATGCTGCGAATTCTAGGTGCCCCTGGTAACGCTGTGGTTAAAGCTAAGAGACTTCCCGTTTAAATCTTCGTTAAGCCGTCGAAACCGCCGAGAGAACCTTCGCTGCTGGGGTATTCTTTCTCTCGACGTGAAGCCTTTGTTCGACGGTAGCAAGCGCCACCCGAGGGCGGGTACGACCCTGGCTGGTGTAGGAGTCACGGCGTTGGTGTTCGTTCTCTACCTGAGGACGCTGGCGCCGACTATCCTGCCTTACGACTCGCCCGACCTGCTCGACGTGCCGATGCTCCAGATGCAGGTCTGCGTGCTCGGCATGACGCACCCTACCGGTTATCCTTCCTACATACAGATATCGTATCTCTTCACGTACCTGCCCTTCGGTGACTGTGCCTACCGCGTCAACTTCGCCTCCGCCACCTATGCGGCGCTGGCCGTGTTGTCGGTCTTTGCGGCCGGGTACCTGCTCGGCCGGCGGGTGGCGGCGGCTGCAGCCGCCGCGCTCGCCTTCGGTGTGGGGGTGACGCTCTGGTCCCAGGCCGTCATCGCCGAGGTCTATACCCTCAATGCCCTGTTTGTCGCCATCACCCTGTTCGCCCTCCTTCTCTGGCGAGAGCGCCGGAAGGACCGTTACCTCCTGCTCTCCGCTTTCCTCGTTGGTCTGTCCTTGACCAACCATCTCACCAGCGGGCTGCTCCTGCCCGCGAGCCTGCTTTTCGTCGCCCTGGTGGACCGACGCAAGCTCGCGAACGTGAAGCTGATGCTAGGGAGCGCCGGCCTGTTCCTCGTAGGACTTTTGCCCTACCTTTACCTTCCCGTGCGCTCCGCGATGGGCCCGCCTTTCGAAGCCAACAACCCGAGCAGTTTCGAGAGGTTCTTCTACGTGGTAAGCGGGGGGAGTCTGCGCGGCGGCTTCTTCGCCTTCGGACCCGCGGAGCTGCCGGGCCGACTGGCCTTCTACTGGGGTCACCTTCTGGACAACCTCAACTGGGGTTTGCTGGTTGCCGCGATGGTGGGATTCTCGGCATTGTTACTATGGGACCGCCCGGCAGCGGGGCTCCTCGGGTCCTTACTGTTCGGCTGGGTCTTCTACTCCGTCGAGAACGACATCCTGGATATCGAGGTGTACTTCATCCCCACTTACCTTGTGCTTACCCTCGCGGTGGCTGTGGGATTCGGGCTACTTCTCACGGAGGTAGAAGACCTAGTTGCCAGGTACCCGCGGGTCCCCGCGAATATGGTTGTGGGCGTGCTTTCGGTCGCGCTGGTCCTCTTACCGCTGCCGGGTGTTGGGGACGCTTACGCGAGAAATGACAGGAGCGGTGACTATAGAGGGCGGGAGATCATCGAGGATGTGGCAGAGAACGCCGCGCCGAACGCGACCATCCTGCACCAAAGGAGCAACTTGTGGTACATGGTGCTCGTCGAGAAGCGGCGGCGGGATCTCACCCTTGTAGCTCCCTTCTGGCACAATAGAAACGTCGACTACGCAGACATCGTCTGGCCGGACGACCTGGACCTCCCGACCACGAACCGTCGCTACGGGACCAACGACTTCTCGGGGGTAACCGCCGCGAAGGTAGCGGCAAAGAAGGGTCCCGTCTATGTCATACGCCAGGAGGACATAAATCTCAACGGCCTCCATGAGGCGGGATTCCGCAAGGTCCACGTGCACGGGGTCCTGTACGAGTTGATCGCGCCCGGCGATGTCCGCTCCGCCAATACGAAATAGGGCGCTCCGTGGCTAGGGAGCGATGCGTGAACAACTCCAAGAGTGTGAGAATCCCAGCCGCTGGAAGGGCTAGAACCAACGACACGGATGTGACGTTCCGGGGCGTCCAGGCACAACGTTATCTTCGGATATGACGCCGATGACTCGGGCGCTCAGGTACACGGCGTTGAATCTCTAACTCGACGGACGTTACCAACGCGCTGTTGTCCCGGTGTCGTCCGACCGCTCCCCTAGGACTCCGCGGGGACTCTGGGAGGCGCACTGCCTTCGGCTACCCCGAGGTGGATATCGAGTACGCCCTGGAGTACCGCTCTCCAGCTCAGCGTTGTGGCGAACTCTCGCGCGGCGTGTCCCATGCGCCGGCGCAGGGCCGCGTCGTCAACGAGCAACTCGAGCTTCTCGAAGAACTCTTTTTCATCACCGAAGGCGACAGCGAAGCCGGTCTCGCCTGGCCTGATACATTCTCTGGGTCCCCCGATGTCGTAGACTACGGCTGGTAGCCCTGATGCCTGGGCCTCGACCACGGCTCGGCCCAGCGTATCGGTCGCGCTCGGGAAGACGAAGATATCACAGTAGGCGAAGAGGCGGGCGAGTGCCTCACCCTGCAGAAACCCGGTAAAGGTGGCTTCCCTTCCCAGCGCAGACTCCATCTCCTCGCGGTAAGGTCCGTCTCCCACTACGACAAGATGCACATCCTGGCGGCGGCTCCGAAGGTCGAGATAGCGGTGAAGCAATCTCTCAAGGCCCTTCTCCTTGCTGACGCGCCCCACGTAGAGAAGTAGCGTTTTGTTGACTCCCAGGAACTCGCGAGGGTCTGGCTCTCTCTTGCGCGGGGTGAAGAGATCCGCGTCGACGCCGTTTCTGAGGATCTCGAAGCTCTGGATGCGGTAGCCGCGGTTTCGCAGGGCGATGGCCGTAGCTTGCGAGGGCACCGCGACCACAGAGCAACGCTCATAGAACTCGCGGACGGCTACCTCCACGATCTCGGCCACAAACGCATCACCCGAGAGCGCGCCGGCGTAAGCACCGAATTCAGTATGGTAAGCGCCGACCACCGGGATTCCAAGGAGAAGACCCGCGAGGAGGGCTGCAAGCCCGAGCGGGCCAGGGGTGGCCACGTGCAGTGAGTCATACTCTTCTAGGGCGATGTGATCCAGAACATCGAGGAACGACGGAACGCCGAGATCGAGCCCATCATAGAGCGGCACACCCAGGGTGGCGATAGACCGAAGCGAGACGGTTTCCGGCTCTTCGCCTGCGCCGCAGCGTACGACGCGCAAGCGCTCGGGGGCCAGGGCTTGGATGCTACGATACATCGTGGAGACGCCGTGGATCCCATCCATCCCGTCAACGAATACTCCGAATTTGAGGTCTTCTGGCTCGGCGCACAGGTCCAGTTCCTTGCGCAGTTCGAAAGCCTTGCTGTTCTCGCGTCCAAAGTAACCGTGGGTGGCTATGTACGGAGAAATGAAGACGTGCCCATCTACGAAGCCGCCCAAAGAGCTCAGGAAGTCGAGGGCGGGGAACCCCAGAGGTGATTCTCCGAGTGCGAGCGTGATGTGCTCCTCGTACCTGGAAGTCAGCGCCGAGCGTATCTGCGCTTCGTCGAGCTTGGCGAGGATCGGCATGTACTGCAGAAGCTTGTTCTCGTGCGTGTTTCGTCTGACCTTCGCGAGGCGCAACAACCGCGGGGGCAGGTCGAAGCGGCGCAAGATGCGCACCGCCCGCCTCTCTTTGCCCTCTTCCAGAGCCGCGCCAGCGAGTCTGAAGGCGGTGTGGGCGACCTTCCCGACCGAGCCGTCCTCGCCGTCCGGCTCGCACTCTCCCGCGCCGAGGGCTTCGAGTAGCTCTTCCCGGCCTGTTACCCTTGGTACCAATGTATAGGTAGACCCTCCATAGATGCCGCCGTGGTCGTCGGAGCCGCCTGTCCCGGCAACCCGCGTGTGACCTGGTACGCGGAGACCTTGACGGAGCGCCATCTGCCGGAGATCAAGCGCACCCACGCTCTCCGCCATCTCTCTGGCGAGCCGGTTCTGGGCGGCGGGACGGGAGCCATTCACGAACTCCCAGAGGCCGAATAGCACGAGCCTCTTCTCGGTAGCGGCCCTATCCAGGGGCCTTGTGACGCTGTACATGGGATGGGCAAGCACGTGGACGATCCCGGCTTCCCTCAGATACTCGACCAATCCGTAGACGTTGTCCCGCCGGGCCTGAGCCTCGATGTGGCTAGAGTCGTCGAGGCCGTAGAGAAGTACGTCGACGCAGCTGCCGTCCTCCGGAAAGCAGGCAGAGACCTCCTCGCCGACCAAGAAGTCAGGATGGTGCAGAAGAGCGAGGGCCCCGTCTATTGTCTCGTGGTCCGTGAGGGTAACGAAATCCATGCCGGCCTGCTTCGCCATCCAGTACGATTCTTCGGGGGGCGTGTACGACTCGCGCACGCCGCCTTCATCGCCGAGACCCTTGACCCAGACGTTCGTCGCCGAACCCGAGGCGCGGGAGTGGAGGTGCAGATCCACCCTCGCCGTTTCATCTGTGCTAACCAGCCTCACCATGTGACCTCCCCGCTGGAATTCATGTGTGCGCGCGACACAAACTCGTGTGGGACCGGGCCAGCACGGGTCAGAACGGTTGAGAAATGGGGATTTTGGACGTACCCGCCGACGATCGACTCAATGGGAGGGAGCAGCCCTACTAAGACTCGGAAAGCGCGTCTCGCAAGCGATATGGAGTACACTGATGCTAAAGATAGCCGGATTTTCCACGGCCGGGGTTAAGTGGAGGTCAATTGCCGGCTAAAGATTGGTTAAAGATCCGAACTCGGCGCTCATCAGGGTCCGCCGAATCGTCGAAGGTGCGGGTCGCCGCCCGCGTGTGACAAGCCTTTAACCTGGATTTTGCGCTCGTTTAGCACGGGGAACAGAGCTAGCGTGTACCCTGTCCTCGGCCCCGGGGCATGCTCTGTGTACCTGGTATGCAGGACACTTCTCTCATAATCTCCCGGGCCGCGCGGCCTAGCGGCTCTTTTGTTTTCCCCGTCATCCTCCAGCCGCTAGGTGCCACGGAGTGGTTCTTGCCATGTGTAGGTTCGCCTCGGTTCTGACGGCTATTTCCGTATCCCTCTTGGACCGGCGCCGTGAGATCGCGCACCGCTTGCGAGCAAACCGGGCGGGATCAGGGGTCTTGCGTGTACGAAAGAAGTACCGCCGATGATGGCAGCACAACATGAAGCCGGAGCACCGGGGAAGTGAATCGGGTGAAGGAAGGTGGTTTCCGAATAATTCGGGATAGGAAGATCCCTGCTGTTATACTCTCGAGCAGTGCTTCTGGAATCGTTAAACCCGACCCAGCTTGACGCTGTAGAGCACACAGAAGGGCCGCTCCTCATACTCGCCGGTGCGGGGAGTGGGAAGACGCGCGTGCTCACGCATCGTGTCGCCTATCTCATAGATCAGGGCATGGCCGCGCCAGAAGAGGTCCTGGCGATAACGTTCACGAACAAGGCGGCCCGCGAGATGAAGGACAGGGTGGCCCTGCTCGTCGGCCCCGACTCCAAAAAGATGTGGGTCTCGACGTTCCACGCTTTCTGCGCTCGCATCCTCAGGGTCCACGCCGAGAAGCTTGGGTACAAGAGGGAGTTCACGATCTACGACGGCGCCGATCAGGTAAGGCTCGTCAAACGGTGCATCGTGGAGCTCGGCAAGGACCCCAAACGCTTCAACCCTCGCTCTTTCCAGGCCCAGATCAGCTCCGCAAAGAACGTCCTTTTGGCCCCCGATGACTTCCTCCGCAACACGGAGGGCTACATCGCCGAGAACGTCGCCGAGGTCTACGACCTCTACCAGAGGCGCCTCTACGAGAACAATGCCATGGACTTCGACGACCTGATCATGCAGTCCGTCGCCCTCCTCGAACTCTTCCCCGAGGTCCGCGAACGCTACCAGACTCGCTTCAAATATATCCACGTCGACGAGTACCAGGACACCAACCACGCCCAATACCGCCTCGTCAACATCCTTGCAGCAGGACATCGTAACTTATGTGTCGTTGG
>Ga0136613_10001923_pt1 | contig 10955 bp, 9 predicted proteins | sample AntDrymUQ2722106_2_FD_106649 | JGI IMG/M metagenome (GOLD analysis project Ga0136613, IMG submission 106649) | Polar desert sand microbial communities from Dry Valleys, Antarctica - metaG UQ272 (21.06) | ecosystem: Environmental > Terrestrial > Soil > Desert | place: Antarctica: Dry Valley... | reverse complement strand
GGGCTGGTGGTGTGGACGGTCGCGGTGCAGGGCGCCAGCCGACCCGGGTCGGTGGTGGGCGCCACTGCGTGCCTGGGCGTCCCGCTGTTCGAGCCTCTGGCCCGGCGCGCCCTGGGACGTCACGCCCGCCCTCCGCCCGGCACACCCATCTCGTGGTGGGTCGGCCTCGTCACCGCTCTCCATCTCGCGGTCGCGGGAATGGCCTCGCGCGTGTCCGGCCTCGAGACCTCGGCACGTACCGCCGCCGCGGGAGTGACGATCCTCTTTTCCGCCGCTTTCCTCGTGCTGCTCGCGCTCGGCTTCACACCCCGGCGGCCCGACCCGCAGGAGCACGAGGCGAGCCGCCCCACCGTCAGGCGCGCCCGGCGACCTCGCTGAGGAGGTGGTCCCACTGGTCGGCGACGACATCGAGGTCGAAGCGGGCGAGACACCGAGCCCGCGCCGCGCGCCCGAGCTCGTCACGCCGTTCGAGCGCGTCGCGTACGCCGCGAGCGAAGGCGGAGGTGTCGCCCACTGGGACCACGAACCCGGTCTCCCCGTCGGTCACGACCTCGCGCACCGCGCCGACATCGCTCGCGACGGCGGGAACGCCGGAGAGGCCCGCCTCGATGAGGACACCCGGCATCCCCTCGGTCCGCGACGGGAGGACGAGCACGTCGGCGGCCGCGAGCGCAGCCGCGGGGTCGGCCGCGACCCCGACGAAGTGCACCCGGCCCGGCGCGCGCTCACGTCCGAGTGCCTCGACACGTGGGCGTTCGGGGCCGGCGCCGACAACCACGAGGTGGGCATCGGGAAGGGCATCGAGGGCGCGCACTGCGGTCCCCACCTCCTTCTCCGGGCTGAGCGAGCCGAGGAACATGACCACCGGGTCGCCGTCGACTCCCTCGATTCGCGCCTTGGCCGCGGCACGTGCCGGTGCCGACGGAAGCGGGAAGTGCCGTGCAGGGACGGCGTTCGGGATCGTGGCGATGCGCGTGACCGGGACGCCATAACGCGCTGCGAGCGTGCGCGCTGCCCCTCGCCACAGCGCGACCACGACCGTCGCGCGGTCGAGGTAGAGGCCCACCCGGGCCTGGCGCGCGCGCGTTGCGGCAAAGCCTCGACCGTCACCGATCGCGCGATACACGAGCGGGTGCCCGCTCCCGAGCGACGCCACGACCGACGCGGGGAGCGCACGCGACCCCTGCGCCAGCACGATCCCGGCTCGGCGTACCTCACGGCGCAGCCTCCACACGGTTGGCGGCGCGAGGGTGCGTCGCCCGAGGGTGGGGAACGGGAGCATGTCGTCGGTCGCGCCGGGAACCAACGCCACCGTGCGGACCGATCGACCGCGCGCACAGAGCGCATCGTGGAGCCCGGCCGCGAACACCTCGGCCCCGCGACGGCTTGTCGAGCTCACGACCTGGAGCACGCTGGCGGCCACGGTCACTCCCCTCCTCTCACTCGCTCGCTGCGACCCGGAGACGCGGCCTCTCGGTACCAGTGGTTCGAGCGTGACACCATGATCGCGTGGGACGGACCGTGATGGTGAGCGCGCAGCAGCGCGGGCTCCGACGCGAGTGGGTGGGACGACGCGCACACGCGGTGCCGCCGCCTATCGACCGATGCAGGTGACCGCCCGGGTGCGCGTCCTGTGGCTCATCAAGGGGCTGGGCCCCGGGGGAGCCGAGCGGCTCCTCGTCGCGGCGGCCGCGGCACGCGACCGGGACCGCTTCGAGTACCGGGCGGCGTACCTCCTCCCGTGGAAGGACCACCTCGTCCCCGAGCTCGAAGCGCTCGACGTACCTGTCGTCTGCCTGGGCGCACGGGACGAGCGCGACGTCCGGTGGGCGGGTCGACTCCGCGCGCGCCTTCGGGCCGAACCGGTCGACGTGGTCCATTCGCACTCCCCGTACGCGGCGGCGCTGGGACGGCTCGTCGTGCGCACGCTGCCGCGACGGTCCCGTCCCCGGATCGTCTCCACCGAGCACAACGCGTGGAACCGGTTCAAGGCGCCCACGCGGATCGCCAACGCGCTCACCAGCCCGCTCGACGACGCGGTGCTCGCCGTGTCGGGCGAGGTGCGCGACTCGATGCGCGGGCCAGCGCGACGGCGGACCGAGATCGTGATCCACGGCATCGACACGAATGCGGCCCGAGGACTGCGGAGTCAGCGCGACGCCGTGCGCCGGGAGCTGGGGATAGAGCCCGAAGAGGTGCTCGTCGGCACCATCGCGAACTACGTGCCGAAGAAGGACTACCCGAATCTCCTGGCCGCCTTCCGCCATGTCATCGACGCCGGCGTACCCGCGCGCCTGCTCGCCGTTGGGCAGGGCCCCGACGAGCGCGCCGTACACGACCTGCGGGCCGAGCTTGGTCTCACGGACGCGGTGATCCTGCCCGGTTACCGCTCCGACGCGGTGCGACTCCTCGCCGGCTGCGACGTCTTCACCCTCGCGTCGCGCTGGGAGGGGATCCCGGTCGCCCTCATGGAGGCGCTGGCGCTCGGGCTGCCGGTGGTGACGACCGCGGTCGGCGGAATCCCCGAGGCCGTGACCGACGGGGTCGAGGCCAACCTCGTCCCCGCGCGCGATCCGGCGCGCCTCGGGGCTGCGCTCACGGCCATGGCGCGCGACGAGCGACGCCGCGCCGAGATGGGCGCGGCCGCGGTCGCCCGCAGCGCCGCCTTCGACATCGGGCGGGCGGTCCGCCGAATCGAGGACACCTACCATCGAGTCGTCGGTACCCGCGGGATGCAGTCGCCGGCGCCCCGATGAGCGAAGACGCCGACGGGATCACGATCCGCGCCACGCGTCCGGACGACCGATCGGGGGTGCTGCGCCTCCTGCGCAGCAGTCTCGGATGGGGCGACGACGACCGCTACGAGGCCCTGTTCGCGTGGAAGCACGACGAGAACCCTGCGGGGCGCTCGCCAAGTTGGGTCGCCCTCGATGACGAAGGTGTGGTCGGGTTCCGCACCTTTCTCCGCTGGGAGCTCGAGCGCGCCGGCGAGCCGGTTCGGGCCGTGCGGGCGGTCGACACCGCGACCGACCCGCGCGTCCAAGGGCGCGGGATCTTCCGTCGCCTGACGCTCGGCGCGGTGGACGCGTTGCACGAAGACGATGTCGACCTGATCTTCAACACGCCGAACGACGCGAGCCGTCCCGGCTACCTGAAGATGGGGTGGCAGCTCCTGGGTCGCGTGCCGATCGCCGCCCGTCCCCGCTCCCCGCGAGCCGTACTGCACATGGCGACGGCGCGCACCTCCGCCGACCGCTGGTCGGAAGCGGGTCGCGGCGGCATCGCCGCAGCGGAGGTCTTCGCCGACGAGTCTGGGGTGGCGCGGCTCCTCGCAGCTCGTCGTCCAGCGACGGCGCTCCGTACCCGTCTCACCCCGGCGCACCTGCGGTGGCGCTACGGGACCGGACTGCTCGGGTACCGCGCGGTGCTCGCGTCACCCGAGGACGGCGTCGAGGGCGGGCTGGCCGTGTACCGCGTGCGACGGCGGGGCCGGGCTCGGGAAGCGGCGCTGTGCCTCGTCCTCGTACCAGGAGACGACCGAGGGACGCACCGGCGCCTCACGGGCGCCGTGGGGCGTGCGTCCGGCGCCGACTACGTGCTCGCCGCCGGCCCCGACGCCGCCATCAGGAACGGGCTCGTGCCGCTCCCCCGTCAGGGGCCGGTGCTCACGGCCCGGCCGGTGGGCACCGGGAGCGCCGCCACGCCCCCGCCCCTCACCGGATGGGACCTCACCCTCGGCGACCTCGAGCTCTTCTAATTTCTTCGCTCGCCTCGGCGGCCGGGATACCCGGCCGCCGACCCTCCGGGTCGGTTCACCTCCTGCTCCGCTCGCTTCGCTCGCTTCGCGGCGACACGTCTCCGGCGCGGACCCGAGACCGGAGAGACACGCGACCAGCTCACCTCCCTCTCTCGGTCGGCCGGCTGGGCGCGCCCCGCTCGAGACCACCTCGACTCGGATCGCGCCAGGCGGAGCGAGCACAGCGAGCGGAGCCTGCCAGGGAGCGAGCGCCCGCGGGCGGGGTAACCCCGCCCGCAGCGAGCGACCGAGAGTGCGAGGTGGGAGACTGAGGGGGTGGGACGGTCACTCGTGCGCGGCGCGCTCCGGCGCGCCGCGAAGACAGCGGCGGGGGTCGCCGACCGCGTCCGGCCGCCGGGGCGGGGCGTGGTGGTGCTCGCCTACCACCGGGTCGGCGGCGGCTCGCACCTCGAGATCGACCTCCCCACCACGGCCTTCGACGCCCAGATGGGCCAGCTCGCCCGCTCCGGGCGGGCCGTGGCCCTCGACGAGGCGCTCGCCCTCCTCGCCGGCCCGCCGCCACGCGACGAGGACCGTGCCGATCCGGTGGTGGTCACCTTCGACGACGGCACCGCCGACTTCGTCGAGCACGCGCTGCCGGTGCTCGTGCGCCACCGCGTGCCGGCGACCGTCTACGTGGCCACCGAGCACGTCGAGTGCCAGCGGCCGTTCCCGCACGACGGTCCGCCGCTCACCTGGACGGCCCTCGCCGAGGCTGTCGCCACCGGCCTGGTGACGGTCGGATCGCACACGCACACGCACGCGTTGCTCGACCAGCTCGACGAGGCCGGTGCCGCACGCGAGCTCGACACGTCGATCGACCTGATCGCCGAGCACCTCGGCGTCGTGCCGGTGCACTTCGCGTACCCCAAGGCGGTCGCGGGATCGCCCGGGGCTGTCGCCGCCGTGCGCACGCGGTTCACGTCGGCCGCCCTGGCCGGCACCCGGCCCAACCGTTACGGCGCGACCGACCCGCACGAGCTCGCCCGCTCGCCGATCCAGCGCAGTGACGGCACCCGCTGGTTCGCAGCCAAGGTCGCCGGCGGCCTGGGCCTCGAGGACCGGGCGCGCCAGATGCTCGACCGTCGGCGCTACGCCGGCGTCACGACGTGAGCGCGGTGCCGTCCGGCAGGCCCCGCCTGGTCCACCTGACGACGACCGACATGAGCTTGGCGCTGCTGCTCGCGCCCCAGCTGCGCGCCTTCGCCGACGCCGGCTACGAAGTGGTCGGCGTGTCCGAGCCGGGCCCGTACGTCGGCGACCTGACGGCGGCAGGCATCGAGCACCGCCCGCTGCGCCACGCCACGCGCCGGTTCGCGCCCGCTCAGGACGCGCGGGCCGGGCTCGAGCTCGCGAAACTGCTGCGCGCGCTCCGACCCACGATCGTGCACACCCACAACCCGAAGCCTGGCGTGTACGGGCGCATCATCGCGCGGACGGTTCGCGGGACCGCCGTGGTCAACACCTGCCACGGCTTGTATGCCCTCCCGTCCGACCCGTGGTCCCGGCGAGCGGCCGTCTACGGGCTCGAGCGCCTGGCCGCGACGTGCTCACACGCCGAGCTGGTGCAGAACCGCGAGGACCTCGAGACGCTGGCCCGTCTCGGTGTGCCCCGCCGCAAGCTCACGCTGCTCGGCAACGGGATCGACCTGGCGCGCTTCGACCCCGCCACCGTCGATCCACAGGCCGTGGAGGTGACCCGCCACGAGGTGGGCGCCGGGCCCGCCGAGGTGTTGTGCGGCACCGTTGGCCGGCTCGTGTGGGAGAAGGGCTACCGGGAGGTCTTCGCCGCCGCCGAGGCCCTCCGCGGGCGCGCCCCGCATGTCCGGATGGTCACCGTCGGCCCGCTCGACCCCGACAAGGGCGACGCGGTCACTGCGCTCGACCTCGACTCGGCGCGCGTGCTCGGCGGGGTGCGCCACCTCGGGTTCCGCGCCGGCATGGAGCGGCTCTACGCCGCCATGGACCTGTTCGTGATCGCCTCTCACCGGGAGGGCTTTCCCCGCGCCGCGATGGAGGCGACGGCGATGGGAGTTCCGGTGATCGCGACGGACGTCCGGGGGTGCCGCGAGGTCGTCGACGACGGCGTGACCGGAGTCCTCGTTCCGGTGGGTGACGCCGATGCCCTGGCGCGCGCGGTGGAACGGCTCGCCGGCGACGAAGACCTGCGCCGGCGCATGGGCCGAGCCGGGCGTACCAAGGCCAGACGCGACTTCGATCAGCAGCGAGTGATCGACATCACGCTCGGGACGTACGAGCGCCTCCTCCCCCTCGCCCGAACATCCCGGATGGCGGCGTGATCGTGCGCACCGGGACCGCTGGCGATGCCGCTCCTGTCGCCGAGCTGCACCGTCAGCGCATCGACGAGGGCTTTCTCTCGTCGCTCGGGCCGGTGTTCCTGCGCCGGCTGTACCGGCGGGCGGCCCGCTCTCCTCACGCGTTCGTCCTCGTGGCCGACGACGGGGGGCGGGTGGTGGGGTTCGCCGCCGCCTCACCCGACCTCAACCGGTTCTACCGGACCTTCCTCGTGCGCGACGGGCTGGTCGCGGTCGTCGGCGCCGCCCCTCGTCTGATGCGCTCGTGGCCGCGGGTACGCGAGACCCTGCGGTACCGGCACGTTGGCGGCGGAAGCGGACGCGACCTCCCCGGCGCCGAGATCCTCGCGGTGGCGGTGGAAGCCGGCGGTGGCCGGCGAGGCACGGGACGGGCGCTCGTCGCCGCCGCGACCACGGAGCTGGCGCGCCGGGGCGTGCCCGCGGTCAAGGTCGTCACGGCCGCGGCCAACACCCCCGCCATCCGCCTCTACGAGCGTTGCGGTTTCACCCGCCGGACGCGCATCGCGGTGCACGAGGGGACGCCGTCGGAGGTGATGGTGTGGACGCCCTCGTGACCTTCGCCGCCAGCATCGCGCTCGCGCTCGTACTCACACCGCTGACAGCTCGCCTGGCCATCCGGGCCGGCGTCGTCGATCGACCCGGCCCCCTGAAGGTCCACCAGGCTCCGGTGCCCTACCTGGGCGGCGTGGCCGTGTTCGTCGCCGCGGGGGCAACCATGGCCCCCGAGCACCCTCGCCTGCTCCTGCCGCTGGGCCTGGCGTTGACGCTGGGCATCGCCGACGACGTGGCGGCGCTTCCGCCCGCCCTCCGCGTCGGGGGCGGGCTGGTCGTCGCGGCCGCCGCCGGCTGGGCGGCCCCGGCCGCCGCCGGCCTCGCCGGCGGGGCACTCACCGCCGCGATGGCGCTCGGCTTGCTGAACGCGGTCAACCTCCTCGACGGGCTCGACGGGCTCGCCGGTAGCGTCGCCGCGGTGTCCGCGCTCGCCGTGGCGGTCGTCGACCACGGCAGCCGCCTCCCCGCACTGGCACTGGCGGGGGCGCTCGCCGGCTTCCTGTGGTTCAACCGACCGCCCGCGCGTGTGTACCTCGGCGACGGCGGCGCCTATTGCGTGGGCACCGCGCTGGCGCTTCTGGTCGCGCTGGCGCTGCGCGGTTCGGGCGACGTCGCGGCGTGGGCCGCCGCGCCGCTCCTCGTGGCCGTGCCCGTCATCGACACTGCGGTCGCCATCGGCCGGCGCGTCCTCGCGCGCCGTCCCCTCTTCGGCGGCGACCGCACCCACGTGTACGACCAGCTCGTCGACCGGGGCACGAGCCGGGTCGTTGCCACGCTCGTCCTCGTCGCCGCCCAGACGGCGCTGGCCGGTGTGGCCGTCGTCACCTTCGATCGCGGCGGCGTGACCTCCCTCGCGCTCACCGCCGCCTGTGCGGTGCTGGTGCTCGGCGCGATCCTCGCCCTCGGTTTCCTTACCCCACCCACCCCACCCGACTCGTCGGGAGGTGTCGGATGAGCGGCTCCCCGGCCGGGGCCCCGCTCCTCGGAGCCGAGCCGGCCTTCCCCGACGGGATCGCCTTCGCCCGACCGCCCGCGCCGCCACTGGCGCGGGTCGTCGCCCGGCTCACCCCGTCGTACGACGCCGGCATCCTCACCAACGGACCGCTCGTGCGCGAGCTCGAAGCGGCGGTCGCGGAGCGGCTGGGCGTGGCCCACGCGCTCGCCCTGAGCTCGTGCACCGCCGGGCTGATGCTGGCGCTGCGCGCGGTGGGGCTCGGGAGGCCCGGCGGCGACCGGCGCCCGGTCGTCGTGCCGAGCTTCACGTTCTCGGCCACCGCCCACGCGGTGGCGTGGAACGGCCACGACCCCCGCTTCGCCGAGTGCGAGGCCGGGTCCTTCCAGCTCGACTGCGCCGACGCGGCCGCCCGCCTCGACGGGGTGGGCGGCTTGGTCGCAACGCACGTGTTCGGCGCGCCGTGCGCGGCCGAGCGGGTCGAGACGCTCGGTCGCGAGGCGGGCATCCCAGTGGTGTTCGACGCGGCGCACGCCTTCGGCGCGAAGCGGGGCGCACGCCCCGTCGGGGGGTTCGGTGACGCCGAGGTGTTCAGCCTCAGCCCCACGAAGCCGATGACCGCCGCCGAGGGCGGGCTCGTCACCACAGACCGCGACGACATCGCGGCCGCAGTCCGCATCGGGCGCGACTACGGCAACCCGGGCGACTACGACACCCGGTTCCCCGGGCTCAACGCCCGCATGTCGGAGCTGCACGCCGCGGTCGCGCTGGAATCGCTGGTCGAGCTCGACGCCCACCTCGACACACGACGTTCGCTGGCGAACCGCTACGCCGACGGCCTGGAAGACGTTCCTGGGATCGAGGTCCAGCACGTCGACGCGGGCGACGACTCCACGTGGAAGGACCTCACCATCGCGGTCGACGGCGACGCGTACGGCATGCATCGCGACACCCTCGTCGCCCTGCTACGAGCCGAAGGCGTCGACACCCGCAACTACTTCGACCCGCCCGTGCACCGACAGCGTGCCTACCGCCACCTCGGCGACGAGAGTCCGGAGGGCTCTCTCCCTGTCACCGAGCGGGTGGCCGCCAGCGTGGTGAGCATCCCCCTGTACCGCGAGCTGGGCGAGCGCACGATCGACCGCATCGTCGAGCTGCTCACCGTCGCCCACGCCCAGGCCGACCGGATCAGGGGGTAGCGGTCTCGGTAGCGTGGACGCGGCGTGACTCCCACTCCCCGCCGCTCCCGACGCCGTGGGCTGCTCGTGCTCGCTGTTGCCATCGGCCTCGTCGCCGCGGCCTGCGGCGACTCGTCGGGCGATCCCTCGGGCGACGCGCAACCCTCGGCCAGCGCGGAACGTCCCGGCGCACCCTCGGGCCCTGACCCCGGTATCGCCACCGGTTGCGACTCGGGCAAGGCGGCGGTGGTCGAGCCGGAAGGCCCGAACCAGCAGTCGGTGACCCTCCAGGAAGGCGGCGAGAGCTCACCGCGCATCGACGCGGTCGTGTACCCGCGTCCCGACTACGAGGGCGACCCGTGGTCGCAGTGGGGCCAGGGATTGGCGCTCGACGACGGTCGCTATGTCTCGGCGGTCGGCGATCACCTCGGTGCCGACGGCAACTCGTACCTGTTCGTGTACGACCCGGCCACCGAGCGCCTGACCCGCTTCACCGACGTGCTCGCGGAGGTCGATCACGAAGAGGGCGACTGGGGGTACGGCAAGGTCCACGGCCAGCTCGTCGCCGGACGCTGCGGTGAAGCTCTGTTTGCCACCTACTGGGGGACCGACGACGGCATCAGCTTCGGCGACTCCTATCAGGGCGACGTGCTGCTCCGCCTCGACACCTCTTCCCTGGAGGTCGACCCGGTAGGGGTGCCCGTCCCGCAGCACGGCATCCCGTCGCTGACGGGTGCAGGCGGCGATGGTCTCCTCTACGGCGAGGCGGTGGTACCGAGCGCCGGTCCCCAAGGCTCCAAGGACGGCGACTTCTTCGTGTACGACCCCACCGCGCGCGAAGTGGTGTTCCAAGGGACCGACGAGCGACTCAACGGGTTCCGCAACGTCCTGGTGGACGCCGCCGGAACCGCCTACGTGTCGACCCAGGGCGGCGAGCTGCTCGCCTACGAGCCCGGCGCCGACGAGCTGAGGGCGCATTCGGATCGCCTTCCCGGCCGGGTGCTGCGGGCGTCGACCCAACCCGCACCGGACGGCACCGTGTACGGCACCACCCAGAACCCCGACCGGCTCTTCGCCTTCCGTCCGGACGGAAGGATCGACGATCTCGGGCCCGCGGGCGGCTACACGGCGTCGGTGGCGCTGCACCCCGACGGCAACCGTTTCTTCTACGCGCCCGGCGCACACGGCGATTCCTGGGAGGAAGGGACCCCGGTGGTGGCGGTCGACACCACGACCGGCGAACGCTCGACCCTGGTGGAGCTGAACGCCCTCGCGGAGAAGGAGCTGGGCCTCACGCTCGGCGGGAGCTACAGCGTTTCCGTGGACCCCTCGGGCGAGCGGCTCTACGTGGGGTTCAACGCCGGGACCGACCGCAAGGAGCCGTGGGGCGAGGTGGTGCTCGTGATCGTGCACCTGACGTGATCCGGAGGCGTTCCAAGACGGGCGGCGCCAGCGGCCCGCTTGCGCTGGCGGTGAATCTCGCTCTGGTGGTGGCGATCGCGGGATGCAGCAGCGGGGGCGGGAACGACGACGGGCGGCCCAGCCAAGGCGGCGCCGGTCGTGCCGAGCCGGCGTCGGGAACGGCCGGAGGCGCGGCGGGTGCCGGGATCGCCACCTGCTACGAGGCGCCCGTCGACGGGGCGCCGGGCAAGATGCGCTTCACGGACGCGACGGCCGACTTGGGCCTCGAGGCGGCGCTCCCCGCGGTCCACGGCCACGCCGCCGCGGTCGGCGACGTCGATGCCGACGGATGGCCGGATGTCTTCGTTGGCGGGTTCGCGGACAAGCCGACACCGGATGACGTCGAGCTTCCCGACCGCCTGCTGCTCGGCGGGCCCAGCGGCTTCACCGCGGGTCCGGCACTGCCCCTCGAACCCGGGCGCACCGCCGGAGCAGCCTTCGCCGACCTCGACGGGGACGCCGACCTGGATCTGGTGGTGGCGCGCAATCATCGATCCAGCGCGCGCGGTCGAGGCCCGTCGGTAGTCCTGCGCAACGACGGGGGCACGCTCGTCACCGGCACCGTGCTCGACGCGGAGCGTGGCGCCCGGTCGATCGGGGTGCTCGACTACGACGGCGACGGCCAGCTCGACCTCTTCCTCGCCGAGGACCGCTTCACCGAGGGGTCGAGCGTCCTGCTC
>Ga0136613_10001922_pt1 | contig 10955 bp, 7 predicted proteins | sample AntDrymUQ2722106_2_FD_106649 | JGI IMG/M metagenome (GOLD analysis project Ga0136613, IMG submission 106649) | Polar desert sand microbial communities from Dry Valleys, Antarctica - metaG UQ272 (21.06) | ecosystem: Environmental > Terrestrial > Soil > Desert | place: Antarctica: Dry Valley... | reverse complement strand
CTGACGTTTCGCAGCCGCTTCAGCCCGATCATCGTGTGCGCGTACTTCGGCCAGTCGCCGCCCTCCTGCCTCGCCTTCAGGATAACCTCCGCGTCGCCTTCGGCCTCGGAGCACGCGCTCCATGAGATCCAGGTACATTCCGCCCTCGGGATGGGACTGGTAACCGAGAGCTGGAGCGATGCTTATCAATCCCCTCATAACTTCCCCGCTATATGATGCCAAAGACTTCGCGGTAGAGGGGCTGTGCTTGCAGTAGCTCGTAGAATAGCTCCATCAGTAGCTGTACCCAATCGTCGAGCAGTAAATGATGGTGTTGTCCCAAGGATCGCTCCCCTTCCTCTGCGCCAACGATAAGAGATCCAGTGTCGTTTTTCAAATCCCGTCGTGCCCGACCGCGCGCGGCGGCGTTGACGACGGAAACGATGGACGGCCCGGGGAGCGGCGCCAGAGAACTCGAGGTGAGACCGCTCACGTTCCGTTGGTTGGCGCGCTTAGCGCCGCCACGACCGCGGCTAGACAATCCGGCTACGGCATTTCGCCGGCCACGCCGAATCGGGTGCTGGGGCTCTTGCAGACCGAGCCAGAGCTCCGCCATACTCCGGGGCCGAACCCGGGCTTTATTCCGAAAAGCTCAAGCCACGGGCCGGGCAAGCACTTCATCAAACATTGCCTCGTACTCTCCGAGGTAGCGACCGCGCAACTCGTCGAAGTTGAGGACAACGTCGCGCAGGTTGTCGCTCGTGTGTTTCAATGTCTTGCCCACGAGCGGGTGGGGTTTGACGCGCAAAAACGCACAAACGCTGCGTAGGACGGCGTCCGGATCCAGCATCAAGTCCTCGTAAAAGATTTTCAGTGTCGGGAGACCCAAGTGCCGAACGTAGTTCTCGAGTTGCGCGTCGGCCGACTCGCGTTCCTTGAGATAAGCGTCGAACTCACCGGGGTCGATTGTCATCGGAGGCTGCCGATCTTCCACTTTGTAAAGGTTCCATTTCCCCGATGCCTCGTACAAGCGGCGTGCATTAATCCGAGACACGACGGCCTTGACGCGATTCCGGCGGCGCATCCGGATGATGTGGCAGCGTTTTTCGGTCAAGAGCTGCGCGAAGCCTTCGCGATCCAACACATCTACGATTTTCGTCTTGAATCCAACGGCGGCCACGCGACCGATCAAGGCGGGGGTAAAGAAGCTGCGCGCCCAGTCCAACTGTTCTTTTGCCCCCAGCCCTTTCTGCCGCATCATCCCAAATCGCTCGTTGAGTCCTAGGATATCCGGATGTGAAGCCAAGAGGCTAGCCAGGTATGTGCTGCCGTCTCGCTCAATGAACAGCATTACGTAGGAGGTCACCTGGCGTCGCATATAAAGGCTATTCAAGATTGTCATGATTGTTGGAAATTCTTCCGAGAGGTATTCTCAAATCGGGGGTATAGCAAGTTGGTCAGGCGGGGACCGCTGGAGCTCGGCCTCCTTGTTTTGGCACGCGTCTTCGCGCATACGGTCGACAAACGGCACACTTGCGACCACCTCAGCGAGGTGCTCTAAGCCAGGCAGCCGCGTGAAGCTCTGCTCGGCATACATGGCGTGGAATAATAGGGAGGTGTAATCCAATACCCCGGCCACGTCAACTCGACCCGACCTCAATCTCCGGGGGGAGCCGCGTGCCGGTGGGTACCGGCCGGAAATCCCAAAAATCCGGCGGCTTGCCGTAGAAGCGAAGAAACTGGAGGGAATCGTCGACCACCCGCTCGATGGCCCAGCGGCGGGTATCTTCGTCCCAGACGGCCGGCGGGATCTCGTATCGGATCGCACTCTTGACCGAGCGAGGGGCGAGCCGCCTCAGGACGGAGAACCACAGGGAGTCCCCAAGGGGCTCGTCAATCGTCCGGCCTGCTCGCGCATTGCGCGGACGCTCCGCTCCGGGGACTCGAAAGTCGGGGTTAACTCCCAAGAACGCAAAGCAGCGGGCGAGTTCGCCATGGGGATCGCGCTTCAGATCCTCGAGGAACAATGTGTGGATGCGCTCATCCGGGTAGTGTGTGCGGTAGGCGCTGATCTGTTTCCAGTAGAGGCTCGACTCCACGATCGAGGGGACCGTGCGAAGGGATGTGTTGAAATCCTGCCGAAGCCGTGTGACACGACCGTAGACCTGCTGTGCCCAGCCAGATTCCATCCGGACCAGCGGGTGACGAACGATGTACAGGAGCCTAGCCTCCGGCAGGTGTTCCGCGATGCGCGCGACCGCGTGCGGATAGATGCCGATCTTCGTGTAGGTGTGGCTCGCCTCGCCCACGGCTAGCTTCGCTTCCCGGCCCGCGAAGAGCGATTCATACCACTCCCATCCGCGTTGGAAGACAGGGTCTCTGGAGAAGAAGTTCGGCTCCTTGATCGTGGACATGCCGATCTCCGGGTGAGCGCTGAGCAGCTCGAAGAGGCTCGTGGTACCGCATTTCGCGGCGCCAACGATTAGAAACGTAGGCCTCATGGGGTCTGCCTGTGGAATGATCGGGGAGGTCCAACTGGCGTCGGGCCGGACGCACTATCGCATCCAGACGTTCTACAAGACTGTTCCGGCGGCGTCCCACAGAGTCGACCGGCGCCCGTCTGGCTCTGATCGGAGGATAGCGCTTTCTCGGCATGACATCACGCGACACCGGCCAGCACGTGCTTGAGCGGTATGCCATCGCCATCATAGATATCATCAAGCGAGAAGGCCGCCAGGATCTCGTTTGCTTTTCTTACCTGTTCCTTGGAAAACGTGGACTTCCACTCGGATATCAGCACGTGCTTATCCCCTTCAAAATCCCGTTTCAACCAGTTGGTGGTCCAGGCATTTTTGCTCCGGTTATTGTAGGAGTGTATGGCATGCACCCGCGAGGCATCGAGAAACGAGAACAGGCGGTCGATCTCGTCCTCGAAGTGTAGGAGCAGGCTCTCGTAATGGGCAACGTACAATTCTCCCCGGTTGAACTGGCGCATGGGAACGTAATGGAGAACGGCCCATTCCAGAACCAGTCTTTGAAAGGGGTCGTCATAGTCTATCGTTGCACGGACCTCGTTGATCAAAGGGAACGCGGCGCACAAAGCAGGTTGAGCCAGAATCGCGTCGACATCGCTACGCTCCGATTCAGGCACGTTTCCCCAGCCGAGTCTCAGCCATGAGTTGACCACAGAAAAGGGATTGCGGACGACCAATACGACGCGCATTCGGGGCACGATACCGCTCAACCATTTGAGCATGAGGTTGCAGCGGACGTCCTTAATCAACCGGCGAAAGTAAACCCCGCGCCTGTTCTCGCGATCGACCCATGGGTTTCTCAAGGATCCGCTCAGGATGGTCTTCGCCGCTCTGGCAAGGGCGGCATTGTTTGACCGGGGTGGCAGGTATTGGAGGTATTCGAATCCGGCAGCCTCTTTGACACGCTTCGAAAAAAAAGGCTCGAAGAGGGTCCGGTGCCGGCCATCGTGATTGATCAAGTCGGCGACCCAGGTTGTGCCGCTACGTGCCATCCCCGCGACGAAGACTTGCGGTGTGGCGCCGGCGAAGTCGAGTATGAGCCTGTTCGAGCGCGGGCGGCGTACTGTTGGGATGTTGACGGGATCCTCGGGCTCTTGGTTGGCATCCGGCGGCACGTTCTGCCGCGTGGCGATGCCACTGCCCGCGCTCCCGCCGGCGCCGCGAGGAGCGAACCGAACAACGCGAGGCGCTACGCATAGCCAGATCGTCTTGAGCCAGGCCCGGCCGCGCCGCCTGACCGAAACCGGAAGCCTTCCGAGGAGCAACCTGAGCGGATAGCTCGCGCGCCAGAACGGGCTTCCCTGGATTTTCCGGATCCGGGACACCTCGCCCTCTAAGCGGGCTATCTTATTCATGACGCGCATGCGGTCGCGCTCGAGCCGCGAGATCGTGGCCTCCTGATCGTTCGTGGGCGTCTGCACGGCTCGGACTAGGCTTATGGCATGAGCGAGCGGGAGCGGGTGGAGTGCCCGGGCCAGACGCAGTTGTCCGGGGAAATGCGCGTAGGTTCGGGACATGGAATCTTTTCTGACCCGATATACGAACATCTCCTGCGGAATGACCCACACTTGTTCTCCTAGGGTCACGAGTCGCAGATGTAGTTGCCAGTCCTCCCATTGGGCTTTCGAGCTCGCGTCCCATCCACCGATCCGGCGCAGGGTTTCGGTCCGAAATACCGCGAGCGCGCCGCCGAAGATGTTCTTCCGTAGGCCAAAACCGAGGTCGGCGCCTATGGCCCAGCAGTGGGCCCGCGGTGCATAGGTGTTCCAGTCGGCACCATCCTCGAACAAGAAGTACCAGGAGGTGACGGCCGCGACCTCCGGATTCTCGTCGAGGATCCGGCAGGCGAGGTCCAGATATCGTTTCAAGATGATATCGTCGTTATCGTGCACGCATACATAGCGCGTCGGCGCCACTTCGAGCCCGGCGTTGCGCGCGCCCGCGAGCCCGAGGTTTCGGGCGTTTCGGATCAACGCACAGGGGAGATCGGTCAGGCTCGCGGCAGCTTCCTGGATCACCTCCAGGCCGCGTTCGTCGGATCCGTCGTCTACGAACAATACCTTGGCCGGCTTGTACGAAGAGTTCTCCAGGCCGAGGCGCAGATCTTGGAAAAAACGCGCCTCGCCGTTGAGATTGGGCACGATGACGCTCACCTGGCCTCGGGGCGCCGCCGGCGGCGGGATTTCTCGTTTCAAGAGCGTCAAGGCTTCCCGGTAACCGCGCGCGGCCTCGGGGTCCGTGATCTCGGGGCAGGGGCGGACCTCGTGCCTGCGCAGGCGCAGCCCTTGCTGCTCGACGTAGAGGCATTCTAAGGACTCGGAGGGGAACCACACGCAGTCCGCGAGCTCGAGGCTCAGGCGCTCCCTCGCGTCCACTTCGACGTCGCGTTCGTGGGAGAGCGCCCCGTGTGCGTAGTCCAGGCTAAAATGCGTACCGTGCGCATACGCCAGCACCGTCACGGTCGGCGGCAGAAGGCGGGCGCGCTTGGCCTGGGCGATGCGGTGACCGATCCCCAGGAAGTCCTGGTATTCGACGAGGCGGATGCCGTCATAGAGAAACACGAGATGCGTGACGGCCCTCAGCACCTCCTGGGCGTCCACGGCCGCGATGCCCGATAACCCGGCGCTCCCGCGCCCGCGGAATTCCGCGACGTGTAGCCAGCCGCGTTGCCGGATGAAGGAGCGCCATCCCTCGGGCAGACCGCTGGCGCCCGCGAATAAGAGTAAGCGCGGCGCTTCGAGCACCCGATCGACGTGTCGGTGGTACCTGCCGATGCCTCCCGCCGACGACGCATCGGCATGCTCGGTCGTGAGCACCAGATGATCGCTCCGCGCGGGCAGGCCGTTCCGGGTCAGGAAGGCCCGGTAGCTCGCCTCATCACAGCTCAATTCCGCGAGGACCGTTCGCTCCGACCCCTTCCGCCGATCCTGCGGCACCCACCCCCCCTGTGGTATCCACCCAATGCCACCCACCTCGAAACCCGCCCCCCGCAGGGCCAGGCCGAGCTCGTTCAGTGTCCACTCGCGGTAGCGTGTGGGGTCGTCCGGTACACGCTCGCCATCCCTCCCGTCGACCCGAGCTCGATCCGGGGTCGATAGGAGCAGCCGGTTGGAGGGGTGCCACCGAAGCGCCCGGCGCAGAAAGCGGAGGACCGGCCGCGGGTCGACGAGGCGCTCGATGACGCCCGCGAGGATGAATAAGGTAGGTGCATCCCCCGCCAGCGCTTCTTCGAGCTGCTCCAGATCGCCGTGGTCTTCGAGATTCGTCTCGCTGAAGGCCGGGCGTTGATCGACCTCGGAAGGCCCCTCGGGCCAACAGGCGGGGCCGACCCGGACGAGCTGCGCCGGGTAGTCTTTGAAAGCCGTGACGAGAGGGACGGCAGCCCTGGCGCAGAGATCGACGATCCGGACCGGGCGGCCCCGCTCGGCAAGCGACCGTGCATAGCGGTACACCGTTTCCTGATCGAGCTGCGTCGCATCCGCGCCCTTCGCGCTCGTGGCGAGCAACCGCGCCTTCCCGCGGGCGCCGAAGTTGTTCTCGGGCGTGAACGCGTAGGGATCCTCGATCCCCTCGAGATTCGACAGCTCCAACATCACGGCGTCATCACTCCCGCCCAGGAGCGGAGCGCGCGAACTTTCTCTCGGATCGGCAGAAGTATGCATCCAGACGAAGGTGCGGCTTGTTCGACATGGGTTTCGGATCAAGGGGCGCCGCCGGCTCGCGCGATCTCGGGACGGCGCCCGATCGCTGGTCCGCTCGCGACGCGCGGATCTCGTTCTTGTGGAACAACCGGCATGCCGGCCGCCGCTCACGAGGCGCGAGTATAACCGAACCCGCGCCTCTGCGAAACGCGCGCCGCGATGGTACCGTCGGGGCTGTCGGCGATGGGCGCCGCGCGCAGGCGGGGAAAAGCAAAGGCCGGTGGTCTGTCGATCGTGTCCCGCTTTGGCTACAATCCGCGCGCATATGACTCGGTCTCGCGCGCTGATCAGCATGCCGGGCGATCCCGCAGAGGCCGCTCGGTGACCGGTTTGGCGGACCGGTTCTGTAGCGTCATCGTGCCGGTATTCAACGACTGGCGCCTCTTGCCGGATCTCTTCGCCTGCCTCCAGAAACAGACGATCGGCGCCTCCGGGTTCGAGCTGATCCTCGTGGATAACGGTTCGGATTGGTATCCCGACGAGTGCACAGATCCGGTATTCGCAAAACGTGTTTACTGCGCGACCCCCGGTTCCTACGCCGCGCGCAACGCCGGCATCGCACAGGCTCGGGGAGATATCTTCGCGTTTACCGACGCCGATTGCCGGCCAGAGCCGGAATGGCTCTTAGAGGGCGTGCGCTGCGTATACGGTCCCGGACAGGCGAGGGCGATCGTCGCCGGCGCGGTGGTGATGACGAGCCGCGATCCGGAGCATCCGGCCCGTTATGAGCTGTACGATCTCGTCATGGGCATCCCCCAAGAGCGCTACGTAAAGCGCGGCTACGGCGCGACCGCGAATCTCTTCGTCCCGCGGGAGGTCTGCGAAAAGCTGGGTGGTTTCGATGAGAGGCGTTTCTCGGGCGGTGATGCGGAATTCTGCCGGCGAGCGGGACGCATCGATACGCCGGTGCTGTACTGTGGCGCGGCGGTGGTCGGCCACCCGGCGCGCCGCACTATGGACGAGCTGGTGCGCAAGGTTCGCCGCGTCAAGGGTGGGCAGATCACGGCAGGACCGCTCGGGCGGCGCATGTTGTATGCGGTATACACTTTTGTCCCGCCGCTGCGGGTCTGGAAAGAGGCCTTTTCCGCGAGCGGCTTTTCCGTTGCGGAGCGCCTGACGGTCTGCGCGGTTCAGCTGCGGCTCTGGGCGGCGGAGATCGCGGAGCTCTTCCGGCGGTTGCTGGGACATCCGGCGCAACGCAGGTGAGGCGACGGGATGTGAAACGGCTACCCGGTGATATGCCGAACAGGCAGCGGTAAATGTACAATGGGCCTTTAACCCAGTGCAGCACCGCCATCGCAATGGTTCGACGCTTGTCCCTCATGACGCTCCACCGGCCCTTCCGGACAGTATGGCAAACGCTCTTGAGTCCTCGGGAGCTTCAGTGTCTCGAGCGGCACAATCACGCGCAGGCTCGGCGGCTTGCCGGAATCCTGGTGGATTGGCGTCGGCGGCGTCCGATCGACGATCCGCTGATTGCGAATATCGAACGCCAACGCACGGCATGGTTGTGCGAGAACAGGGATGCCGGCAGCACCGGTTACGGATTCGACGACAAGCATTCTGTCGCGCGCGCGTGCAGCGCGAGCATGCCGCCTCTCTGGGCAGAGCTGCTGTACCGCATTGCACGGGATATCGCGCCGAAAGTCCTGCTTGAGCTCGGCACCAATCTCGGCATTTCGTCGGCGTACCTCGCCGCGGGTGGCCAAGCGCATGGATCCTCTGTCATCACGCTAGATGGAGCGCCAGCACGCGTGAAACTCGCTCAGTCGTTGCACCGCGACCTGAACTTGAATGGCATTGTCTACCGTCTCGGCACGTTTCGGCAGACGTTGAAGCCGGTGCTGCGGGAGCATTCGCTCATCGATTTCGCTCTCATCGACGGACATCATCAGCGGAAACCCACGCTCGACTTCGACGCGATTCATCCGCATCTGACAGATGGTGCAATCGTTGTCTTTGACGATATTGTATGGTCCAGAGAAATGCTTGATGCCTGGCGTACCCTGTGCGCAAATAGGCGTTTCGCTTTCCTAGTCGACCTCGTCAAAATGGGGATCGGCGTGACGCGAATGCACGCGGCCTCTGTTGCGCCTCAGGTTTTCCGTGTTGCCGCTCCAAGGCCGTGCGAACTGAAGCCTTTCCGGCGAATTCCAGGTTGATGTTCGGATCGCGCCGACACAGTGGCAGCAGGGGGCGTTGAGGCACCTGCAGCCCGATTCGTGCTGCGGACTTCGCCCGACTTGCCGGCACAGCAAATTCTGACCTTGTTTGTGAGCAAGCCGCCATGCAGCTCGTTCCGCTGAATCGGCCCCTGCGATCGGCGGAAAGGTGACGCGATGAAGAGATTATTGCTGAGGATCGCGCAGCGATTCGGCGACATTCGTAACACGCGCTTATGGACATGGGTTCGTCCGATCTATCGAGGCGCCAGGCGGGTGCTTAGCCTCGAACTCTTGCTGCCGAGGGTGTTGCGTGCCGCGCTGGGCGTCGGCGTGTCCTATCCCTTCGACAGGCCGCGGCCCTGCGACAGGGATCCGCCGCCACGTCCGGACGCTGAGGCACTACGGCGCGAGTACCGCGAGCGCGGTCTCGATCGCGAGGCCGACACTTTCGTCCTTTACCGGATCATCGGTAACGATCTCGTTCCCCGGCACCGCAAGGGCCAGTCCCGGGACAATGTGGCGTGGATACTCGCGAACGAGCCCGCGCTTTCTGGATGCGAGAAGCGCTGGGTGCTCAACCGCATCGTCGACCCGGAAGAAGAGGCGAGCATCATGCGCTTGCTGGAGGCTCACGACCAGCCGTACCTTTGCATTCCGTTCGAGTCGGATGCCTACGCGGCGCAGCCCTGGGACTTCGACGGCTCTTCTCCGCCCGGCTTCATGCTTTCCGAAGAGTTCATGTATCTACGCAAGGACATTCGCGAGCGCGCGATCAAGCGGCTTTATCGGCACAAGAACAACTACGTCATCAATAACAACGGTGCCCGCAATGCCGCCCTGGAAGACGGGCGCGGGCGCGCCAAGTGGGTGCTGCCCTGGGACGGCAACTGCTTTATCACTGCCGCCGCATGGAAGGAGATCGTGGCGGGCGTCACAGGCGCTCCATGGAACAAATATTTTATCGTGCCGATGGCCCGCATCATCGATAACATACGATTGTTGGATGCGCAATTCCGCCCGCAAGCCCGCGAGGAGCCGCAGGTGCTGTTCCGCCGTGACGCCGGAGAACGCTTCGATGAAACGTACTTTTACGCTCGGCGACCCAAGGTGGAGCTGTTCTGGCGCCTGGGCGTACCGGGCAAATGGGACGAGTGGGTAATAGAGCCTTGGGATTTGCCGTGTCCGGATTACTCTCCCGAGGCGGGACAGTGGGCGCGCGCCGGCTGGGTCGTACGGCTGTCGTCGGGAAAACCGGCGCTAGAAACAGGAAGGCTCAGCGAGAATCAGCGCTGCCAAGCCAGGGTCGAGGCCGTCACCACCCTGCTCGACAGGCTGGACGAACTGGCGCACGAACCCCTGCTGAGGCCGGATCGACCGGTTTTCTTGAAGGAGTGTCAATCGGGTTTCGCGACATCCGACGGAGCGGGCCGATCGGGAATCGAAACGGACGGGGATCTCCTCCTTCAACTCAAGCAAGCCGCTGAGGAGGCGCTCACGAACGGATCCCATTCGCTGCCGCACGAGATGCGCTTGTCGATCGAGGGCACTCCGAACGATCGCTGGAGCCTTGCGCCTTATTCCTGGTCCAATCCTCTGCGATTCCCGTGGCCGAGACAGGCTCGGCGCGACGGCCTACGGGTGCCCGGTACCAGTCTGCATGAGCGGCTCAGTGAACGATACGACCACACGGGCTTCCAACGAATGTTGGACGATGCGTTCATATTGTCTCTCGCGTTCGTGAAGCTCGGTGATGCGAGGTACGCCGGCCATGCCGCGCAGGTGGTCAGACGCTGGTTCCTGGATCCCGAAAGCGCAATAAGCCCGCGCCTAGATTGCGCCCGGGGCTGGCGGCATCGCATCCGGAGAACAGGCCGAACCGGCGGTAGCTTCGATACCAAGGACCTTTACTATTTTCTCGACGCGCTTCGCGTGCTGCGGGCGGCCGGCGTGCTCTCCGGGGACGATCAGGAACGGCTGCGGGCCTGGTTCCGGCAGTACCAACAATGGCTTCTTGCCAGCGCTCAGGGACAGCGGGAGCGGGTGGCCGCGAATGACCGCGGTACTTACTACGATCTGCAGGTCGCGGCGCTCGCCGGCTTTCTCGGCGACTATCTGCTGCTGAGGAATACGCTGCGGGACAGCCGCCTGCGCATCGCCGAGCAATTCGACTCCAACGGCAAGCCACTGCAAGGGATGGACTGCACCAACACAGCGGATTATTGCTGCCTCAATTTGCAGGGCTGGATCCACGTGGCCGAGCAGGCCGAGGCGTGTGGCGAGGACTTGTGGTCGTTCGAAGGACCGCAAGGCCAGAGCCTGAAGAAAGCTATCGAGTGGCTCCTGGGGCGCATGGGGCAGGAGTGGCCTTACCCGCAGGTCGATGCCTTCGACCACGAACGTTTTTATCCAATTTACTATGCGTACCGGACGCGCCACCCCCTAGCCAGGGTTGCAAGCGCTGAGGCAGTCCCACCGCGCGCCGGCATAAAGCCGCTGTTTTTCCCGCACCACGGCATTCGGCCGTTCTGGCAATTGGATGGGCTCCCGTCCCATTTCGGATGGGAGGTTCCAGTGAG
>Ga0136613_10001921_pt1 | contig 10957 bp, 9 predicted proteins | sample AntDrymUQ2722106_2_FD_106649 | JGI IMG/M metagenome (GOLD analysis project Ga0136613, IMG submission 106649) | Polar desert sand microbial communities from Dry Valleys, Antarctica - metaG UQ272 (21.06) | ecosystem: Environmental > Terrestrial > Soil > Desert | place: Antarctica: Dry Valley... | reverse complement strand
GCCTAAGATCCTAAGACCCACCCTCAGAAGGTGCACCAGTGAAGCTACGTTCCCTAACCGAGCCCTTGCGAGAGTGTACTGCAACCGTACTGCAACCGGGCTGGTACGCACTGGTACGGAATGAACAAAGCAACTCCCCCAGATCGTCGAAAACCGCCTAAACAAGCGCAATTTACGGACGCCCCAGGACGGGTTAGAACGTGCTCAAGCAAACTCGTAATGAGCAGGTGGGCGGTTCGAGTCCGCTCGTCGGCTCTCCAAAAAGCGTCCATTTGCAGTAAGAATGCTGGCATTAATCATAAGAGTACTGTAAGAATAGGGAAGCTGATCCGGTGCCCGACTCCTCCTTTCCCTTTCCCACCTATCACCTCGAAAAAGCGGGCACCGGATGCACGAGCTTAGAGCTGAGCCGAAGGCTCGGCCCGATGTGCTGTGCCGGGCCTTGGAGCTTCGGAGGGGGTAGAGAAGCCCTGTGCCCGTGATGTTGGGAGTACTCTATGGGACATGGGGCTGCAGTTCTGTAGGTATTTTGTCCCGAACTTCTCTCCTGATAAGCACCGAGACTGTCGTTACCACATCGATTGGTATTTCCCGTCGCCGCTGTATGAGATGCTATCCTCGATTTGGATGTGCAGGCGTGGCACGATACCCTAGCAGTGAGGCGCCACGACAAAGGCAGGGGAGAAGAGGACATTGCGTGAAGAGGGTGTGATTAAGGTAACGATCGTCGACGATCAGCGACTTTTCGTCGACGGTCTTGTCAGGATCCTCAGCATCCAACGTGACGTGGAAGTGGTGGGTAGGGCGCACACGGGCGAGGAGGCCGTGGAGATGTGTCTGAGGGAGGAGCCCGACGTCGTGCTTATGGACCTCTCTATGCCGGGGATGGGTGGCATCAGGGCGACTCGAAAGATTCTCAGTCTTTTGCCAAGGACACAGGTCCTGGTCCTGACCGTCCACACCGATGACATCAACCTCTTTCAAGCGATTAAGGCCGGCGCGCAGGGGTACATCCTGAAGGATTGCGCCCCGGAAGATCTCGCGAGCGCGATAAAGGCCGTCCATGCCGGAGACACCATCATGTCTCCTGATATCGCGAAGAAGACGATGACGACCTTCGAGGGCATTCGCTCAAGCACTGAGCTCGCTCCGAGCCTCACCGAGCGAGAGCTCGAGGTGATAAAGGCGCTGGCTCAGGGCAAGAGCAACAAGGAGATAGCGCGCGATCTGGGCATCTCGGAGAAGACGATTCGCAACCATGCCTCCAACATCTACAGGAAGTTGCACATCTTCGACAGGACCCAGGCCGTCATCTACGCCGTTCGTCGTGGTCTTGTGGACATCGAGCAACCGGAGCTTCCCTAACGCAACCCCGATCCTCCTCTACGCTATCTACGGCTTGTTGCTCACGCAGGGATCAAGGGCATGGCACCCTGACGCGTACCAACGTCCTCTTACCAATCTCGGAGCGGATCGCCATATCCCCCCCTAGCAAAGACACCCGCTCGCGCATTCCTTCAATGCCCACCCCGCTATCCGCCGATGCGGGGTTGAAGCCCAGCCCGTCGTCGGCTACCTCCACCACCAAGGAGTCGGCTCCTTCTACTTCCAAACCGATGCGGACGTTGCGCGCCTCGGAGTGGCACCTGGCATTGGTGAGAGCTTCTTGGACGATCCTAAGCAGCTCTCTACCCGTCTCGTCAGGAATCTCGTGCGGGAAGTCGTCTTGGACCTCAAGTTTTACCTCGCACTCGGGAGCCCGCTGAAGGTTGACCTCCACTAGAGATTCAATGGCCTGAAGAAACGGTGGGGGTTTCTCCGAACGCAGATCGTAGACGGCCCGGCGCAACTTCGAAGCGGCTTGCCTTAGGGTATCGATCTCTCGATGGAGATCGGTATCATATCCCTCAAACCGTGTTTTCTGCTCCATGCGGGCGGCTTCCAGCCCTTGCACGACGGCCGCGAGGTCTTGCAACACCCCATCGTGCAGATCGCGGGCTATCCGGCTGCGCTCAGCCTCCCGCACCATTCGTAGTTCTTCTTCGGCGCGTTTGCGCTCGGTTATGTCTACCAGCACATTCACCGCCCCGATGAGGTTGCCCGACTCGTCGTGGATGGGATTAGCGTGGGCCAGGGCGCTCAGACGCTCGCCGCCCGGGCGCTCGATGACGATCTCGCGCTTGTTGTACCCTTCGTTCGACTCGAGCGCGAGCGCCATCCAACATTGGTTGTGAGCGATCGGGGATCCATCTACCGCAAAAAGCTTAAAGGAGCCGCAGAAGCGGTCCACGGGATCGTTCAGCTTCGGCGCGCGCCCCCACAGTCGCACCGCATGCTGGTTAAAATAGGTGATCAATCCTTCGGGATCGCAGGTGTACGCCCCGGCGGGCAGCTTTTCCAGCAACCGACGGAAATGCAATTCGCCATCGTGCAGGGTCGATCCAGCCTGATGTACCTGATTGATCTCTTCTGGTACTGGTTGCCGCATAGCTACCCTGCTGCCTTTATCTCGCACATCGCAGAACTCACCTCTGAAGCAGTAGCAGAATACCACCCATTCGGCAACGCCACAGCCGTGACAGAACACATTTTTGAGATCTTGTCATCGAGGATGTTCTCGGAAACAGAATATCCACGTCACCCAATGATAGGCAATTGTTCTTACGACTCCCGCTCAAGCCTGATTAGGCTTCGAGGCGAGCTGGGGAAAGGATATAAAGCATATGTGTAGGTTCGCTGTGCCACTGCCACCATCTGGAGACTAGCAACAAGTGGGCGATTTTCAGCAAGGTGCGGAAGCACCTCATCTGAAGACCCCCGGCCTTGGAACCCGCCGATAAGCTAGGTCTGGGATGACACATATGCGTCTAGGACTTATGTCCCATCGACTTCTGCCCGTTTCCCCTCTAGCCTAGAAGCCACACTCTCCTCAGCTTGCCTGAGGAGGTAAAGGAGTATGTGAGTCGCGCGGTAGCGCGTAGGTGCGCCAACGGGAAGGGGTGGTTAGGTCGTGGGCTTTGACGAGATACGCGTCGGCACAAGGGTGAGGGTGCGAGGGGACCACAGGGTTGAGTCCCGGCGAGAGGCCGTGGGCAAGATCATGGGCCGCTACGGGGGGCGCGAGCATGTTGCTGTAGACGTACAGCTCTCTGATGGCCGGCGGAGGCTGTTCTGGCCGGCGGACCTAAAAGAGATTTCTCCACCGCGGACTTGGTGGCGTTCGATGTTCGAGGGGGGCTAGCATGATCCATCCGACATCGGAAGGCCGCATCGGCGCGAAGGTGAGGTTGCGCGAGCTCGACTCTGTGCCGGATGAGTTGCAGGGCTTGTCCGGCACGATCACGCAGAGCTTCGGCCATCCGGACCACGCGGCCCACGAGGTGGTCCTAGACGGCGGGGGCCCCCATTTGTTCTGGCACTACCAGCTGAGGGACGAGACCCCCGATGGGGCGCCAAGTGAGCGCCGACCGCGCACTATTTACAGAAGAGCCTAATTGAGGTGGTCTCCAAACCTAGCGATCCGTTGACGCACACTCATGAGAATTAGCCTATGCGGGCGTAGAATGCCGCGCCTGGAACGAGCTTTCAGAAGGAGGAGGAGAGCTTGAGAGCAGAGCAGACCGTATCCGAGATGGTGGTGGAGTCGCTGGCCAGACAGGCCGAGGCGGTCTCGGAGAGGACGGGGCATACCTTCGAGGACGCGTTTGCAGAGGTGCTTGAGACCCCTGCCGGCAGCCGACTGGGCGAGCTTGCTGACGGTTTCCATCGACACGAGAAGGCCGCCCAGTGGCAGGCTGGCCTGCTAGCCGACCGCGAGGCCCAAAGGCCAGCCCACTTGCGCGAGTTGGGGGGCGCAGAGGCCCGCGACTCATGGCTGGGGCACTACCTGGAGTGGGCCGAAGGCGCGGCCGTGCGCGAGGAGTACCACGCGTTTCTGCACGAGAGGTTCGCGTCCCTGAGGGGTTGAAGCGTTGGGACCTCTTCGAGGCTTCGCGTCTTCCTATTTTTGCCAGTGCGCGGAGGGGGAGTGACGCTAACCTCCTGTAACCACGTGGGAATGAGCTGAGAGAATAGGGCGCCCGACCAAGGCTGCCGATTTCCTCGTCTATCGCTCCCAGCAGCGTGGAGGCTAGCAGAGATGAGACCGTACTTTACGTCAGACACCGTTAGACTCGTAGTAGTTGCGATTGTGGACTGTAAAGAAACCGGACACCTGTAACCCGCCGCGTACTGACACCACTTGACCCTAGTTTGACCCTAACCCGCACGCAACACTCTGCAATACCGGGCAATCGAGGGCACAGAAAACCCGTTTCCTATGCCAGATTCGCAAACCCCTGCAATGCCCAGCAACCACCGACCGCACACTCGTAATGAGCAGGTCAGCGGTTCGAGTCCGCTCGTCGGCTCTCACCAATTGGCTTAGATAAGCCGAATAGTCTGCAAGGTTAATCCCCTCGGCGTCGCACCGAGGGGATTCTGATACCACTCTGATACCACTCAGCGCTGCTTGAAGCTGCGCGCTTAACCTGCATGGGTCTCCTCAGGCTGATCGATCCGGTAACATGAAGGCGGAAATCGTGAATTCGGGGCACGGAGCGGTGCTCGTGGGAGGGCGAAGCCCAGTGGCTGGAGGCACTTGAGTGGGTGACCAGTTTGTCGCTCATGACGGGGACAAGAGTTGGGAGGCGAGCAACAACACATATACCGAACCGCGACTACTGGTGCGAGTATGCGAGGCGCTGGATCTGGATAAAGTCGGAATGGGATCTCAGCGTCAACCCCAACGAGAAGACGGCACTCAACGACATGCTGGCGACGTGCAAGGCGGACTGACGTGAGCGTTGCCGAGACTAATTGGTCTTCGTTTAGCTCCACCACGGGCGGCGTGATGACCGAGGAGGTGGGGGCGATTACCGGCGAGCTCGAGCTGCTGACCCGCCTAACCCCGGACGGCGGCGGCATCGAGGCGATGGTGCGTTACGCAGGAGCGCAATACCTCTACACTGTTTCAGGAAGCCCCGTGCACGCCGTCTCGGCGCATCCCGACCAGGTGGGGCACCGCGCTACCCACGAGCGCATCTTGGAGACGTTGATGACGCCGGGGAGAATCGAGAGCGGCAACGAGATGCCTGTGGACCTGTTGGACGGCTGAACCTTTTGGGTTCGCCTATCGGCTTCGCTTCACTGGCAACAGCTATGTACTGAGGCTGACACAAATAACCGTAGAAAGGAGCATAACGTATGAGTGATACGCAAAAATCGTCCCAATCGATCGGAGAATCCGGCGTCTCTTTGCGCCCTCTGCCACTTCCCGACTTCGGTGTTCCGGATAAACGACCCGAATTACCGGAGGCCGAGTATGAGAATCGGATCGACGCGCTAAGGGCGTCCGCGGGAACCGAGTGGATCGTCGTTTATGGGGACCGCGAGCACTTTGCTAATCTCGCGTATCTAACATGCTTTGACCCCCGTTTCGAGGAGGCCGTTCTCGTGCTGGGGCCGGGTGACGTTCGCTGTCTGCTCGTCGGTAATGAAGGGCTCGGGTACAGTTCCGTAGTCGTCGTGCCTCGCCTCGACATAGTCCTATGCCAATCGCTCAGCCTCATGGGCCAGGATCGATCGAACTCACCCTCGCTGCGCCAGTGCTTGGCTGACATGGGGATAGGTTCCGGCGATCGGGTCGGCGTCGTGGGCTGGAAGTACTTTTCGGAGGAGGAGTGGGAAGGCTCGTCTCCGGGCATCGCGGTCCCGGCTTTTCTCTTAGATTCACTCCGTGATCTCGTCTCTAGTGAGGGAACGGTCGAGGACATAACCTTAGCACTGTTGGATCCAGAGCACGGCCTCCGTTCCCGCGCCTGTGCAGACCAGATCGCTGCCTTCGAATGGGCGGCCTCGCGAGCTACCCGAGCCGTTATGCGGATCGTTGCGGGAACGCGCCCGGGAATGACCGAGCTAGAGGCAAGCTCGCGCATGGGATATCAGGGCGAGCCGCTCTCGGCGCACGTCATGTTCGCCTCCGGAAACGGAGAGATTGTAGGTCTTCGCAGTCCAACAGCCCGTACGATACGAGAGAGGGACGCCGTCACCGCTGCCATCGGATACTGGGGAGGGCTCGGATGTCGCGCCGGTATTCTGCGTTCCGGCGATGATCCCGACTTTACACGAGAGCTGGGAGCTCCCTACTTCCGGGCCATCGCTGCTTGGTATGAAACGGTGGATATCGGAACAAAGGGTGGCGAAGTGTCCGAGGCGGTCGAAAACACGCTTGCCCCAACTAGCTTCCGCTCGATGTTAAATCCGGGACACCTCACCCATCTCGACGAATGGGTTAACAGCCCTATCGTGAAAAATGGAACCGTACCCATAGCTTCGGGTATGGCCTATCAGTGCGACATCATCCCTACCCCCGCAGGTCCTGGGCGTGCTTTGAATTGCGAGGATCCCGTAGTGATAGCTGATGCAGATCTGCGGAGCGAGCTAGCTAATAGGTACCCGGATGTGTGGGAACGCATTGTGTCGCGGCAACGTTTCATGCGCGACGAAATCGGTATCCGAGTGGCCGACGGGTTGCTGCCGCTTTCCTCATCACCGGCATACCTCCCACCCTTCTGGCTCGATCATGACCACGTCTACGTTCGTCTTTGACGACAGGAGCATCTGATGGATTGAGTAAGAATTGTGAGCTTAGGAAGGACGCCGACCGGGCAGTGTACTCGCTTAGGGAGTGGCTAAAGTGAAGAGCTAAGTACAGTCACGGAATTCCTGGATCATGAGAGCCGATCAGCGAGAGAACATCGTGAGGTCGTCGGTTATGGCACTCGAAGAAATCGTAGGTCACCGCAACCAGAGCTTTTATGTTCGGAGACGGCTCGCAATGGTCGCCTCGCGCCGAAAGTGCCGCCAGAGCATCTCGATGGGGTTCAGCCACGGGATGTAGATCAGCCAGCACAGCAACACCAAACGGCCCGCCGCCGCGCGCACGACCGCTTGGAGCTCGTCGTCTTCCTGGGTGGCAGCGCTATCCTAGGCCACGTAGATGGTACGGTGACGATGGGTGCCTATGTAGCGACTCCTGTTGCACGGATTTTCTACGCATGACATACTTCTCACAATGAAAGGGATAAACTACGAGGCCTGTTTGGTGTCGCAGTGATTGGTTTTGGGGGAGACACCAAAGGGCCATGGGCCGGTTCCTGCTGAGGAGGCCGTGGCTCAGTGCCATTACCCAGCTCCTAGTCGCTGTCCGGGTGCTGGTTCCATCCGCGTCCCCGGTTCCTTGGGGAAGTCTGTCCCAACCAAGCGCCACCGTGGCACCAAGGCGCCGGGAGCCCCCGGTATCGTTACCACATCCCCCCGAGAAGCTGTAAGAGTTGCGATTCAGAGGAAGTGGGAAACGACGTGAGCTTGACGGAGAGTGAAAGGCTAGTAACCGAGGAGATCGAGCGGCGCCGCGACGAGCTAGTAGCCCTAGCTACCGATCTGATCGGCTATGACACGATCTCCCGCGATCTCGAGGATCCTCCCCGCGAGGAGGCTGATCTCCAAGAGTACCTGGCCGAGCGTCTGCGCGCGGCTGGCGCCAAGACTGAGGCGTGGGAACCAACACCCGAAGACGTGGCCGGGAGTCGGCTCGTCCCTCCCGGCCTTCGCTTCGACGGCCGTCCTCAGATGGTGGCCCGGTTCCCTGGGGCAGGAGGTGGTCGAAGCCTCCTCCTCAACGGCCACATCGATGTGGTCCCGGTGGACCCTCGCGAAGAGTGGACGAGCGACCCCTTCCAAGCCCAGGTACGCGGGGGTAGCCTCTACGGACGCGGCGCCGTTGACATGAAGGGCGGCATTGCCACGATGGTCTTCGCCGCCGAGGTTTTGGCCTCTCTTGGCTTGCGGCTCGCGGGCGACCTCGTCGTCTGCACGGTCACGGACGAGGAGTCTACGGGTGCCGGCGGGGTCGCAGCGGTCAACCATGGCGTGAGCGCCGACGCCGCCATCGTAACGGAGTCCACTTCTTTCGACGTCGCGATCGCCTGCAGTGGCTCCCTCTTGCCGACGATCACCGTCCCGGGTCGGTCGGGTCACGTTAGCGTCGAGCAGCCGCACTGGAGGACCGGGGGCGCGGTCAACGCGATCGATAAGGCCGACGTTATCCGTAAGGCGCTCGACCGCCTCCAGGAGAAGTGGCACGGGCGGCCCGAGTATCAGCATCCGTACCTCTCACCAGGTCACATCATCACGACCGAGATCTCTGGCGGGGAGTGGGTAGTCAGCTATCCTTCTTCCTGCCGCCTCTCCTACCACGTCGGCTACCTGCCGGCGCAAGCCGATGAGGATGGCTGGGGCACCGCTGTCCAAGCCGAGATCGTCGACCTGATCGAGCGCGCGGCCAAGGCAGACGCCTGGCTAGCAGAAAAACCACCAATGATAGAGTGGGCGGCCGGCGGGGTCCCGGCCGCCGAAATCTCTGCAGAGGAACCAATCGTCTACACCATGCTCGCCGCTGGCGCAGATATCGGTCGGCCCGGGCAACTTGCGGGCACCGGCTGGGTCGACGGCGCCACATTCACGCACTCCGGTACGCCCTCGATCTGTTTCGGCCCGGGTGACGGTAGGTTTGCTCACGCTATCGACGAGCATGTACCGATCGATAGCCTCGTCCACGGAGCACAAGCCCTAGCGATCGCTGCCCTGCGCTTCTGTGGAGAAGACTAGAAAGCCGCTGATGTGAGATAGTTATGGGTACTCAGGGAAAGGGAAAGACCTTGGAAAGGGACGTGAACGATTACGCATACCACCTGTACGAGGAGCGGCGAGCCGGCCGCATGAGCCGGCGGGAGTTCCTGCGTAGGGCGACCGTGGCCGGGTTATCTCTGTCGGCTGCGAGCTCGCTGCTGGCCGCCTGCGGCTCAGACAGCGCGCAGGAGAGCCAAAAACAGGCGCCCGCCGGGCCCGTACGCCGGGGTGGGACCGCCCGCCTGGGCCTCATCGTGCCAGCTACGGACCCCGACCCGGTGACGCTGTTTAGCGGTGGCGCTCAGGCCACGACGCAGGTCTGCGCAGAGGCACTGTGCTTTGTGAGGCCAGACTACTCGCTGGCGCCGATGCTGGCGACGAAGTGGGAGCCAGGAGCAGGGGCCAAGGAGTGGACCTTCACCCTTCGCGAGGGGGTCAAGTTCCACGATGGCTCGACTATGACCGCCGACGACGTGGTGGCCACCTTCGACCGCCTCACCAACCCCGACAACGAGTCAGCCGCCCTGGGAACCTTTACGGGCATCCTGTCGTACGAGCAGACGGAGAAGGTCGACGACAAGACGGTTCGTTTCCACCTCGACCGTTCCTACGCCGACTTCCCATATCTCATATCGCCGTTCAACTACAACGCGCTGATCCTGCCTGAGAACTACGAGATGGGATCGTTCACCAAGGGCAACATCGGGACGGGACCTTACATACTGAAGGAGTACCGCCCGGAGCAGGGCGCCACCTTCGTCAAGAACCCCGACTACTGGGCACGCGACAAGCCTTACATGGACGGCGTCGAGGCCAGCTACTACGACGACAACTCCCCCCTCGTACTGGCACTGCAGGGTGGTGAGATCGACCTCGTCCCCGGGCTGCCCTACCAGGGCTCGCAGGCGCTGTTCGCTGATCCGAACATCTCCATCCTGACGGCCTCGGAGAGCAGCTACCGGGCCATGCACATGCGGGTAGACAAAGCGCCCTTCGACGACAAGCGGGTACGCCAGGCGTTCGCGCTGTGCCTGGACCGTCCGGCGCTCGTGCAGGGCCTGCTCGACGGCAAGGGTGACCCCGGCAACGACCACGCGTTCGCGCCCGTCTATCCTTCCTCCCCCCCGGACGGAGCCGTACCGCAGCGGTCCCAGGACTACGACGAGGCAAAGAAGCTCCTTGCCGAAGCCGGGCACTCGGGTGGCCTAGACGTGGAGTTGACCACGGAACGCTATCTCGAGATCCCGCAGTATGCGGTGACGCTCAAGGAGCAGTGCAAGAAGGCGGGGATCAACGTGTCGCTCAACATACTGCCCCAGGCTGAGTACTACGGCTCCGGCGACAATCAGCCGTGGCTCGAGGTGCCGCTGGGCATAGTGGATTGGGCAGCGCGGGGCAGCGCCAGCCAGACGATCGCGCCGGCCTACCTGTGCGAGGGCATCTGGAACTCGGCGCACTGGTGCAACGAGGAGTACGATGACCTGGTGCGCCGGTTCGACGGCGAGCTCGATGAGCAACGCCGCAGGGAGCTGGCCACGCAGGCCGCCAGGCTCCAACAGGAGGAGACGCCCTCGGTCATTCCCTATTGGGTTGATGGAATTCGCCCCACAGTGCAGAACGTACAAGGCCTAGCCGAGGGGCCAACCGTTATGCTAGACATGTCGCCGGTGTGGCTCTCCGGATGAGCCTTCGATCCGCTCGGGTATGGCGTCGCTACGGCGGGGGGGCCGTGGGCCGGTTCCTGCTGAGGAGGCTGTGGCTCAGCGCCATCACCTTGCTCCTCGTCTCGATCGTGCTGTTCGCGGTGGCCGAGGTGCTGCCCGGCGATGTGGGACGCACGATCTTGGGGCCTTTCGCCACCAAGGCACAGGTCGCCCAGCTCAACCGCGAGCTCGGGCTGGATCGTCCGCTCCCGGTCCGCTACGTGGACTGGCTAGGCGGCTTTATTTCGGGCGACTGGGGGCAATCTCCCCTCCTGAACACGCCGGTCAGGCCGCTGGTGGTCGAAAGGATGATCAACTCCCTCATGCTCGCCACTTTCGCCCTGGCGTTGGTCGTGCCGGTATCTATAGGTCTGGGCGTACTCGCCGCCCTGCACCGTGACGGTCCGATCGACCGGGTAAGCTCCGTTACCGGGCTGTCGTTGATCGCGCTGCCTGAGTTCGTCGCCGGGGTGGTCGTGCTCGTCGTCTACGCAGTACAGTTGGGCTGGTTTACCGTATCTTCG
>Ga0136613_10001917_pt1 | contig 10971 bp, 15 predicted proteins | sample AntDrymUQ2722106_2_FD_106649 | JGI IMG/M metagenome (GOLD analysis project Ga0136613, IMG submission 106649) | Polar desert sand microbial communities from Dry Valleys, Antarctica - metaG UQ272 (21.06) | ecosystem: Environmental > Terrestrial > Soil > Desert | place: Antarctica: Dry Valley... | reverse complement strand
TTGACAATTCGGACAAACAACAGAGATCAGAGCCATGGATATTGTTACTACAAGTAAAGGGGTTTGAATAGTCAGTTTACGACTGCCTGCATTTTACCCTATCAATATATCTAAAACATTACCAGACAAACTAGAGTTTGTAGAGAAAGATAATTTTCTCTTTGTGAGGACTTACCCTTTTACGGTCAAACGTATAACTTTTATGCAAAAATGGGCAAATTCATCAGAGTATCATAGAGCTACATTAAGGAAATTATCAAAGCGTACTCTGCTGTTAATGTAAAATTAACTGCTACCGATGACCACGTAGACAAAGAAAAGAACTTCAGAAATTATAAAGTCGTAGTCTGACTAATATCCTGTAAACAAACTAATTATCTAGATTTAACGTATGTCTTCCGACCAAACAATACCTCAAAGTAACTCAAATCTAGATGAAATTCGTGCTGCCAGAATAGAGAAAATAGCGCAACTCCAACAGGCGGGGATAAATCCTTATGCTTATAGTTGGGAATCAACCCATCATGCGGCGCAACTCCAGGAAATGTATGCAGAGTTGGCAAGTGGTGAGGAAGTAGATGTTAATGTAGCGATCGCGGGTAGAATAATGGCGCGGCGAGTTTTTGGTAAGCTTGCTTTTTTCACTCTGCAAGATGAAACCGGGATTATTCAGCTATATCTAGACAAAAATCGCATCTCCGAAAGCATGGCAGATATTGATTCTGATGCTTTTAACCACCTCAAGCAACTAACCGATATCGGGGATATTATCGGCGTTAAAGGTACAATTAAGCGTACAGAAAAAGGGGAATTATCGGTTTATGTTCATCAATACACCATATTAACTAAGTCGCTTTTACCATTACCCGACAAATGGCACGGATTAACGGATACAGAAAAGCGCTATCGTCAAAGGTATGTAGATTTAATTGTTAACCCGCAAGTGCGACAAACTTTTCGCCGTCGCGCTCAAATTACCGCCGCCTTACGACGCTATTTAGATAATTTGGGCTTTATTGAAATTGAAACCCCCGTATTGCAATCAGAAGCTGGGGGTGCGGATGCGCGTCCTTTCATCACCTATCACAACACTCTTGAGATGGAGTTGTATTTGCGGATTGCGACGGAGTTACATTTAAAGCGGCTAATTGTCGGTGGCTTTGAAAAAGTGTTTGAATTAGGGCGAATTTTCCGCAACGAAGGCGTTTCAACCAGGCATAATCCCGAATTTACAACTATTGAACTGTATCAAGCATACGCAGACTACTTTGATATGATGGCGCTAACAGAAAATGCGATCGCAAGTGTCACCGAAGAAGTATTAGGTACATTGCAAATCAACTACCAAGGTCAAGAAATTGACTTTAGTTTGCCTTGGCGCAGAGTCACCATGCACCAAGTAGTACAGGATGCCACAGGTATAGATTTTAGTTCTTTTTCTACCTTTGCAGAAGCAAAAACCGCTACAGAAAAGGCAGGAATTGCAGTTTCTCCCGAAGTAAATTCTATTGGACGCTTGCTAAACGAAGTCTTTGAAGAAAAAGTTGAGACAACATTAATTCAACCTACATTTATCACAGATTATCCGGTTGAAATTTCACCTTTAGCTAAACCCCATCGTTCGCAACCAGGCTTAGTAGAACGTTTTGAGCTATTTATAGTAGGTAGAGAGACAGCCAATAGTTTTTCTGAGCTTACCGACCCCATCGATCAACGTCAACGCCTAGAAGCACAAGCAGCACGTAAAGCCGAGGGAGACTTAGAAGCACAGGGAGTAGACGAAGACTTTTTGACCGCCTTAGAGTACGGAATGCCGCCTACCGGGGGTTTGGGAATTGGGATTGATCGCTTAGTAATGGTATTAACAGATTGTGCCAGTATTCGAGATGCGATCGCTTTTCCGTTATTAAAAAGTTTTAGCAGTTTTGTTAAAGAGCATAACTACGACGTTGCAACTCAAATATTGACGATCAAGTTCAACAATGGCAGCATCTACAAGTATCAAGATGTTCCAGCGAGTGTTGCTCAATGTTTAGAAACTGCAACCTCAGTAGGGCAATACTTTAACGAATCTATCAAAGATAAATATGCTTTTGACCAAGTGCGTTTGAGTGGTAGTTAGGAAGTGAGTGCGATCGCAAATTATGATTTAGTAAACTTTGTAAAAAGTCCTTATTTTAAGCTATGGAAATTAGGATGATAGAAGCGCACCAAATTGAGGATGCGATAAACGTCATCGTTGAAGTTTGTCAAGAACTCTGGAGTATTTCCAAGGAAGAACTCAGCCGATATGACACGTTTCAAGACCTGCAAAATGTGCAACAACAATATTTCAATAATAAAGGTAACTTTTTGGTTCTACTAGATGGCGAACGAATTGTTGGCACCGGAGCGGTAAGACGTTTAGATGATGAAGTGTGTGAACTTAAACGGATGTGGCTGCTTAAGCTTTATCGTGGACGCGGTTTCGGATTACAAATAGCACAAATGTTGATTAACTTTGCTAGCACGCACGGTTATAAGCGGATGCGACTGGATTTGGCTAATGAGCAAAAGCAAATACAAGCTCTAAACTTTTACACGCGGTTGGGATTTTACACAATTGAGCGATACAACGGAGGGCTTTGTCAGGTGTTCATGGAAAAGCAACTATGAGGCAAAAACAAGTAAGTTGTATTGGAGCGCAACTTAGTATCAAGTTCGGAAAGCCGATTAGCGATCGCATATCCAAAAATAATAGTTAAGACTTCGCTGTATAACAAGCTTAGTAGTTGATTATGTGCGATCGCACTTCTGGCAAAAATCCTCAAAACTACAGCTAAAATTAGGAAGTCGTAGGAAATTGCAGCAAGCACTGCTACTAAGTTATGACTGAACTACTTCAACAAGCGATTTCTCTTATTGAGAAACTTCCAGCCGAACAACAAAATGCGATCGCAACTCAGCTTCTGGCACAATTGCAAGACGATCAAAAATGGGAAACTCGTTTTGCAGCGACGACCGACGATCAGTGGGATCGAATGGCGGCAATGGTTCGGCAAGAAATCGCCAGTGGCGAAACAGTGACCCTTGATACTGTTTTCCCTGCTTAAAAATGGAATCGAGTGTAACCAAAACATTTCGCAAACAACTTGCCTTACTTCCGGCATCGGTTCAAGAGCAAGCGGCTAAAGCCTATGGGATCTGGATTGAAGATCCCTATCACCCCAGTCTTCAATTTAAACGGGTCAGTCAAAGACAGCCGATCTATTCTGCCCGTGTCAATCTTAACTATCGTGTTCTAGGTTTGTTGGAGTCTGATCGTATTTACTGGTACTGGATTGGCGCACATGATGAATATGATGAGTTACTTCAACGGATGTAAACTAGCGTGGATTGTGAAGTGCGATCGCACTTCCACAGATAATAGTTAAGACTTTGCAGCATAACAAGCTTAATGGTTGATTACGTGCGATCAGTGTATAACAAGTCAGTAGTTAGTTGTATGCGATCGCGCTTCTGGCAAAGATCCTAGATAAAGTAGATGGAAAATGCGATAGGTGCGATCGCGCTATTACTTTCCATATCAAACTTGCTTATAAAATACTTTGTACTTACAATGTATTTATGAGCGAGCTAGTCTTTGACTGGGACGAAAGTAAAGCTAAGGTCAATGTCCGTAAGCATGGAGTTTCGTTTTTAGAAGCACAAACTGCTTTTTATGACGAAAATGCCCGTTTGCGCTATGATTGCGACCACTCTTTAGAGGAAGAACGGTACATTCTTTTAGGTCTTAGTAGTTCCCTTAACCTTTTAGTGGTGTGTCATATTTACAGAGAGGAAAAACAAGTCATCCGTATTATTTCAGCACGTAAGGCAACCAAGCAAGAAAATCAACAATACCGTAACTTTTTCCTATGAAAGACGAATACGATTTCACTCAATCAGTTCAAAATCCCTACTTTAAAAAGTTAAAAAAACAGGTGACGATTCGGATTGAGGAAGAAGTAGTGGATTATTTCAAAGGCATTTCTGAGGAAACGGGAATTCCTTATCAAAGCCTGATAAATCTTTATCTGCAAGATTGTGTGCGATCGCATAAAAAGCCATCTTTAGAATGGATACAAAACCTCTAACACGAATATCCATCAATATCAAGGGTTTAATCCGTCACGCATCCATGACATATTCGCTCTGCTAAACTAAAGGCATTGATTGGGCTAAGTTGACCTATGACTATTGCAATCGATCAACCAATACAACAGAAGCTACTCAGCTTTGACGAGTTTCTCGCCCGTTATGGTGGCGATCGCCGCTATGAACTGATCGATGGAGAGGTCTTTGACTTGGAGCCAACAGGACTACATGAAGAAGTTGCATCCTTCATTACTACAAAAATCTGTGTCCAGATCGACAGAACAGGTTTACATTGGTTTGTCCTTCAGCGAGGACTATTGCGCCCTTCTAACATGGGTATGACAGCCTTTCGACCTGATGTTGCAGTTATCGATCGAGATGAACTGACCAAAGAACTGCTTTGGTCTGACCAGTCGATCCTGACACTAGGCAGTTCGGTTAAATTTGTGGCGGAAGTTGTAAGTAGCAATTGGCAAAATGATTATGCCCGTAAGGTCGAAGACTATGCGGCTCTAGGCATTCCTGAATATTGGATTGCAGATTATGAAGGGTTAGGTGGGACTCGACACATTGGGAAGCCCAAACAACCCACTCTCTCTGTCTGTGCGTTAGTGAACGGGGAGTATGAAATTCAGCAGTTTCGAGGCAATCAGACCATTATCTCTCTAACCTTCCCAGATTTAAAGCTGACGGCGGAAAAGGTGTTGAGGGCTGGTAGGTAAAATCGCCATAATTCGATACTCCGATGGATGTGAGATCGATAGATGTTAATAGGCGATCGCATTACACAAATAATAATTAAAACTTCGCGGTATAACAAGTTAGTGGTTGATTAAGTGCGATCGCGCTGCAAAGATACTATTTAGATCCAAATCGACCCATGACTAGCATCACAATTAGGATGCCTGAAGATGTTTTAGAAGACCTCAAACGAGTTGCGCCATTGTTAGGCTTTTCGGGGTATCAGCCCTTAATTCGTGCTTATATCGGTCAAGGGTTGCGCGTTGACCTAGAACGATTCCAGAGCGAGACAATAACGGCATTAATTGCCAGTTTAAAACGTCGAGGTGTTAGTGATGAATTAATTAATGAAGCATTAAGTGAAGTTACTCATAGATAATCGGGCGATCGCATTTTTATAAACGAGCTTAAATTACTAGCTAAAGTCCAAAATATCTAACAAAAACTTGCAGCATATAGTTATAACCTAACTGCAATTGAATACTGTATACAACATATGTGACAGAAGATACAGAACATCGGGAAAATTTTGATTAATGTATGTAGTAGGTAATTAACGAGCATAAACCAAAACTTAGCTTACCCTAGTTTCCTTCATTATGTTAGTCACAAAACAACCTGTACTGCGAAAGTTCTGGTATCCGGCTATTCCAACTACAGAGCTTTCGAGCAATCCACAGCCTTTTGAGCTACTAGGTGAAAAAATTGTTATTTGGTTAGATAAAGCCGGAAAACCCGCCGCCGTTCAAGACAGGTGTTGTCATCGTTCGGCGCAATTAAGTATTGGTAAAGTGGTAGATGGCAACATTTGTTGTGCTTATCATGGTTGGCAGTTTAACAGTGATGGTGCGTGTGTTTGCGTACCGCAATTAAAACAAGAGGAGGTAATTCCTGCAAACTACAAAATAAAGTCTTACCACTGCACGGAGCGTTACGGCTATGTGTGGGTGTGTTTGGGAGAGCCATTAATCGATCTTCCAGAGATTGACGAAGCGACAAAGCCAGATTATCGACTGCTGCATGAATTTTATGAGCCTTGGAAGTGTGCGGCGTTGCGGGTAATGGAAAATGAGTTTGATTTAGCTCATCCTACTTTTGTGCATACTACTACTTTTGGGAGCGAAGAACATCCCATTCCTGAATCGATGAAACTTACAGAAACCGAATGGGGATTGCACGTACATGGTGTTTTGGGGGTTGTAAATCCCGAATTGCAACAACAAAATTTGAAGATGGAAGCAAAACAAACCTTCCGTACTTTAGATATGACTTGGTTTATGCCTTTTACTGTCAAGTTGCAAATTAGCTATCCAAACGGGTTGACTCACATCATTGTCAATACAATGACACCAATAAATGATTCAAATTCTCAAATGGTGCAGTTTTGCGTCCGTAATGACACAGAAGCAGATACAAAAAGCAGCGATGTAGTTGCTTTTGACCGTGCTGTAACTTTAGAAGATAAGCATATATTAGAAACAACCGATTATGATGTTCCTCTAAGCGTGAGTCAAGAACAGCATATGTTTACAGATAAGCCGGGTATAGTTATGCGGAAAAAGTTGGCAGCTTTGTTAAAAGCTCATGGCGAAGTAGAGCAGACTAAAAGTAATAACTGCTAAAGGTTAAAAAAATATATGTAGAGACGTTGCACTGCAACGTCTCTACACAATCGATACCTACGATTTTATCCGCCGATACCTACGATTTTATCCGCTATCATCCCAAAATTATGCAACGCCGGAAATTTTGCTTTTTTTCTTCCTAAGCTATGATTTCAAACCTTTAGAGAGCATTGTTAAAAATTTTGTTAACTTCCTCGGTAAGTGCTGTAAGACCAAGGAGAAACTAATAGGGGTACGTGATAGTGCATAGTAGTGTCTGCAATGCCAAATTGAATGGGGACGCGATTGAGAAAAGATGGATTAGGTAACTTTTCTAGATAAGACGCAAAGTAATCGCCAACTATAAAGACTAATTCGTATATTCCAATTGCTAAATCTTCTGTTAGTAAAGGGTTATCTGTGCGTCCGTCAGCATTAGTTACGGTAGTTTTGAGTAGGGTTTTTTGCCCCGATTCACTTATTCCCCACAATTCTAGGGTAATGCCTTTTGCGGGATATCCGCGCGCGGTATCTAAGACGTGCGTAGTAAGTTTTCCCATTATTTAGTTTAAGGGCCCAGCCAAAATTGTTTTAGAAATTGCATCCATAATATCTGTTCCATCTTCGTACTTTAGGGCTTCGTACCACTGCTTAGTAACTTCTGGCGCTTTACCATGAGTCATATCCGATCGCTTTCTAGCTCTATTAATGATGTCTGCAACCCGATCTTTTCGGGCGGTTTCGTAGCGTTTTAAAGCATCGGCGACGCTAAGATTTGTAGTTTGTAAGTAATTTGTCAACACTAATACATCTTCCATCGCTTGACAGCCACCTTGTCCTAAGTCTGGTGCTGTACCGTGTGCAGCATCACCTAATAATGCTATGCGATCGCGCACCAATGTTTGTAATGGCTCAATGTCGTGAATTTCTACGCGATTAGTCTTCATTGGATCGAGGCGCTGAATTAATTTTTGCACGGGTTCCGCCCAACCTTTAAAAAAGCTGCTCAATTCTTCTCGATAAGTTTCTGGATTACTGACGCTACCTTTATTCATAGGTACATCAAAGAAAAAATAGTAGAACCCGCCCCCTACAGGCATCATAGAGGCTCGTTTGTGTTCCCCTACATACACCGCCCAAGTATTAGCCGGCGCTAAATCTTCACTAGCCGTCACTAATCCATTCCAGTTTACATAGCCCACATAACGCCGCTCAATAGTTTTATCTAAAACGTAACTACGGATTAAAGAGTGAGTCCCATCTGCGCCAATTAGCACATCTCCAGTAGCTTTACGCCCATCTTCAAAAGTGGCTGTAACGCTATCAGAGTCTTGCTCGACAGCAATACATTTAGCATTGAGTTGAACCTTGTCTGCCCCCAATGTATTAAGCAACATTTCCTGTAAATCAGTCCGTGCTACAGGATACGGTTTTTGTCCTACGCGATCAATTAGTGGCTGTAAACTAAAATCTGTGAGCTTTTCTCCGGTATGGCTGTAGTATGCGGTGCGCTCCATTTTGCCGCCAATACTAGCAATTTCTTGGCTCAAACCCAAGCTATTAAGAACTTTGACCCCATTTGACCATAAGGAAATTGCCGCCCCTGCTGGACGTATTTTATTGACTTTTTCGTAGATTTCTACTTCGTATCCCGCTTGACGCAGGGCGATCGCACAGGTCAAACCCCCCATTCCTGCCCCAATAATTACAACTTTTAAATCTTTCATGCTAAAATGTACCTAAATATACAGAATATTTCGTTCATCTTCTATTTAAAAAACCTTCATAGTAGGGAGAAGACGGAAGTAAGGTTAATCCTGAAGGAACGCGCCTCAATCCATAACTATTTGATTTAGGAAGGAGGACGTTATGAACGTTCAATGGCAACGATATAAAGAGCTAGAGTTAGTCCCCGATAGGATCTCTGCGCCCAAGCGCCAAGGTTTTCAATTATTCCCCGTAGCTGCGGCTTGGCGCAGTCTTGTAAATGCTCTAATGTGGGAACACTTCTACGAGCAACGCACTGACTATCTAGAACGGTGTTGGGAAAACAACTTAGACAAGAGCGAATCAGCGCTGCAAAAGCTTTTGAGGTTGATGAATTAGACATAGGCGGCTTAAAAAATGGCTGTTTTTACGATATTAACTATTGACAGCGAATTGATTTTTGGGTAGTCTTTACTGTATACTGTGTTCAGTATCTAGTATTATCTTGGTGTTTTTAAGGTCAAAGAGTAGAAATTAAATAGTTTGGGGAGGGTGAAAAGAAGTTTTTTAGTAATTCTCCTGAGTTTTTTAGCTCTAATGTAGCGATATTTAGTTTGACTAAGTATAATTTCATAGAGTTATTTTTATAACTTTAGTTAGACGTTTCTAATCAGTTTGCTACTTACTAAATTAGCTCAAAAGCATTAATAAAAATAGTAGTAAAAAATACAAAACATTATTATTTCTATTGGTTTAATTGCTTTAGATTTGAGCGGTAAGAGAGCGCGATTTTTTTTATTGGTACAGAGATTAACCACCAAGCTCTTACTATAAAAGCTCAAGTTACTCATTGAAGCTAATAAATATACAAAATTTGTTCAATCTGGATTCTTAAAAAACCTTTAACTCCAATTATGCCCAGGGTTTTTGACGAAGTTTTTACCATTAGAACAGATTAAGTATGAACAACAAAATCGCTCAAATGTCTAATTCTTGCCTTGTAATTGAGTATGAAATACTAGCAGGTAAAGAATTGTTATTCGAGCAATGGCAAGCAGAACTTAGAGCAGCAGTTAGTAAGTTTAAAGGTTATTTGCATACAGATATTTTTCCGCCTATTATTGGCGTACATAATAAATGGTATATTGTTGTACGCTTTGATAACTCTGCTAATTTGACTTGTTGGTTAGATTCAGATATTCGTCACGAGCTAATAAGAATTGGTGGAAAAAACTTTGCGCCTTATGAATATAAGAATTGGGGAACTGGCTTAGAAGGATGGTTTGATAAAAAGCGCTCTGGTAAACCCGACCCAATTTTACCAGCATGGAAATAAAACTTTGCTGTACTCTTTGGGCTATATCCAACAGTAATGATTGAAAGCTTGCTATTTTCTCACTTTAGATTGATGGAAAATTGGACGTTCGCAAACCAAATTTTTGTAGGTAATATTATCAGTTGTTTGCTATTAACTTGGGTAGTCATGCCCTTTGTAACAAAATTATTAAAGTTTTGGCTAAAACCGCAGCAAAATCTTATACAAATTAACTTAATTGGCACAAGCATTGTATTTGTAGGGTACGGTTTGATGATTTCTATTTTTAACTTTTTATCTTAAAAAGTGCGATCGCTAGTTTTTCTACCAAGCTCTAAGTTTTTTGTGTGTTCCGATACAAACACAGTTAGCTAAATAAGTTTATTTTGTATGCAGAATACAGCACCTACAAATCCAAGCAGGAGTAGGGCAAAGCAGAGATTTTAATCGAGGTAATTTATATGGCTCATGCGGGGACTCATGGAGCAAGTGAGAATAATAGCGATCGCCCAAAACTACTTTATGGACTAAACGATAAACCACCCCTTAAAGATGCAATTTTTGTAGCATTTCAGCACGTCTGCGCGATTTTTATTCCGGTAGTCACGCCGGGATTGCTGATTACTGGAGCATTAGGACTCGATTCTAATAGATCCGCCTATATCTTAGGAATGTCTCTATTTGTTTCAGGGTTGGGGACATTTATTCAAGTGCATCGATTAGGTGCGATTGGTTCTGGCTTATTGAGCGTTCAGGGAACCAGTTTTGCTTTTGTAACCCCAATTTTGGCAGTAGTTGGGCAATCTCTTGAAGCCGGAAAAACCCCCGAAGCAACGCTTTCTTTGGTGCTGGGATTATGCTTTTTTGGCTCTTTTATTCCCATTATCATGAGCCGCTTTTTGCACCTGACGCGGAAAATTTTTACACCTTTGGTTACAGGTACAGCAGTTACATTAATTGGTTTGTGCTTAATTAAAGTCGGGATGTTTTACATGGCAGGAGGTGGAAAAGCTCAAGCAATTTCCGCCAAAGATCCCGAAAGTCCTTTAGCCTTTGGTAGCTTGCAAAATTGGGGACTAGCAATGCTTGTATTTACAATTGTCGGTCTTTGTAGCGCCAATTCTAACCGATATTTGCGGATAGGTTCGGTAATTATTGGCTTGTTTGCAGGATTTGCAGTTTCTATATTCTTAGGCGTTGCAGACTTTAGTAGAATGGCAACGCTACCGTTGATTAATGTCCCAATTCCATTTCGGTTTGGCTTAGACTTCAATATTGTTACGTTTATCTCCTTCGCTATTATTTACGTTGCTCTCACCTTGGAAGTTTTGGGAGATATTACCGCAACTTCTATGGTTTCAGCCGGAGCGATTCGTTGAGTAGTGAATCACGGTGAAAGCCCGTACATAACTTCTCCAGCCAAGACTCCTAAGTCTAGCTGAACTCTCAGAAAGATATAGGTGAAAGCCCTATCCGCCAGGTTCAGGC
>Ga0136613_10001916_pt1 | contig 10971 bp, 9 predicted proteins | sample AntDrymUQ2722106_2_FD_106649 | JGI IMG/M metagenome (GOLD analysis project Ga0136613, IMG submission 106649) | Polar desert sand microbial communities from Dry Valleys, Antarctica - metaG UQ272 (21.06) | ecosystem: Environmental > Terrestrial > Soil > Desert | place: Antarctica: Dry Valley... | reverse complement strand
TATGTACCAGTCAGGCCCGAACCCGTATGTCTCGGCTGACGTCTTGTAGAGTTCCATGTACCTCTCCCTGGAGGTAGGTTCGGCGGCACTGGCTACTATCTCGTCGCGTGCGACCTCGCGCTCGTACCCGCTACCCACCTCTCCCCCGCCGGTAGCGGCCGGGCTCTTCTGAATGCGTGTCCTCTCCGCCGCCTCGAGCTTGTGCAGGCGGGCTTCCGTCCGCGCATTGTTGTTACTCAGGCGGTCAATGGATTCGTCGAGCGCCTGCTCGCGCCGGCGAAGGTCCGTCGTCACCACCCGCTGCTCCCTCATGGCAGCGTTGTAGTCGCGTCGTCTCTGGGAGATCTGACGTTGCGTGTTCCTTAGTGTTTGCCTGGACTCCTGAAATGCGGCCAGATCCTGCCTACTGTCGAGGAGGATGCGGGCCACTAGGGGATCATCGACCCCTGCGACACCCTGCCAGGAACCGAAGAACCACCCGTCTAGCAGGTCAGCCAGGCCTTCGAGGCTTCCGCCCTTATAGGCGGCCAGGGCCTGATCCCTGTATCTGGCTTGTGCCTCACGGAAAGCCGCATCCTGCTCGGCTATCTGTCGCTTCAACTGCCTGGTCTGTCGTACGAGATCCCCGACGCGCGCCCTCGCACTGTCCGCCCGCGATTGGGTCCGGTCCAACTCGGCGCCTACGGTGGAGATCTCCCGGATACTGTCCCGCAAGGCGGCATCCTGATCGCTTATCTTTGCCTCGAGCATAGGCATCCGCGCGGATCCTGCGACAGACGCATCCTCAGTCGCGCCCTGCGCCGGTCCCTGCGCCCCTGCCGCTCCTGCATACACAAACGCCAGAGACAATACGCCTAGAATCACCGATGCCTTTGGCTGTCCAACCGACATGCCGTCTCCTCCCCCCCACGCGCCACAAACCTCGAGAAAGCGCAGGCAGCTAAGTCTATACTACCGCGACACTCGGCGTTAGGCCAATCGTGGACCAGGTGGCATCCTATTTCTATGCGCACAAGACTATTTGTGCCTTTAGTGACCTATATTAGCCATCATCCTGTGAGGTCAGGAGGGACACGAGGGCTTCGAGTTCCTCTGTCTGGCGGAAGCGGATCTCGACCTTTCCGCCGCTTCTCAGGCTCTTGACTCTGACCGGCAACTCGAGGGCTTCACGCATGAGGCGCGAGGCTTCGTGGAACTCGTCCGGGGTCGTACTACCCTGCTGGGGCGTGGCATGTGATGTTTCGCCAGGGCTGCCGAGCAGTTCGCGGACGAGCTCCTCGGTCCTTCTGACGGAGAGTTTCTCGGCCCCTACCTTCTGCGCCAGCCGGGTCATCTGCTCCTCGGTCTGCAGCCCCAGCAGCGCGCGGGCGTGTCCTTCCGAGAGCTTTCCGTCGCCCAGGAGGGCTTGTATCCCCTCCGGCAGCTGCACGAGGCGCAGGGTGTTGGTGACCGCGGCCCTGCTCTTGCCCAGCCTGCGCGCGAGCCGCTCTTTGGTAAGCCCGAACCCATCCATGAGAGCCTGGTAAGCGGCGGCGGTCTCCAGAGGGCTAAGGTTCTCTCTCTGCAGATTCTCCACGAGCGCCAGCTCCATGGACTCGTCCTCGCCTGCCTGTCTGATGAGGACGGGCACCCTTTCGAGGCCGGCTTCCTTCGCCGCCCTCAGCCTTCTCTCCCCTGCTATGAGCTCGAAGCCGCCCGGCGTCGGTCGTACGACCAGAGGCTGCAATATACCGACCTCCTGTATGGAGGCGGCAAGCTCTCGTATCCCTGCCTCGGGGAAGCTACTTCTCGGCTGGCGCGAGTTCGGGCGGATCGCCGATACTGGTAGCTCCTCGAATTTCAGTCCTCCTACGCTCTCTCCGGTCGCGATGAGGGCGGAGAGGCCTCGTCCCAGGCCTCGCTTACCCACGACTCACCACCTCGTCCGCAACGGCCGAATACGCCTCGGCTCCTGTGCTCTTCGGCGCGTACAGGGCTACAGGCATTCCGAAGCTGGGGGCTTCGCTCAACCTTACGTTCCTCGGGACGATGGTATGGAAGACGCGATCACCGAAAAAGGAACGGACTTCATCGGCTACCTGATGGGCCAGGTTCGTACGTGGATCGAACATGGTCAGGAGCACCCCGCCGACCTCGAGTCCTGGGTTCAACTCCTCCCTGACCATCCTGATGCTCTGCATGAGCTGGGTGAGCCCCTCCAGTGCGTAGTACTCGCACTGTATCGGGATAAGGACTTCATCAGCGGCGGTCAGCGCATTGAGGGTCAGTAGATCCAGGGACGGTGGGCAGTCTAGTAACACCCTGTCGTACGATGACGGTCTCTCCAGAGCCCGCTTGAGCTTGAATTCGCGTGCCAGGCTCGAAACCAGTTCGACTTCAGCGCCGACGAGGTTGATGGTGGCCGGCGCAACGTCAAGCCCTTCGATCTCCGTCTTCACAGCCACGTCCTGCAGGGGTTTGCCCTCGAGCAGAACATCGTACATGCATCCGCCCGAGCCAGGCGACGCGCCGAGGCCACTGGTCGCGTTTCCCTGCGGGTCCATGTCGACGACGAGTATTCTCTCGCCTTTGCCGGCGAGATAAGCCGCCAGGTTGATGGCGGTCGTGCTCTTGCCTACACCGCCTTTCTGGTTCACTATGGCTATAATCTTCCTCACCGCGGGCATCTTAGCACGTCGTTTGTCGGCATTGCTCAGCCAACGCCGAGCGGCCTCTTGGCCACGACGCCCGACCGGCGGGGATAGTGTGCCGGGGTCTCCCGGATCTTTTCGAGGATTACCAGGTTTCGCTCCTTCTCGCCAACCTCCGACAACATGGGCACCTTTGTGATCCTCGCCACCCTCGCCCCCAGCGTACCGACCGCCCTGCTGCCCTCTGACAGTTCCTCCTGTTCCAGCCTGCCTTTCATGGCGATGGCCCAACCGCCGGTCTCGAGGAGCGGCACACAATACTCCGCCACGACTGATAATCGGGCTACCGCCCGCGACGTCACGACATCGTAAGCGCCGCGGGAAGCCTTCGCCCGGCCGAGATCCTCTACCCTGCTATTCGCGACTTCTGCACCATCGAGGGAGAGGCTGTCGAGCGCGTACTGCAAGAACGCGGCCTTCTTGACGGTCGATTCGACGAGGGTCGCCGTAAGGTCAGGCTTCATGATCTTTATCGGAATGCCTGGAAGCCCGCCACCACTGCCAACGTCAGCCAGACGCCCGGCGTGTAGCAGCGGCTCGTGCAGAAAGCAGCTCAACGAATCGAGAACGTGGGCCAGCAAGATCCCGTCCACGTCGCTGGTGCCGATGACGTTCGCGCGATCGTAAGAAGCGAGGAGGCGGGCGTACTCAAGCAAATGCTCCCGCCGGCAGGAGCCGAGACGCATCCCCCAGGCAGTCACCTGTTCCTCCAACAAGCTAAGAGAATCCATAAGAGCGTTTCACGTGAAACGTACACGCGCGACAGAAAATTGCACAAACAAACTCCTGTCGCGCAGCACGTCCTGCAAGGGTAGTGGCGGTCTATGTTTCACGTGAAACGAGATCCGTAAACCTATGAAGTGGGAGAGACCTTCACCCGGCGGTTATCGCCGCTGCCTTCGCTCTCGGTCGAGACCCCTGGGTTCTCAGAGAGAAATAGGTGGACGACACGTCTTTCCGAGGCGTTCATAGGCGGCATTTCCACAGTCCGCCGCTCGCGGACGGCGCGGCGGGCGGTTCGATGGGCCATGCCCTGTATCGCCTCGACGCGGCGTTGGCGGTACCCCTCTGCGTCGAGAACCACCCGCTTGAAGAAAGGACGATCTCTGAACGCAGAGACGTTGACCAGGTACTGGAGGGCATCGATAGTTTCGCCCTTCTGCCCTATGAACAGGGCGGTGTTATCGGGGGCGACATCCGCGGCGATAAACCCTCCCGCGTCGTAGACCTCTACACGAGCTTCGAAGCCCATTGCTTCAAGGACCGAGGACACGAGCACCCTAATCTCAACCAGCAGCTCATCAGGAGCCTGGACCTGTTCGGACTCCGAGGACTCCCCGTAGACTTCGGACAGAATGGACGAATCTGCTGTTGCGGCATTTTCGGACGGTTCTGGCTCGGGCACGTCCACCGCGTCGGTCTCGGCCGAGGCGGACTCGAGAGGCTCGGTCTCGGGGACTTCTGTGATCTGGGCCGACGCCTCGACGACGATGCGGGCGTCCCGCGCCCCGATACCCAGGAAACCCGTGTTGCCCTCATCGAGCACGCGGTAAGACACCTCTTCGGAAGGCAACTCCAGGTCCAGGGCTGCCTTCTCTACGGCCTCTTCGATCGAAGAGGCGTGAAACTCTCGATTATCTGTCATTTCTTCTTCTTTCTCCGCTTCCTCTTCGCGATCTTGGCGGCCTGTTTGGTGGCGACCTCTTGACTGTTTGCGGACGTTTGTTCGCTACTGGAATCCTGAGCCTGCCGGTCACCCGAGGTGGCTTTCGACTTCCCGTTATCGGTACCCTTCGTATCACCAGAAGTCTTCTTGCCGGGACCGTAGTTGTAGATCACGAAGTTCTGGACCAGGGTCACCAGGTTAGAGGTGATCCAGTACATAAACAGTCCGGCGGGGAAGTTGAGGAGAAATATGGTGAAGCCTATGGGAAGCAGCCGCATCAGCCAGCGCTGCTGGGGGTCTATGTTCTTCGCTGTTATCTCGGTAGCCGCCAGCATCGTTACCGCCGAGATGATGGGCAAGAGGTATGTGGGATCGGCATTCGACAGATTCTGAAACCACAGGATGCCGCCCTCGTGAAAGCTGGGGTATTGTGGGGGCACCGTCCTGTCCCCGAGGCTGTAACCGCCGAATTGGCGGATAACATAGAAAATCCCGATAAATATGGGCATCTGGACCAGAATCGGGAGGCATCCGCCGAGGGGGTTCACCCCCTGGTCCTGGTAGACCTTCGCCATCTCCTCCCGCTGCCGCTGTGGATTGTCCTTGAACTGGGCGCGGACCCTATCCATGTGCGGTTTCAGGTCCTGCATCGCGCGCATACTCCTGACCTGCTTCACCGTCAGTGGGAAGAGGAGGCTACGCACGATCACGGTCAGGAGCACGATCGCAAGCCACCAAGGCGCGCCGAGCGTCTGATGGAAGTACAGCAGTACCACGCCGAGGACGCTCACTATGGGACTGAAGAGGTTCGCGAAAAAGTCTGCGATATTGTTGATCATGAGATCCTACTCATCTTACGGGGTCGAATCCTCCCTTTGAGAACGGGTGACAACGGAGCACCCTTAGGAAGCCCATGAAAATGCCCCTCGGTGCGCCGTACTTCTCTATGGCCTGCAGCGTGTAAAGGGAGCAGCTCGGTGTAAATCTGCAAGACGCCGGTAGCATGGGGGAGAGGTAGCTGCGGTAGAGTCGAATCAGTCCTGTGCTCACCTTTCTCGAAGACATGGCCCGCTGCCGTCAAACCGACCGGCGCTCGACCTGGCCGCCGACCCTGCCCAACGACTTGCCGAACTCCTCCCTGAGCTCCTCGAGAGTAGCCTTGGCCGCAGCCGGCCTCGCCGACACAACGAGGTCCATGTCCCCGGCGATCTCAGAGATGCACGAGTGAAACACCTCCCTGAGTCTCCGTCGCACGGCGTTTCGTGTTACCGCGTTGCCGACCTTTCGGGACACGGAGAGGCCCAGCCGCGGGTTGCCATGCTCGTTGGGGAAAGCGTGCACCGAGAAGAGCCTGCCCCTGTAAGCGGTGCCCTGGCGGTAGACCCTCTCGAACTCCGGCGAGTCAGTCAGACGCATGCGTTTGCTGCGAGGCAACGGTCAAACTGCCAGGCGCTTGCGGCCCCTGCGCCGGCGGTCGGCGATGATCCTGCGCCCACCCACCGAACTCATGCGCTGGCGGAAGCCGTGCGTCTTGGCTCTCTTACGACGATTTGGCTGATAAGTACGCTTCATCGAACTCCTCTACGGGCACTCCGAAATATGCAGACGAACCACGAGAGTATATCCGAAGCCAGCAACACCATCCAGCGATCCTAGAGGCGAGTCCGGCTCCGCGAACACGAAACTACCAGGTTCCTCTTGCAGAAAAATGCTGCAAAACAGCTTTTAGGATGTGTGCATTGCCAGGATCATCCAACGTGTTACAGGGTCTGAAGCACACCCGATTGAGCTTCGAAGCCGCCCCGAAGCTTGGCTTCTTTGTGGTTATCCACAACCTGTGGATAAATTTGTGGATAACCATCTTAATTGCCTGCAAAAGCTGATTTTATGCCCTTAGGCTATAGCGCTATGATGAGGGGTGCGCTAAATTCCCTTCTGGGGATGATGCACGCGCAGCGGACACTAGGGGAGACGGACCAGGCGGGCATAGACGTTCGCATAGCAGTCTATCCCAGCGGCGGCACCCCGGAGATAACCGAAGTCTCGGCGGCCAACCCTGGTTCCGCCACGCAGAAGTTCACCAGGTTCGTGACGGAGAAGGTGAGAGAGGCTGGGGGCGGAGTTCCGGAGGAAGCTATTCGGGAGGTAGTGGAGAACCTCATTCACGCCGGCTACCGCGGGGTGGTTATCTCCATTCTCGAGGAGGGCAACGTGGTGCGGGTCTCGGACAAGGGACCAGGGGTGGAGAGCAAGAGCAGGGCGATGGAGTTCGGTTTCAGCGGCGCCACACCCGAGACGCTCGGTGAGATCCGGGGCGTCGGAGCCGGGCTCGGCATCGCACGCGCGGCGGCCGAGAAGGTCGGCGGGAGTGTCACCATCGAAGACAACATCGGTGGCGGCACCGTGGCCACCGTCTCCGTTGCCGGCGATGAGAGAGTGGTCGAGGAACGGGCGGCTTCTGAGCCGCCCCCGCAGAGACGGTACCCCGACGGAGTACCGCGGATGAACATCTCCGAGAGGCAGCAGAAGGCCCTCATCACGGTCCTCGAGTGCGGCGAGGTTGGTCCATCGACCGTGGCCGACAGGCTGGAGATAAGCGTAAGCACCGCGTACAGGGATCTCTCGATCCTCGAAGAGCACGGCCTCGTAATGGCCGACGAGTCGGGCAAGCGCCTCATCTCCCCGCTCGGTAGGGATCTGGTCGAGGCCATAATCAACGCCTGGGTCAAGTAAGCGTGGCCGGTAAGGCCGAGCAAGTCTGGACCGAGGTCTTGGATCGGGCCTCCGAACACATAGACGTCTCGTCGCTCCGGGTCTGGTTCGAGGGCATACGCCCCGTAGCCCTATACGAGGATCAGCTGGAGATCTCGGTCCCCAACACGTTCGCCAAGGAGTATATCGAGAGCCGCTTCAGGCCGCTTCTGGAGGAGGCGCTCGACGACGTAGTAGGCCAGGAGACTTCCCTGGTTGTCAGCGTCGGAGGGCCAGGCGTCCACAAGGGGAACGGTGCTGCCGCGGAGGGTGCTGAGTCTGTTCTGAACGCGCGTGCGCCCAGGTCTTTCAGGGCCAAATACACATTTGACACGTTCGTCATCGGGGCGGGAAACAGGTTCGCCCACGCGGCTACGCTCGCCGTCGCCGAGACCCCCGGCCTCGTCTACAACCCGCTCTTTATCTACGGCGGCGTGGGTTTGGGTAAGACCCATCTCTTGCGCGCCGTGGGGCACTACGTGGAGGACCAGGACCCGAGCATGAGGATCCGCTACGTTACCTGCGAGCAGTTCACGAACGACTTCATAAACTCGATGAGGGACAACGCGCCCCTCGAGTTCCAGAAGCGCTACCGCGAGAATGACGTTCTCCTGGTCGACGACATCCAGTTCCTCGAGAACAAAGTCGAGACCCAGGAGGCTTTCTTCCACACCTTCAACGCTCTCTACGAGGAGAACAAGCAGATCGTCATAGCCTCGGACAGGCACCCGAGGTACATCCAGACACTAGAGAACCGGCTGGTCAGCCGGTTCGAGTGGGGCCTGGTGACGGACATCCAGCCGCCCGACCTGGAGACGAGGATCGCCATACTGCGCAAGAAAGCCCTTATGGACCATCTCGAGGTCGACGACGACGTGCTGACCTTTATCGCCTCGAAGGTCTCGACGAACATCAGGGAGCTCGAAGGGGCCCTCGTGCGCATTCTGGCCTACGCCTCGCTCTACGGCCGGCAAGTCAGCGCCGATCTCGCCGAAGAGGTCCTCAGGGACATCCTGCCCGACCAGGCCTACCGTGAGATCCCCATAGAACTCATCCAACACGAGGTCTGCCGCTACTTCGGTGTCGCGAAGGCTGACCTCATCGGCCAGAGCCGCTCTAAAGGTTTCGCATACCCCAGGCAGGTCGCCATGTACCTCTCCCGAGAGCTCACCGACGAGTCACTCCCCAAAATAGGGAAGGCCTTCGGCGGACGCGACCATTCCACCGTTATGCACGCCACGGCAAAGATAGCCAACCTCATAAATAGCGACCGCGATGTCTTCTCCCAGATACACGAGATCACCCAACAGGTAAAGAGCAAGAGGTGACCCCGAACCCCCTCCCCCAGGGTAAGGAGATTGTAACACGAAATATGCATTGAATGTGTATTCTGTCCACACCCGGTCCACAGGGTATCGTCGTCCTGTGGATAAGTCGCCGGAAAGCTTCCACAACCTGGTCCAGTTATCCACAGAAACTGTGGATAACTCCTTCAAGCTGTGGATAACAACAGCTGGAAACAAGGAATTCAGGCAGTTTGTAGCATTTGAGTGGAGAGAGGCCTGTGGATAAACCTGTGGATAAGAGGGATAAAATCTGTGGATAAACCTGTGGATAAAATTGTGGATAACTCTATCCTGTGGATAACTCGCCACTTATCCACAATCTGTCCACAGGAAATGGCGGGTTATCCACAATTTTATCCACAGGCACGAGGACGACCATTTGGCTTATGTAAGGCGGATTTTCTGAGTTATCCACATATCCACAGGCCTTATTATTATTATTATTCTAATAGATATATGGTTTAGGTAGTAATAATAAGGTGAGAAGGGAGTTGTATGAGGGCAGTTTGTAGCACTGAAACGTTCGGCAAAAAGTTGGCGCTGGTCTCGCGCGGGGTCTCTGCGAGGTCGACCATCCAGTTGCTTGGGGGGATACTTCTGGAGGGTAGGGGAGAGGCGCTAGCGTTATCCTCGACGGACATGGAGATCTCGATCCAGACGTCGTCGCTGGCTGAGGTCGAAGGAGAAGGGCGCGTTGTGATACCGGCCCGCATCTTCAACGACATCGTACGGTCGCTGCCTGGCGGGAGCTTCTCGCTGGAGCACGACTCCTCCGAGGGGATGGTCAGGCTCGTGGCTGGGGAGAACGAGTACCGCATTCGGGCTTACGCGGCCGACGACTACCCGCAGCTACCCGTCTTCCCTGAAGAGGGCACCTTCAGGATGTCGGGGGAGTCGCTCGTGGAGACCGTAGAGAAAGTGTCACGCTCGTACTCGCGGGACGAGACCAGGCCCGTGTTGACGGGGATCCTGATCAGCTTCGAGGACTCGCGCGTAAGGATGGTCACGACCGACTCCTACCGCCTCAGCATCAAGGAGACTGAGCTCGCTACCACCTCCTTCGAAGGATCGAGAGAGGCGATCATACCGGCGAGGGCGATGCAGGAGGTCTCCAGGGTCTTCTCCGGTTCTGATGAGGAGGACGTCGAGGTGGCGCTCTCAGAGAACCAGGCGTTGTTCAGGATCGGCGACGTCGTCTTGGGCACGCGGCTCATCGACGGCAACTTCCCCGAGTACAGGCGACTCTTGCCTGGAGGATTCGAGCGTGAGATCTCAGTTTCGCGGGAGGAGTTGATCGGCACCCTGAGGCGGGTCAACCTCTTCGCCGCCCGCCAGACGCCGCCGGTCCCCGTTAGCCTCTCCTTCTCCGAAGGTTCCGTCGAGGTGATCGTGCGGAACGGCGAGATCGGAGACGCGCACGAGAGGCTTGAGGCGGACAGCGAGGACGAGTTCCTGATCTCCTTCAACCCCGGCTACCTGCTCGATGGGGTCTCTGCGATAGATTCGGAGAACGTCGTCTTCAAGCTCAACGAGCCACTCAAGCCTGGGCTCATCGTGCCGGAGAAGAACGGGAACGGTGAAGAGCCCGACTTCTTGTACCTGATCATGCCGATGCGCGACCCTTCCCGCGGCTGACCACAGGCGCCTTGCGGATCCCACCGGGCACGACGCTGGGCCGGGCGCTCAAGGCTGCCAGCCTCGTCGGGACGGGCGGTGAGGCGAAAGTCCTGATCCAGGCCGGAGAGGTCAGCGTGAACGGGGAGGTCGAGACGCGCCGCGGCCGCAGGCTGGAGGAGGGCGACGTGGTCGAGTTGGGGGACGAGCGGTTGGTGATCGGTTGAGCGCCTATCTGCGGGCCTTGCGCCTGGTCAACTTCCGCAACTACGTCGACGCTACGGCCCTGCTCGCCCCCGGTCTGAACGTGGTCGTCGGGGATAACGCCCAGGGAAAGACGAACCTTCTCGAGGCCATCGCTTTCAACGTCACGGGCTCCTCGCCGCGCACCCCGAAGGAGAACGAGGTCGTCCGGTGGGGCGCAGACTTCACCCGCACCGAGGCCCGTATAGCAATCGACGGCTCCACCGGCGAACGCGCCGTAGCCATCGGCTACGCCCCGGGGCAGAAGAAGCGCATCACGGTCGACGGGGTCCCTGCCCCTTCCCTCACCAACTACGCCGCCGGTGGCGCGGGGGCCCGCGTCGTCACGTTCTTCCCTGACGACATAAGGGTCGTTAAGGGCTCGCCCTCGGACCGCAGGGAGTTCCTGGACGCCCTGCTCTCCTCGCTGCGTCCTGCTTACGCCCGCGCGGCGGTCGAGTACGCCAGGGCCGTCCAGCAGCGCAACCAGCTCCTGAGACGCATCAGGGACGGGTTCTCCTCAGAGAGGACGCTGGCGACGTGGGACAGGAAGGTCGTAGAACTCGGAAAAACCATCCTCGCCGGGCGCGAGGCGGCTTTGCCCATCCTCGAGGAACATTTCAAAGACGCTCTAAGGGCCCTGTACGGCCCCGAGAAGGCC
>Ga0136613_10001915_pt1 | contig 10972 bp, 9 predicted proteins | sample AntDrymUQ2722106_2_FD_106649 | JGI IMG/M metagenome (GOLD analysis project Ga0136613, IMG submission 106649) | Polar desert sand microbial communities from Dry Valleys, Antarctica - metaG UQ272 (21.06) | ecosystem: Environmental > Terrestrial > Soil > Desert | place: Antarctica: Dry Valley... | reverse complement strand
GAAACAGCACGATGAAGAGAAAGTTCGTTCCACAGCGGACATGCAAAGTCGAGTAGTTGTTGTCGATGTCCTCGGGAACGAGCTCATCCCCATTTTCATAGGCATAGATCGTCTTGTGCTCGGCACCGTGATACTGAAACACCCGCCGGACATCTTTGAAGTGGCCGATCACAAAGAGGTAGCCGACGAAGATGCTCAGCCGCAGGGTTCCCTCAACGAGGTTGAAAAGCAAGGGGCGCTCCTCGGACAGATTGCCGACCACGGCCTCGACGGCTCGCGCCCCAAACACCGGCAGCATTATGAACACGATCGAAAAGAGCACCATCGCCGTGCCGAGCGTCCAGTTGAGCTGCTTGTCCGAGATCTGACCCTCCTCCTGCTCGTCCTCGAGCGCGTAGCTGGCCGAGATCATGAGCGCCCTCATCCCGAGGGCAAGGGACTCTCCGAGCACCATCACCCCGCGCACGAGCGGGCGCTTGAGCCACGGATGACGGTTGGCGATGGTGGGCAAAGGATGCGCTTCGACGGCGATGGTGGCATCGGGCTTGCGACACGCGACCGACCACGATGATGGGCCGCGCATCATCACTCCTTCGAGCACGGCCTGGCCCCCTATCGAGGGTTTGGCTGCGACCGGCTCGTCACCCATGGCGGGTACGGCCTACTCCTGCGCCGACGGCTCGGGGGCGCTAGCTCCCGCAGTTTTGCGATTTCCGTACTTGCGCTGGAAGCGCTCGACCCGGCCACCGGTATCGACGAGCTTCTGCTTGCCCGTGTAGAAGGGGTGGCACTGGTTGCACAGCTCAACGTGGAGCTCGGAGGTCGTCGATCTCGTGACGAAGGTGTTCCCGCACGAGCACGTAACCCTTGTCTCCATGTACTCGGGGTGAATGCCCTGCTTCATGGCCGTTCCTTTCGGTTTTTCTCTTCTCGTTTTCTGGATGCGCGGGCCTTGGCGTAGGCAACGGATGCCCGTGCCATCAACTTGAACGTTCCGATCAAGGCACCAACGAGCCCGCCTATCAGCAGCCACTCCGGCCAACCCAGACCGAGCACGGATTATTCCCCTCTTACGGGGGCTTTGGAGATCTCGCGAAGGAACTGAACGTTGCCTTGCGTCGCCTTCATCTTGTCTATCAGCAGCTCAAGCGCTCCCCCGTCGGCGAGCGAGTGCAGCACCCGGCGCAGCCGCCACACGAGCTGCAGCTCCTCCGGAGTGAGCAAAAGCTCTTCCTTGCGAGTCCCTGAGCTTTGGATGTCGATGGCCGGGAAGATGCGCTTTTCCGACATCCGGCGGTCGAGCCGAAGCTCCCAGTTACCCGTGCCCTTGAACTCCTCGAAGATGACCTCATCCATCCTGGAGCCGGTCTCGACCAGGGCGGTGGCGATCACGGTCAACGATCCCCCGTGCTCGATGTTTCGCGCCGCCCCGAAGAACCGCTTCGGCGGATAGAGGGCGGTCGAGTCCACACCACCGGAGAGGATCCGCCCAGACGCCGGGGTCGCGAGGTTGTAGGCCCTCGACAAGCGGGTGATGCCGTCCAGGAGAATCATGACGTCGCGGCCCATCTCAACCAAGCGCTTGGCTCGTTCAAGGGTCAGCTCGGTCACCTGAATGTGATCGTCCGAGGGCCGGTCAAACGTCGAGTAAATGACCTCGGCGTCCACCGAACGCTGCATATCGGTGACCTCTTCTGGGCGCTCGTCGACGAGGAGCACGATGAGATGGGTCTCGGGTGCGTTCCTTCTGACGGCGTTTGCGATCTCTTTCATGACCGTCGTCTTGCCGGCCTTGGGCGGGCTCACGATCATGCCCCGCTGCCCTTTACCTATCGGAGCGATGAGATCGATGATGCGAGAGGTTATGAGCCTCGGGCTTTCGAGTTGCTCGAGCGTGAGGCGGTCGTCGGGATAAAGGGGCGTCAGGTCGGAGAAGCGCGGGCGCCGTTGGGCTGCCTCGGGCTCGGCACCGTTGATGCGATGGATCCTCAGCAGCGCCTGGTACTTCTCGCTGTCTTTAGGAGAGCGCACAGATCCCGTGATCTCGTCGCCCCTGCGCAAGTGGAAGCGGCGAACCTGCGAGACGGAAACATAGACGTCCTTGTCGCCGGGAAGATAACCGCTCGTCCTCAGGAATCCATAACCTTCGGGGAGAAGATCGAGGATGCCGGTGCGCACCTCTGCACTCGGATCATCTTCGGCTTCGAGATCCTCCCAGCGTTCCTCCCTGACATAAGAGGGAACGTTTTGTTGTCCTCCCGTCCCGCCCCGTCCGCGGCGCCTCCTGCGACCCTTTCCTTCGCGCCCGTCCGCTTTCTCACGAGGACGAACCCGCGTGTCGCGGCCCTGTGGCCGCCGCTTCTCGTTGCGGTCCCGGTTGTCGCGTTCATCGGTAGCGCCCTCGTCGCGCACTCCACTTGAGGCGGATTGACCATTGCCCCCTTGAGGAGCAGAAGCGGCCGCCGCTTTCACGAGTGGGTCGCTCGAGGCCATCTCAAGAGGGGGCGCAATCTCACGTCTGGTCTCGGGAGGTGGCTCGGCGCCGGCCTCTGGGGAAGAAGCACTCCCTTGTGGGGAGGGCCCCGGCGATGGTGGCCCCGGTACCGCGGCTTGCGATGGGGACGGTTGCCCCCCGTTGCCCTTGGTACCTCCTGCGATGGCCTCAATGAGCTGAGACTTCTTCAATCCGGTTGTCTTGACATCAAGGGATTTTGCGATCTCCTTGAGCTCTGTAACGCCCTTGGCCTGCAAGACCGAGCGTTGTAGCGTTGCGGCCACTTATGCCTCCTGCACAGACGCGGGCAGCCCGGCGATCGTATCGACGGGGCCCCCATTCATCGGGTTGTTCTTCAATGTTGTCCCATTACCTTTCTCAACGGTCTCTAGAGCCTTTCTAAGCACGTGATCAACGATCTCTGAGAGAGCGTGATCGACATCGCAGTTGGATATGGTCGGTACACCTCTCATGGCTGCCGAAGATGTCATGTACCTCTGAATGCGCCGAATCTTATCGAACGATCTCAGGTAACGATCTACCGGACGCGAATCCCTCGCTCTTCGATAGAAATGACTGCGGTGAAGTTCCTCGTCGTCCACGGTCACCAGCAGGGAGACTATAACCGCTTTGTCGCTATTGAAGCTCTGGAGGAATCCCGGCACCAGATGGGCACCCTCAAGGATCATATCAGTTCCCTCGGCGAGCGCACGGTCAATGAGCGCCTGCGCCCCCACGGCAACTGCGGCGGCCTGCTCCCTGAAACCAATGATGAGCCTATCCCCGGAATGAGGGATTGGCTGCCGCACCGCCTTGTCTGCCTCAAATGAAGATGAGTAGAGCGTCGGAAACATCTCCGATGTAAAGGCGCTGCGAAGCACCTCCCTTACCGCGTCGGTCGAGACCACTCTCGTGATGCCGAGGCGCGAGGCAAGCTGCGTGGCGATCGTCGATTTACCGACCCCCGTTGCCCCGCCGATCAAGATGATCAAGGGACCGTCAAGCTCGGCGACCGCCTCCCACTTCAAGTAGGCGTCCGCGTATTCCGAACCGGCTTCGTCGCGCAGCACCTGCCTCGTCAGCTCCCTCAGCTGCTCGGGCGACACGGTCCTTGTGCCGGCCGCGACGAGCTTCTCTTCGATCTTGTTCGCAACCGCGTAGCACCTCGCCGGCCCCAGTCCCGTGATCATCAATGAGGACGCGGTCAGTCCCTTCGAGTAAGGCAGGCCAAGTCCCTCGTCGGTGATGAATGGGGGCCTGCGCCTGGGTTCGGTCATATCGATTCCTTTTCGAATCGTTCGGCGGCGAGCTCGGCCGCGCGCACGAACATCAGCGACGGATCGGCGCCGTCTACGCCCTCGGCGACGTTGTCCATGTAGACAACGCGCACTCCCGAGTCCAGGGCCCATCTCGTGGCAACATCGACGGCTGCCGCCTTCAGTTCACACAGCAACACATCGGCCCCCTTCCCGCCGGTGTCGAGCTCTCGCTTCAGCCTCTGTCGATCAGCCAATGCATGGCTGACTCCGAGGACCTTGCACCCGTGCTGGTCTTCGAGATGACGCTTGATGACGCCCCCCGCGGCTTGAGGAGCAGTGGTTACGACGAACACCGACGCCCCTCCCACTTGGCCAAGCGGGGCCGGCCTGAACACCGTGTGAACCACTTCGAGCGCCGCCCGCACACCCCCCTTGCGAAGGTTACTAAACGACTCCCGCAAAAGGGACCTGATCGCCGAGATCTGGGAGGGGGAACCGAAGGGTTCTTCACACATTGTAACCAAAATGAAGTCGGACAGCAACAGCCTGTAGGGCCCCATGTAGCCCCTGAGGAATTCCATGTCCACCGAAGCGGGGACCACGAGGGCAGTGACTTCCGAGTGCGCCGGGGGCAGGGCGGAGCCCGAGCCCTCAAGGATCGTGATGTCGCCCTCGATCTGGTTAGCCATGGCGATCGCCGGCCCCATGTTGGAGAACGCCACTGCGCCGGCAAGCCCTCCCCCGCAGCGGTGACCGCCTACGGTCGGGACCCGGGCCGTGAGGGCGTCTTCGATGTAGTCGGAGGCGGCGTGCTTGCCTGCATCCGCCAAGGCAACCAGGTCGGTGGGCGCTAGGGCGACCCTGTCTCCACGCAGCACCTCGGGCTCGGCGGGCCCCCCTCTGCCCATGGCCACAAGGACCGGGCTATAACCGGCGCCCTTGAGGGAGCGTGCAGCGAGGCCTGCGATCGCAGTCTTCCCCGTCCGCTTACCCGTGCCGATGATGGCGATCGAGGGCCTGGTCGAAAGCTTGGGGCGCTGAGGCGGCGTAAAGGCGAAGTCGGCGCCCTCGTAAGCAACCGAGCGCGCCAGCGCAACCGCGGCCAGCTCATGCCGCCTCCTGTAGTCGAGCACCGGCTCGTCGGCGAGATCGAGCACGGCCTCGGGAGCAAGATCGGCGATCGCCCGATCGAGCTCGAGCGCGGGGTCGGGCCCGGTTCTGAGGGGCCCAACGCCGTAGGCAGGGGCCCCCTCAGTGGGCAACTTCTCGGCCCCCCCGGCAAGGACCACGCCGGCGATGGCGTGCCCTTGCTCAAGTAGGTGCTCGAGGGCCGCCGCCACCACCGGTGGATAGTGGTCTCCGTCCACGATCACGAGGTAGCGCATGAGGCCTCCGGAGGGGGCTCGGGGGTTAGCGGGGGGTGTTGGAGGGAACCATAATCTTGAGGCCGATCGGCCCCAGCCCACAAACCTGAGGAGTGGCAGAGATGTCCAGACCACAACGCACCTCGGAGCACGGCTCCGGCGAGCGCGAATCGGTGCGCCCCGACCGCCCCGACAAGGCGCGCGGCGGCGTTTCATTCTGGTCCGTGCTGACGGGCGTCGTCGTTGCCTTCGGCGCCTTCATCGTGCTTTCGGCAATCATCAGCGGGGTCCTCGCTGCGGTAGGGGTCCTGGAGGGCGGGGTCTCTGCGGACGAGGTCGTCGACGCCGGCGTTGCCGTCGCCATCGGCTTCGTCGTCGCGCAGTTTCTCGCCTACCTCTGGGGCGGTTACACCGCCGGGCGAATGGCGCGCGGCAAGGGCCTAATCAACGGCCTCCTCGTACCCATCGTCGCCATCGTGGTCGTGGTTGTGCTCGGCGCGGTGGTGGCCTTCGTGGCCAACACAGCCGCAGACTCGGTGGCAGACAACGCAAGCGTCAACGCCGACACGCCGCAGGTGCCTCTGCCGCTCAGCGAGCTTGCCGATATCGGAACCGTGGCTGGAGTCGGCCTCTTGATCGCCATGGTGGTCGGCGGCGCACTCGGAGGGATGTTCGGCGAGCGCTGGCACACCAAGCTCGAGCGCAGGCGTGAGGCCGAGGCCGAGGCGCGTCGCGAGGCCCAACCTCCGCCGCCTCCCCCGGTGCGGAGGGAGACAACCGAGGCCGGGACTCGCTCCGACGCCGACCGGGACGGGGTTCCCGACGACGAGGAGGACGCGGAGGACAAGGACACGGGATCGAGGCGCCGCACCTAGCCCTCACCTAGCCGCACCTAAGCGGGCAGAGCTCCGTTCGGCTCCCACTCACCAACGAACACCCTCCAGGGAGTGGAGCGGGCCCGGCATACACGGCGCACCTGCTCCGCCCTTGTCGCCGCCTCTGGACGCGGCACGACGATCACGAGTGAAGGCCCGGCCCCTGCGAGCGCGACCGGCAGCCCAGCGGTTCGCAGCGCTCCCTCGACCTGGGCGCTCTCCGGCATGAGCCCCAGCCTGGCCGGTTCATGGAGCCGGTCGACCATCGCCTCGGCCAGCACATCCAAGCCGGCGCCGCCGGCGATGCAAGCCACGAGCAAAGCCGCTCTCGAGGCGCTGAACTGGGCGTCTGAGAAGCTCACCTTCGACGGCAGGGAACGGCGGGCAGAAGCCGTGGGATAGCCGCCTCGAGGCACGGCGAGGATCGGAACGAGGCGGTCGCTTGCGAGCAGCCTGAAGTATCTGAGCGCGGCACCTTCGGCCTCCCTGTAGCAAACGACGAAGCCTCCGAGAAGGGCGGGCATGACGTTGTCGGGATGACCCTCGATCCGGGTCGCAAGCTCGATCAGGTCCCCCTGCGGCAGGCTGCGCCCGGTGAGGGCCCCGGCGGCAACGAGACCGCCGACCACCGCCGCCGCCGACGAGCCGAGCCCCGCCGCGATGGGAATTCGATTGTTGATCCTCAGGGCGTAGCCGGAGGGCTTGCGGCCGATGGTGTCGAAGTAGGCGTCCATCGCCCGCACGACGAGGTTGGTGCCGTCTGCCGGCAGCTCCCCGGCGCCCTCCCCCTCGACCGCGATGTCCACAGAACCTCGCCGGGGCTCGATGTCGATGTCGAGATACATGCGCACCGCCACGCCGAGCGCATCGAAGCCTGGGCCGAGATTCGCAACCGTAGCTGGGACCCTTATCTTCGTGCCCGAGGTCATGCGAGGTCAAGCGCTTCGAGGATGGGCCCGGGCGCGGCCTCGACGAGCTGCGGCTGCGGGGCTCCGGCAACCGCCCACTCTGGGTCCTTGAGCCCATTGCCCGTGAGCACGCACACCGCCGTTGCCCCCTTCGGGACCTGACCGGCCGCCGCCATCTGCTCGAGCCCGGCGACTCCGGCAGCGGCTGCGAGCTCGACGAAGATGCCCTCGGCCGCCAGCCCCCTGAAGGACTCGAGTATCTCTTTGTCCCTAACCGCCCCGATCGCACCTCCAGAACCCGCCGCCGCCTCGGTTGCCCCGCTCCATGACGCCGGATTACCTATGCGGATCGCAGTTGCAATCGTCGTTGGGTTGTCGACGACTGCGCCTGCAACTATTGGATTAGCGCCCATTGCCTGCCATCCGAACATCTTCGGAAGTGTGTCACTCCACCCCGCGCCTTGCGCCTCAAGGTAGCCGCGCCAGTAGGCCGTGATGTTGCCGGCGTTGCCGACCGGCATCACGTGAATGTCGGGGGCGCGCCCGAGCGCTTCGACGATCTCGAATGCGGCCGTCTTCTGGCCTTCGATGCGGTCGGGGTTAACCGAGTTGACAAGGGTCAGCGAATGCGTTGCCGCCACCTCTTGGGAGAGCGCCTGGGCGCGGTCGAAGTTGCCTTCGATCTCGAGCACCTGGGCGCCGTGGACGAGGGCCTGGGCCAGCTTGCCGAGCGCGACGTTGCCCCTTGGAATCAAGACGGCGCACCTCATCCCGGCGCGTGCCGCGTAGGCGGCCGCCGATGCGCTCGTGTTGCCCGTCGAAGCGCACAGCGCCACGGCCGAACCGGCCTCGAGGGCGTTGGACATGGCCACGGTCATGCCCCGGTCCTTGAACGAGCCTGTGGGGTTGAGCCCTTCGTACTTGAGCCACACATCGGCGCCGGTCTGATCGGAGAGACGGTCTGAGTGAATCAGCGGCGTGTCGCCCTCGTCGAGAGTCACGATGGGGGTCGACGAGGACACGGGAAGCCGCTCGAAGTAACGCTTGATCACGCCTCTTTTACCCGCGATCGCCGGGGCGCTTCGGTTCATGCCTCAGACGTCCCTTCAACCCTCATCCTCGAGCCGACGCTCTTGACGACTTCGAGCCTGCCGAGCTCGGCAAATGTAGCGCTGTGCTGGGCTTCAGTTCCCACATGGGTGATGACGATAAGCGTTGCCCCGTCCCCGAACCCCTCCTGGCGGACGCTCGCGATCGAGATCCCATGGCGCCCGAAGACCCCGGCGACCTCGGACAAAACGCCGGGCAGGTCCTCGACGGAAAGGACCACGTAATAACGCGCCCTGACGTCGTCAAGGGGCATCGCCGGCCTCCTCTCCCTGTAGTAAGCCCCTCCCGGGTTCTTGTTGCCGGTGGCGATGTTGCGGGCGATCTCGACCACATCACCGACCACGGCGGAGGCGGTCGGTGCACCTCCGGCGCCGCGCCCAAGGAACATGAGCTCACCCACCTCTTGCCCCTCCACGAAGACCGCGTTGTAGACGTCGCGCACCGACGCAAGAGGGTGAGTGCGCGGGAGCATCGCCGGATGGACCCGCGCCGAGATGCGCCCGTCTTCGACGTCTGCAACGGCGACCAGCTTTATCTCATAGCCGAGGTCATGCGCAGCGGCCACGTCTGCGGGTGTGATCCCGGAGATCCCCTCCCTGAACACGTCTCCCGCCACGACGCGGGCGTTGAAGGCGAGTGAAGCGAGGATGGCGATCTTTGCCGCGGCGTCGAATCCTTCGATGTCCGTGGTCGGGTCGAGCTCCGTGTAGCCGAGCCCCTCGGCCTCCCCGAGAGCTTGTGCGAACGACGCTCCCGTGTCCGACATGCGCGTGAGGATGAAGTTCGTGGTCCCGTTGACGATGCCCATGATGCGCTTGATCCGGTCCCCCGCCAGTGACTCCTTGAGCGGGCGGACGATCGGAATTCCACCGGCGACGGACGCCTCGAAGAGGACGTCGACCCCCGCCTCGGCTCCTGCCTCCATCACCTCGTGGCCGAGCGTCGACAACAGCTCCTTGTTGGCTGTTACAACGTGCTTGCCGGATCTGATGGCGTGAAGAACGAGGTCAAGCGCCGGCTCGATGCCCCCGATGGTTTCCACCACGACATCGATTGTGGGATCGGCGGCGACCTCCCACGGGTCGGTCGTCCACACCTCGGGGGTCAGCGCCACCTCCCTGGGCTTGGAGCGGCTGCGGATGGCGACTCGGGCAAGCTCGATGCGGACCCCCGACCGAGCGGTGAGATCCGCGGCGTGCTCGGTCAGGAGGCGCGCGGTCGCGCCCCCGACCACTCCGCAGCCCAGAAGGCCCACCCTCACGGGGGCCCCTGCCCGGCCGGCTCCCACGGAATCCCTCCCTTCATCTGGTAATAACTGGAACACAACTAAGAACGCAGCTTTGCTATCTTGCTCCGTCGGACCGGTGGTCGTACAGATGCGGCCGCAAGCTTGGGGACACGAAGGGAGCGCTCATGTCAGACACGCTTAACCTTGTCTACGACTCGATCGACAAGGCGAACGCGGACAAGCCGGCGAGCACACGCCGTCAGTTCGTAACTGGTGCAGCTGCAACACTCGGCAGCCTCGGTTTTCTCAGCCTCGCTGATGACGCCACAGCCCAGGAGGGCGACAGCGTCAAGCACATCCTCGACGTCGCAGCAACCGCCGAGGTGCTCGCCACGATCGTCAACACCATCGGCCATGTGCGTGGCCTTGGGCGGGACCGGGTCACCCGGCGCAACATCAAGTCCGCTGCCCGTGAGGAGCTCGTGCACTACAGAGTCCTCAGAAGCCTCGGCGGAGAGGCCCTTGCAACGAGGATCTGGGTTCCCGACGCTGTGTTCGCGAACCGCAGCAATTTCCTGAACACGGTTGCGGTCGGCGACCAGATCTTCATCAACGCCTACCTGATCGCCACCAAGCGCTTCGGTAACCTGGGCAAGGGCAATTTCGCCGCGATCGCGTCCGAGTTCATGGGCGTCGAGGCCGTTCACCGTGCTCTCGCCCGCCAGTCGCTCGGCCAGCTCGGCAACGACCGCGTGTTCATCAAGTTCGCCCAGAAGGAAAGGGCGCCGGGCGCTGCCAACCGCGGACAGCCCGGTTTCACGGACATCGACGGCGCCGTACGGCAGGCGATGGCGGCCGGCTTCGGCTTCGGTAGGAGGGGCGCAAGGCCTGGGCAGTTCTACGACTTCTTCAAGGTCAACCAGCGCACGCCGACCGATCCGGACCTCAACACCTTCCGTCCGCAGGGCTAGCAGCACTAGCACGCAAAGCTCAGAGCCGCCGGGACACAATCCCGGCGGCTCTGTCGCGCAGGGGCGTTCCGTCGAGGTGCTTGTCGAGACGCAAGACGTCGTCGTAGCTCTCGCGAACGATCACCTCAGTCGCCTCACCGTCGTGCACGATGATTACCGGGGGCCTCGGGAGGCGGTTGTAGTTGGACGCCATGGAGTAGGTATAGGCCCCGGTCGCAGGGATGCACACCAGGTCCCCAGGCGCGACATCGCCGGGCAATCGTGCATCGACCACGAGCAGGTCGCCGGATTCGCAGTGCTTTCCCGCGACCGTCACCAGCTCTCTTGAGGGTGCGTTCATGCGGTTGGCAAGAAGGGCCTCGTAGCGGGTGCCGTAGAGCGCGGGCCGCGGGTTGTCGGCCATGCCCCCGTCCACCGACACAAAGGTGCGGACTCCAGGTATGCGCTTGACCGTTCCCACCGTGTAGATGGTGACTCCTGCCGGACCGACTATGGAGCGACCAGGTTCGAGAAAGACTGCAGGGAGCGGTACGGCGCGCGCGGCGAGCTCCGCTTGGACCGCAGCGAGCACGGCCTCAGCCGAAGCCTGCGGGGACGGCGCCACCTCGGCGTGCGTCTCGGCGACACCGAAGCCTCCGCCGAGGTTGAGTTCGCTCGCACTGAAGTCAAGCTCGTCGCGTGCCGTAGCGAGAAGCGCCGCCAGGCGCTGCGCTGCAAGCTCGAACGCAGACGGTTCGAAGATTTGTGAACCGATGTGAGCGTG
>Ga0136613_10001913_pt1 | contig 10976 bp, 16 predicted proteins | sample AntDrymUQ2722106_2_FD_106649 | JGI IMG/M metagenome (GOLD analysis project Ga0136613, IMG submission 106649) | Polar desert sand microbial communities from Dry Valleys, Antarctica - metaG UQ272 (21.06) | ecosystem: Environmental > Terrestrial > Soil > Desert | place: Antarctica: Dry Valley... | reverse complement strand
CCTCGCTGGTGCCGACCACCGATCGCAGGTACACCGCGCTCCAGTCGGCGGCGGCGCCTTCGGTGAACAGGGCGCAGAACCCCAGCACGCCCAGCAGGAGGACCCGCCGGGATGGGCGTCTCAGGCCCATCGCGGGCAACGGCTCGGCAGCGCCGCCGGGGTGGGCCAACCGCAGTGCAGCGGCCGTTCCCACCAGACCGGCCGCCACCGCTACCGCCGCCAGGTGCAGTGGCGCGCCGATCCCCCGCGCGGCGACCACCCCGGCCAAGGCCGCGCCCAGCAGCCCACCGATACTCCACATGCCATGCAGGCCTGACATCACGGGGCGGCCGACTCGACGTTCCACCTCGACGCCGTGGGCGTTGGCTGCGACGTCCAGGGCCCCACCCGCCGCGCCGTACAGCGCGAGCGCGCCGACCAGCTGCGGCAGCGCCGGCATCAAGGCCGGCAACGCCAGGCTGCCGGCCAGCAGCGGGACGCAACCTCGCAGCACTGTGCGGCTGCCCACGCGGGCGACCAGCCGGCCGACCAGGGGCATCGTGCAGACCGCACCGGCGGCCGGGGCCAGCAGCGCCAGGCCGAGCGTCCCCGGATCAAGTTGCAGCGCGGCCTGAATCCAGGGGATGCGCGCTGCCCAGCTGCCCGACACCGCCCCGTACAGCACGAACACCACGCCCAGCGCCACCCGACCGGTGGGCAGCCCCGTCCCTGCGCGGTTCGGCTCCGCGACACCGGCCGCGCGGGCGCGGGTCAGCCCTGCTCCCAACCCGGGGTGGTGGGCATCCGATACCGATTCGGTACTGGATGCCCACCATCCCGGTTCATCGGCGGCCGCGCGCGGCTCAGGCAACGGCGGCCTCTGTGGCGATGCCGTCGGCGCGGGTGACGGGAAGTGCGCACATCGTCGTTCTTATACTGACCGACTGATGCCCCGTGACTTAAGGCCATCGTCGGCGTCGAGCGGGGGCCGCTACCCCGCCGCCGGCCCGGTCGGTGCGCAGCCGATCTTCGACGCTCACCTGCACATCATCGACCCACGCTTTCCTCTGGTGGCCAACCAGGGTTACACGCCCGAGCCATTTGACGTTGCGGCGTACCACCGGCGCACGGCCGCGTTGCCGGTCACCGGCGGGGCGGTCGTCTCCGGTTCGTTCCAGGACCTTGATCAGAGCTACCTGCTCGACGCCCTGCGACGGCTCGGTCCGAACTTCGTAGGCGTCACGCAGCTGCCGCCCACGGCAACCGACGACCAGATCCGCTCGCTGAGCGCCGCCGGGGTGCGCGGGCTACGTTGCAACCTGCACCGAGGGGGCGGGCAGGACCTCGACGAGTTCGCGGCACTCGCGGCCCGGGGTGCAGCACTGGCCGGCTGGCACGTCGAGCTCTACGTCGATGCCCGCGACCTGCATGACCTCGCCGGATGGCTGCCCCGGCTCCCGGCCTTCAGCGTGGATCACCTCGGACTGTCCGCCAAAGGGCTGCCAGCCCTCCTGCAGCTGGTGGAGCGCGGCGCCGCGGTCAAGGCCAGCGGCTTCTCCCGCGGCGATCTGGACGTTCCCGCCGCCTTGGCGGCGATCGCCGCCGCCAATCCGCGGGCCCTGCTGTTCGGCACCGACCTGCCGTCCACCCGAGCGCCCCGCCCCTTCGCCGACAGCGACGTCGCCCTGGTGCTCGACGTGCTGGGCGAGGGGCTGGGGCGCCTGGCGCTGCACGACAACGCCGTCGCGTTCTATCGCCTGGACTCGGCTGGCCGCTGACGCTGCCAGCCCCCCAGTGGCTGGTCGGTACAGCGTCAGCCCTGCCTCGAACACGTATGCTGCGTGCAGCACGCAAGATACGTGGAGGGGTGAGATGGGACGGCGCAATCTTACGGTGCAACTCGACGACGACGTGGTGCGCAAAGCGAGGGTGCTGGCCGCCCAGCGCTCAACATCCATAAGTGGCCTGATCAGGACCGAGATCGAACGCCTCGTTGGTGAGGCGGACGCGTATGCAGCGGCGCAGGGTCGTGCCCGGGCACGCTTGCGGCGAGGCCTCGAATTCGGTGGGCCGCCCTACCCGCAGCGGGAGGAGCTCCACGACCGTGCCTGACGGCCTGACCTTCGTCGATACCAACGTGTTGCTCTATGCCCACGACCGTGCGGCGGGACGCCGCCACTACGACGCCGTCCAGGTCGTCGATGACCTGTGGGCGCACCGCAACGGCGTGCTCAGCACCCAGATTCTGCAAGAGTTCTACGTCAACGCGACGCGCAAGCTCAGTCCTACCATCAGCCGTGCAGACGCCCGCGACATCGTTGCCGACTACGCCACTTGGCGCGTCCATCAGGTCTCGATGCATGACGTGCTCGACGCTTCGGTGCTGGAGGAACGCCACACGTTGTCGTTCTGGGATGCGCTGGTCGTCGTTGCGGCACAGCAGGCAGGGGCGGCCGTCCTGCTGTCGGAGGATTTGCAGACTCGGACATTCGGAGCGCTCACCGTCCGGAGTCCGTTCACCGCAGCGCCACCCTCGCCATAGCCGCGTGGCATCTAGCCTGCCTGATGGCCGCCGGGATGAGCCCGAGTTCGAGCCCGCGCAGGACCGCGCGGGTGCGGTCGCGGACGCCGAGCGTCCACAGCACGTTGGCCACATGGTTCTTGACGGTGCCCTCCGTCAGGTGAAGCGCACGAGCGATCTCACGGTTGGAGTACCCGCAGGCGAGCAGTCGCACGATCTCGACCTCGCGCGGTGCCGCCGCTGGTGCCCGTCCAGCACCTGGCCGCCACGCCGATGGTCGACATCAACTACGACGCCGGGGAATCGGTCGGCTGGCCACGGTTCTCCCAGACGGTTGCCGGTGTGTACGCCCGGCTGCCGGCGGCGGAGCGGGCCAACGCGATCGTGTTCCCCCGCAACTACGGCCAGGCTGGCGCGGTCGACCACTACGCCCCGGAGCTGGGCCTGCCGCCGGCCTACAGCGGCCACAACAGCTACGCCGAGTGGGGTCCGCCTCCGGAGACCGCCGCTACCACCATCATCGGCTACGACCGCGCCCAGCTGGAACACTGGTTCGCCGCCTGCAAGGAGGCGGTCCGGATCGACAACGGCGTCGGTCTGGACAACGACGAGCAAGGCACGCCCGTCTGGGTCTGCCGCGATCGAATCACGCCTTGGGCACAACTCTGGCCCCAGCTGCGGCACCTCGGCTGACCACCCGGAAAGGGCAGGGCGCACCCCCATGCGGTCAGGCGGGCAACGACTCTGGCGTCACCATCCAGAGGTGACCGTCGGGGTCGGCGAACGCACCGGCGTAGCCCCACGGCTGCTGTCCGGGTTGCGTGACGATCTCAGCACCGGCCCCGTGCGCACGCTTGACCAACTCGTCAACGCCGGCCTCGGTTCCTGTACCAATGATGAGGACACATTCGCTGTGCCCGCGCGCGCGACCTCATGGTCGCCAGTGATCCAGCCGGAGCCGCCGGTGGGGACGAGCATGAGGCGGACGCCGTCGTTGAGAGCGAACTGCAGTGGTTCCGGTACACCATCCTCCGCTGGCTCGCCGATGGCGTCGAGGCCGAGCCCCTCACGGTAGAACGCGAACGAGGTCGGGCCATCGGCGATCGGCAGGCTGACGACCACAGGTAAGAGCGACATCGGTGTGCCTCCTCGGGCATCATGGCTGGCTGCTCCCACTTCTGACGCAGCCTGGCGACCGAACTCATCGGTCAACGGGCCACTGCGATGAACTCAGACGCAGGCGGCCTCGTAGGCGCCCGGCGTGCAACCCACCAGCGCGTGGAAGTCGCGAATGAAGTGCGCCTGATCGGCGTAGCCGAGATCGGTCGCGACCTCGGCCCAGCCGCCACGATCGCCAGCGGCGATGCGGTCCGCGGCCTCGTGCAGGCGATAGCGCTGGAGCACCCACTTCGGGCCGGCACCGACGTAGCGGTGAAAGAGCCGCTGGAGCGCCCGTGTCGAGAGCCCGTGAAGCGCGGCGACGTCAGTGGCCCGCGTGCCCACCGGCGCCTCGAGCATCCAGGCGATGATCTGCTCGGCTCGCTGAGCGGCCGGATCGGGGGACGACCAGCGCGCGCGCAGGAACGCTTCGATGGCCTCGATACGGGCAAGTGCGCCGGCACGCGCCCCGACTTCCAGCTCGAGTGACGTGCCGTCGGCGCCGAACACGGCAGCCAACGGCACGCCGCGGTCGGCGAGCTCGGCCATCGGCACGGTCGTGAAGCTCGCGAACGCCCCTGGCCGAAACATCGTCCCCACCGTCATGCCTTTCCCTTCGAGTAGGTGACTCGCCCGCCGCGTGATCACGCCGTGCACGGACGCCCCACCGGGCTCGAAGCAGAGGTTGGCGCAGGGGTGAGGGAGCACCTCCTGGAGGAACGCTTCGCGTCCGCGGAAATCCCAGCGCACCGCCCAGTGCCGCTTGACCACGCAGGCCAGATCGGCGGCTGGCGGATGCCAGGAGAACGCAAGCTGCTCCTGTGCCGCTCGTGGGTTCAGGATTCCCCTCAGGCTCTCGACGTCTACCGGCATGCGTCGCATTCTTTCAATACGCGGGTGGCCCTGCTACCTACTGTGTCGACGATGACCGATGTCGCGTTCACGACACCCACCGGCGACCGAGACGCCTACCTCTCGCAACCGCAAGGCGCAGGTCCGTGGCCGGGCGTGGTTCTCATCCACGAGATCTTCGGACTCAACGACGACATCCGAGCGCTGACCGAGGGAGTCGCGGCGATGGGCTACCTGGCGCTGGCTCCGGACTTCTACGGCGGTGGAAAGTGGTCGAGGTGCATGCGGGGTGCTCTTCGCGAGCTGGAAGCCGGCAGCGGTGAGTTCTTCGACGCGATCGAGGCGAGCCGCGGCTGGCTGGCGGGAAACGATCACTGCACCGGCAAAATCGGCGTGATCGGATTCAGCCTCGGTGGCGGATTCGCCCTCCTGGCCGCGTCCAGGTACTCCTTCTCGGCGGCGAGTGTCAACTACGGCGAGATACCCGACGACGCAGAACACGTTCTGGCCGGCGCTTGCCCGATCATTGCCTCTTACGGCGAGCGAGACCGCACGATGAGAGGACGGCCCGCGCGGCTGCAGCACGCACTTGCTGCCGCCGGTGTCGACCACGACGTCAAGACCTATCCGCTGGCCGGCCACAGCTTCCTCAGCGTGCAGCACTACCCGAGCGGCGTCGCGGTGCTCGCCAAGGTTATGGGTATGAGCGCGGGCCCACACGCCCCGTCGGCGACCGACGCCTGGCGCCGGATCGACGACTTCTTCGGCACACATCTTCGCAGCGAGCCATGACGCTCGTCGACGATCGACGCCCGACCACCGGAACCCTCGGACCGTGCGCGTCCTCGAGATGACGTGTGGCTCGACATACTCGCGGCATGACAACGATGCCTGCCCACACCGTGAGCGTCCCGGTCGACCGCGATCCGGGCGCCGTCTACCGGTACGTCTCCGACCCACGCAACCTGCCGGACTGGGCACCAGGCTTCGCGAAGGCCGTGCGCGAGGCAGCTGGGGGTTGGGTCGTCGAGACGGCGGACGGGACGGTGCGGATCGCATTCGTCCCGGACAACGAGCTGGGCGTGGTCGACCATCGGGTGACCGACGACCAAGGGCTCGACGTCTTGAACCCGATGCGCGTCATCGCCAACGCCGACGGCGCGGAAGTGCTGTTCACGCTCTTCCAATCGCCTGACACCGCAGACGACCACTTCCAGCGTGACCTCGGACTCGTAGAGGCGGACCTGCTGGCGCTCAAGCGCTTGCTCGAAGGTTACGAGCGGTAGCCGCAGTCAACGCTCGCCGAGCTTCGGTGCCGCTCCGCAGTCATATCCACCCGCCGGCGACATCTGCTGGCCGCTCGCCCCTGAAACCCGAGGAGGACGCTGTGACCCTGTCCGTCGGTTCTGTGACGGTCGACTGCAACGACGTCGCGACCGTCGCCGGTTTCTGGTCCGCTGCCCTCGGCATGCCGCTGGACCCGGACGCCTCACCGTATATGGCCTCGCTGAACCGCACCGGTACCCAGCTGCCCCGGTTCCTGTTCCTCAAGGTCCCCGAGGCCACGACCGCCAAGAACCGGCTGCACCTGGACCTGCTCGTCGACCAGGGGGTGCCCCGCCTGCGGGAGGTGGCTCGCTCGTCGAGCTCGGCGCGACGCACCTGGCCGACAAGGACGAGTGGGGACACTCTTGGGCGGTGCTCACAGACCCCGAGGGCAACGAGTTCTGCATCGCCGCCCGATCGTGATGGCTCGTGCAGCGTGCGCGCTCGAACAGCCTGTGTGCGGGTCGCCTATGCCGTGAGTCGTTCGCTAACGGCGTGTCCTCGTGGGGACAGCCGGTAGCCGGTGCCAAGGCTTTCGGTGAGGTCAAGGTCCTTCAAGCGCCGAACCCGCCGCTTCAGCCGCACCTGCTCATCGCCGAGCCGTTCGGCGAGGTCACCACTGCGCAGGCCGGGCGACTCCTCGATAGCGGCGAGCAGCCGGCGGGTCCAGCCGCCATCACGGCTGGCGCTGTCGAGCCGATCTAGCCGCTGGACCACCTCGGCGTAGTGCTCGTCGTCGAGTGGGGTCTGCCGCAGCTGCTCGCGAGGGTCCGCGCCGGCGTGGTGGAACGCGGTTCGGTAGGCGCGACGGTCCGGACGGGGCCCCAGATCGCGGCGGAGTTCATCGACAGAGCCGTACCCGGCCCGTGCTGCGTCCTCGGCCGTGATGAAGTTCTCGTTGATCTCGACGACCTCGTCGATGGCCAGGACGCCCACAGCAGTCTTGAGCGCGCCACTCGTCGTGACGGTCGGGCGTTGCCAACGGCGGAACGCGAGGGTGACCGTGCCGTCGGCGAGGCCGGTCCACAACTCCTTGCGGAACAGCACGTCAGCTGCCCCTTCCTCGGTCGATCAGCAGACTCCTCTGTCGACCGTGCGCCGGGCCTCGGTTCAGCTGGGTATGGCGTAGGCGTCCTGCAGCGACGGGTAGTAGTCGTCCCAGCTGTCGGGCACAGTGGTGTCGACCACGACAGCCCCGAGCCGATCAAGGTAGTAGTGCCAGCCGGGCCCGATGCTGCTCGCGTCGTAGGGCTGGGCGAGGCGCTGCGTGAACAACAGCGTGGTCTCGCCGGCTTGCTCCCGAAGCGAGACCGACACTCGCCAGGTGCCGTCCGGGCTCGGCAGGTCGACGACGAGCCGTGTCGGCGACTGGCACGCCAGAATCGTGACGCGTTCCGGGGTCGAGCCGTCGTCCTCAGTCATCACCAGCTCGACCGTCCCGGTGGAAGGGTCACCCGACCAGGTGCCGATCCAGCGGGCAACGCGGTCGGGTTCGGTCAGCGCCGACCAGACGCCGTCGATCGGGTGGTCGTAGGTGCGGACGAACTCCAGCCGTACCCCGTCCTCGTCGCGCAGCACCTGGCCCAGTGGCGTGGTCACGGTCATGTGGTGGTCCTGTACTTCCGGCAGCCCCGCCGGATCTCGGTGTCGAGGGCGTCCAGGCGCTGCGCCCAGAACCGCCGGTAGGGCTCCAGCCAGGCGTCGAGCTCAGCCAGCGGCTGGGCGTCGAGGGCGTAGACGCGCCGCTGCCCGTCGACCCGCGAGTGCACAAGTCCGGCCTCGCGCAGCACCCGCAGGTGCCGACTCACGGCCGGCCGACTGACAGCGAACTTGTCTGACAGCTCGCCGGCGCCCACCTCGCCGTCGACCAACAGCTCCAGGATGCGCCGCCGTGTCGGATCGGTGAGCGCGGCGAGCGTGCCCAATCGCCATGTGTAACATATTGGTTATGTAAGTGTCAAGTTACTCGCGGGCGGCGTGGCTGGATCTCGGTGGCGTTCAGCCGGGACGCGCGGCCGCGGCAGGCCGACCTTGAGGCGCTGTTCCCCGAAGTCGGGGTGGTGGCCGTGTCGGTCGACTGGACGATGGACGAGCTGCGCGCATTGCAGGAGCGCGTTGCGCAGGAGTTCGGCGGGAGCGATGGCGTGAGCTCTGGCATCTTGGTCACCCACGGTGTCGTCTCGGTCGGCTTCGGTGTGCTGACCGAGGAACGCGTAGCGTCCGTCGTCGACGCGTTCGCCGGTGAGCGGGTCTGCGTCGAAGGCGCCGACCCCGCCGGTGCGCCGGCGGACGGATCGCAGCAGACCTCCGGTGACGGTTGGCGGCTCCTGGCCGACGAGCCGGAGGTTGGCGACGTCTACCGGACGGGCCTCGCCACCGACGAGGCGTCCTACCGGGCGTTATGGGCCGACATCGGCCTCACAGGCCCGCGGCCGGACGTCGACTTCGACGCCGAGATCGTCATCTGGTTCGGGGCGGTGTACGGCTCGAGCTGCCCGAACCTGCGCCTCGACGATGTGGTGGTCAAGCGCGAGCGGGCGCTGGTCCACGCCGAGATCGTCCTGGTCGACCGGCCGTCCGCGTGCACGGCCGATGCCACCCGCGCGCCTATGTGGTGGCGGTGGATCGGGCGACCCTTCCAACGGGACCGTTCGCGATCCAGCTCAGTGCCGAGGACCCACCGTCCGGCGCGCCAGAGGAACGCATCCGGGTCGACGCCGACCTCTCCATCCCCGGAGCGGTTGCCGCTGCGGACGACATCGGCAACGACCCAGCGCCGGCCGAGCCGGAAACGCTGCGCAGCGGCGACACCATCGAGCCCGGCTATCCGGTCACCTTCCGGATGGATGTGCGCTGCGGCATCGAGTGGCTCGGGGTGCTCAACGATGTCAGCTGGCGGACTGCGGTCCCCGCCGGCTCCATCAAGCACGTTCCCGTCGCCTGGCGAGAGGAAGTCGCCGACGGCGTGTTCGAGGTCGAGGTCACGATAAGAACAGGATCACCGCCGACTGCCACCGCAGTCGCCAATGGCCACAAGGTCGTCTACCAACCCGCAGCTGCACCGCCGCCTGCCTGCAAGCAGCGCTGACCCAGCCCCCTGTACCGATGCGAGCGGCCGCACGTTCCACCCAGCGCACCCGCCAGTCGCAACCGGTCTGTCCTGAGAGTGCGAAACGGCGAGGAGCGGTCCGGATGACGGTGCGGCCTGAGGGCCAAGATCCGCAGAGGTCAAGGCCTCGCGGACTCATTCGGCTGTGGGCCGACTGAGCGACAAGGCGGCGAACCGAGTCACAACAACCTACTCGGGGGCAATGCGATGACGGTCGGGAACGTCGCCGGCGTCTCGTGCGGTTGCGGCCCACCGATAGCTCGATGCGCAGCGGGAATGGGAACTTGAAGGACCGGTGCAAGGTGGCCGCTTCAGCACCGCGCAGCGGGATGCTGCTGCCCACCAGCGCGAGCCAGTCCTCCATGCACATCTCGCCGCGCACAATTGCGTGCGCCACGCTGTTGCCCTGCGGGTAGCGTTCAGTCGCCCGGCGGACACGGAACAGCGGCAGCAGGTGGTCGTAGGGGGTTGCCGGGACCGAGATCATCACGAAACGTTCGATACCACGGCGAGCCGAGACGAGTTGCACGTTCGGCAGCGAAAGTGGTCGTGTTCGGAGGTAGGCCGAACGGATGCCCGGACCGCGCGTCCGGCCGCGGACAGACGGCGAACGACGAGCGAGCCCAGCTCTCCAGTTGCGCCCACGACAAGGATCATGCGCCGCTCCTTCGGCAGACCTCTCTCACGACCCAGCCGGCGAGACCTGAGTGGACACCCGACGCATCATCTGGGTCGGTACACGTCTCGGCGATGCTGCACGCGGTGCACGATGATGGTCTTCTCCCCTTCGTCGATCTCGTAGATCACGCGGTAGTCGCCGCGTCGGGCGGATCGGAGTCCTTCCAATTCGCCGAGCAGGGGCTTGCCGGCGCGTTGCGGGTTGACCGCGATGGTGGAGAACACCGCCTCAGTGGCAGCACCGCGGATCTTGACGGGAAGCCGGTCCAGGTGGCGGAGCCCCTCAGGGGTGATGCGACCCTGACACCGGCTAACCCAGGGTTAACTCCACCGCCTTACCGTCGGCGGCTTCGCGCCTGGACCGGCGAAGGGAGCCCATCCGCTCCTCGTCGCGCAGGATCTCGACCGTCTCTTCCAGCGCCTCCAGTCCTCGGGGTTGATCAGCACGAAGGCGGATCGGCCCTGTCGCGTCACGACGCTGCGGTCGTGGTCGCGTTCAACTCGCTCCGCGAGCGCGGACAGATGCGCCTTGACCTCGGAGAAGGGCAGCGTGTTAGACACTGGTCAATATTCTGACCCACTGGGGCCGGACCGCAATGGCCCCCATTCCACTTTCCACCGCTGCCCGGCCGGCGATGGAGCGAACGGCTCGTTAGCCCGGACATTAGCGGCTCGAGGCGCGCCCCGCCCGGCCGCCTTGCAGTCCTCGAGGCTGATCGATGATCATGCGGTGCGGCAGGCGCGTGCGCGAAAAGGGCGTGGCGATCCCGTGGCCAGGATGACGCACCACCCGAGCGAACTCCGTTCGCCCGACAGCCCGGTCCACCGCCACCGTGGCTTGAGCGGCGTCGACGTCGATCGAAAGGCTATGGCTGTACGGCCCGCTGCTGCCAAGGGGCCGCTGGCAGGTCCAGTTCAGTCGACCAATGCCGGGAAGGCTGGTTAGCAAGTGTTCAGCGCGGTCGAACCCGCGTTGCTCGGGATCGCCAGCTGCTGGTTCAGCCGTCTTCTCGCGTGCCGGTCGACTCGGACGCTCCTTCGCGGCGACCGGCAGCACCAGCGTGGCTGCTGCGAGACCCTTGCCGATCTCCATAGCCATGCTCGCCTCGATGCCACGGTAACGGATGGAACGGTGTGGTGGAGGTGCGGGGAATCGAACCCCGGTCCAAGTGCCTCAGCTCCGGAAGCGCTACGAGCGTAGGTCTCGGGTGATTGTCGGGCTGCCGCACTCCGAAACCAAGCGCCTCGGCAGCCGTACGTCACGCAAAGGTGTCCCCGCCGGCCCGTGACGACAGCCGGCAGGTGGAGCCTGGTAGCGACGCCCGACCCTCCACCCCAGGCGAGTGAAGGCGG
>Ga0136613_10001911_pt1 | contig 10977 bp, 8 predicted proteins | sample AntDrymUQ2722106_2_FD_106649 | JGI IMG/M metagenome (GOLD analysis project Ga0136613, IMG submission 106649) | Polar desert sand microbial communities from Dry Valleys, Antarctica - metaG UQ272 (21.06) | ecosystem: Environmental > Terrestrial > Soil > Desert | place: Antarctica: Dry Valley... | reverse complement strand
GGATGTCGGGATCTCCCCGGAGGACGCGGAAGCGGGGGAGATCGCCAGGCGTCTCGCCGAGGTCGAGCTTGGGAGGTAGCGCGGGGTCAGACCCGAGTCTGTTCCGCCGGGTGCCGGCGTGGGCATGGCTGGTCGCGATTGTGGTGGGGTCGTTCGCCGTCCGGGCGTGGCTTGCCCGGGGCATGCTCGGCCCGTTCATCATGGTCGACGAGCTCATCTACTCGGAGCTCGGCCGCAGCCTCGCCGACAGCCGAGAGCTTCTCGTTCGCGATGTTCCGTCCCGCGGGTATGGCTTCGTATACCCGGCGCTCCTAACTCCTGTCTATGCGGCGTTTGAGAGCCTGACGGATGCCTATGCGGCAGTGAAGACGCTGAACGCGCTCGTCATGTCTCTGGCCGCGATCCCCGCGTACCTCCTCGCCCGTCGCGTCGTCGGCCAGGGGCTCTCGCTCCTTGCCGCGGTGCTCGCCGTCTCGCTCCCCTCGCTCGTCTACACGGGCTCGGTCATGACGGAGAACGCGTTCTATCCCGTCTTTCTCGTCTGCGCTCTGCTGCTCGCTCTCGTTCTCGAGCAATCGACGACCGCCAGGCAGGTCGCGCTTCTGATCGCGGTCGGCGTTGCGGCCGCGACGCGCGTGCAGGCAGTTGTTCTCGTCCCCGCGCTTCTGACCGCGCCTCTGCTGCTCGCATTGTTCCGTCGCGAGGGCCTGCGGGTGACTCTCCGGCCCTACCGCGTGCTGTACGGCGTGGTGATCGGGGCAGGAGTGACCCTGCTCGTCGCGCAGGTCGCGCGAGGGAGGTCGCTCCCGGACCTCCTCGGCGCGTACAGCGTCGTGGGGGAGTCCGACTACGAGCTGGGCGAGGTGCTTCGGTACGCGCTCTACCACGTCGCCGAGCTCGACCTCTACCTCGGTGTGGTGCCGGTCGCGGCGACCATCGTGCTCGTGGCGAGCTCCCGCTCGCTCGACCGGCCGTTACAGGCGCTGCTCGCGACGGCGCTCGCGGTGACGTTCTGGCTCGTGCTCGTCGTCTCCGCGTTCGCCTCCGTGTTCGCGCAGCGCATCCAGGAGCGCAACCTCTTCGTCGTCGTGCCGCTCTTCCTCATCCTGCTGCTCGCCTGGGTCGACCGGGATGCACCGAGACCACGGGTCGTTGCCCTCGTGGCCGCCGCGGCCTCTGCCGCTCTCGTCCTGCTCATTCCGTTCGAGCGCTTCATCGACACGTCCGCGCTCTCGGACACGCTGATGCTCCTGCCCTGGTGGTCCGTGCAGGATCACGTGGGTCTCGAGTGGGTCGCGGAGCTCGCCTTCGTGCTCGCGGTCGCGCTCGCGGCGCTGTTCGTGCTGCTTCCGACGCGTTACGCGCTCGCCTTGCCTCTCGTCGTTCTCGCGTACTACGGCGCCGTCTTCCACCCGATCTGGGCCGGCGAGCACGGGGTGAAGCAGGCCTCCGCGGGCGCGGTCTTCCAGGGCATCCGCGGAGCTCCGCGCGACTGGATCGACGCTGCGCTGCCTGACGCTGCACGCGCCGCCGTGCTGTGGACGGGAAGAGCAGACCGGTTCACGGTCAACCAGAACGAGTTCTTCAACCGCACGGTCGGCGATATCTTCTACCTGCGCCAGCCGACGCCTGGTGGAGTCGGCGAGACGCTGGTGCGCATCGACCCGCGCGACGGCCTCGTACGCCTTCCGGATGGAGAAGCGTTCGCGACCGAGTACCTGCTCACCGACGGGTCGGTCACCCCGGATGGCGAGGTCGTCGCCCGGGACGATCTCCTGGGAACGACGCTCTGGCGGGTGGGTGGCGCTGTCGTCTCGACGACCTCGATCAGAGGTCTCTACCCGAACGACTCCTGGTCGCGCGAGACGGTGATCTGGAAGCGGCGTCGCTGCCGCGGCGGGGAGCTGATCGTGTCGCTCTCGAGCGATCCTTCACTGTTTGAGTCACCGCAGTCAGTCCATGCGTCCATCGACGGAGACCCAGTCGCTCTTGCCATCGTCAAGCCGAACACCCCGGCCAAGCTTCGCGTACCGCTCCAGTCGAATCAGGAGACGTGCGTCGTGCGTTTTCGAGTGACGCCCACCGCCGTGCCCGCGGAGGTGCTGCCGGGCAGCACCGACCGCCGCGAGCTCGGCGCCCACTTCAACGTGTTCGACTATCGGCCCGCATCGTGAGGATCGTTTTCGACGTCTCCCCGCTCTCCCACCCGCCACTCGGGATCGGCAACTACATCCGCGGGTCGCTCGGCGGCCTCGTGGAGGCCGCCGCCGGGGAGCACGAGATCGTGGCGTTCGCGCCGACCAGCTTGCGTGGGCCGGAGGGCATTCGTGCCGCCCTGGCCGGAATCGACGTCGAGCTACGCACCTGGAGGCTGCCGTTCTCGCACGCGCTGCGCACGGGTTGGAGCCTGGCCGGACGCCCGGCCGCAGAGCGGCTCCTCGGCTCCTTCGACGTCCTGCACTTCTCGGACTGGATGTTCCCGCCGCAGCGCGCCGGCGTGCGTGCCACGACGATTCACGACCTCGTACCCTTGCACCATCCCGAGTGGACGACTCCGCGCACCCGCTCGATGCACGGCCGCAAGTACCGAAACGCGGCGAGAACGTGCAATGCCGTCTTCGTGAACTCCCGCTACACCGGCGAGGACGTGATCGCGACCCTCGGCGTTGCGGCGGAGCGGGTGCACGTCGCGCATCCCGCGGCGCGGGCGGAATTCCGTCCGGACGGGCCTGCGGCGGATCTCGGGGCGCCATACCTGCTCACCGTCGCGACCCTCGAGCCACGGAAGAACCTGCAGACCCTGGTCGAGGCGCATCGACTTCTCGGAGGCGATCTCCTGCTCGCGGTGGCGGGTGGGGAGGGTTGGGGAGCCCAGCCGGAGCTCGATTCGAGTCGGATCCGCCGGCTCGGCTTCGTCTCCGACGACCAGCTCGCGCGTCTCTACCGTGGCGCGGCGGCCGCGGTCTACCCGTCCCGCTTCGAAGGCTTCGGGATCCCCGTGCTCGAGGCCATGGCGTGCGGATGCCCGGCCGTCGTCTCGTCCCACCGTTCGCTCGACGAGGCGAGCGGCGATGCGGCCGTGCGCGCGGATCCGGACGACCCGGCCGGGATGGCTCTGGCGATCGAACGGGCGCTGGGCGAGCGGGAGCGTCTGGCAGCGCTGGGTCTCGCGCACGTGGCCGCGTTCACATGGCGAAATGCCGGCGAAACCTTCTTGCGCGGCTATGAGGAAACCGCCCTGCGATGAGACGCCGCGAAGAGGTCTTGCTCGTGGTGTACCGCCCGGAGCCGAGCTTCCTCGTCCTCCTGCGCTCGCCGGAGAGCCATGGCTACTGGCACCTGGTTGCGGGTGGGATCGAGGAGGGTGAGACCCCCGACGCAGCGGCGCTCCGCGAGCTCGGCGAGGAGACGGGGCTGACGCAGCCGGTTCGGTTCGCCCCGATCCCGCTCGAGCTCGGCTACCGAACAGCGGGCGAACGGGAGCAGTGGGTCACGCTTCACCCGTACTCGGTCGAGGTCGAGCCGGAGTGGGAGCCGGTGCTGAACGAGGAGCACGTCGAATACCGCTGGTGCTCTGAGGACGAGGCCGACGAGCTGCTCGAGTACCCGGAGCCGGTCGACGCGCTTCGTGTCGTCGCCCGAAGGCTCGAGGACGAAGCGTGAGGGTCGGCGTGGACACGTCCCCGCTCGTGCAGACGCGCGCCGGCACGGCTCGGGTCGTCCGCGGGCTCCTCGGTGCGCTCCGCGACCGCCCTGGACTGGAGCTCGAGCTCCTCTCGTTCGGTGGGCCAAGTCGCGCCTCGAGTGTGCTCCGGGATGCGCTCTGGTACCCGGCCGCGCTTTCGCGCCGCGTGCAAGAGCTAGACGTCCTGCACTGCACGACCTTTCGCGGCCCGCTGCGACCGCGCGTCCCGACGGTGCTGACCGTGCACGACCTCGCGATCCTCCGTTACCCGGAGGTGTTCCCGCGCTGGCACCGTCTCTACGGCAAGGCGGGGCTGCGGAGCACGCTTCGGGCGGCGGACGCCGTCGTCACGGTCTCCGAGTTCACGAGACGAGAGGTCGTCGCACTCATCGGCATTCCCGAAGAGCGGATTCGCGTCGTTTCGAACGGCGTCGATCCCCTCTTCACGCCCGACGGACCTGCGAGGGAAGGGTCGTATGTCCTTGCCGTCGCGACGCTGGAGCCCAGAAAGAATCTCGACGGAGTCGTCGAGGCGGCGCGCCTCGCGGGAATCGAGCTACGGGTTGTCGGCGCCCGGGGCTGGGGCGGGGTCGACGTGCCGGGCTGGGTCGGGGAGGTTCCGGATGCCGAGCTCGCCGACCTCTACCGTGGAGCCCGCTGCGTCGTCTATCCGTCTCTGTACGAGGGGTTTGGGCTGCCGGTGCTGGAGGCCATGGCGAGCGGGACTCCCGTGGTCACGTCGCGCGGCACGGCGATGGAGGAGATTGCGGGTGATGCGGCCGTGCTCGTCGACCCTCACGACGTCACCGCGATCGCGGAGGGCATCTCCCAGGCCGAGGCGCGGCGCGTCGAGCTGGTTCCGCTGGGCCTCGCACGTGCGGGCGAATTCACCTGGGAGCGCGCCGCCGACCGGGTGGAGGCGCTCTGGAAGGAGCTCGCATGAGGCTGGTGGCGATCGACGCCGACGTTCTCGGCCGCGAGCGAACCGGCGACGAGACCTACGTGAGGAACCTGCTCCGCGAGCTCGCGCTCCTGGCCCCCGCGGCCGAAATACGTCTCGCAGCACTGACGCGTCGACCCGACCTCGTCCCCGAGGGCGTGGAGCCTGTCGAGGTGCGCGCCCGCTCGCAGATCGTGCGGATGGCCCTGACGCTCCCCCGCATCCTCCGCCGCCTGCGCGCCGATCTCGTGCACACGCAGTACGCGCTTCCGCCTCGGCTGCCGTGTCCCGGAGTCGTCACCGTCCACGACCTTTCATTCGAACGGGAGCCCGAGCTCTTCGATCCGAAGGATCGACTGGTGTTTCGGCGCGTCGTACCCCGGGCGGTACGGAGAGCGGCACGCATCCTCACGGTCTCCGAGCGGACGAAGCGCGATCTCATCGAGCTGTACGGCGTCGCTCCGGACGGGGTTGCGGTCACCCCGAACGGTGTCGACCCGGCGTTCCACCCGTCCCCAAGTGACACAGTGTCACAAAGCCCCTACGTCCTTTCGGTTGGGGCGATCCAGGCGAGGAAGAACCAGCTCGCTGCCCTGGGAGCCGCGACGGCAGCAGGTCTGCCGCTTATAGTCGTCGGGCCTGCGAAAGACGCAGCGCTCGCCGAGGAGCTTCGCATACGCGGAGCGCGCCTCGAAGGACACGTCGAGATCGAGCGGCTCGCCGAGCTCTACCGCGGCGCCGCCTGCCTCGTGCAGGCGTCGCGCTTCGAGGGCTTCGGGCTGCCGGTGCTGGAGGCCATGGCTTCGGGAACGCCTGTCGTCGCCGTCCGCGAGCCCGCTCTGCAGGAGGTTGCGGGCGATGCAGCCGTCTTCGTCGCAGAGGACGGGTTGGCGGACGGGATCCGACAGGCGTTGCGCGAGCGCGAGCGGCTCTCCGCTGCAGGGCTCGGGCGCGCCCGAGCGTTCACCTGGCATGCGACTGCTGAGCGGACACTCGCCGTCTACCGGGAGATACTCGGAGTATGAAGGTCTCCGCCGTGGTCGTCTCTCACGGGCACGCGGCCGAGCTCGAGACCTCGCTGTCGGCGCTCGTGCCGCAGATCGGCGAGACAGTCGTCGTCGCGAACGTGCCCGGATCCGTGGACGTCGTCCCGAACGGCGTTCGCGTGCTCGAGAACCCCCGGCCGCTCAGCCTGGCAGCGAACGTCAACCTTGGGATCGCAGCGACCGCGGGCGAATATGTGCTCAGCGCCAACCCGGACGTGACCCCCGAGCCGGACGCGGTCGCCGCGCTCGTCGCGTTCGCCGATGCGCATCCCCAGTGCGGGATCGCCGGCCCGCAGATGCGCTGGCCGGACGGCACGTGGCAGCCGTCACGCAGGCGCTTCCCGACGATCCGAGGCACCCTCGTCCGCCGCACGCCTCTCCGGCGCCTGCGGACGCCGTACGAGACGCAGCGCGATCACTATCACCTCGACGAGCGCCCGACCGACCCCGTCCAGGCGGACTGGATGCTCGGCGCGTTCCTGCTCATGCGCCGAACGACGCTGGACGAGATCGGCGGGTGGGACGCCGGCTTCCGCCACTACTGCGAGGACATCGACCTCTGCTATCGCGCCCGACAGGCGGGCTGGGAGCGCTGGTACGTCCCGAGCTCGGTCGTGACCCACGATTACGCGGCCGTGATCGACCGCAGCTTCCTCTCCCGGCACACGCTCTGGCACGCGCGCGGCATGGCCCGCTTCGTCCGCAAGCACCCGGAGCGGCTGCTCGCGCTGTGAAGTACGCGAGCCAGGCTCGGAGCTGGACGGAGAGCGCGTACGCCGATGCTTCGACCTACCTCGCCCGCCGCGCCGATCTCGTCGTCACGCTCGGGCGGCAGCTCGTGCCCGGCGACGAGGTGCTCGATCTGGCCTGCGGCGATGGCGGCCTCGGGGAGGTGTTCGTCGCGCGCGGCTTCCGCTACCGCGGCGTGGACTCGACGCCTGAGATGGTGGAGGCGGCCCGCCAGCGGTTGGGCGAGCGTGCCTCGGTCGAGCTCGGCGACTTGAATGACTACGTTCCGCCTGTGCCCGTCGCCGCGACGACGGTCTTTCGCGCCATCTACTACACGCGAGACCGCCGCGCGTTCTTCGAGCACGTCGCCGCCTTCACGGAGAAGAAGCTCGTCTTCGACCTGAACCCGCGTCAGTACCGGCTCGAGGACGTGCTCGCCGACCTGCGCCGAGCCGGCTTCGGCCAGATCGTGCTGCGCCCGTTCTTCATGCCGCAAACCATCGCACTCCCGCGTCCCGCGGCAGCAATCGCGCGAAAGCTCGAGCGCAGCGGACCGCTCGCACGTCTGGCCCTGCGCTACCGCTTCACCTATCTCGTCGCGGCCTCGCCGGCCCTAGAGACTCCAACACAATGAAACTCGAAGCCGTCGGCACGCGCTGGGCGGCGCGACGCGGCGTCCCCAGACAGCCCAATACGCGTGCATATTGGGCTCCCCTGCGTCCTTGCCTCGCACCACCCATCACGCACCGTCGGCGAGGCCCCATCGTGCTGGAGGCTCTAGGCGCCGAAGAGCGGCTGGAAGCCCGCGGTGAACACCGCGCCTAGCTGACGCCGGTCCGAGTGATTCGGATCGATGTCATGGGGAGAGAAGGTCGGAGAGATCTCCACCTCGATCCGCCACGGGCCGTTCGGCGCGGCGAGCCTGAAGCCGGTTGCGGTGCATTGAGTCACCGTCTTGGTCTGCGCCTGGGTGACTCTGGAGATCGCCGGCTGGCTGTCCGGCCCGATCCCGATCGGCCCGATGCGAACCGTCGCCTTGCCAGGAGCCCCGCCCGAGCACCAGGCCACCCGCGAGAGGTTGACGCGTGCGAATCCCGGCCCGTCCCGCGAGACGTCGAAGCGGTTGTACGACGCTTCGGCGACACCGTTTCGGTCGGTGTCCGCGATCCAGCCGTCGCGATCGATGCCGTTCACACCGGAGGCGAGCTTCAGCGGCTCCCGGTCGACGTCGTACAGCACGTAGGGACCGAGCCGCTTGACGACTGGCGCTTGCAGCTCGACGCCGTTCAACGTCAGCGCGTAGTCGGTCTCGGGGGACGGAGTCAGAGTCCCGTCGGCGCTCGCGAGGTCGGGCGTGAGGATCGCGCCGGGGCCGGGTGCGGTTCCGTCGGTGCTCCACACCTTCTTCACCGAGCGGTTGAAGAACTCCGTGAGATAGACGCCAGTCGGGTCGTCGTTCATCTGCTGACCGAGGACAACGACCGAGCCTCCACCGGTCGCGCGGTCGACCCAGTCGTACGGCGCGGGCAGGTTGTCGGCGATCTGCCTCGCGAGACGGCGCTCTCCCTCGGCGGCGTAGACCTCGGCTGTAAGCGTCCAGGCGAAGACGGCGACTGCCGCGGTCGCGGCGACCCCGGTGAAAACCACGGAGCCGCGACGGAGATACCGCAGCGCGACGAGGATGCCGACGGAGACGAAGCACGCGATCAGCAACGTGCTCTCGATCCGTCCTTCGGGCCAACCCCACTCGCGGTTCAGGAACGCCGGCAGCGACAGCCCGTGCGCCTCGTAGTACGGGTAGTTGTCGAGCCGGAGAGGTACCTCGGTGACGACGTACACGGTGAACACCGTCGCGCCGGCGATCGCCCAGCCGCGCCCGACTCCGCGAACGAATGCGAGCGCGGTCGCGGCGAAGAGGATCGGACAGAGGTAGATCAGGTTCCGCTCGACGACGAGGGTCGAGAACGTGATCGAGATCTGCGCTCCCTTGATCCCGGCGTACGCGACGAACACGACGAGCGCGAAGACGCTCGTGATCACGAACGCACGTGTCTTCGGATCGGTCATCTCGCCTCGCGGTCGCGCGAGTGCCGCGATGCCCGCAAGGAGCGGCAGAATTCCGATGCCGATCGCGAGGGCGCCCGACGCCCAGGCCGCGTGCTCGATGATCCGCTCCGGATAGGCGCCCGTCGTGTCGCGCCAGCTCTTCGAGAGATGCCCGAGGAACGCGGACGCGCCGAGGGCGGACCCGACCCCGAGCGTGACGAGCCCGACCCAGTCCCAGCCGGAGAACGACGAGCGCCAGCGAAGTGCCCGCTCCGACTGCCAGCAGAGCCAGAGCAGGCCGAGCACGAACAACGCGAAGAGGATCGAGAGCTGCGTTCGGGTCAGCATCGCCGCAGCGCAGGCGAGCACCGCCAGGCCTGCGCGGCCCCACGTCGGTTCGACGTACACGCGGGCGATCAACCAGAGAGCAAGGGTCGCGAGCGGGTATGCCAGCGGCTCCTCGACGAGGATCGGCGAGTACGCAAGCGCCGGCACGATCGTCGCGCCACCGGCGGCGGCCAGCGCGTACCAGGGCGGAACGACCAGACGAGCTAGCGCATACGCCGGAAACACCGTCGCCGTCATGGCCAGCACGAGCAGGAGCTTCGCGGCGGCGTACCCGGTTGCCGCTGAGCCGACCCACCACACCGGGGCGAGGAAGTAGGCGACGAGGGTCGCGAGGCCGTAGGGATCCCCGCGACGTGCGGCTTCGCCGGTCTCCGAGATCGAGCGCGAGAGCCAGGCGAGCTCGATCTCGTCGCTGTAGATCGTGGGAACCGGATGCCGGGACGCCTGCCAGGCGTAGAGCGCGGCGAGCCCGAAGTAGAGGGTCAACAAGGGGATGGCCGCGACCAGGCGGTCGGAGAGGGTCGGACGTTGACTCACGGGAGCGTCGCCTCCACGGCGGCTGGCGTGGTGAACTCGGTGACACGCCGGACGATGCGGCAGGGAACCCCCGCCTCCTCGGACGCGCGCACGACCGCATCGAGCCGTTCGGGCGGCGCATCGGGGATGGTGACCAGCACTTCCTCGGCGCGGACTCCCGCGATTGCCCTCGGCGCCTCGTCGAGCCCGCCGAGCACGCTGACTCCGAGGATCCGCCGTCGTCGCACGCGCGGATTGTCGTCCAGGAAGCCGAGCACGCGCGCCTCGTGCGTGTCGCGCAATTCGCGCGCGAGACCGCGCCCCGCATGCCCTGCTCCCACGATCAGAACCCTCCGCCGGTGGTGCCCGCGAGCACGCGCCTCCGGGAGTAGTCGCAACGTCAGCCGCGAGGCCCCAACAAGTAACGTGCAGAGAACGGCATCGACGACGAAGACCTCGAGCGCCGGAAACGACCCGATGTCTCGCAAGGCGACGAGGACGAGAAAGGCGACGACCGCCGACCCGATGCACCCGACCGCGATCGGCACGACGTCGCGGGCGGTGGCGTAGCGCCACACGCGCCGGTAGACGCCGAGCGCGACGAAGAAGACATATCGGGTCGCGAGCAGGATGGGAAGGGCGGCGAGAAAGATCGAGCGCTCGAACTCGCTGCCGAGCCCTCCGATCACGAGCAGGTAGGCGGCAAGGAACGTCGCGCAGATGACGACGAAGTCGACGACGACCTCGACGAGGCGTCGCGGCTCGAACACGAGCGCCTGCCACAGCGAGACCTCCGAGGTGACGTCTCCTCTGCGCGAACGTTCCTCGAGGTCGCTCAGGAAGCTGCCGAACTGCACGAGCAACACGAAGGTGAGGAGCACGCCGAAGGCGGTGAGCCGGCTCGAGTCCAGCACGTTGTAGGCCAGGGCGGTGGCACCGATCGCGGCCGCGACGAGCGCCAGCAGCAGGACGGCGTTCGCCTCCGAGAGCCCGTAGTAGACGAGCCGGTGGGACGTGTGGTCTCGCCCTCCCTGGCTCACTGGCCTGCGTTGCCCGAGCCGGACGAGAGTGACCAGGGTCGTGTCCAGGATCGGGATCGCGAGGATCAGGAGCGGGAGGAGCACCGTCGCGACCGTCGTCCCCGCGACCGTCCAGCTCGAAGCCAGCGCAAAGCTCGCAAGCGCGAAGCCGAGCACCTGGCTCCCCGAGTCGCCCATGAAGACCGCGGCGGCGCGCCCGGGCCGCAGGTTGAACGGAAGAAATCCGATGCAGGCCAGCCCGAGAGCCAGGGAGAGCACGAGAACGGTCTCGCTCGGGTGCTCGGTGAGCGCGTCGATGGCGAAGTACGCGCAGGCGATCGTGGCGAGCGTGGCGGCGAGACCGTCCATGTTGTCGAGAAGGTTGAAGGCGTTCGTGATGCCGACCAGCCAGAGGAGCCCGATGCCCCATGCGAGCCCGTCGTTGTCCACGATCTCCACCTGCAGACCGTTCGCGAGCGCGATCACGGCGGCTCCGATCTGGACGGCCAGCTTGACCAGCGGGCTCAGGTGGCGGAGATCGTCGAGAACCCCCGCAGCGAAGAGCAGCGAGATCCCGACGAGAACGCCTCCGAGCTCGCCGCTCCACTCGACCGCGCCGATCGCGAGCGCCAGCCCGACCGCGGCTGC
>Ga0136613_10001907_pt1 | contig 10980 bp, 9 predicted proteins | sample AntDrymUQ2722106_2_FD_106649 | JGI IMG/M metagenome (GOLD analysis project Ga0136613, IMG submission 106649) | Polar desert sand microbial communities from Dry Valleys, Antarctica - metaG UQ272 (21.06) | ecosystem: Environmental > Terrestrial > Soil > Desert | place: Antarctica: Dry Valley... | reverse complement strand
TCACGAGCACCGGCGCCGCCGTTGCCCGCATCCCGACCGCGAGCCCCTCGATGATGTTCGTCGCGTGACCGGTCTGCGAGGCCCTCGAGATCGACTTGACCGGATTCCAGCGGCTGCCGGTGTAGAACTCGGTGATCGCGACGAGCAGGAAGGTGATCACGAGGCCGACGAGCGCGGAGCCGTAGAGCTGGCCGAAGGTGAAGTTGCCGTCGTCGAAGGCAAGTGTGACGGGGATGAAGCCGAGCGCCGAGAGCCCGGTCGCGACGAGAACGCTCTTGTAGAGCGCGTTGATGATCGAGCCGTTCGGGGCGACACGGGCGAAGTAGACGCCGATCACCGAGGCGAGGATCGAGATCCCGCCGAGCGCGAGCGGATAGAGCGGTAGGTTGCCGAGCGGGAAAGCCGTCCCCAGCAGCATCACCGCCACCGCGGTGACCGCGTAGGTCTCGAAGAGGTCGGCGGCCATCCCGGCGCAGTCGCCGACGTTGTCACCGACGTTGTCGGCGATCACGGCCGGGTTGCGCGGATCGTCCTCCGGGATTCCCGCCTCGATCTTGCCGACGAGGTCGGCGCCGACATCGGCCGCCTTCGTGAAGATGCCGCCGCCGAGGCGCGCGAAGACCGAGATCAGCGAGCCGCCGAAGGCGAGGCCGATCAGGTCGTCGATCGCCGAGTCCTGGCTGTTGTCGAGGATGCTCGTGAGGATCCCGTAGTAGCCCGCGACGCCGAGGAGGCCGAGACCGACGACGAGGAGGCCCGCCACCGAGCCGGCCCGGAAAGCGACGTTGAACGCCGGCCGCAGCCCCGACTTGGCGGCTTCGGCGGTGCGCGTATTCGCACGCACGGCCACGTTCATCCCGATGAAGCCGGCCGCCGACGAGAGGAGGGCGCCGATCGCGAAGCCGATCGCCGTTCCCCAGCCGAGCTGGTTGTAGAACCCGAGCAGCAGGAACGGTACGAGGGCGACGCCTGCGATCGTGATGTACTGGCGCCGCAGGTACGCCGCAGCGCCTTCCTGAACGGCGCGCGAGATCTCCTGCATCCGCTCCGAGCCGGCCGGCTGGCGCAGCAGCCAGAGCGTGAAGTAGATCCCGAAGCCGACCGCGACGCCCGCGCAGATCAGCGCGAAGAGCACCGCGTGGTCATTGAAGAAGTCCATCCATCCTCCATCTGAGCAGCATCGACACGAAAAAAGTTGTCACAAAGTCAACGCCGAGGTGTCCTCGGCGCGGGGGATTATCTATCACAAGCCCGGACGGTGCTGGCTAGCCTCGGACGGGCACTCCCACCTGCTCGGCGTAGATCTGCTCGAGGCTCGCGCCCTCCTCGAAGCGGGCGATCTGGCGCTCGGCCGCGTTCTGTTCGGGAATCGCCAGATGGGGCGCCGCGCCGATCTCCTCGGCGACCGGCGCGACCCACTCGAGCAGCCGCTCGAGGCGCTCGCGGGCGGGAATGACGTCGCCGCGCTCGAGATCGATGAGCGAGCCGGAGAGCCCGTAGCGGATCGCGCGCCAGAGGTTCTCCTCGATCAGGCGATGCGGCTGCTCGGCGAGCGGCTCGCCCTCGTCGTGCGCGCGCGCGATCCGAGCGGCGAGCGAGGTCGCGAGCGCGGCGAGTGAGACCGCCTCGGCCGGGTCGGGCTGGGCGTCGCAGATCCGGATCTCGACGGTCGGGATCGCGAGGTGCGGCCGCACGCTCCACCAGAGCTGGGTGTGCTCATCGATCGAGCCGGTCGCGTAGAGGAAGCGCACGTAGTCCTCGTACTCCTGCCACGACGCGAACGCATCCGGGACGCCGCAGCGCGGGAAGAAGCGGGTGAAGACCTGGGTGCGCGCCGAGTGGAGCCCCGTGTTCACGCGGTCGTGGAAGGGCGAGCTCGCCGAGAGCGCGAGCAGCTCCGGCAGGAAGGTGCGGAGCCCGTTCACGACCGCGATCGCCCGATCGGGGCCGCGGATCCCGACGTGGATGTGGAGCCCGAAGCTGTTGTTGCGCCAGACGACGTAGCGGAGGAGCTCGTCGTTTCGGCGGTAGTGGGGTGTGTCGATGATCCGCTGCTCCTGCCAGGGCGCCCAGGGATGGGTGCCGGTGGCGCCGAGCGCGAGCTCCATCGGCTCGACGAGCGCCTGGATCTGGGCGCGGCGCTCGAGGAGTGCGGCCGGGATCTCGGCGAACGTCTCGCAGCGGCCGGTCTTCACCTCGACCTCCGAGGCGATCAGCTCGCCGACGAGATTCGGCTCGAGCGCCGTCCCCCGCGCGGCCGCTTTCACCTCCTCGAAGCGGTTGACGAGGTCGAGGCTCGCCGGGTCGAGGAGCGCGAACTCCTCCTCGACGGCGACTGTGAAGTCGGTGCCGACCTCGAACGCCTCGCGGGCTGTCCGGAGGAGCTCGTCGGAGGAGATTCGCTGCTCGTCACCCATTTCTGGCCGGAGGGTAGTGGAACGGCTCCAGCAGGCGGCGCGACACCCCGGCCCAGCTCCAGCGCGCGAGCACGGCGCGGCGGGCAGCCTCCGCGAGGGCGGCGCGATCGACTTCGGGAAGCGCCAGCAGCTCGTTCAGCTTGCGTGCGAGCTCGGCGTCGTCGCCCGTCGCGAAGCTCGCAAGGTGTCGGAGGTGCGGCGGGTACTCCTGCTCGAGCCCCTCAGCGATCTCGGCCAGCCCGGAGTGGCGCGCGACGAGTGGCGGCGAGCCCGCGGCGGCGGCCTCTGCCGCCACCATTCCGAACGCCTCAGGGAAGATTGAAGGGACGACGGTGGCGTCGGCGAGCGGCAGCAGGTGGACAAGGTGGCGGTGCTCGAGCGGTCCCGTGAAGAGCGTCTCTCGGCCGGCGAGTCGCTGCAGCTCCTCGCGGTAGTCGCCGAACCCGACGATCACGGCCCGCGCCTCGACCTCTCGGAGCGCCGCGAGAAGGACGTGGACGCCCTTGTTGTAGAGGAGCTTCCCGAAGTAGACGACCGTAGGCTCGTTTCCCGCGAGGAACTCGGCGAGCCGCTCCACATTGCCCTCGTCGGGCAGCCGCTCGCTCGCGTTGCCCGGATTGGGGGGATCGCGACGGGCTTCCTCGACGAGGTCTTCGAGCGCCTCCACACGCGGCCGCGGCCGCCAGTCGTCCACGTCCACTCCAGGTGGGACCTCGTGGACGTTCTCGACGTGGGCGACGACTTCCTCGAGCACGTTGCGGATGTGGGCCGAGCCGACGAAGATCGCCTGCGCCTGCTCGAGCGTCTCTCTCCCCCACGCGGCAAGCTCGGGCCGGCCACGAAGCGCGTACTCGAGCTCCGAGCCGTGGGCTTTGACCCCGAACGGCGCACCCGTCGCCGCGCCGACCGGGCCGCCCAGGACGACGTGATTGCAGAAGACGACGTCCGCGGGGAGGTACTCCCGAAGCGCTGCGGCGTTCGCCTCGACCCAGCGCTCGAGCTCTGCGCGCGAGCAGTCTTGCACGAGCTTCACCTCGTACCCCTCGTAGCGGTCGAGCACGAAGACCGGCAGCAGGCCGCCGACGTCCGGCCGCACGACCTTCGCGCCGCCCAGGTCGTAGAGCTCCGGGTGCGGCTCCTGGCTGAAGACGGTGACGTCGTGGCCTGCGTTCGACCACTCCCGCGCGAGCGCCCGCGTGTAGACGTTCGAGCCGGTGCCGCCGAGCAGATAACCGTGCCAGAGGAGGATCTTCATAGGGCTCATCCTGCATCTCGCGCCAGCCGTCCGCGCGGGACGTGTCCGGGCTTTGACCCCGGACAGGTCGAGAAGGGACACGTCCGAACATCGAAAAACGGGATGCCGACAGCGGTTCTCTGCTCAACGACCTGGCCGAGAAGGCCATGGCCGGGGTCAAAGCCCGGACGTGTCCGTTCAGGTCAGGTGGAAGTACAGGGCGTAGAGGAGCTCGACGGCCGGATTCGAGGCGTGGACGGCCACGTCGCCCGGCACGTTGAGGAGCGCCTCTGAATAGTTGAAGACGATCTTGACCCCCGCTTCAATCAGATCGTCGGCGGCCTCCTGGGCGCCGTCGGCGGGAACCGCGATCACGCCGACGATGATGTTGCGGTCGCGCACGGTGTCGCGGAGCTCCGCGTACGGGGTTACCGCCAGGCTGCCGATCGAGCGTCCGACCTTGTCCGGGTCCGTGTCGAAGACCGCCGCGATGTTGATCCCGTGCTCGGCGAAGATCGGCGAGCTCGCGATCGCCTGGCCGAGCCGGCCGGCGCCGATCAGGGCGATGTTGTGCTGGCCCTGCGTGCGGAGGATCTTGCGGATCTCGCCGAGCAGCGAGTCGATGTTGTAGCCGACGCCGCGCTTGCCGAACTTGCCGAAGCCGGAGAGGTCGCGGCGAATCTGGGTGGCGTTGATGTTCGTGTAGTCCGAGATCTCCTGCGAGGAGATCCGATCCTTGCCCATCTTCTTCGCCTGGGTCAGCACCTGCAGGTACCGGCTCAGGCGCGCGGCCACACCGACCGTCAGACGTTCCGCCAACTCTCCGTGCTCCTTCGGGTTTGTGACAACGAGTCACATGATGCCAGCGACCTCTGCGAGACCACGAAGGAACCGTCAGCGGAGTCGAGCGCGCAGCGCCTCGGGCTGGACGAAATAGGTGAAGGCCCGCTCGCCGTCGATCTCGACGACCGGTATCGACTCGCGATAGCGCGCTTCCAGCTCGGGATCTCCGGTTATGTCGACGAGCACGAAGCGATCACCGCAGACCTCGCGGACAGCCTCGACCGCAGCCCCGCAAAGGTGGCAACCGGCCGCGGTATAGACGAGGACGCGTTCCATGTCTAGAGATTGTCGGCGCAGCCGAGAATCTCTACGGGTAGAGGCCACGCGTGATCGTCGCCTCGGCGACGCGCTGCACTGCGATCCCGTAGGCGGCCATCCGCATGCTCGTCCGACGCTGCTCTCGCGTCTCCCAGGTCTCGCGGAAGGCGCGCGTGACGATCTCGTTCAGGCGCGCGTTCACCTCCTCCTCCTTCCAGAAGTACTCCTGCAGCCCCTGCACCCATTCGAAGTAGGAGACGACGACCCCGCCCGCGTTTGCGAGCACGTCCGGGAGCACGACGATCCCGCGGTCCTCGAGGATCTCGTCGGCGGTGGGCGTGACCGGGCCGTTCGCGCCCTCGCAGACGATCCGCGCCTGCACGTGCGGCGCGTTCTCGGCGGTGATCACCTGCTCGAGCGCGCACGGCGCGAGCACGTCGCACTCAAGCAGGATTAGCTCCTCGTTCGTGATCGTCTCCGCGTCGCGGAAGCCCTCGAAGCTGCCTCTCTCGGCCTTGTACGCGAGCGCGGAGGGAATGTCGAGCCCCGCGCTGTTGTGGATCCCACCCTGCGAATCGGAGATCGCGATCACGGTCGCGCCCTCCTCCACGAGCATGCGGGCAAGGTGCCCGCCGACGTTGCCGGCGCCTTGCACCGCGACGCGGAGGCCGTCGATCGAGCGCGTCTCCTCCCGCAACACCTCCTCGATGCAGTAGAGCGCGCCGCGCGCGGTCGCCTCCAGGCGTCCAAGCGAGCCGCCGATCGCGAGCGGCTTCCCGGTGACGACGCCGAGCACGGAGTGGCCCTTGTTCATCGAGAACGTGTCGAAGATCCAGGCCATCACGCTCGCGTCAGTGCCGACGTCGGGCGCCGGAATGTCCTTCTCCGGGCCGATCTCGTTGATGATCTCGCTCGTGAAGCGGCGCGTCATCCGCTCGAGCTCCCGCCGCGAGAGCAGCTTCGGATCGACGACGACCCCACCTTTGGCGCCGCCGAAGGGCAACCCCATCAGGGAGCACTTCCACGTCATCCAGATCGAGAGCGCCTTGACCTCGTCGCGCGTCACGGCCGGGTGGTAGCGGATCCCTCCCTTGGAGGGGCCACGCGCGATGTTGTGGGTGACGCGGTAGCCGGTGTAGACGTTGACGCTGCCGTCGTCCATCCGCGTTGGGATCGAGACCTCGACCGTCTTCTTGCAGAGCTCGAGCACGCCGATCAGATTGGGATCGATCCCGAACGTCTCGCCGACGCGGCGGAGCTGCTGCCGCGCGATCTCGTAGGGGTTCTCGTGCAGGTGCGAGGGCGCTTCCGCGGTGCTCATCGTCGCTGCCTCCCCGGTGTCTCGATGCCGCGCCGGAGTGTACGTCAGCGGATGCGGAAGCGCACGTACCGGCGCTCGTAGGTTCCGTCGGGCGGAATCGCGACGACGCGGAGCCGGTACATGCCTCGCGGAAGCGGTCCTCCATTCGGTCCACGACCCGTCAGGCCGAACGCGTAGCTGCCGGGGAGCACATCGCGGAGGCGCGCGAGCAGGCCGAGCTTCTCGCCCCCGCGCCAGAGCTCGACGTCGAGACGCGCAAGCGGTCGCAGCTGGATCCGGCCGGCCCGGTCGGTGACGCTCCCGGCGCGAACGCTGAGGACGGCCGGGGCGCGATCGGAGACTCGGAAGCTCGCCGTCGAGAGCCGGATCTGCCCGAGGAGCGGCGCGTTCTGGGAGGGGAGCGCCACCGCCCAGGGGATCTCGACGCGTCCACCGCCGCTCACATCGAGCCGGATCGAGCCGGAGATCGCGCCGAGGTTGCGAGGAACGAATGCGACACTCGCGACGAGCACGACCCGCGCCGCCTCGCCCGCTCGGAGTCGCACCCTGTCGGGCTTCGCGCGCACGGACACGCCCGCGATCCCCTCGACCTCGGCCGCCACCCCGATCCCGAGCGCCCGCGTCGAGACGTTCTCGATCGTGATCGTCCGGCGCGACCGCCAGCCGGTCCCGTCGGCCGCGCCGAAGCCGATCGCGGCCGGTCTCGCTGCGACCTCCGCGGCCGACGCGGCACCCGGATCGAGGAAGCCGGCACCCTGCGCGGACGCCGCGGCGCCGGGAAGCGGGATCGCGGTGCCGACGAGCACTCCCTTCAGCGCCGCGGCGTCGAGCTCCGGGCGCGATTGCGCAACGAGCGCGGCCGCACCTCCCGCGAGCGCCGCCGCGGCGCTCGAGCCGCTGATCGTCGCGTAACGAGAGCTCCGATCGTCGTTCCGGCCCGCGTCGGCCGTGACGAGCGTCACGCCCGGCGCGACGAGCTCCGGCTTGACCCCGCCGCCGAACGCGAGCCCCCGCGAGGAGAATGGCGCCACGCTGTCCGCACCGGTGTTCGCGCGCAGGCCCGGTGCTCCGAGCGAGACGGTGACGCCGATTCCGCCTGCGAGCGCGTCGCGGACCGCGCGAGCGACCGCGGCGGGCAGGCCCACGACCGGGACGGTAAGCCTCTCGTCGAGTCCGAGCGCCCCGGCCGGCACGGATCCGTCGACGAGGAGCGCCGCGGCGCCCGCGACCGTGGCTCGTCTGCCGACATCGATCGGGTCCGCGCCCCGTCCGAGCAGCGCAGCGCGCCCCGCGACCATGCTGAAGCCGTCGCTGTCGAAGAACCGGGCCAGAGGATCGACGCCCGCCCCGCTCCGAGCCTCGCCATCCGGCCAGACGACGTCGAGCGAGAGCCTGCGCTCGGGCGACACCGCGCCTCCGAGCGGCAGCTCCCGATCGAGAAGCACGCGCAGTCCCGCGCGGACGACGACGCGCGCGGTCGAGTTCCGGCGTCTCTCGTCCGAGGCCCCGACCGTGAGTGCCGCCGGCGCCCCACCGGGTCCCCCGACGCTGCCGTAACCGGGGCCGGCCGGCCCGTCGTTTCCCGAGGCGGCGACGACGAGCGTGTCGAGCGTCGCGGCACCGGCCACCGCACGGGCGACCGGGCCTGCCGAGAAGGCGGCAAACGGCTCTGCCACGCCGATCACCGCGACGCGCGCAGCGTCGAGCGCGCTGCCGTCGGCGTCCGGGTCGACCGCCCGCTCCAGGCCGGCGAGTACCTGATCGGTCCGGCCGTAGACGGCGAAACCCCCTTCCGCGCTCGGCTGCCAACCTGCGACCCTGATCGGGAGCAGCATCGCGCCGGGCGCCCCACCTCGGATATCGCCCCGGCCGACGAGGAGCCCCGCGGTCTGCGTCGCGTGGCGCTCGACGCGCGTCGGATCCTCCGGATGCGGTCGCGCGAGCGCCCGGCTCTCCGGCTCGAGGATGTCGATCCCTTCGAGCAGGCGGTTCCGCAGCGCCGGATGGGAGGTGTCGACGCCGGTGTCGAGAAGCGCGATCGTCACGCCCGAGCCGTCGAAGCCGGGCAGGCGCAGGCTGAGACGACCCTGCTCGGGGAGCGCGCCGCTGCGAAGAGGCTGCACCCGCGCGGCGGCCGGATAGGCAACGCGCACCGGGTAGACGCCGGCGACGTCAGGGTCGCGCTCGAGCAGCGCGAGCGCGCGTGCGTCGAGCGCCGCCGAAAAGCCGCTGAACGTGCGCGTGTAGACGAACTCGGGGACGATCTGGACGCCTTCGCGCGAGAGCCGAGCGCCGATCTGCTTTTGGCCGGCGAGCGCCGCCGCCGTCCAGCGCCGCATCTCTCCTTCGCTCCCGTGGCCTCCAGCCGCCCTGACCTCGTCGGCCAGAGAGGCGTTGCGCAGGACGACGATCACCCGCTGCCCAACCGCAACCGCGCTGCGCTCGCCATCCACGAAGCCACGCCAGCCGGCCGCGCCCGTCTGCGCCGGTAGAGGCGCGGGCGCTCCACGGCCGCCGTCAGCGGCGAGCAATGCCGCCACCGCGAGACAGGAACCGGCGCCCAGGAGGACTCGCAGGGCGCGAATGCGGTTAGGCACGCGAGGCGTAGGCGTCGAGGTCAAGGTACCGAGGATAGGGCAGCGATCTGCTGTACCGGCCGGCCGAGGCGATCATCGCCGCGTTGTCGGTGCAGAGCGCGAGCGGTGCGAAGCGGGCCGCAGCAAGCGCTGCTCGGAGCTCGGAGTTCGCCGCGACGCCGCCGACGACCGCGACCGTGTCGTGCCCGGTCTGCTCTGCGGCCGCCAGCGTTCGCTCGACAAGCGCCCGCACGATCGCGTGCTGATACGACGCCGCCAGATCGGTCCGACGCTCCTCGAAGCGGTCGCCGAGGTCGCGCACCGCATAGAGGAGCGAGGTCTTCACGCCCGAGAACGAGAAGTCGAGACCGTCCAGGCGGGCGACCGGGAACGTAAATGCGTCCGCGTCGCCTTCCTGCGCGAGCCTGTCGATCGCCGCGCCACCGGGGTAGCCGAGCCCGAGAAGCCGCGCGCCCTTGTCGAACGCCTCGCCGGCCGCGTCGTCGACCGTCGTCCCGAGCACCTCGAAGCCGCCGCGCTCGCGCACGTCGAGGAGCAGCGTGTGTCCGCCGCTCGCGAGCAGGCAGACGAACGGCGGCTCGAGGGGATCGGGCGCGAGGTAGAGGGACGCGACGTGGCCGTCCAGGTGGTCGACCGGCGCGAGCGGCAGCCGCCGTGCCCAGGCGAGGGCTTTCGCCGCGGAGAGGCCGACGAGGAGCGCCCCGACGAGCCCAGGGCCCTGCGTCACCGCGATCCGCTCGACCTCGTCGAGCGTCGCCCCCGCCTCCCCGAGCGCCTCCCGGAGCACAGGCGTGACGAGCTCGAGATGCCGTCGCGACGCCACCTCGGGGACGACCCCGCCGTAGCGCGCGTGCAGATCGGCCTGCGAGGAGACGACGTTGGCTCGGATCTCACCGTCGGCGGTGACGAGCGCAGCCGCCGTCTCGTCACAGGACGTCTCGATGCCGAGGATCATGCGCTCTCGGCTCGGCCCTGGATCGGATCGCGCCACATGATCACGGCGTCCTCGCGGTTGTCCGTGTAGTAGCCGCGGCGGACACCGCGGGCGTGGAAGCCGAGACCCTCGTAGAGCTTGATCGCGCCCTTGTTGGAGACGCGCACCTCGAGCGTGTAGCCGCGCCGCTCGTCGCTCGAGGTCACCTGGAAGAGCCGGTCGAGAAGCATCCTCGCGATCCCGCGGCGGCGCTGAGACTCGGCGACGGCCACGTTCATCACATGCCACGCGTCGACGTAGCGGGAGATGATCAGATAGCCGAGCAGCTCCTTCGTCTCGGCCTCGAACGCGCCGAGCGAGAGCGAGGACGGCTTCGCGAGCTCGCTCGCAAACATCGAGCGCGACCACGGCGTCGGGTACGAGGCGCGCTCGATCGTCTCGATCGCGGACAGGTCGCGCAGCTCCAGCTTGCGCAGCTCGACATTCACCCCGTCGACGCCTTCGCGTCGGGCTGGCGCACGTACAGCGGCTCGACGAGCTCGGCGGGGCCGAAGTCGCGTGCGAGCGCGGCGTGGAAGCGGGCGCGTGGGAGGTGGCCCTCGTCGCCGTCCGGCGGCACCTCGGCTCCCGCGGCTTCGAAGACCTCGCGATAGCGAACGGCACCGTCCCCGACGAGCACGGTGCCGGGCTCGAAGGCGAGCTCGGCCGGAGCGAGCACGCGCGGTCCGGCAACGAAGATCTCCCGCCGCTTCGCGTCGATCACGGCGAGCGCTTGCGGAGCGCCGGCGGCAAGCGCGTCGAGCGTCGAGACTCCGGCTGCCGGGATCGCGAGCGCGAGCGCCAGCCCTTGCGCCGCCGCCAGCCCGATCCGCGTGCCCGTGAAGCTGCCGGGACCGACGCCGACCGCGAGTGCCTCCAGCTCGCCCGCGTGCGCGCCCGCTCGCCGGAGCAGAGCGTCGACGTCCTCGAGCAGGGTCGACGGCCGAGAGACCCGCTCGCCGAGCACCTCACCGTCGGCGACGAGTGCGCTCGTCGCCCGGTCCGTCGCGGTGTCGAACGCCAGGATCAGCACGTCCGAGCCGTTCTACCAACCCGGCCTCGGCACCGTCGAGCCTGATCGAGCGAGTCGCAGGGTCGACGTGCCCGAGCCGGACGCGCAGGCGCGCCGCCGGTAGGGCCGACCCGGCCGCCTCGGGCCATTCGACGAAGACGATCGCATCCTCGAAGTACGGCTCCAGGTCGCCCCACTCGGCAGCGGAGACGCCGGTGAAGCGGTAGAGGTCAAGGTGCGAGACGTCGGGGTCGCCCTCGTAGCGGTGCCCGATCGTGTAGGTCGGGCTCGTCACGGGCGCCGTCACCCCGAGCGCCCGGCAGGC
>Ga0136613_10001906_pt1 | contig 10981 bp, 13 predicted proteins | sample AntDrymUQ2722106_2_FD_106649 | JGI IMG/M metagenome (GOLD analysis project Ga0136613, IMG submission 106649) | Polar desert sand microbial communities from Dry Valleys, Antarctica - metaG UQ272 (21.06) | ecosystem: Environmental > Terrestrial > Soil > Desert | place: Antarctica: Dry Valley... | reverse complement strand
TCCCCGTCGAGGCACTTCTGGATCAGCCGCATCGCGGTCTGGCGGGCGGTGCGCCCGTAGTAGTGAGGCACGAGGTAGTCCTCGCGCATGCGCGTGTACAAGCGTCGCGCCGAGCTCGGCGAGCGCACTGCCGATGTGCTTCGTCCCCATCAGGCCGCGCAACACGAGAGCTTGCTCGGGTCGCGGTGGAAGGACTGGGCGGCCAGGTACAGGCCTTCGCCGAGCGTCAGGTACGGGTTCCAGCCGTCGGCCAGCTGTTCGACGGTCATGCCGGCCTGGATGGCAAGGCTGCCGGCGAGGATGACGTCGCCGGCGCCGTCGCCGACGATGTGCACGCCGACGAGGCGGCCGCCTTCGCGCTCGGCGACGAGCTTGACCAAGCCACGCGTGTTGCGGCTGACGATGGCGCGCGGCACGTGCTCGAGCTCGAGCACGCGGCACTCGCATTCGATGCCGGCCGCTTCTGCCTGGGCCTCGGTGAGGCCGGCTGACGCGATCGTCGGGTTGGTGAACGTGATACGCGGCAGCGCCGAGTAGTCGATCCGCCGGCCCGCCTGCTCGAACGCGTTCTCGACGACAAGCCCGCCGTGCTTGGCGGCGACGTACACGAACTGCGGATGCCCCGTCACGTCACCCGCCGCCCAGACCCGCGGCCGGCTCGTGCTCAGATCGCCATCGACGACGATCTCACCGTTGCCGCCGAGCTCGACCCCGATCTCGTCGAGTCCCAGGCCCTCGGTGCGCGGTCGCCGGCCGGTAGCCACCAGCAGATGCTCGGCACGGAACTCGCGGCCGCCGGCGAGGACCGTGACCGCGTGCCCCTCGCGGTGGACCTCGTCGGGCGTCACGCCTTCGTGGATGGCGATGCCCTCGGCAAGGAAGGCGTCGCGGACGACGTCGGCGACCTCCGGCTCCTCGCCGCGCGCCAGCTGCGAGCGGACGAGCATCGTCACACGCGACCCGAGGTGCGCGAACAGCTGCGCCTGCTCCATCGCGACGTAGCCGCCGCCGACGACGAGCAGGGAGCCGGGGAGGTCCTCGCGCTCCATCGCCGTCGTCGAGGTCAGGTAACCGCTGTGGGCGAGTCCCGGCACATCGGGCATGTGCGGCTCGGCGCCTGTGGCGATCAGGTAGTGCGCCGCTTCGAGACGGCGGCCGTCGACGTCGAGCGCGGGACCGTCGACGAACCGGGCGTTGCCTTCGACGATGTCGAACCCGTACTCGTCGGCCAGCTCGACGTACTTGCTCTGCCGCAACCCGGCCACGATCTCGTCCTTGGCCCCGACGAGCTCGGACATGTCCACCGGGCCGGCCTGCGTGCGGATGCCGCGGAAGCGTCCGTGCGCCGCACGGTGCCGGGCTTCCGCGGCGGCCAGGAGCGCCTTCGACGGGATGCACCCGACGTTGACGCACGTGCCGCCGACGGCGTCGCGCTCGACCATGACCACGCGCAGCTCGCGCCGGCGGGCAGCGATCGCCGCCGCGAACGCGCCGCCGCCGGAGCCGACGATGGCGAGGTCGTAGTCGTACTCGCCGCCGGCGCGGTCGCCCTCCCGCTCGATCACACGCTGCACGCCGTACTTCGTGCCGTCCAGCGCACGCGCGAGCGTTTCCGGCGCGGTGCCGGCGAGGTCGGCGATCGCCCGGCTCTCGCGCCAGTCGACATCGACGGCGCCGGCGCCGGCCTGCGTCAGTGCGCGCTCGACGTGACGAGCGCACGTTTCACACGTCATCCCTGAGATTCGGAGTTCAACGCTCATCGACGGCAGCGCTCCTGGGTCGGGTTTGGCAGGCGCTCACACGGCGCCGGCGGACGAGGACGGCCGTAGCGGTCACCAGCGCCATGAGCACGGCCGCGGCGGCGGCGACCAGCACGCCGCCGACGGCCAGCGCTCCAATCGCGCCGAGCACGAGAAGATCGCTGCCGCAGCACGGCGCACCCGTGCCGTTCGAGCGCACTCTCGTGTGCTCTGACATCAGCAGCGCCGCTCATCGTCGATCCGTCGGCAGGCCGCGACATGCTCGGCGTTGTCGGCGAGCAGCGCGCGTCCAAGGGCGAGCAGCTCGAGCACTCGCTCGTCGGCGACGCGGTAGAAGACGTTCGGATGGCGCCGCTCGCGGGCGACGAATCCGCACCAGCGCAGGCACGCCAGGTGGTTGGAGACCTTCGGCTGCGGCTGACCGAGAGCGTCCACGAGCTCGCCGACCGTCAGCTCGCCGTGCTCGTCGAGGAGCTCCAAGACCCGAAGCCGGGTCGGGTCGGCCAGAACCTTGAAGTACTTGGCGACCAGATCGGGCTCGGCCGGCTGCTCGGGCAGCACGAAGGGCAGCTCCAACGAAGGACGAGGCACGGACGGAGCGTATCACCCCAGAGTGATATGGCCTACTGCCGGCGCAGGTCACCGCGATCTCGGCGTGGCGTTTCCGCCCCGTGAGCGTCCCGCCAACGGCGAGGATCGACGTCCGTCCGACTGTCGTTCGATGGCCGCGGTTCCACCTCGAGTCCGCGAACGATGCGCTGGCCGTTCTCGAGGGCGCCTCGGGCCGGAGGCGTCGAGTCCGTTGTAACCCCAGTCAAGCCCGGACGGTCGGCGCGCGACTGGGCAGCCCCGTGGTCGCTTGGTGTCGCACGTCAGTCCGTCTCGATGAAGTGGCAGTACGGCGCCCGGCTGTCGTCGGGCTGTTCCTGTTCGATCCGGGTGCGCAGGTCGGTGAGATCGCGCTGCAGGGTCCGCAGCTCGTTCAGGCGTGCGTCGATCTCGCCGAGCCGCCGGTCGACGAGCCGCGCGAGGTGGCCGCAGGGCATGCTTCCGCCGTCGCGCACGGCGAGCAGCTCCTGGATCTCGCCCAGCGTCAGGCCGAGGCGCTGGGCTGCCTTGATGAACCGCAGCCGCTGCTCGTCGGCGTTGCGGTAGAGGCGGTAGCCACTCGCCGTGCGCTCGGGCTCGAGAAGGAGCCCGGCCCGTTCGTAGAAGCGGATCGTGCGCGGGTTGATCGCCAGCCGTCCGGCGAGCTGGCCGATGCGCATGGCCTCCTCCATCAAGGGTGAAGGCTACGCCCTTGACCTTCCAGTGGGATGGAAGCCTACGATCGTGGGATGAGCGAGGGACGCGGCTCGGTCTACGGGTTGTTGGTGGTCGTCACGGGGGCGGTCGCCCTGGCCGGCTTTGCCGGCTATGTCCTGTATCCGCGCTTCGATCTGCCGTCGGTCGCCGGCGCCGGGTTGCTCGTCCTGGCGGCTGCTGCCGGCGTGGCGTCGTTCTTCTCGCCGTGCTCGTTCCCGCTGCTCGTCTCGATGCTCGCTCGGCCGACCGCGCAAGCGGCGCAGCGCACGGGCCGGCGCCCGATCGGATCCGCGCTGGTGTTCGCCGTCGGTCTGTCCGTGGGTGCGGCGAGCTTCCTCGCGCTGGCGGGCGTGGCGGTCGCGCTGGGCGGTGGTGCGCTGTTCGAGGGCGTGACGTTCACCAGCACCGTGGGGCGCATCATCCGGGCGCTGGTCGGTGCGCTGCTGATCGTCCTGGGGCTCGTCCAGCTCGGTGTCCTGGCGGTGAACCTGCGCCGGTTCGAGCCGCGACTGCACGGCTTTCTGCGCCGCCAGGCGCGCCTGCGCCGGCGTCGCCCGTTCGCCGGCTTCACGCTGTTCGGGTTCGTCTACCTGCTTGCCGGGTTCGGCTGAACGGGACCGATCCTGGCCGGTCTGGCCGGGCACGCGTTCACCGTCGGCGGCGCCGCCGCGGCCCTGACCGCCTTCGCGGTCGCCGGCCTCGCGCTGGTCGTGCTGATGTTCGCGCTCGCCGTGGTCATCGCAACCGCACAGCAGCGGACCGTGCGGTGCAGGCCGGCGCGCCGGCCATGAAGCGCTGGGGTGGGCGGATCCTGCTCGTGGTCGGGGCGTGGCTGATCGCGCTCGCCGTGTTCGCCGGCTTCTTCGCGCGCGTGTTCCCCGTGTGACGTCGTCACCGCGCTGACCGCATGTCGAACCGGATCTCGCGGCGCAACGGTCACAGCACGATGGACAAAAACCGCAGACACATCCGCACCGGGTCCCGTGTCGCACTCCGGATTCCTCGGCCCGCTTGGCCTGATGGTCAGCATGGCCGTCCCGGCCGCGATCGTCGTGATCGGGCTCGTCGCCGAGGGCGCGGACGCGATCGACTGGCCCGGCGCGATCGTCTGGGGCGTGGTCGCCACCGCCGTGTTCACGCTCTTCAGCATGATGGGCACGGCGATGGGCATGACCCGGATGGACCTGCTCGACCTGCTGGGCAGCGTGGTCGCGCGGCCCGGCAGCGCCGCTTCGCGGGCGCTCGGCGCGGTCATGCATCATGCCAACGGGGCGCTGCTGGCGATCGCGTGGGCGTTCGGTGTCGCGCTGGTCGATCTCCCCGCGAACTGGGCGACCGGCCTACTCTGGGGCGCGATCCTCACCCCGCTCGCGCTGCTGATGATGAGCACGATCGGCTCCGTGCACCCGGCGATCAGGCGCGGGGAGCAGCAGGACCCGGGTCCGGCGGCGCTCCGCTTCGGTGCGATGACGCCGATGGGCAGCCTCATGGGGCACCTGGTCTACGGGCTCGTGCTCGGGCTGACCTACGACGCCTGGCCGCTGAGCTGACGTCGCCACGGTCGCGAATCGTCCGCGGGGCGCGAAGGTCCAAGCCGGCATGCCGCGTAAGACGAATCGTTACGACCTCGTCGTCCTCGGAGGCGGCACCGGTGGGATCGTCGCTTCGCTGATCGCCGCTCGGGCCGGCGCGCGCGTGGCGCTGGTCGAGCGCGATCGCATCGGCGGGGATTGCCTGTGGACCGGCTGCGTGCCGAGCAAGAGCCTGCTCGCCGCCGCCGAGCTCGCGCATCGCATGCGTCACGCCGGCGACGTCGGGCTGGCACCGCACGAGCCGGAGATCGACTTCGGCCGGGTGATGGCGCACGTGGAGCGCGCGATCGCGACGATCGAGCCGCAGGACTCGCCAGAGCGGCTGCGGCGCGAGGGCATCCACGTAGTCGAGGCGGAGGGCCGCTTCGACGGTCCGGGGATCATCGCCGCCGGCGGCAGGTGGCTGCGCTGGCGGCGCGCGATCGTCGCCACGGGCTCCAGTCCCGCGCTGCCGCCGGTCGAGGGGCTGGCCGAGGCGGGAGCGCTCACGACGGACACGATCTGGCAGCTGCAGGAGCTGCCAGATCGCCTTGTCGTGCTGGGCGGCGGGCCGATCGGTTGCGAGCTCGGCCAGGCGTTCGCGCGCCTCGGCGCGCGCGTCACGGTGGTGGAGCTCGCCGACCGGCTGCTGCTCAAGGAGGAGCCGCGCGCGAGCCGGCTGATCGCCGAGCGCCTGCGCGCGGACGGAGTGGACGTCCGCGTCGGGCGACGCGCGACGCGCGTGAGCGCCGGCGAGCTCACCGTGGAGGGCGCCGCGGGAGAGATCGAGCAGATCCCGTTCGACCGGATCCTCGTCGCGGCCGGCCGCTCTCCCCGCACCCGCGGGCTGGGCCTCGAGCGCGTCGGCGTCGAGGTCGACAAGAACGGCGCGGTCATCGTGGACGCGAGCCTGCGCACGACCGCCCGCTCGGTGTACGCGGTCGGGGACGTGACCGGGCTGCTGCCGTTCACGCACGTCGCCGCGCACCATGCCCGCGTGGCGGCGCCGAACGCGCTCTTCCACATGCGCCGCAAGGCGGACGACACGGTGCCGTGGGTGACCTTCACGGACCCGGAGGTCGCGCGCATCGGGCTCACGGAGGCGGAGGCGCGCCGGCGCTGGGGCGACCGGGCGCGGGTGACGACCGCCGAGTACGCCGAGCTCGACCGCGCGATCGCCGGCGGCCACGCGTACGGCTTCACCACGCTCGTCGGCGATCCGCGCGGCCGGCTCGTCGGCGCCACGGTGGCGGCGCCCGCCGGCGGCGAGGCGATCGCCGAACTGACGGCATGGGTCTCCCGAGGCGCGAGGATCGACGCCGTCTCCAGGACGGTGCACGCCTACCCGACGCTGGCCGAGGGCCCCGCCCGCGCCGCGGACGCCCACGTGATCGCGCGCTACGCGCGACCCCAGGTCAAGGCGCTGACGCGAACGGCGCTCCTACTGCTCCGCGCGCTCGGCCGCCGCGCATGATCGCGTCGGTCAACATCGCGCCGCGCGCGTTCGGCTATAGAGGCGGTGGTCGCGGTGGCCGTCCTCGTCGCGCTCGCCGTCTTGGGCGTGCTGCTGCTCGTATGGGAGCGCCGGCGAGCCCGCGACCACGGATGAGCGGAACGAGGCGGCCACGAGCGCGACCGACACCCCCCAGCCGACGGCCAGCAGAGTGGCAGCGGTGCGGCGGCGGGACGTGCCGGCCAGCGCGAGACCCGCGGTGCGTACAGCCGTCGCTGCCCGCGCCGCGCGCAGCACGTGCGCCTGCGGTCGCCGGGCACGGCCAAAGTAGACCGCCACGGCGTAGCCGAGGCCCGTGCTCAGGCGAAGCAGCTCGGCGCCGCCGACGAGCGGGGGCAGCCAGCCGCGCCGCACCGCACCTCGCAGTGCCGCGGCGGCAAAGCAGGCATCGACGAGCCCCTCCAGGTCGCGCCCGGCGCGCGTTGGGCCGGCGCGCCGGGCGAGCGGGCCGTCGAGCGTGTCGGTGGCGGCGGCGACCGCGCACACGAGCGGCGTGGGGCAGTCGAGCGCGACCGGTACCAGCCAAGCCCGCGCGAGCGTGAGCGCATCGGCCGCGCCGAGGTCGCGCGGGCGCCCGTCCGCGGTCTCGATCATGCCCAGGTGCCAGTCGAGCATCAGCGCGGTGGCCGCCCACCAGCCCAGCCCATCGCGCAGGCGGCGCCGGAACGGCTCGACGCCCGCCACCGCGAGCGCCACCCAAGCAAGGGCGCCAACGCCGGTCCAGCGGCGGGCGCGGCGCGCGAGCGCCGGTCGCTCATGCCGCACGCTGGCGCTGCGGCGCCAGGAGTCGAGAAGGAACCGCCCGGCCGCCGCGGGGGTGAAGCGCCGAGCCAGCAGCGCGCGGAGCTGTTCGCGCGTCCACCGCTCGCCCTCCGTCAGGGTGCCCTCCAGGTGACCGGATGGAGCTCGCAGTGGCGCGCCGACGGCGTTCACCGGCGCTCGCCGTCGACCGCGACGATCCGGTCGGCGACCTCGTGCAGGTCGTCGCCGACGATGTCGGGCTGGTCGCCGAGCGGGCTGGGCACCTTGCCGGGGCGGCGGACGAAGGCGGCCGCGCAGCCGGCCGCGAGCGCGCCCGCGACGTCCCACGCGTGCGCGGCGATCAGGCGGACGCCGCCGGGTGGAACGCCGAAGGTGTCCGCCACGAGGCGGTAGGGCTCGGGGCGCGGCTTGAGGGCCCGCACCTGGTCGGCGGACAGGATGGCGTCGAAGCGGTCGGCCAGCCCGGCGTGGTCGAGCTGCTCGCGGGCGACCTCCAGCGTCGAGTTGGTCAGCGCCGCGAGCGTGAAGCCGGCGTCGCCCAGCCGCGTCAGCGCGGGCTCGGCGTCGGGGTGGGGCGGGAGGCGGCGCATCTGGCCCGTGATCCGCTCGACGGGGTCCTCGTCAAGCTCGGCGCCTTGAGCCGCCGCCACCATCGACAATGCGGCGCGTCCGGCGCTCGAGAAGTCGACGTAGCGGTCGGTGAGCCCGCCGACGAAGGCGACCTGGAGCATCTGGGAGAACCACGTCTGCCGCAGCGCCGCGCTGCCGAGCGCCTGCTCGAACAGCGGATCGAGCGGGCTCAGGTCCAGCAGCGTCTCGTTGACGTCGAAGGCGAGCACCCGCGGCATCGCCGTCACCCCCCGCCGGCGTGGGTGACCGGCAGCAGCTCCTGCAGCCGCAGGTTCTCCTGCGGGTCGAGCACCGAGTGCTGGACGCAGGCCGGGACCAGCTCACCGGAGTCCGGATGCGCCATCGCGTACGAGCACGCCTCCAACCGCTCCTGCGTCTCGCGGACGCGCGGATCCTCGCTCCGCTCGCCGCGCCGGAGCGCCTCCCAGGCCCGGCGCACGTCGCGCGCGTCCATGAACGAGTGCATCACGAACGTGAGCGGGCGCCGGCGCTCGCGCAGCAGCGGCACGATCCCGGCGCGGGCCGCGAAGCGCGCCGCCCACCGCGCGGCGATCGCCGGTGCCGCCGGCTGCCGGGCGACCGCTCGCGTCAGCCGGGCCGCCAGCAGCGCGCCCGGCGCCTGGAAGTCCATGCCGCCGAACGTCGCATAGAACGCGTCGCGCACCGTGTGGTCGGCGGCCACGCGGTCGTCGACCAGCGGCACGAACCGCTCGCCCACGAGCACGCCGTGGCACGTGCGGTTGCAGCGCTCGTCGCCCATCTGGAACACCCGGTAGGGCAGGCGGGCGCCGGCGCCCCGCTCCACCTGCGCCCACACCTCGTCGCCCGAGAACGCGCGGTAGTCGTCCTTCCAGCGGTTGCGGTTGCCGATGAACGCGGCAGGCTGGAAGGAGAACATGCGAAAGCCCATGTCGCGGCACTCGCGGACCACGTCGGCGACCTGGTCGAGGTTGCGCGGCGTGACGGTCATGTTGTGCGCCAGGTAGTGCGTGATCCCGTGCTCGCGCTCCAGGCGCTGGAACAGCTCGCAGAAGCGCCGCCGGTACGGGTTCAGCTCGGCCTCGGTGCGCGCCCGCCGGATCCCGCGGCGGCCGAACATCATCGAGTCGAAGTGCCCGGCGAACGACAGGTGACGGAACCGCGGCTTGCCGGTGCGCGGGTCGAGGGCGAGCGCTTCCAGGTAGTCGTAGTCGAAGTCGCCGTGGGACATGCTCATCGGCTTGCGGCCGTGGCCGATCATCGCCTGCAGCGCCGCGGCGTGGTCGTCGGGCGGCAGGAGCGTGACCTCGCCGCCGATCAGCTGGGCGTGCTGGCCGGGCCCGCGCCGCTCGCGCAGCAGCGCCATCTGCCCCTCGACCTCGCTCACGGTGTGCGCGCCGTCCACGCGCACACGGTTGGCCTCGCGCGAGTGGTAACAGGGGGTGCAGGCCAGGTTGCAGCGCGGGAAGACGCCGTGCGTGCCCTCGCAGCCGCTCGAGTGCCGGCCGAGCACCTGCGCGGGCGTGCGAGCGCGGGCGGGCAGCTTCTGCCACCGGCGCTCGAGCGCAGCGCGCAGCTCGTCGGGCACCGGGCGGGTGGCGCGCTCGACCGCCCGAAGACGGTCGCGGGCGCTGTGGAGGCGTCCTGCGGGCATGGGGGTTGGACCGTGAGCTCTGCGAATGGGTTCAGCGAGGATGCCACGCCGGTGGCCCGGACGCGCCGCGCACGTCGTGATACTGAACGGTGTGCCGGGTCGAAGACGCGCGGTCGCGCTGGTGGTGCTGCTCGCTGCGCTGCTGCTCGCCGGGCTGGTGCTGGTGCCGCGGGACCCCGACGAGGTCCGCGACGCCGTCGACGGAGCGGGGGCGCTGGCGCCGGCGGCGTTCGTGGCCGCGGGTGCGCTGCTGACCGTGGCGTTCTTCCCGTTCCCCGTGACGGCGGCGGCCGGCGGCCTGCTCTTCGGGGTGGCGGGCGGGACGGCGCTCTCCGTGGCGGCCGAGACGGTGGGCGCGACCGTCGCGCTGCTGCTGGCTCGACATGGCGCCCGGGACGTGGCCATGCGTCTGGCCGGAACGCGCCTGGCGGCGGTGCTTCGAGGGCTGGCGCGGCGCGGCTTCTCGGCAGTCCTGCTCGTTCGCGTCGTGCCGGGCGTGCCGCGGCATCCGACCAACTACGCGTTCGGCCTGACGAACGTCGGAGCCGCCGCGTTCGTCGCGGCAACGGTGCTCGGCACGGCGCCACGCGCGCTCGGCTACGCCGCGCTCGGCGGCACGCTGGGTGACCTGAGCTCGCCCGAGTCGATCGCCGCCGTGGGCGGTCTAGCGGCGTTCGGGGCACTCGGGCTGTGGCTGGCGGCCCGCGACCCCGAGCTCCGTGCGCTGGTCCGCGCACGGCGGCGGGGCTGATCCCCGGCAAACTCGATGCACCGGTTCGAGCCCTGCCGGGTCATAGAAGGGATATGCGGCAACCGATCTTCGCGTCGATCCTCGTCCTCGGCACGCTCGCGCTTGCCGCCTGCGGCGATGACCCGACGCTCGACCAGAGTGCCCGGGCACAGCCTGCACCGGGCGAATCCGCGCCAGCCGACGAACGCCTCGACAATCCTGCGCTGCGCCGGCTTCGCGAGCAGGCCAACCGCATGCTCGACGGCGGTCCCGAGGCGTTCGAGGCACAGCTCGCGGATCTGCGCGGGACGCCGGTCGTGGTCAACCAGTGGGCGTCGTGGTGCCCGCCGTGCCGGGCCGAGTTCCCGATCTTCCAGCGCGTGGCGGCCAAATTCGCGGACCGCGTCGCGTTCCTCGGCGTGGACATGCAGGACGACCGTGAGGCGGCGCTCGCGTTCATGAGCGAGCTTGCGACCCCGTATCCGCACTACTTCGACGAGGACGCGTCGATCTCGAGGTTGTTCGGGGGCGGCCGGGTGTCGCCGACCACCGGCTTCTACGACGCGCGCGGCGAGCTCGTGTTCAGCCACCTGGGCGCCTATGTGGACGACGCGCAGTTGGAGGCGGAGATCCGCCGCTACGTGCTCAAGTGATCGATTCGCCCAGTATCGCCCTGGCGTTCGCCGCCGGCGTCATCTCGTTCGTCTCGCCGTGCTGCCTGCCGCTGGTTCCGGGCTACCTGGCGACGGTGTCGGGCATCGGGGTGGAGGACGTCGGCCGGCGCGTCGATGCCCGCGTGCTCGGTCGCAGCCTCATGTTCGTCGGCACGTTCTCGGCGGTCTTCGTGGCGCTCGGTCTGGTGGCGACGACGCTCGGCGGCTTCCTGTTCGACAGCCAGCCGGTGCTCAACACGGTCGCCGGCGCGGCGATCGTCGTCATGGGCGCGCTGTTCCTGGCGGCCGCCTTCGTCACGCGCCTGAACCAGGAGTGGCGGCCGCCGGGCCTGATCGAGCGCGCCGGCAGCGGCGGGCCGATCGTGGCCGGCGCGGCGTTCGCGTTCGCGTGGACGCCGTGCGT
>Ga0136613_10001905_pt1 | contig 10982 bp, 13 predicted proteins | sample AntDrymUQ2722106_2_FD_106649 | JGI IMG/M metagenome (GOLD analysis project Ga0136613, IMG submission 106649) | Polar desert sand microbial communities from Dry Valleys, Antarctica - metaG UQ272 (21.06) | ecosystem: Environmental > Terrestrial > Soil > Desert | place: Antarctica: Dry Valley... | reverse complement strand
GTGGGGCTCGTCGAGGGCGTTCTGCATGTCCGCGGCCAGCTCGCGGCGCTCAAGCCGGGAGAGGCCGCGAGAATCGTTCCTCCGAAGTCGTCGCGGGGATACCGGACGGTTCCGCTCCTGCCCCGGCTACAGGAGGCGCTCGAGGCCCACTATGCGGGCGAGGAGGATGCGGCCTTCGTCCTTCGCACCCGTCGCGGGACGCCACTCTCGCGGCACAACGTGCGGCGCTCGATCCGTGAGGCCGGCGAGAAGGCCAAGCTCGGTCACGTCACGCCGCACACGCTCCGGCGCACGACCGGGACGGCGCTTTCGGAGGCCCGTGTTCCAGAGGCAGCGGCCGCAGCGTTCATGGGGCACTCGATCGAGGTGTTCCACGGCACCTACGTGAAGGCTCACCGGGACGCGCTCGAGCGCGATCGCGCCCGCGAGGCACTCGTCGAACTCGGGCTCGGCGTTGCACCGGCGTAGCACGGAGCGATTCTGGCGGAGCCGGCCCGTCCTTCGAGCAAACGAAAAGCCCCGGTTTCCGGGGCTTTTCTCAATGCGCCCGGTAGGATTCGAACCTACGACCTCTGGCTCCGGAGGCCAGCGCTCTATCCCCTGAGCTACGAGCGCGCGCTGCCCAAGTGTAGTCACGCGACGTGCGGGAGGCTCTCGACGCGTGCGGAGAACGCCTAGTGACACAGTGTCACTAGGCGTCTTTTCCTTCGGCTCGTTCACGCGTTTCCGCCGTTGCGACGGCTGAAGGCTCCTTGTCCGGGTCCGCTAGGGGTCGTAGATTGAAGCTGTGCCGCCGCTCGCCGACGTTCAACGACGTCTACACGGACATCGTCACCTCGGTGTTCTCGTCGACGATCGCGGCGAAGGCGTGGTTTGCCACCGCCGCGGTCGTACTGGCGCTCGTCCAGGTGACCACCGCCGCTCGGATGTGGGGGCGGCTCGGATTCCTACGCATGCACGGGTCTGTTGTCGCACGCGTCACCGTTGGTCGGGACGGCTCGCGTTCCTCTCCACCTTGCCCGTCTTCTTCCACTGCGTGACCATCCTCGGCTCCGAGACACCCGACACGCGCGTCGCCGTGCACTCGCTCGCGGGAACGTTCGTCTACGGCGTCTTTGCGGCGAAGGTGCTGATCGTCCGGGACCGGTCGCTCCCCGGCTGGGCGCTGCCGGCGGCGGGAGTGACCATGGCATCGGTGCTCGCGCTTCTGTGGCTGACGTCGAGCCTCTGGTATTTCACGAATGTGCGGTTCGGATTCTGATGGGACGCTTGTGGAGACCGTTGCTCGTCGGCGCTGCTGTAGCCACCACGACGCTCGTCCTCGCGCAACTGACTGTGTTCGAGCCCGTCCGCGCCGACCGCAGCGACGCTCGTCGGCGGCGATGTGTACCGCGGCCAGGTCGTTTTCGAGCGCGCCTGCGCAAGCCGCCACGGCGCGGGAGGCGAGGGAGGGAGTCCCGGCCCGCGCATTGTCGACACCGGCCTGAGCCTGCTCGAGATCGCCGCCACGGTCGAGCAGGGGCGGGGAGTCATGCCGCCCGCGCTGGTCTTTGGCCAGGAACAGGCTGACGTGGTCGCGTACGTCATCTCCATCAGTAGTCGGTAATGGACGTCGAAGCCCGCATCGTCCGCCTACAGCTCGCGGAAACCTTCGTCATCGCGCGCGACGCGACCGATCATGCGGACGTCGTGCACGTCTCGATTCGGCACGAAGGAGCCACCGGGTACGGCGAGGCGGCGCCCGTCGACCGCTACGGCGAGTCGGTCGAGTCGGCCTCGCGCTTCGTCGAAGCGCACGCCAAGGTCATCGGTGACGATCCCTTCGCGCTCGAGGAGATCGGCGAGCGGCTGGCGACCATTCCGGGCGAACAGGCCGCCAAGGCTGCGATCGACGCCGCGCTGCACGATCTGCAGGGGAAGCTGCTCGGCGTCGCCGCCCATCGGCTGCTCGGGCTTCCCCGCCGAGGCCGGCCGACCTCGTGGACGGTCTGGCTCGGCGACCCGGACGACATGGCGCGACGGGCGGAAAGGGCGGCCACCACGTTCCGGCGGTTGAAGCTCAAGCTCGGAGGTGGCGACGGCCTCGATGTCGAGCGCGTGCGCGCCGTGCGCGGGGTCACCGACCTCCCGCTCCAGGTCGACGTGAACGAGTGGTGGTCGCTCGAGCAGGCGCTCGACTCGCTCCCGCAGCTTGCCGAGCTCGGTGTCGAGTACTGCGAGCAGCCGCTCGAGGCAGGCGACGAGGGAGGCGCCGAGCTACGGGAGCGCTCGCCGATCCCGATCTACGTGGACGAGGACTGCCACGTGCTTGCAGACGTCGAGGGCTGCGCCCGGATCGCGCACGGCATCAACATCAAGCTCGCGAAGTCCGGCGGGATCCGCGAGGGGCTGCGCATGGCGCACGCGGCGCGAGCGCTCCGGCTCGGCGTGATGCTCGGCTGCATGCTCGAGTCCGGCCTCGGGATCGCCGCCGGCTGCTGCGTCGCGCCTCTCTGCGACCACGTCGATCTCGACGGGAATCTTCTCCTGCGCGACGACCCGTGGCCCGGCCTCGAGCTCGTGGACGGCGTCCAGGTCCCGTCGACTGCACCCGGCCTGGGCGTCCGCCACCCGGCTCCCGGGGAGGGCTCGCTCGCCTGAGTCTCCGCCCGGCTCGGCGAGGCAAGTTCCCAGCGGTTGAACCTTCCGCGTCCCCGCTCCGAACTCCCAAGTGCCAAACGTTTGTCGATCTTGCAACTAACCGGTTGCCAAGGCTCGGGTGCGGGTAACCGGAGCTCATGGACGAAGAAGAGCGCGCGGACGTCAGGACGATGACCCGCGCGTCGCAACGAGACGGCGAAAGCGAGATGAAAGAGGAGACTGTTCTGATCGAGCGAGTCGCAACGGGAGACCTCGATGAGCCGATGGGCGCGCTCTACGACCTGTACTCGTCACGGTTGTACGGGCTCGGAATCCGTCTCCTCGGCGATCGTGGGCTTGCGGAGGAGCTCGTCCAGGAGACCTTCCTCCGGCTCTGTGGCGCTCGGCGCCTCGCTTCGATCGCGAGCTCGGATCGGGGACGACCTTCATCTACACCATCGCCCGGCGGGTGGCGATCGATCTCCGGCGCAGGCGCTCGTCGCGTCCGCATGCCGCGCTGGTCGACGTCGATCGCCTCGGATCCGAGCACACAACGCCGTCGCACGAGGGCGAAGTCGAGCTCGCGATCGGCGTGCGCGAGGCCCTGGACACGCTCTCGAGCGACCAGCGGGCCGTGCTCGTCCTCCACTACGACCACGACCTGACTCAGAACCAGATCGCACAGCAGCTGGGGATACCGCTCGGCACCGTGAAGACGAGGACGTACCACGGCTTGCGGGCACTGCGCCGTGTGCTCGAGGAGGGGAGTGTGCATGCCTGAGCGCGCGCTTCACGAAGATCTCGGCGCCTACGTCCTCGGCATGCTCGACCCGGTTGAGCTCGAGACCTTCCGAGCGCACCTCGGCTGGGTGCCCGGCGTGTCAGAGCGAGCTCGAAGAGCTGGAAGAGACGGCTCGACTCCTGACGAACGCGCCCAAGGCGGTCGAGCCGCCCCCGGATCTGCGTGTGCGGACGCTCGCCGCGCTGCAGCGTGCCCAGGCCGAAGGCGAGGGCGACCGTGAGCGCGTCGGGACGCAGCCGCGGAAGTCCTGGCGATCCTGGCGGGGCCGGGGACTCGGAGGCGCTGTCGCAGTTGCCGCCGCGACCGCCGCGCTCCTCCTCGGGATCCAGCTCGGGGGTGACGATGGGCCGGCCGGAGAGCTCGAGCTTTGTGCGACGCTCGCCTCCGCTGCCGGCGACGTGACGGCGGTGGCCGATGTCGTCAAGCTCGGGATCGGCCGGGAGATCGACTTCCGGACCGACCAGCTTCCGATCCTGCCGAAAGGCGAGTTCTACGAGCTCTGGTTCGCCGCTCCAGAGGACAGCGCGTCTGCTCCGAGGCGGATCTCCGCGGGCACGTTCCATCCCGACGAGAACGGCCGCACCGAAGTCACGCTGACGGCGGCGGTCGACCCGGCGCTGTACCCGATACTGATCGTCTCGGCCGAGCCGGATGACGGCGATCCCGCCGCGAGCGGAAACGATGTTCTCCGCTCGACGCCCGCAGGCTAGCTCCACGCGATTGAACCTTTTCGCTTCCGAGCTACGAAACCCCAGCTGACAGGGGAGGCACGGCCATGGCCGGCGACCTCTCGACACAGATCCAAGGGGGTAACCAGATGAGGGCATGGGTAATGCTGGCCGGAGTGCTGGCGATGGCTGCCGCGCTCTTGGTTGCGGCGCCGCTCGGCAGCGCGCAAAGCGGCGACGACGGGTTGCGGCGACGCGCGTCGCGGCGGCGATCGCGGCGGTTCCGACGATCGCCGTGGTGACCGTGTCGCGCAGCTCGAGGTGATCGGCCTTACCGCCGATGCGCGCTTGATCTGCTTCGAGACGGACGAGCCGGAGGACGCCCGCACGATCGGCGCTCTCACCGGCCTGATGGGCGACACGAGGCTCGTCGGCATCGACTACCGGCCCAACGGCGGCGCTCTCTACGGAGTCGGCAACGCCGGCAGTGTGTACACGATCAACGACGACACAGCTGCCGCGACCAAGGTGGGACAGCTGAGCGTGGCCCTCGCCGGCGCATCGTTCGGCGTGGACGTCAACCCAGCCGCGGACGCGCTGCGCATCATCAGCGACACGGGGCAGAACCTGCGCTTCAGCTTCGCCGCCGGGACCACCACAGTGGACGGCACGCTGACCTATCCGCCGGCGACGACGCCCGCCACCGGCGTCACCGGAGCGGGCTACACGAACAACGACAGTGACCCGAATACGGCGACGACCCTCTACGACGTCGATTCGACGTTGGATCAGGTTGCGATCCAGTCGCCCGCCAACTCGGGCCAGCTCGCCGCCACCGGCAAGCTGGGGGTCGATACCAACTCGATCATCGGGTTCGACATCTACAGCACGATTCGCAACGGGACGACCGTCGACCTCGACGCCTTCGCGTCGCTGACCGTCGGTGGCCAGTCCGGCTTCTACGCGATCACGCTGTTCACCGGTCGCGCCAAGTCGCTCGGGAGCTTCTCTTCGAGGAATCAGGTGACCGGGATCGCGATTCCGCTGAATCAGCTCTAATCTCAGCGGACGTTTGAGTCTCGCGAGGGGTCGGTAATGCCGGCCCCTCGCTTCGGTCCGGCCTCCGCGAGCGAACCGTTACGCTCGCCTCGTGAGGCGCGAGCGCCGGCTCCTGATCCTCGGCGAGGGCTTCTCGCACGACGCCCACTACGGCAAGACGATGCGTGGGATCATCCGCTACGGGCCGGACCCCGTGGTGGCGATCCTCGATTCCGCGCGGGCGGGGGAGACGCACGACGGGATCCCGATCGTCGGCACGGTCGAAGATGCGCTGCCGTTCGAGCCCACGGTCGCAGTCGTCGGAGTCGCCACGCAGGGCGGGCGCTTTCCTCCGGCCTGGCGTGAGCTTCTGAAGAGCGCGATTACCAACGGCCTCGATGTCGAGAGCGGGCTGCACGAGTTCATCTCCGAGGACGCGGAGCTGATCGCGCTCGCCCGCGAGCACCGGGTGACGCTCCGAGATCTGCGGCGACCGCCAGAGGGTTTGAGCGTGCCGACGGGCGCCAATCTCCAGGTGGACGCGAAGATCGTTCTCACGGTCGGCTCGGACTGCGCCATCGGGAAGAAGACGGTCGCCGTCGAGCTCGACCTCGAGGCCAGGCGTCGCGGGCTCGAGTCGGTGTTCGTCCCCACGGGCCAGACCGGTATCGCGATCGCAGGCTGGGGGATCGCCGTCGACGCCGTTGTCGCCGACTTCCTCGCAGGCGCGGCGGAGCAGCTCGTCGTCGAAGGAGCGGAGCGCGGGGGAAAGCTCCTCTTCGTCGAGGGCCAGGGCTCGCTCGTGCATCCTCTGTACTCCGGCGTGACGCTCGGGCTGATGCATGGCGCCGCTCCGCACGCATTCGTCCTCTGTCATCGCGCGGGCTCGACCGAGATCGAGGGCTGTCCGGGCCATCCCATTCCACCCTTGCGGGAGCTCGTGGCGCTGCACAAGCGAATCGCGCTTCCGCGGCGTCCTGCGGAGATCGTTTGCGTGGCTCTGAACACCGCAGACCTCGGGAGCGAAGACGAGGCACGGGTGGCGATCGCGGCGGCGGCCGCGGAAACCGGCCTCCCGGCAGACGATCCGGTGCGGTTCGGCGCGGCCTCTCTCCTTGACGCGATTGTGGCTCGACTCTAGGTAGGCTTCGACAGCCCGGGCCGTGGGGAGCCCGAGGACAACACTCGAATGCGACTCCTCGCTGCGGCAACGGCTCTCACTGTGGCGCTCCTGGCCGGAGCGTCCGCTGCGCCTGCCGCGGATGTGGGCGCGAACGACGACTCGGCGAAGTTCGCCGCGGACGGCGGCCTGACGATGTACCGGCAAATGGCTGCCGTCGGCCTCCGGCAGACCGTGATCGGCGTCCGCTTCAAGCCGAGCGAGGCGCTGGTGATCCAGGACAAACAGCTCCTGGATCGCGCGATTCCGAACGCGCTCGACGCAGGGCTTCGTGTCGTGCTCGCCGTGTACCCCTACCCGCCCAGAGAGATCGAGGCCGGCCTCGCGACACCGTCGCTCTTCGCCTCGTACGTCTCGGCTGTCGCGCAGGCGTATCCCGAGGTGAGGCAGTTCGTCATCGGGAACGAGCCGAACCAGCCCGCCTTCTGGAGGCCGCAGTTCACGCGAGCGGGGGCGAACACCTCCGGCCCCGCGTTTGGCCGCTACCTCGCGGCGGCCTACGACGCGCTGAAGGGGATCGATCCGGCGCTTGAAGTGGTCGGAGTCGGGCTCTCTCCGCGGGGGAACGACAAGCCGAAGGCGAAGAGCAACATCTCGACCTCGCCCGTGCGGTTTCTTCGAGCTCTCGGTGCCTGGTACCGCGCGAGTGGGAGGACGCGACCGCTGATGGACTCGTTCAGCTTCCACCCCTACCCGAACCGCGCGACCGATCCTCTCGACCGCGGCTACGGCTGGCCGAACGCGGGCTTCGTGAACCTCGATCGCATCAAGCTGGCGCTGTGGGATGCGTTCAACGGCACCGCTCAGCCGACGACGATCAACGGGCTCCGGCTGCACCTCGACGAGGTCGGCTGGCAGGTCGACACCTCGCGCCGGGTGGGATACCAAGGCAAGGAGAACGTGCCCGTGACCGACGAGATCACGCAGGCGGCGATCTACGGCGATCTGATCCGCCGCTCGGCCTGCGAGCCGGACGTCGACGAGGTGAGCTTCTTCGGCTTCCGGGACGACGGGCTGCGCACCGGGTTCCAGGCCGCGCTCCAACGCGCCGACGGCACGCCGCGCCCGGCAGTGGACGCCGTCCGGGCGGCGATCGCCGACACGGCGACGGGCTGCGTTGGCGCGCCTCGACCTTGGATTCCGACCGACGATGTCGTGGGAGCGGTCGCGGAGCTTCGAGTCGATCGTCTCGGCAGAGTCACCGCCCTGCTCGCCGCCGGCGAGGAGGCGCGCGCGACCGCGTGTGCCTCCGACCTCGCCGTGCGCGGGATCGGAGGCGCCGCGTTCCGCCGGTTTCGCGCGTCTGGTCCGAGCTGCCGAGCGATGACCGTTGGGCCTGCCCGCCTCAGTCTGACGCTCCCGATCTCGGCCGGTGAGGACTTTCGGGCGAAGGTCAGCATCAAGCTGGCCGCGGTGTCGAATCCCAGACGCGTAACGCTCGCCGAGCACAAGATTCCTCTCACCCGCTAGCTCCTTGACAAACGAACGTATGTTCGTCATACTACGAACACATGTTCGTCAGGACGATCGTCGTTCTCTTTGTCGCGGTGCTTCTCTGGGCCGTGTTTGCTCGTGACACCGGCGCAGGCCCGCCGCCGCGTTATCACACCGTCCGGGCGGGAGACACGCTGTGGTCGATCGCGGATGCGAAGTTTGCCGGTGACCCGCGCGAGGGCGTGTGGGAGCTCCAGCGCAGGAATGGCCTGCAGGGAGCGACCATCGTTCCCGGCCAGCGGCTCGCGCTTCCGTAGTCACTCCTGCTATGAACGGGCGGCCAACCATCCCGCTCGAGAAGGAGACGCATGGCCAGCGAACGTATCCTCGAGCTGCTCCGGCGGCCGGTCGACCAGGACGAGCACACCGAGATCCGGGAGCTCTGGAAGACGCACTCGATCGCGGAGGACAACCGCGACCTGCCGGGACTGATCTCGACCCTGACCGAGGACTGCGTGTATGAGGTGCTGGGCGCCACCGGCGCTCGCTGGGAAGGCCACGAAGGCGCAGCCCGCTTCTACACCGAGCTTCTGACCGCGTTCCCGGACATCCACTTCGACCTCGAGTACATCGTCATCGGGCCACAGGGGGTCTGCGAGGAGGCTCGCGTGACGGCGACGCACGAAGCGCGGTGGCTCGACAACGAGCCGAGTGGCGAGCGGCTCGAGTGGCGAAATGCGATCTTCTTTCCTTGGGATCCGGCCGCCCGGAAATTCAAGGGCGAGATGGTCTACACCGATCTCGCGTTCCCAGATCGAGCGTAGGGGTGAGCTCGCCCTCCGTGCGCCTTCGACGAACGAGGGCGTGGCAAGCGGTCGCCTACACGGCCACGACCAGAGCGGCCGGCGCCTCGGGCGGGAGGACGTCCGACGGATGACGCTTGGCCACCCGCCAGAACGCGTCCACGACGGCGGGGCTGAACTGCTTCTCGCGGCCCGAGCGGATCTGGAGCATCGCCTCGTTGAGCGTGAGGCCGTGCGCGTACGGTCGGTCGGTCGTCATCGCGTCCCACGCGTCGGCGAGGCCGATGATCGCCGCCTCGAGCGGGATGTCGGTTCCGTGCTGCCCGTCCGGGTACCCGAGCCCGTCCCAACGCTCGTGGTGGTGGCGAATCGCCGGAACGACGTCCTGGAACCATGAGACCTTGGAGACGATCACGGCGCCGCGGGTGACGTGCTCGCGCATGATCACGGCCTCGTTCGGCTCGAGGGGGCCGGCCTTGGTGAGGATCGAGTCCGGGATGCCGATCTTGCCGACGTCGTGGAACAGGGCCGCGGTGCCGAGCGTTCCCAGCTGCTTCGCGGACAGAGAGAGCTCGCGGCCGATCGCGAGCGAGACTCGGCGAACTCGTTGCGAGTGGCCTGCGGTGTAGGGATCGCGCGCCTCGACCGCCGCATTCAGCGTCTCGATCGTCTCCAGGAGGTTCTCCTCGAGACGTAGCGCGGACTCGCTCATGTCCCGAGAGCGACCCATGAGGACGTCGTTCTGTCGCGAGAGCCTGGCTGCCGCGCCCCGCACCAGGAGGACGAGCGCCAGCCAGAGGATCGCGAACACGAGACCGACGACGACCCAAACGGTGCGGGTCGCGCTCGCCGTGCTCGCGTCGAGGGCAGTCGGCTCGAGGAACACCTGCGCTGCGCCGGCAGGACGACCTTTTCTCGACGCCAACGGAGCCCACACCACGACCGCGCGTTGCGACCATTGCTTTCCGCCGCGTCTCACCTGGATCTCTCCGACCGCGGCTCGAGCGTTCCCGCGGCGAATCGTCGCCATGACGTCAGGGGAGCGCACCGGCCTTCGCCCGGCTGGGATGGAGAGCACGTGCCTGCCGCGCTTCGACCAGACGGTCAGCCTCATGAGCTCGTCCGACGACGCGACCAGCCGCGCGAGCCTTTGCCTCACTCGACGGTTCACGGCGACTCGTTTTCCCCTGACGAGCGTAGGTGCCAGCACGGAGTCCGAATACAGCGCGACGTCACGGGCGCTGTCAGCCAGCACCTGCTCCCGGAAACTGTTGGCAAGCGCCGATGAGAGGACGAATGCGCCGACGGCCAGAATGGCCGCGGAGGCGAGCACGAAGGTCCAGAGCAGGGTCAGGGATCTGACAAGCCCGCCGAGCGATACGCGCGAGACGCCATCTCGTCACTATCGGCAGGTGGAACCGCGTATTTGAGCGCGTAGAATCGGCCGCCGTGGATCTCGACGTGGTCTTCCTCGGGACGTCCGGCTCCACTCCCACCCCCCAGCGTGCCCTAGCCGCGACGCTCGTCCGGCGAGGAGGCGACCGGCTTCTCTTCGACTGCGCCGAGGGCACGCAGCGTCAGCTCCTGCGCTGCGATGTCGGGCTAGCCGAGTTGGAGGAGATCTTTCTGACGCACTTCCACGCCGACCACTACCTCGGTCTTCCGGGGATGCTCAAGACGTATTCGCTGCGGGGACGCGAGCTGCCACTGACCGTCTATGGCCCGCGCGGGCTGCGCGACCTTCTGAGGGCGCTCGGGCGTATCTTCGGCAGGCTCTCGTACCCCTTGGAGACGGTCGAGCTCGAGCCGGGAGCTCGGCTCGAGCGTGACGGGTACCTGCTCGAGACGTTCGCCGTCGACCACGGAGTCTCAGCGGTGGGATACGCGCTGGTCGAAACCGCGCGTCCAGGTCGTTTCGACGTCGACACCGCCGACCGGCTCGGTGTCCCCGACGGCCCCTCGCGAGGTCTTCTGCAGCGCGGGGAATCCGTGACGCTCACCGATGGGAGGGAGGTGACTCCGGAAGCGGTTCTGGGGCCGCCGCGTGCCGGCCGAAAGGTCGTGCTGACCGGCGATACGGCGCCCGCCGCGTCAGTCGTCGACGCTGCGGCCGGCGCGGACGTGCTCGTCCACGAGGCGACCTTCCTCGCCGACGAGCGCGCCCGAGCGCGCGAGACGCTCCACTCGACCGCGGGCGAGGCGGCGCTCGTCGCGCGCGAGGCGGGAGTGAAGCTGCTCGCCCTGACGCATCTCTCCGCGCGGTACTTCGGGCACCAGGTCGTCGAGGAGGCGCGCGAACTCTATCCCGACACGATCGTGCCCCGGGACTTCGACGTCGTCGAGATCCCTTTTCCGGAGCGAGGACAGCCGGAGCTCATCCGGTCGGGCGCTCGAGCGAGCAAGACTCGGGCGGTGGCTACAGAGACCTAGCCGGGCGC
>Ga0136613_10001904_pt1 | contig 10984 bp, 7 predicted proteins | sample AntDrymUQ2722106_2_FD_106649 | JGI IMG/M metagenome (GOLD analysis project Ga0136613, IMG submission 106649) | Polar desert sand microbial communities from Dry Valleys, Antarctica - metaG UQ272 (21.06) | ecosystem: Environmental > Terrestrial > Soil > Desert | place: Antarctica: Dry Valley... | reverse complement strand
GGCTTCAAAGGGGGCGCGAAGGGGCTCGAACTTTCGCGCCCCGGCCGAGCTCACTGACAGTTTTTGGCTTGAACAGACGTGTTGCGCCGTTGAAGGGGGCGCGAAAGGGGGCTCGGACTTCGCACCCCGGGCCGAGCTCACTGACAGTTTTTGGCTTGAACAGACGTGTTGCGCCGTTGAAGGGGGCGCGAAAGGGGGCTCGGACTTCGCACCCCCGGCCGCGCTCATCGCGCCGACCGCGGGCACCCTTGGGCTGACGGAATCCGACCCCCGTCGGCCCCCTTAGGAGTCCCAGATGCGAAGGACGGAAAGGCAGAAGCCGAGCCTTTCGCACCCAAAAAGGAGATTCTCGCACCCTGTCTGTTTTTGGCTTGAATAGAGCCATTCCGGGGCTTCAAAGGGGCGCGGAGGGGGCTCGAGCTTCGCGCCCCCGGCCTCAATCGCGCCGACAGCAGGCACCCTGGACCGACGGAGGGGACGACCCCCGTCGGCCCCCCTTTGGAGTCCCAGTCGGCATGTGGCAAAGAGCTCGATCCATCGGAAGCCCGAACGCCCCGCCCCGTTCGCTCGCTGGCTGCGGCCCGCTCGGGTTGGTGTGTCAGTGCCCGAGCGTCGGCCAGCGGTCTGCAATGTAGGCGTGGAGCTCGCCTTCCGGCATCGCGCGGCTCGAGTTGTTCATGCGCACGAAGAACACCCGCGGCTCCTTGCTCGTCTTCGCCCATTTCGGTTGCGACGACGGCGCCACGTCGAGCCGGCAGAGCTCGACCCCTCCCCGCGACACGATCCGCGCACGCGTACGCATCACAGCGGCGGCACCGAGCGCAGTCGAGAGATGTGTAGTCAGCCAGTTGACGAAGCCGTCGCCGTTCTCGGGCTTGACGTGCGGGTAGTCGTGCTGGAGCCCGACGAGCGAGCCGTCAGGCCCGACGCCGATGAGCAACGTCCCCCCTTCCGTGTTAAGGAACGCAGCCACGGTCTTGACCACAGCGTCCTCGATCGCCGGGTTCCTTCCGCACTCGCGCAGGTCCCAACGCGCGGTCGACTTGAACTCCACCGCGTCGTCCTCGTCGCCCCGCAGAAGGTCATCGACGCTCTGCGCGAAGGTCGGCGCAACTCCTCGAAGCTCGCGCGCGACGATCGCAGCGAACTCCGCATCGGCGCGGATCCGAGCGACGACTGACTCGGTGATCGTGTCCATCGACGCGGGAAGGCGGTTCTCCGTCCCACCACTCGGTGGCACAGGGACTTGGTAAACACTCGAGCCGTCGTCGCCGTAGACCGTGTAGACGTGGTCGTAGACGAGCTGCACCTTCGCGTCGTAGAGGCTGCGTGGATACGGCTCGGCCGGGAGCTCGTCGAGGACGTCACGGATCGCGACGCGAACGTCCGCCATCGTCTCCGCCTTGCGCCGCCAGTCGAGCACGAGCTTCTCGTGGAGGTGGGCGAGCAACCGCTTTGCGACGCCCTTCACCTGCGCCTGCTCCTCGTCGCTCAACACGGGGTCGGGCTTCGTGAGCAGGTCGAAGACGGCCAGCTCCTCCTCGCTCATCCCCTCGGCGAAGCCACGCTGCTCTTCGGCGGAGAGGTCGCGCGAGAGCGCAATCAGCCGTCGGATGATCTCCTCGATGTTGAGCGAGCCCGCGTTGTACTCGGCGATCAGCTGCTCGATCCGCTCGACGAGCTCGTGCCGCGTCGGGTTCCGGCGCGCTGCGGCCACAGCCCGGTCGCGCATCAGCGCCGCCAGCCGTTCGGTCTCTGAGCGCTTGCGCCCGGCGAAGCGCGCGGCAAGCGCGTCGAAGTCGATCTCCGACAGGTCGACGAGCGGATCCGAGTCGACGCCTTCGGCAGCGGCCCGGATCACGTACTCCTCGGCGCCGACGGAGCGGTCGAGCAATTCATCGACCGCGTCGGAGACGTCCTCGATATCGGGTCGCTCGCCTCGGCTCAGATCGAGGATCCGCTCCGCGAGCACGCGGATAACTGCGACGGTCGCCTGGGCCGAGGCTGCAACAGGGTCGGGGAGCACGGCCTTGAACAGCTTCCGCGCCCGGTGCGACGCCGCCAGGAAAGCAGCTCGAACCTCGTCGTCGACCAGCAACGCCTCGACAGCCGCGTCGCGCAGCGCGATGAACTCGAACCCGCTCGCCACCCGCAGCTCGTCGAGGTCGACGTCGTAGCGCTCGCAGAGCTCGGCGCACTCCTCGATCGCCTTCGCGAGCGCAGCGACGAGCTCGGCCTTGTCGGCGATCGGCGAGTCGACCCGGTCGTCGCCGGTCGCGGCGCCGTAGATCGCGAGCGCCCGCTCGAGGTCGCGGAAGACGCCGATGTAGTCGACGATCAGACCGTTCTCCTTCTCGGGGAACACCCGATTCGCACGGGCGATCGTCTGCATCAGCGTGTGGTTTCGCATCGGGCGGTCGAGATAGATCGTGGAGCAGCTCGGCGCGTCGAACCCGGTCATCCACATCGCGCACACGAACACGAGCCGCAACGGATCGTCCGGATCCTTGAAGCGATCGTCGAGCGCCTCTGAGTTCATGCGCGCCCGATGCGGACGGATGTCGAGGCCGACGCGCTCCATGTCCGAGACCTCGTTCTGCCCCTGGCTGACGACGACCGCCATGTCGGTCGTCTCCATCAGCTCGATCCGAGACGCAAGCCAGGCGCGCTCGAGCTCGGGCAGCGAGTCATGCTCTGCACGCAGCTCGGCGAGGTGCTCGGTCCATTCCTCGCGCACGAGATCGTGCATGCGCACCGCCGTCGCCTTGTCGATCGAGACGAGCATCGCCTTCCCGTCGAACCCCCGGTGCACGAAGTGGCGGACGACGTCGCGGGCGATCGTCCGCAACCGCTCCGGCCTCCCGATCAGCGCCACCTCCCGGGCGAAGCGACGCACCAGCAGGCCCTCGGCCTCGTCGTCGACCTCGGCCTCCTCGAGAAGCACGTTCAGGTCCTCGGCGAACGCCTCGTTGACGAGCTGCAGCTCGGGGATCCGGTTCTCGTAGTAGAGCGGCACAGTCGCGCCGTCGGCGATCGCGTCGCGGAAGTTGTAGATCGAGACGTAGTCGCCGAACTCGCGCCGCGTCGCCTCCTCACCCGCGACCAGCGGCGTCCCCGTGAACCCCATGAACGACGCGTTCGGCAGCGCGCGGCGCATGTTCTGGGCGAGCACGTCGTACTGGGTGCGATGCGCCTCGTCGGTGATCACGATCACGTCGTCGCGTTCCGTCAGCACTGGCATCTCCGTCTCGCCCGCCTGCAGCCGGAACTTGTGGATCAGCGTGAACACGTAGCGGTGGTCGGCCGCGAGCAGCTCGCGCAGGTGCCCGGAGTCCTCGGCGTGCACCTGGGCCTCGCGCGACACCGCGCCCGCGTCGACGAACGTGCCGTGCAGCTGCTCGTCGAGCTCGCGCCGGTCGGTGACCATGACGAACGTCCAGCCGCCGGGCAGCAGGCGCAACACCTTCTGCGTGAACCAGAGCATGGAGAGACTCTTGCCCGCGCCCTGCGTGTGCCAGTAGACGCCAAGTCGCTTCTCGCCAGTCTCCCTGATCCGCTGGAGCGCCTCCATCGCCGCGTTGACGCCGAGCACCTGGTGGTAGCGCGCGACCGACTTGACGAGCCCGCCGGGCTCCTCCGAGTACGCAACGAAGCTCTCGACGAGATCGAGCAGCCGCCCGGGCTCGCAGGTCGCGCGGATCGCGGTCTCGAGCTCGACCAGGCCGCGCGTCCCGGCTGCGTCGATCCGCTTCCACTCCCCGAACCAGCCCCACGGCGCGAACGTGGCACCCACCTTCGCCTCCGACCCGGTCGAGAGGACCACGAAGCCGTTCGGCCCGAAGAGCTGCGGGATCGCGACCCGGTAGTCGCGCAGGTTGTCGTCGTAGGCTGCCCGCACGGAGCGGCGCTTGAACTCCATCAAGACGAGCGGAATGCCGTTCACGAACAGGAGCAGGTCGACGCGGCGCACGTAGAGGTCGCCCGCGACCCACACCTGGTTGGCCGCGAGCCATTCGTTCCGAGACGGGTCGCGCCAGTCGAGGTAGGCGACGCGGGCTGTCTTCTCCTCTCCGTCCTCGCGCCACGTCGCCAGGAACCCGTCGCGGAGCAGGTCGTACACCTCCTGGTTCGCTCGGGTCGAGTCCATCAGCGAGCGGTCGCGCGAGATCGCCGCGAGCGCTTCCCCGAGTGCCTGTTCGGGTACGTCCGGGTTCAGCCTCGCGAGCGCCGGCCGCAGCCGGTGGTGGAGAACGACCTCGCGACGGCTATCCCGCCCAAGCGTCCCACCTTCGCCGAATGTCTCCTCGTACGCGTTGACGGTCTCCCAGCCGAGCTCAGCGAGGAGCTCGACGGCTGGCCGTTCGACGAGCTCGTCCTCCGAGTACCGCTCTGGGCTCACGCAGCCGGCTCTTCGAGGAGCGCACCGAAATCGAGTCGCGAGACATCGATCGCGCCCGTCACGAGCTTTTGTAGGAGGAGGTCGCGCATGACTTCGAGGGGCTTGTTCGCCCTGCGCAGTCCAAGTGCAAGATCGCCGAGGGTGTCGAGGACATCGTTCAGCGACCGGGCAACCGCCGGCGGAGGAACAACGAGCGTGATCTCCTCAAGGTGACGCTTGCCGAGGTGCGCCACTGTCGTGCCGACGATCCGCTCGTTCCATTCGCGGATCGGTACGCGTAGCGCCTGGTAGAGCGCCTCCGCGCCGAGATCGCCCTTGGGCCGGATCCGCGTTACTCGCTGGTTGAGCAAAGCTCGGCCTCCGGGCCAGCGACACATATGGAAGTCGCCATCCATGCCGATCAGTGTGTCGCCGTCCTCGACGAGGTATCGCTCGCCCGGGAACTCATCCGTGTACGTGGGAGTACCTCCGTTCGGTACGTCCCGGATGCGGATCACCGGCCACACCCCATCCACTCCGAAGCCCTTCGACTTCAAGGCGAAGCCGAATCCGACCTCGGCTTCCTCGAATAACGGGCAGGTACGCCACCCGGCGGGAATCGGGCCGAGCGGCAAGTCGACCAGCTCGTCGTCCTCGTGGCCGGGGTAGCGGAAGTACACGAACCACTCCCGGTAGATCGTCCGCGCCATCCGCTCCAGCAGCGCGATCCGCCGCCGGTTGTTCTCGATCAGGTCGTCGATCGCATCGAGGACGCAACAGATTGCGTCCTGGGTTGGCAAGGGAGGGAGACGAAACGAAAACGCCTTGATCTGGTCGGGCGAGATGTGTGGAACGTTCACACCAGTCACGATTGGCTTGATGTAGTCGCTGAAGCGGCGGCTCCCGACCAAGTGGTGGATGAAGCTAGTGCGAACCAGCTCCGTGCCGCGCATTCGAGTTACGCGCTGAACTAGCAGCGCTGGCTGGTCCGACGATCGGATCCTTGCGCGCTTGAGACCAGCCTCGATCCACGGACGATCCATCGCGAGTACGACGTCTCCGTCGCTGAGCTCGTAGCGTTGGTACGCGGCGCGGTCGCTCTGAGGCCAGCGAGCGCATCGTGACCAGTCGAGCGATCCTTGCCCGATGTTGACCCCGCGGAGGAGGCGCGGATCGCTTTCGTCATCCGTGAAACGAGCACTCCTGAAGGCGAATCCAACGAGGAGATCTGCCACCTCCCCCAGCGTGACGTCCCGCCATTCGCTCACGCCTCGAGAATCCCCCGCACGGCGGCGCCGACCTTCCGACGCAGCACCTCCGCCTCGTCCGACAGCGCCGTGAACTCGGCGTGCAGGAACCCCAGCCGCTCGGCGAAGTCGCCGTCGTCCTCATCGCCGGCCGAGACGCCGACGTAGCGGCCAGGATTGAGGCTCCAGCCCTGTGCCTCGATCTCGGCGAGGGTGGCGACCTTGCACAGCCCGGGCACATCGGCGTAGGCACTGTCGGGAAAGAGCTCGCCCATCCGCTCTGCGCTCCCGTCGCCCGCTTCGGGTTCCTCGCCACGGTAGAGGCGGACGATGTTGGCGAGCAGTTCGACGTGCTCGGGCAGGAAGTCGCGGTGCGCCCGATCGACCTGTCGGTACGTGTTCCGCGCGTCGAGGAAGAGCACGGTGTCCTCGCGCGTCGTACCGCGCTTGCCGCGGTCGAGGAACCAGAGCGTCACGGGCAGCGTGACGGTGTAGAAGAAGTTCGGGCCGATCGCGATCATCACGTCGACCGAGCGCTCCTCGATCAGCTGCCGGCGGATCTCGGCCTCGCTCGCGCGTGCGTCGGAGGCGGAGTTCGCCATGACGAAGCCGGCGCGCCCCGTCTCGTTCAGCGCGGAGCGGAAGAGCTGGATCCAGAGGTAGTTGCCGTTGTCGGAGCGCGGTAGCCCGAACGGGAAGCGGCGCGTGTCGCCCTCGAGCTTCGTCTTGTCGATCTTGTCGACGTTGAACGGCGGATTCGCCATCACGAAGTCGAAGCGGCCGACCGCGTCGTGGAGGTCCTCGTAGTAACTGTTCCCCTGACGGATGTCGCCGGAGAGCCCGTGCAGCGCGAGGTTCATGCGCCCGAGCGGGACGGTCGCCTCCTTCTGCTCCTGCCCGTACACGGAGAGGTCGCGGGTTGGCGAGCCCGCGTGGCCGGCGACGAACTTCGCACAGTGCACGAACATGCCGCCCGAGCCGCACGCGGGGTCGTAGACCTTGCCGTGGAACGGCTCGATCACCTCGACGATCAGGCGCACGATCGACTGGGGCGTGAAGAACTCCCCGCCGAGCCGACCCTCGTTCGCTGCGAACTTCGCGAGGAAGTACTCGTAGATGAGCCCGAACGCGTCGCCGGAGACGGTCCGCGGCAGCGGGGCGAAGAGTCGTACGAGCTCAAGGAGGATCCCCTTCTCGAGCTTCTGGTATCCGCGCGGGAGCACTCCGCGTAGGCCGGTGTTCGTGGCCTCGATCGCGTCCATCGCGAGGTCGACGTTCGCCCCGAGATCCTCTCCCTCGGGTAGCTGGACGAGCCAGGAGACGCGGGCAATGTCCGGCACGTAGAGGACGCCGCGTGCCCGAAAGTCTTCCACGCTGACCGGGCGGCGCTCCGTGGCCTGGAGCTCGAGTTCGGGCCGAAGCTCGTCGAACCTATGTTCCGCGAAGGCGAGGAAGATCAAGCCGAGCACCGGGCTTCGGTACTCGGCGGGCGCGAGACTCGAGTTCGCGCGGAGCTGGTCGGCCGCTGACCAAAGCCGGCGCTCGAGCTCGGGGAGGTCAGTGGTGGTCATGGGCGCAAGTTAGTCGGTTGCAAGAGAGGCGATACCGTCACCTTGGCAGGCTTTGGCATGTTCTCGACCTCGGCTCGCGCATCGCGCCGCCCCCCTCTGGGCTAGCGGAACCAATCAGATCTCGTGGCATAGTTGCACCCTGGCCGAGACGCGGCCAGAGTGGTGCGCGCGAAGAGCCCGGTGTCGGGCCGCCCCATCGGCCTCAGAGGCGCCTTCGTCTTGAAGGCCGGACTCAGCCGCCGCAGCCCCCAGTAGCCAGCCGTCGGGCGACGACTGCAGGACGACCCTCAGCTGGGCGAGCCCCCTTGACCGCGATCGTCGATTGCGGGCTACTCCAGATCGTCCGGGAAGAAGTCGCGCTCGTCGATGTTGAGATACCAGGATTCGCCCACGCCGGCCGCGTCCATCTCGTCTCGACCGGTGAGGCCAAGGTGGCACGCGCGACAGAGAAGACCATTCGGGAAGAACCGAACGAGCAGATGGACGTTGACGAGGACTCCCTCGTGGTGATCCCAGTCCTCGTCGAACTCCTCCTGCAACGTGCCCGACACAAGAGCCGAAGTCCCGCAGGCCGGGCACTCGAGTAGCTGCTCCTCGTACCGGTCGAGCGAGTAGCTCGCCTCGATGGCGTCCAGCACGGCCTTCTTCGTCGTCGCGTCGACCTCGGCGAAGCGCCGCGCGAACTCGCCGCGTGCGACCGCGAGCGCGGCGTCCACCCTTAGGTGGGCCCGCTCGACGTGCTCCTTCAGAGCCGAGTCGACGAGGTCGTCGAACTCATTCCAGTAGGCGGATCGGTCGACTCCGAGCACCTTCCGAAGCTCCTCAGACGCCTTCAGATACGGAACGAGAACCTCATCCACGTTCGCCGCCGAGGCGTCCGCTAGGTGAACGATCCCATCGCGAACCCAGATCAGGAGCTGTAGGTCGCCTTTCATCCCGGCGCACTCCGGCGCGAACCGCGCAGCACGATCGAGGGCTTCGCCCGCACCGATCGTCCTGATCTTCGAACCTGGCTTCGCCCCCTGAACTCCGCTCAGCAGTAGGAGGGACTCGAAGTTGTCTTTGCTCGCAATGGCGATCAGACTCGGGTGACGCGCGGCGAGCACCGCCTTCGCGAGATGCTCGAACGCCGTCGCAGCGTGGAGCAGGAAGACCGAGTGCTTCCCTTCGGACATTGCACCGAGCGCCGACGCAGCGAAGTCGCTGGATGAGCGAGCCAGTCGAGTACTGAGCTCGTCGTGTGCACCCGTCACGGGCGAAGTCCTCGGGCCTCAGGTGATCCGATGTCGAGAATCAGGAGCATGCGACGCGTTCTCGCATAAGGGAGGCCCTCGGGGCCGCTGCCACGGCCCGACGGCATACCTCCCCGGTTAGCGACCCGAGTTGGCCTCCGCGGCCTCGGCCAACGGGAGCGAGCCGGTCCCGCGGCATGGCGCTCGGAATCTTGAGCGAGAGACGGCCAGCCTGGGCCGCGGAGATGCGCAGCTCGCGAAACCGACCGCATCGGCGAACGGAAAACGCGCACGGGCGCGAGGATCGTCGCTGCCTCCTGCTCGATCGGAGCGGTGCCCGTCTGGACGACCACGCCTTTGTACCTCTGACCCCACCCGGCCGCGTAGAGCTCGCGAGCGTCGTCGTAACGGATAGGCGCGCCGCGGAGCTCGCCGATGAACTCCACGTCCATCAGCTCCGACCGCCGTTTCCCTGAGGACTCCGCCACACGCCCTCGATGCTTCGGCGCTGAGGCTCGACGTTGGTGTATGTCCGGGGCTCGTCCCAGGAAATCGCGATCTGCCGTGTGTTGCGGTCAGGCGACCGAGGCCCGAGCGACAGGGACACGACACGCTTCGCATGACCGTGTCCTACGAGTCCCTCAGTGACAACGAGGCGGGTGATCGACTCAGCGATCTCGTTCGGAAGATCGAAGCACTGCCGCAGGTCGTCCGCGTTGAGGCCCGTTTCCACCATCGACGCCAAGGCGCCGAGAGACTCAGGCAGTGGCTCGCCGAGGAACTGATACCCCATCCCTCGCCCGACGAGCTCGTCGGGCGTCAGCCCGCCCATGCCGGCGCGCATCCCGTCGCCGCGAGGAGCCGAACAGCGCTCGAGCCCTACGACGAGCTCCGACGCTCCGGCCGCGCGAACCGTGGTCCGCACTCCGGCGAGGTCGCCGTCGAGCACGCGTGCTCCGTAGGCCAGTCGAAGGCGCGTGCGCCCGAATCGCTGGTCACGAAGATCCTGGAACCGCTGGGCGAGCTCGTCACTGGCCTCCGCGCGGATCGTGACCGACTCCCCCGAGTCCGTGATCTCGTCAGCTCGGAACACGAGCTCATCGAGCTTCACCCATGGCGAGAGAGCTTCCGCGGCCAACTCGCGGAGCCGTCGACGTGTTCGACTCGCAAGATCGTCGACGTCCCTGTAGTTCTCGGTGGTCACGAACACGCGAACGCGCTCAAGAAAGCGGTTTAGGTGGCCTTCGCGAGTCGATGCACCGGCGGCCGCGAGGACGGCGATGCGTTTGCCCCGCTCGCGAGCGTGGAGGTACTCGGTCTCCATCGCCGAGAACCCTGTCGCGAGCTGTCGGCCATAGAGCAGCTTGAGGATCCCTAGGTAGATGTGCGCCGAGTCGAGCTCGCCGAGGTACGCCTCCTCGGGATCCGCGTCGCGTCCGAACTCCTCGAACCAGACGGGGCGGGCGCCTTCTTCGCGAATTGCGTTGGCCGCGGCTCGGCGCTCTTCGCGCGTGTCTCCCATCGCGCTCGAGATGAATACGCGCTGGCTCGATAGCCAGGCGCGCACACGCTCCGCTGGTGGACGTCGTGCCGCTCCCGTGGTGTCGACGATCATCGGCGTGTCAGGGCTCGGGGTCGTGCGAACACGCCTCAGTCGCCCTTGATTCGTCCAGCGTCGTGGAGCAGCGCGGAATAGGCGTCGGTCGAAAGCAAGACGGCTCGGAGATCGTTCTTCTGATCCAGCAGGATGAACCGGCCGCCGTCGCTCGACTCGAGGCGGTCGAGAATCCCGTACAGGTTTCGGGCAGCCGTTCGAACGGACAGCACCTCGTCGCGCTTGATAAGGAACTCCACGGATCTCCTCCTCTTGGTCGCTAGGGCTGAACCGTAATGGGGGCTGCTGACGACATGGCCGCGCCTGGCTGACGCTACGTCGGTCAGGCCGCCGACGGTATGTCGTCCGAGGCTTCTGCTTCGCTGTTGCCGAGGAGAAAGGAGTCGCGATGCGTACGTACTTCACACTCACGGTCACGATCGCGGGCGTCGCACGAGCGGTGACCGTCCTCGGTGATGGACGCCGCTACCTCATCCGGGCGGACGACGGCGAGTTCGTGATCGGCAGCTTCCGGCGAGCTCTGAACGAGACGCGTGAGCAGCTCGGGCGCTTTCTCGTGTCTGCCGAGCGCAACCATTCGACCTGGAGCCTGACGCTCGAGGTCGACAGCAAGCTCGCGTTCTACGGGACAGCCGTGCCGACCCTCGGCCCGGTACGGCGAAGCCCGCTCCCGCCCGACGATCTCGTGTCGCAGATTCGCAGGGAATGGCCGGCCGATGGCGGCCCCCTCGCCGCGTTGGCGAACGCGCTCAAGATCTAGTGTCTCGAGTCGTTAGTTCGTAGGAGATTGGTTGAGGGCTGCGAATCCTGTCGTTACAAGCGACGATGGGAGGCGGCGATGGGACAGAGAGGGCGTCCGGCAGCGAGTGTGGCGTTGAGCGAGGAGGAGCGAGCGACGCTCGAGCGGTGGGCGCGCCGGCCGAAGAGCGCCCAGGCGTTGG
>Ga0136613_10001902_pt1 | contig 10987 bp, 14 predicted proteins | sample AntDrymUQ2722106_2_FD_106649 | JGI IMG/M metagenome (GOLD analysis project Ga0136613, IMG submission 106649) | Polar desert sand microbial communities from Dry Valleys, Antarctica - metaG UQ272 (21.06) | ecosystem: Environmental > Terrestrial > Soil > Desert | place: Antarctica: Dry Valley... | reverse complement strand
CATCGAGCACTTCGACCCCGCGCTGGTCCGCAGCGCGGTGCCCAACCTGCTGCTGGCCAGGGAGTCGGCGAAGAAGATCAAGGTGGTGCTCACCGGCGAGGGCGCGGACGAGCTGTTCGCGGGCTACTCCTACATCCACACCCCTGAGTTCGCCGACCCGGAGGCGCTGCACGGCGAGCTGGTGCGCAGCCTGGAGCAGCTGCACCACCTGAACCTGCAGCGCTGTGACCGTGCCACCATGTACTTCGGGCTCGAAGCCCGCGAGCCGTTCCTGGACCCCGAGTTCGTGCGCACCGCGCTGGCGCTGCCGCCGACGTGGAAGTCACTCGACGGCGGCCGCTCGGAGAAGGCCCTGCTGCGGGACTGCTTCTCCGGTTGGCTGCCGGAGGACCTGCTGCGCCGGGGCAAGGAGCAGTTCGGCGACGGTTCCGGCGCCGGTGAGGTGCTCGCCGCGCTGGGAGCGGCGAAGGCCGAGCGGGCCGGTCCCGGAGGGGCTGAGATCGTGGCGCCGGACAGTTGGCCGCTGCGCAGTGACGAGGAGACGTTGTACTACGAGATCTGGCAGCGGCACTTCGCCGGTCTGCGCCCCAACGCCACTCTTGGTCACTTCGCCACCGCATGAGGGGAAGGACTTACAGGTCACCGCCCTCCTCCAGCAGGCGGTCGATCTCGCGCCGCAGCAGCCCGAGCCGCGCCTCCCGGACCAGCGGGATGTCACGTCGCCGTCGCCCGACGTCGCCGATGTCGATCTCGACCGTGAGCACGTGCTCCTCTCCCTCGGCCGCCTCGGCGATCACCTCACCCCACGGGTCGACGACGTGCGAGCCACCCCAGAAGTTCAACACTCCCTCGGTCCCCACCCGGTTCACGAACACCACGTACAGCTGGAACATCCGCCCGTAGAAGCGAGTGATGCTCCGCCAGTAGCTCGACGAGTCGTACCGCTCGGGGAACATGCTCTGCGCGCTGCAGGTGGGCACCAGCAGCACGAGGGCGCCGTCCTGCGCGGCGATGAACGCGAGCTGCGGCTGCCACGCATCGTTGCAGATCAGCGCGGCCGCCCGGTGCCGCCCGCCCAACACCGGGAACGCACGTGAGGACTGCCCCGGCAGAAAGTGCTTGCGCTCCTCGAACGTGGCGTAGTTCGGCAGGTAGAGCTTGCGGTGCACGTGGACGAGCAGGCCGTCCTCGAAGTAGGCCGCGCTGTTGTAGCAGTGCAGGCCGTGTGACTGCGCCTCGGCGAACCCGATCAGCATCCCCGCCCGCCGGGTGAGCTTGGCGAGCCGCTGCATCCGCGGATCGTCCGGACGGATCGACGGGTCGTCCACCACCTCACCGATCGAGTAGCCGCTCAGGTGCAGCTCCGGGAAGACGACGAGGTCGGAGCCGTCCCGAGCGGCGTCCACAAGCACCTGCTCGGCCCGCTCCACGTTGGCGTCCACGTCGCCGAGCCGGGAGTCGACCTGGGCAAGGGTGATGCGCATCGCGACCTCCGTGCTCGCCGTCCGGGTTGCCGCGGCAGGATGACGCACCGCTCGGGGCTCGTAGGACACCGGGCCGCTCGTGCCGTCCGTAGTGCCCGAATAGTTGTACCGGAACATTTGACCCCTCCGCGTCCCTCGATCGTGCTACCAACAGTGACGGTCCTCTCAGCCGTCCTGGGCTGCTGGGACAGGCCCCTCGACCCGGCTCGCGCCGTCCGAACAAATTGACCGGCGCTCAGGTAGAAACCCCAGTAGCAACGTCAGCGAAATGACATTCCGGCGCACCGTGGTGGCTGCAGTCGAGTGAACATGGGGACGCGGCCGAAGCCACCTCCCGGCGCCAAGGCCGGCCGCCCCATTCCTCGAGGTCGACCCGCATTGTCACGAGGCGAGCTCCTCGGTGAAACCGGAGCGGTCCGTACCCAGGAATTTGATACTGTGCAGCAAATCGACGGCAAGTGCGGCCAACCGTTCCCAGTGCTCGACCGAGCCGGTCGACACGTCCAGCACGACCAGATGGCGGCAGTCCGGCGCGGGCAGAAAGACCTGCACACGGCACAGCGGCACCAGCAGCGGCTCGGCGTCCGGATCGTCCCGTGGAAGGCGGTACTCACCTGTCTCGATCAACGCCGCCGCCGGGTCGGCGGGAACGTCGACAATGCGGATGTCGGCGGCTGGCCTGTCCGGGCGCAGCCGCTCGGCCAGGCTCTCGGACAGCGCGGTGCTCGCGATGCTCGCCGGCTCCGGACCGTCGCCTGCCAGCGCTGTCAGAGCGAGCACCAGTCCGGCGCGCTGGGTCTGCTCCAGCACTTGGTGCCGTGCTCCCAGCGGTCCTGGAAGGACCTGCCGGCGTCGTCCAGCTCCTCGTGACCAGTTGCTCTTCCGAGGCGTCCTTGATTACGTCGTTGACGAAGCTGATCCGCTCGGCGGCATGCGCCAGGTCATCGATCAGGTTGCCGAGCTCCTCGATCTGGAGTTGGTACCCGTCCATCTGATCTCCGTTACCTCCGTCTGGGGTGCCGTCTAGCCTCGGGTGAGAAACGCGAGCAGCCGGTCCGCTGCCTGGCCGAGCCGGTGGGCGTCAGCGGGAGCGACCTCCAGCCAGCCTCGGGGGGTCAGGCTCGCCTGGTAGCGGCCGTCGTCCTGGTTGTCGTACCAGCGCAGCAGCGGCGAGCGGCGGACCCTCCCGGAGGGGTCCCGGACATTGGCGGCGACCTGCCCGGCGCGGGTGTGCGGGGCGCCGATGATCTCGGCGGCCGCCGCGCGCCCGTTCGCCGGCCGGGCAATGGATGCGTCCTCGGAGATGAGCACGCCACCGGACTCCTCCTCGTCGGCGTGCACCCGCAGGTCGTCGGGCGCCACCGTTGAACCAGGTTTGCGACCAGGTTGCTCTGCGGGCAGCCGCGCGACGACCGCCGCCCCGAGACTGTCGGCCGGGATGAACTCCACCAATGTCGTGCCCTGCTGGCCCGGGTGCTGAGCGGCGCAAACCCCGCTGCGGCCGCAGCGGGCGGCGAGCAGCCGTACCGGGTGGTCGGCCGTCGCGTCAGGCAGCCACAGCGAGTCCAGCCACAGTGCGGGGCGGTAAAGCAGCCGCAACGCGGATTCCAAGTCTGCATCGACGCGCCCGGACCGAATCTTCCCGCCCGCTTCGAGCTCCTCTCGGACCCGACGGCGGGCAGCCGCGCTGCGGATGCGAGTGGTGACCCGCAGCGGGGGCGGGTAGTCAGCGTGCCGCAGGTCCTCGGCGAGCAGCGCCCACTGGGCGCCGGTCAGGCGCCACCCCCTCGTCATGGCGCTACCGCCCGTCGTCGCGCTGGTAGACGTCGGGGTCTTCCCCGATCACCGGCGGGGCCACCGAGTCGAGCTTGCCGACGATGGCGTCCTGGTCGGCCTCGATGAGGATCTTGCGCTGGTGCTCGGAGTCGTCGCCGCCCTGACCACGCCCGGCGCCCATGCCGCCGAACGGCATCCCGGCGGCGCCCCTCCCGGCACCGCCGCCTGCTGCGCCCGCACGGGCCGCGCCACCTGTGGCACCGGCGCTCAGCCCGCCCGCGCCACCCGCGGCCCCCGACGGGCGCTGCCCTGACCCGGCACCCCCACCTGCCGAACCACCCGAGCCGCGTGGACCGAACCCGCCACCGGCCGCGCCACCGCGGCCACCACCGGCGCCCACGCCGCCCCCGGCACGCCCCCCGCCGCCGCCACGGCCCCCGGTGCGCTCCCGGTCACCGCCCAAGCTCCCGCCACCGACGGCAGCCGGGGCCAGCGGCGCCCCCGCCACGCCCCCACCACCGGCACCACCACCACCGGCACCGGCACCGGCACCGGGCTGCGGAGACCTCCCACCGGCGCCCCCGCCGGCCTGGCCGCCCTGACTGCCCTGCCCCGGCGTCTGCGCCGTCCCCCCGCCGCCGGCCAGACCCTGGAACGGCTGCGCCGAGCCTCCCGACGAGCCGGTCGCACCCCCACCACCCGACCCGGCGCCCCCGCCCCCCGACCCACCCGCAGTGCGGTCCCCCGACCCGGGCGCGGGCTGCTGCCCGAGCGGGGTCTCGCCCGGATTCAACGTCGGGTCGACGAGCTGCGGGTAGACCGGCACCGCCGACTGCGACTGCACCAGCGGCGGCGAGTAGGTCGTGCTCATCACCTGCACCGCCTGTGTCCGGGCCTGCTCCTGCGCGCGGTCCTGCATCACCGCATCCGCACCTCCACTCAGCAACCCTCCGGCCGGGCCACCGGCGACGAACCCTGCTCCCGCACTGAGCAACGACCGCGACACGCTGAACTCCACCGGCGGCGGCACATCCCGCCGGGCCTGCTCCACCGACTGACCAGAACCGTCCATCAGCTGCCCGGTCTGGGTCACCGCGTCCGACAGCTGGACCGACCATTGCCGGATCGGCTCGTTCGAGGCGACGGCGGCGTCGGCCGCCTCCCCTCGCCAACCCCCTTCGATGGTTCCGTTCAGCTCGTGCACGAAAGTCGCGAAGCTCTGCCCGACCGCATCGCCGATCTGCTGGTAGGCCGCTGCCCCTTCCTGGATGTCCCCCGGGTCGGCCGTGCCCCGGATCATGGAGTACATCTCCTGGTGCCCCCACGCGTCCCAGTCGCTCGAGCCCCCGTCGTTGCCCGACGCCTCGCCGATGTCGAACACATCGGCCGCCAGCCCGCCGAGCCGGCGCGCTCCCTCGGTCACCACATCGGTCACGACATCGACCGCGGGACCCAATGGCCAGCTCATCTCAGCTCCCCACCGTCGGCAATTCCGGCTCGATCATCTTCATCACCCGCAGGGCCTCCGCGCACGGATCGGTGGGGCCCGCCTCCCGGAACTCCCAACCCACCTGCACCGTGCCCAACCCGGCGTTCACGATCTGCGCGCACTCGATGTCATCGTCGACGAGTTCGATCGCCGCACCCGGCCGGCCGTTGACCTCGTTGTTGCGGAATACGTCGAAGTTCTCCGACCGCGCCTGGTAGTCCGCCACGGTCTCGACATCCTTCTCCACCCGGAGACCGCGAAGCGGCCCGTAGATGTCCCCGAGGTACTTGCAGCCCACCAGGCCGAGCAGGTCCGTCGGCTTCCGGGTCTCCGGCTTGAAGCCCAGCGCGGCGACTTCCGCATCGCTGAGCAGTGAGCATGCATCGAACGAAGCCAGCGCGCTGCCACTCGGGTCCGCACCGCCCGACCCACTCGGCGCACCCGCTACCTGCTGCCCGCAGCCGGACACCAGCGCAGCGAGCACCAGCCCGGCCGAAAGTGACCTGGGTCGGACTCTCATTGCGTTCCGCCCGAGAACATCTGCTGGTTGGACTGCTCGGCCTGTGCTGCCGCCCGACCGGCGGCCCGGTAGGTCGCCGCCATGCTCCGCAGTACCTCCTGGGAGTTCGTCAGCACCCCGGTCACGCTGTCGGGGCCTTCCACGGCGGCGTTCCTGAAAGCCGCAGCCGTCGCGTCACCGTCGGCGTTGTCCCCGAACTTGCGCTTCCGGCCGAGCGGCCGGAGGTCGGTGATGATGTCGTCTACCTCGGCGACCTGCTGCTCGCAGCGTTGCGCTGCCCGCTCGGCGACATCGGGCTCCATCCAGAGCTGGCCCGCGTCCACCACGGCCTGCAGGCCCTGCTGGTGCTGCTGCATCGCAGCCAGACCCTGGTTGGACTGCGCGAAGTTCGGCATCGACATCGGGGACCTCCCCTCCTCGCTGGTGGTGACCAACAGTACTGGGACGCAGCTGGTGCGTCACGGTTTCACCTCGTCTCGTAGCGTGCGACGGTATGGAGGCGTGGCCGCCGTTCACCGACGGTGTCCGCCGAGCTCGGCTAACCGAGGTGGCACGCGACGGACGGCGGGGGACTCAGGGGGCCTTGCGCTCCAGCGGGTGCACCGCGGGGCCTTCGAGCACCGCGCCGTCGACGTCGAAGCGGGAGCCGTGGCACGGGCAGTCCCAGCTGCGCTCGGCACCGTTGAACCGCAGCAGGCATCCCAGGTGCGTGCACCGCAGCGAGACGGCGTGCAGCGCGCCGGCCTCGTCCCGGTAGACCCCGGTCTTGCCCGCACCGTCGCGGACGATCCGGGCCTCCCCCGCCGGCACCTCGTCGGTCGAGGTGGCCTGCGCCGGGGTGAGCCGGTCCCCGACGAGGTCGACGCCGACCTTTGCGTTCATCCGGACCAGGGTGGGCGCCGAGCGCGGCGAGAGCCGGTTCGGGCTGAAGCGCGCCGCCCAGGGGTTGGTCCGGCCGGCGAGCAGGTCGGACAGGATCATCGCACCGAGAGTGCCGCCGGAGAGCCCCCACTTCGCGAAGCCCGACGTGACGAACAGCCGGGACGAGCCCGGGACGTAGGGGCCGATCATCGGCAGCTTGTCGTAGGGCGAGGGGTCCTGCGCGGACCACCGGTGGGTGATCTCCTTGACGTCCCAGTGCTCGCGGGCGAAGTCCTCCAGCCGGCGATACCGCTCGTCCCCCACGCCGGACGCACCGGTGGGGTGGCCCTGTCCGCACAGGATGAGCAGGTCGCCGTAGGAACGCACCGACCACTTCGGACTCACCGCGTTGATGGACAGCCCCCGTGGTGGCTCCCCTCGGAGCCGGGCGGCGATGCAGTACGAGCGCTCTGCCTCCAGCCGCGCGAAGTAGAACCCGCGGTCGAACAGCGGGTAATGCGTCGCCACGACCACCCGGTCGGCGGTGATGGTGCCGCTGGTGGTGTCCACCCGGCTTGGCCCGCCCTCGTGCAGGGCCAGCGCGCGGGTCCCCTCGAAGACCTGCGAGCCGTCACCTTCGATCGCTGCCGCCAAGCCCTGGGCGTACCGCACCGGGTGGAACTCGATCTGATCGTCCAGCCGGACCGCGCCGGTCACCGGAAACGGCAGGTCGACGGTGTCGGTGAGCACCGTCGGCAGGCCGGCTTCCTGGGACGCGCGGGCCTCTTCCTCGACGGTGCGAAGCTCGCTGGAACTGGTGGCATAGGTGTAGGCGGCGCGGCGGTGCAGGTCGCAGTCGATGCCCTCCGCCGCCAGCGCCGCGACCTTCTCCACGGCGGCGAAGCTGCCCGCGGCGTAGTCGGCGGCCGCGGCGGCGTCGTGCTGGCGGCGGATCGTCGAGTACATCGTCGACTGCAGGGCACTGACCTTGGCGGTGTTGTTGCCGGTCACCCCGCCGCCGACACGGTCGGCCTCGATCAACGCCACCCGCGCGCCCGCACGCTTGCACAGCAGTGCCGTGGTGAGGCCGCTGATACCTCCGCCGAGGACGGCGATGTCGAATGTCTGGTCGCCCTGCAGCGTGGGATAGCCCGTGGGAGGCATGGCTTCGAGCCACAGGGACTGTGCCGCGGTCGTGGTCCTCACCGGGTCGGGCCGCCCAGCTCGTCCTCCTGACCCAGCGCGTGCATGACGGCGTTCGGGCCGTCGAACTGGTCCTTGTCCAGACCAGGCAGCGCCTCGACGAGGTCGTCGTCCGCGCCGTTGTCCTCGGCGTGCTTCGCGAGGTCCTCGGGGTCACCATGGTAGTCGAAACCCTTGAGCGACTTCTGTACTTCGGTCACCTGAAATCCCATGCCCCCGGGATGCCCACTGGGCGACGTTCCATGCACGTGCCCGGGCGAGGCCGGCCATCGTCCCTCGCCGTCCTGCGTTGCGTCGCCAGCAGCCTGGTTCGGGGTCGTCATGCGTTCCCGTGCATTACTTCGGGTGAATGTCGTCCGTGCAGTGCAGCAGAACCCCGCCACCCGGCGATACACCGGTGACAACCGCCGGACGGGCTAGGGGGCCGAGGACGATGACCAGTGACAGCGTGGTGCAGGACATGTTCGCGGTCCTGCACGGACAGGCCGCGCCCGTGGTGACGCGGTGGACCTACCTCGTGGACGACCCGTTCGCGGTGACGTTCAGCATCCGCACCCGCAGTGACCGCTGGGTGACGTGGGTGATGGCGCGGGACCTGCTCCTCGCGGGCCTCACCGGAAACGCCGGCGTCGGCGACATCCGGCTCCGCCCGTGCCGGATGTACGGGTACGAGGTCCTCGTCGTGGAGATCTCCTCACCCGACGGGCACGCGGCACTCGAGGTCGATCGGGACCTGCTCGACCGTTTCGTCCAGGCCACCACGGAGGTCGTGCCGCTCGGCAGCGAGACCTCCGCGATCGACATGAACGCCGAGATCGAGAAGATCACCCGCAGCTGCGCCGAGTAGCGTTGCGGGCTCGATGGCCGTGACGCAGGCAGGCAGGCAGGCAACATGGCGGGCGGCGCATGAGCGGGACGGTGGCCGGGTATGCCCTGCCTGGATCAGAGGAGGAGTGCGGAATGGACGAGGCCCGTGCCCGGCAGCTGCTCGACGACAGGCTGCACGAGCTCTACGAGAGCAGCGACGACGTACGTGCGGAGCAGGACGAGTTCCGCGACGAGGTCGGCTATGAGAGCGGCCGGCTCAGCCAGCACTCCGCCGACTACGCGACGGACGTGCAGGAGGTCGACGAGCACGATCACGCCCTGGGCAACAACCAGCAGGAGCGAGCGCGGATCCTCGCCGCCCAGCAGCGCCTCGACGCGGGCACCTACGGAATCTGCGTCGACTGCGGACGGCAGATCGATGACGAGCGGCTGGAAGCACGGCCGCAGGTCAACCGCTGCCTGCCCTGCCAGGAACGGGCCGAGCACCGGGCCACCCGCTGACCGCTGCCGTTCGGGTCGATCTCCTCATCGAGCACCGTGGCCGTTAGTCAGCGGTCGCCGCCGTCGGTCAGCGGTGGATCGTCGAGCGTGTGGATCGCGACCTCCTCGGCGCTGGCCGCGCCACCACTGATACCGACGTCGACCGCATCGGTGGATCCAATCGTGTCGTCCCCGCCGGTGCCCGCGATCGCGGTGTCGGCGGCCGGGGCCAGCCGTCCGGAGCGCTCGTCACCGGCCAGCGCCTCCGGCTGATCGCCCCCGTCCGGGGTGGGTTCCTCGACACCGGCGTCGGGGCGCTCCCGGTGCAGACGCTCGTCCAGGGACTCCCCCTCCCGGATGGCGGCCGGGGTCACCCCGTCCTCGTCCAAGACGTAGGGGCGGTCCGGCGGGATGTAACCGGCGTCGAGTGCCTCCTCGTTCGGTGGCCCCACCAGCGACTCGGCGGACTCCAACTGAACACTGGCCCCGATGTCGGGTGCCTCGGGCTGCTCTTCGTACTCGCTTCCGGCCACGAGGTCGGCTACCCGCCCATCCGCGGGCGGAAACCACGGGGGGGTGCAGGTACAGCGGTGGCAGCGTGGCCGCGCACTGGGGGCTCTCCTGGCCGCGGCAGCGCGAGGCAACCTCGCGGGACGGCGGCGCGGTCGCACCGATCCAAGTGATCGCCTGGTTCCACCGCAGGTTCACCCACCCGCACCTGCGCGGCACCACCGCGGGCGATTGGCCCCTGCAGGTGCTCTCTGCGGAGGACGCCGCCCGGCAGGAGCCGATCCTGCGGGCCATCATCGCGGCCGAGCTGCACCAACGGATCTTCGAGGGGCGCTGGCCGGTGGTGCCGGAAGCCTTGCGCCAGTACGGTCCGCCACCGGGGCCGTGATCCGGGATCACTCCCGCGGGACGTCGCCCAGCACTGCCTCGAGGGCCGCTGCGGTCTCGGCCCGATCCCCGCGGGCGACGGCCACACCCTCGGCGCGCAGCAGATCGTGCGCCTGCCACGTGTCCAGCCCGAGTGCCCGCGCGAAGTCGCGCACCGTGACCCGCCCGGACCGGTAGGCGTCCAGCGCGTCCCGCTTGTGCAGCTCCCACAGCATCGGCGGCTCGCTCCTCGTCACATCAACTGGTCGGGCTCGGCGACAGGCAATCCGGTCACGAGCACTCGACGCGAGTCGGGTACCGGGAGCGCGCCGGCCGCGGTCAGCTCCTCGACGGTGATGAGCGGGCCTGCGCAGACCTGATCGAGCAAGTCGACCTGGACCGGTGCCAGGTCGGTGAGCCGGCGCAGCACCGAGAGCAGCTCGCGGAGCTCGATGGTGTCCTGGTGCGACCAGCGCTCCGCGACGATCAGGTCCAGGTCGCTGGTGACGCGGCCGCCCGGTTCGCGCTTGCGGTAGCCGAACCACTGCCGCACCACCGGCTTGCCGCCCACGTCGTAGCGCCACACCGCAGCCGGCACGGGCTGGAACCTGCTGGCACCCACGAGCAGCACGTCGTCGGCCTCGGCGCTCTCGTCGTCGCTGGTGTGCGTGATGGTGGCCGGCATGTCCTTGTCGGTGTGCGGAATCCCGTCGACGTTCTTCGGGTTCTGTCCGGCAGACAGCGCGATGTCGCCCTGCGGACGGCCCGCGTCGGAGTCGGCGCATCGTTCGCCGTAGGTCGATGCCCACACCACCTCGCGGCCGAGCTCGACGGCCCGGGTGAACAGCTCGGCGTCCGCTGTCAGCGGCACCCGCACGCCCGGCGTCTCCAGCTGAGCCGCGAATCGACCTCCCGCACCAGGTTCACCAGCGGCGTGCGGAGTGCTTCCTCCGGCTCGCCGACGCCGGTGCTCAGCTGCTCACGCGCGGACCGGCCGAAGGTGCTGACCGCGTCCCCCAGCCAGTCCGGCGGCACAGAGGACACTGGTGCTCTCGTGGTGGACACAGCCCGCACGGTACCGACGAGAGGCGACGATTCCGCTGAGGGAGGTGTGGGCGGCGCGTCGAGTGGACACCCCGATGCCGTGACTGCGAAGACCGGACCCGACACTGCCGTCCTCGACGTCGACGGCACCCTCGTCGACACCAACTACCAGCACGCGCTGGCGTGGTATCGCGCGTTCCGTCGCCACGACATCACGCTGCAGCTGTGGCGTATCCACCGGACGATCGGGATGGGCGGTGACCAACTCGTCGGCGCCCTGGCCGGCGAGCGGGTCGAGGCCGAGCACGGCGACGAGCTGCGCGCCGCATGGGCCGAGGAGTTCGACCCGATGCTGGATGAGCTGCGCCCATTCGACGGAGCACACGCGCTGCTCGTCGAGATCCACCGCCGAGGATTCAAGCTGGT
>Ga0136613_10001900_pt1 | contig 10988 bp, 13 predicted proteins | sample AntDrymUQ2722106_2_FD_106649 | JGI IMG/M metagenome (GOLD analysis project Ga0136613, IMG submission 106649) | Polar desert sand microbial communities from Dry Valleys, Antarctica - metaG UQ272 (21.06) | ecosystem: Environmental > Terrestrial > Soil > Desert | place: Antarctica: Dry Valley... | reverse complement strand
CGATGGCGTACGGCTTCGTCGAGGAGGGCCTCGGGTACGTGCGCAAGGGCCAGACGAAGACGTTCAACTCCTTCGAGGTACCCGACGAGGCGATCGGCTGCGGGTTCCACGAGGCCGTGCGCGGCGTCCTCTCGCATCACCTCGTGATCCGCGATGGGAAGATCGCCAACTACCATCCCTACCCGCCGACGCCGTGGAACGGCAGTCCGACCGACTCGAACGGCGTGCCCGGTCCTTACGAGGATGCGGTCAACAACATGCCGATCTTCGAGGAGAACGACCAGGAGAACTTCCGCGGCGTCGACATCATGCGCGCCGTGCGGAGCTTCGATCCGTGCCTCCCATGCGGCGTGCACATGTACCTCGGTAACGGGAAGACGCTGAAGCGGATGCACTCGCCCATGTTCGGGAGTAACAGCCACTGATGCGCGACCCCGAGGTACAGGAGCGGATCGAGCACGTCGAGGGGCTCCTCGGCGGGATCGACGACGATCCGGCTGCACTCGCCGCCGTGCAGGGCCTGGTGGAGCTCTACGGCGAGGCGCTCCGGCGCGTCGTCGTGCTCGGTGGGGTCACACAGGAGCTCGTCGCCGACGAGCTCCTGTCACACCTCCTACTGCTTCACGACCTGCATCCCGTCGACGTCGAGACCCGCGTCGCGCGGGCGCTCGAGGAGGTGAGGCCCTTCCTCGGCTCACACGGCGGCGACGTCGAGCTGATCGGGGTCGAGGATGGGCTCGCCAAGGTTCGTCTGAACGGCACCTGCGACGGCTGCGCGTCCTCGGCCGTGACGCTCAAGCACTCGATCGAGGGCGCCATCCTCCGCGCGGCGCCCGAGCTCAGCGGTGTCGAAGCGGAGGGCCTCGAAGCAGAGGCCATCGTCCCGCAGACGCAGCTCTTGCAGATCGGCTCGCTGAACGCGGCGCCCGGGCCGTGCCTGCCGGGAGTCGCGTGAGCGCCACCGAGTCGAGGCTCCGTCGGCTGGCGGTGCCGCGCCGCCAGGAACTCGTGGCGGAGGAGCCCGTGCTGCAACTCGAGCACTGTGACCTCTGCGGCGAGCAGGTCGCACCCGAGCACCGTCACGTGGTCGACCTCCATGCGCGCTCGCTTCTTTGCGCGTGCCGTGCCTGCACGATCCTCTTCGATCGACGGGAGGCCGGCGGTGGTCACTACCGGCTCGTGCCTGAACGGCGGATCGAGCTCGGGGACTTCCGGCTCGACGAAGCGCAGTGGTCTGCGTTTCGCATCCCGGTGGAGCTCGCGTTCTTCTTCCGCTCGAGCGGTGTGGGCCGGGTGGCAGCGGTGTATCCGAGCCCGGCCGGCGCGACCGAGTCGCTGCTCGAGCTCGAGGCGTGGCAGGAGCTCGAGCGGGCAAATCCGATCCTCCTCGAGCTCGAGGACGATGTCGAAGCGCTGCTCGTGAACCGTGCCGGCGGGCGGCTCGACCACTTTCTCGCTCCGATCGACGACTGCTACGCGCTCGCGGGTGTCATGCGGACGCACTGGAAAGGGTTCGCCGGCGGGTCGGAGGTGTGGCGCGAGATCGAGGGGTTCTTCGACCGTTTGCGCGCGCGGGCAGGAGGAGCGCGTTGACGTGGGCTCGGCCGAGGAGAGGCCCTTCAGGGGTCTTGCCCGCTGAGCACCTGCTCAGCTTGCGCCAACTATGGCGCGAGATCGACCTGTTCTTCGACGGCTCGCGCAAGCGGGCCCGGTAGGGAGGAAGACGATGGCGAAGATCAAGATTGGCAAGCCTGACGTGAAGCATGACCAACCGTCGCACACCCCCGGTGTCAAGCAGGGTAACACGCCGGGCAACTACGAGAAGTCGGGCGCTCATCTGCCGGACGGCACCTCGACGGCGGAGCGCTCGACCGGCATCAACCCCGACACGCACGGTCCAATCGATCCTTCGATGCCGAACCTGTCCCCGCCGTGAGACCGGCCTCCGTGAAGTCAGTCGGCGTGAGGTCAGTCAGAGCGTGACGCCGGCCCGAGCATGACAGTGGCCGAGGTGGTGCCGGCGCCGGAACTCGCGCTGGCGGTCGAGGACATCAGCGCGGTCGAGCACGCCATCGTGCCCACGCTCCGTTTTCGGGTGCGTGTCGACGCAGGAGGACGCGAGGTGCGGTCGCTCGCCCTGAACGTGCAGTTGCGCATCGATGCAACGCGGCGGTCGTACGAGCCGGGGGACGAGAAGCGGCTGCTCGAGCTCTTCGGCCCGCGCGAGCGCTGGGGTCAGACCCTCCGCAACCTCCTCTGGACGCAGGCGGCGATCACGGTGCCGTTCTTCGCGGGCGGGACGCACATCGAGCTGCTCGTGCCGGCGACGTACGACTTCGAGGTCGTTGCGGCGAAGTACCTGAATGCGCTCGAGGGCGGCGAGGTTCCGCTCGAGCTCCTCTTCAGCGGCACGCTCTTCTTCTCGGGCCCGGACGGGAGACTTCAGGCGGCGCCGATCTCGTGGGAGCTGGAGGCCCGCGCGTCCCTGCCCGTCTCGGTCTGGCGGCAGGCGATCGACGTCGCGTTTCCGGGCAGCGCGTGGCTGCGCCTCCCGCGCGATGCCTTCGACCGCCTGTGGTCGTACCGAGCTGCGCGCGCGCTTCCGAGCTGGGAGTCGACCTTCGACGAGCTCCTGGACGGGCGCGAATGACGGATCCGGTCCGGGAGATCGCCGACGCCGTCCTGTACGAGGGCCACGTTCTGTGGCCCTACCGGCGCTCGTCGATCAAGAACCAGCAGCGCTGGACGTTCGGCGGCGTCTATCCGGAGGCGTACGCACGCGAGCACTCGGATCGCTCGATCGTGCAGGCCGAGTGCCTGCTTCAGGGCGACGACGTGTCGATCGACGTGGATATCCGGTTTCTCCATGTCGTGCATCGTCAGGCGACTCGCGGCGAGGCGACCGCGGTCGACGAGCTCGCGGGGTTCCTGACCTGGGACGAGACGACCGAGCGGACCGTCGAGCTGCACGACGTTCGGGGCGAGGCTCGCCAGCCGATCGCGGTCGCGGCAGGCCGGGGGGTGGAACCCGTAGAGGGTGGGGCGCTCGTGCGCACGTGGCAGCAGCTCGAGGGGCATGTCGAAGCGCGCGTAGAGCCGCTCGGTGAGGGACTGCAGCGGGCGCGCGTGGCAATCCGCAACGAAAGTCTTTGGCCGGAGAAGACCCGTGACGGCGCAGTGCGGCGTACGTTCCTTTCCGCACACGTCGTCCTGCGCGCCCACGCCGGCGAGTTCGTTTCGGCGACCGACCCGCCCGAGCAGCTCCAGGCAGCAACGGCGGACTTGCGGCAGGACGGGCTCTGGCCAGTGCTCGTCGGTGAGGAGGGGCAGCGGGACATCGTCCTCGCGGCGCCGATCATCCTGTCCGACTACCCCCAGATTGCACCCGAGAGCCCAGGGGACTTCTTCGACGGCGGCGAGATCGACGGGCTGCTCGTGCTGAACATCCTCGGGATGACGGATGAGGAAAAGCGCGAGATGCGGGCCGGTGACCCGCGTGCGCGTGAGCTCCTCGAGCGCACCGAGGCGATGACGCCCGAGGAGATGGGGCGCCTGCAGGGCGCGATTCGTGAACTCCGGCCGGTCGGCGGGCCCTGACCGTGGACGTCTGGCACGAGCTCGAGCGGCCCGGGCCCGAATGCGTGACGGTGGGCGGCGTCGAGGTGCGCCGCGGGTCGCGGGTGCGTCTGCACCCGGCCGATCTGCGCGACATCCTCTCCGCAGCCCTCGACGGTCGTACCGCGGTCGTCGAGAGCATCGAGGAGCTGATGGAAGGGGGCATCCGGATCGCCGTCTCGCCGGACGACGATCCTGGGCGTGATCTCGGCCCGGCTCGGCCCGGCCACCGCTTCTTCTTCACGCCTGATGAGATCGAGCCTTTGGCCCGAGTGCTCGTTGCCGGAATAGGCAACATGTTCCTCGGGGACGATGGCTTCGGCTGCGAAGTCGTCCGCCGCCTGCTCGATGGGCCGATGCCGGATGGCGTGGACGTCGTCGACTATGGCATCCGAGGGTTCGACCTGGCCTACGCACTCGCGAGTGGCTACGAGGCGGCAGTGCTGATCGACGCCGCGCCGCTCGGGGAGCCGCCGGGTACGCTGGCGCTGATTGAGCCCTCGCCCGACGAGAACGAGGTGGAGATCGACACGCACGGCATGGATCCCGTGCGGGTGCTTAGGCTCGCGCGTGAGCTCGGCGGCACACCCGCGCGGACACTCGTACTGGCCTGCGAGCCGGAACGAATCGTCGATCCCGAGACGGAGCCGGAGAACGTGGTGACAGAGTTGAGCGCGCCGGTGCGCGCGGCGGTCGTCGAGGCGCTGCCGGCGGTGCGGCAACTCGTCGAGGACCTGTTGGCAACGAACGAGGGAGGTGGACGACAATGAACGGACGCATGGTGCTCGCAGCAGTCGGAATCGCGATCGTGGGTGCGCTGATCCAGCAGCGTGGCCCGACGATGCGCTATCTCAAGATCACGAGGATGTAGGGCATGCACCGGACGAAGGTGAGGGTCGTACGGGACGCGCTCGACGCGAACGACACGATCGCGCGGGCGAATCGCGCAGACTTCGACCGCGCGGGAGTGACGGTCGTCAATCTGATGAGCTCTCCCGGCGCCGGCAAGACGACGCTGCTCGAGCGGGCGCTGCGGGATCTCGACGGCGTTCGTGCCGGCGTGCTCGAAGGTGACGTTCGCGGCAGCCTGGACGCCGACCGGATCGCCGCGCTGCACATCCCCGTGGCGCAGATCGAGACCGACGAGGGTTTCGGCGGCGAGTGTCACCTGGACGCGAACATGGTGCGCTCGGCGCTTCCCTCGGTACCGCTCGACGAGCTCGACCTGCTGGTGATCGAGAACGTCGGCAACCTCGTCTGTCCGGCGGAGTTCCGTGTCGGCGAGGACCACCGCATCATGATCGCCTCGGTGACCGAGGGTGAGGACAAGCCGCTCAAGTACCCGCTCATGTTCCGGGCCTGCGATCTCGTGATCGTGAACAAGATCGATCTGCTCCCGCACCTCGAGTTCGACGTCGACAAGCTTCTCTACCACGTCGAGGCTGTGCATCCCGGTGTCGAGCGGCTTCTGGTCAGCGCCCGCACGGGCGAGGGGATGGACGAGGTGCGTGACTGGCTGGTTCGAGCGACCACGAGGCAGCCAGTGCCGGCATGAGGCGGGCGTGACCGCAACGCTCGAGCTGCTCGACCAGCTGCTCGAGCGTCGGGCCGCGGCGAGCGAGCGCTACTTCGGGAGCGAGGCCGGCCGGCTGGCGGAGCTGTGTCGGTTGCTGGCGGAGCGTTTTGAGCGCGGCGGGCGACTGCTCGCCGTCGGTGGCTCCGGCCAGGCGTGGTCCGATGCGCACCACGTCGCCGTGGAGTTCGTGCACCCGGTGATCGTCGGCAAGCGCGCACTCCCCGCGCTCGCAGTGGCGACCGAGGCGCACTCGCTCCTCCTCGGGGACGACGACATGACGATCTCGTTCGAGCCACTCACGGTCGTGGCGGGCGGGACCTGGGAGCTCGAGCCAGTGGACGACGACCCGTTCGTCCGCCAGGAGCTTGCCGAGACCGCCTACCACGTGCTCTGGGAGCTGGTGCACGTCTTCTTCGAGCACCTCGGCGAATCGTCGGCGGGCGCGGGCGCCTCGGCGTTCCTCTATCCGTTTCTCGAAGCCCGGACGGGTGGCAGTCTCGACGCTGTGGTGGAGGATGTTCGGCGCTCGGTGCTGCTCAAGGCAGCCGAAGTCTCCGAGCTTCGGGAGCGAACCGTGGAAGAGAGCCGCGTCGAGCTCGTCGAGGCGGCGCTGGTCGTGCGGCGCGCGCTCGACGCGGGTGGAACGCTACTCGCATTCGGGAACGGCGGCTCGGCAACGGATGCGATGGACGTGGTTGCCGACTTCCGCTCGGCGCCGCAGGGGTGGCCGGAGCGGCGGGCGCTCGCTCTGACCGATCCCGCGATCCTGTCGGCAGTCGCGAACGACATCGGCGCGGAGGCGCTCTACCAGCGGCAGCTGATCGCGTATGGCCGTCGCGGGGACGTGGCGCTTGCGCTCAGCACGAGCGGCAACTCGGCGAATGTCATCGCCGGCCTCGCCGAGGCGCGGCGCCGCGGTCTCGGCACGATTGCCTTTGTCGGCTACGACGGAGGAAGGATCGCGGAGGAGAGGCTTGCCGACCATGTCGTCGTGACACCGTCGGAGAACATCCCGCGGATTCAGGAGGCGCAGGCGACGGCATATCACCTGCTGCGGGAGCTGGTTGAGCAGACTGACGAAAGGGAGGGAGCGTGACGACGCGAGACGGTGAAGTCAGCCGGGGAGCTGTCCGAGGCGTAATCGGGGCGATGGCGATGACCGGGATGCGCCGTGTGACGACGGGTCTCGGCCTGCTCGAGGAGACGCCGCCCACGACGATGGCCAAGGACGCGCCGCTCTTCTCGCGCCTGGTTCGGCACGTCCGCCCCCAGCGCCGCGCCGAGCTGGCCGAGGTGATGCACTGGGCCTACGGCGGTGTGGGTGGCGCGATCTTCGGCCGCTTCGTGCGGCTGCGCCGGCCCTGGGTCGGGCCTGTGTATGGGCTCGCTCTCTGGGGGTTGTACGAGACCGGAGTCGTTCCCGTACTCGGACTCGAGCACGCGCGTGAGCGCACGATCGTCTCGCGCGTCTTCGTTGCGCTCGATCATGTTCTCTACGGCCTCGTCGTCGCAGGCGAGCGGCAGCCGTCGCGGGCCGGCGGCCCTCACCCCAGCAGTCCCGAACTCAGCGCCGCTGTGTGAGCTCAGCGCTCGCTTGCTCTCGTGCCCTCGCCGCGGCTGATCGCGTCGCCGTATCACGACGGCCTCGAGGACTCGGACCGCGGACGGGGGCCTGGTCGCCTGCTGGAGGCCGCAGGGATGCCCTGGGAGACGGTGGATCCTGTCGATCCGGCTGCTCCGGAGGCCGCCCGGATCTTCGAGCTCGCACGGGGCCTGTCCCGGCGCGTGCACGCTGCCCTCGCCGAGGGTGCGTTCCCGCTCGTCCTCGCGGGTGACTGCAACAGCTGCCTCGGGACGGTGGCCGGCTGCGGCGCTCAGGATCTCGGAGTCGCGTGGTTCGATGCCCACGCGGATTTCGACACCGCGGACGACACCGCGTCGGGATCCCTGGACGCCATGGGCCTCGCGCTCCTGACAGGTCGGGGCTGGCAGGCACTACGGGAGGGGGTTCCGGGCCTCGCCCCGATCGACGAGGGCAACGTCGTGCTCGTCGGGGCGCGCGAGCTCGAGCTCGGCCAGCGCGAACGTCTCGAGCAATCGCGGATTCGCTGGCTCCAGGGCAACCGCTACGCCGGCTCCGACCTGCAGGCGGCACTGGCCGAGCTTCGCGATCGCGCTCGACGTCTCTACCTGCACATCGACCTGGACGCGCTCGATCCGAGCGAGGGGCGCGCCAACCAATACAGCAGCGTAGGCGGACTGAGCACCGTCCAACTCCTGGCGGCGATCGACGAGGTCTTCGAACGGTTCGACGTGGCCGCCGCCGCGATTACCGCCTACAACCCCGACGTCGATGTCGACGGACGCATGGCCGCCACGGCGGCGCGGGTCCTCGCGGCCGTGGTCGAGCGAGCGCAGGAGAGCTAGCTACAGGAGCGGCTACAGCTTGTCGGCGTACTCCTGGTTGGCCTGCTTGAGCTTGCGGTCGGTGCCGAGGAACGCGTGCTTCGACATGTCCGCGGTGTAGCGGCTCGCCGGCGGAGTTCGGCCGAGTGCCTCGGCGACGCTGCGGATGTGGTGGGGTGCAGCGCCGCAGCAGACGCCGAAATAGCTCACGCCGAGCTCGTGCGCCTCGCGGGTGAAGTCCGCCAGCTCGTAGCGGTTGCAGGTGAACGGGTCGAGTGCTGTCGGGAAGGGCCGATCGTCCGGGAGTCCTCTGTAGTCGGGATCGCGCAGGGACTGGAAGGTCGGCTGCTCGTCGTGGGTTCGGTACGGGACCGGCAGAGCGGCGATGTGGCCGTCGACGCTCTCGCGCACCGCGCGGATCAGCGGCAGCATCGTCTTCGGCCCGCGGATGCAGTTCAGGCCGACGACGTCCGCGCCCGCGTCCTCGAGCCGCTTGCACGCGTCCTCTGGCGACCAACCCTCGCGCGTCGCCGGCTCCTGGTGGATCGCGAGCGTGATCACGGCGGGGAGTCCGGTCGCCTTGATCGACTCGAGCGCGATCAAGGCCTCCTCTCCCCACGAGAACGTCTCGCCGATGACGAAGTCGACGCCGGTCTCGACGGCCCAGCCGACCTGTTCGTCGAACATCGAGCGTGCGGCGCGACGCGACTCCTCGTCGGCGACGAAGACGTTCGTGTTGCAGATGTCGCCCGCGAAGAGCGCCCCGGTCTCTTGCGCCACGCCCTTCGCGATCTCGAGCGCGGAGCGGTTCATCGTCTCGAGAAGGTGCTCCTTCTCGATCAGTCGCAGCTTCTCGCGGTGCGCGTAATAGGTGAACGCCTCGACGACGTCTGAGCCCGCATGCACGAACTCGCGGTGGAGCTGGGCGACGAGCTCGGGATGCTCGAGCACGACCTCGGGGACGAAGGCGCCTGCCTGCAGGTAGCCCCGTCTTTCGAGCTCGAAGAGGTAGCCCTCGGCGCAGATCACGGGGCCCTGCTCGAGTCGCTCGAGCAGTCCGGAAGAGGCTTCGGAGGAGACGTCGGACATGAGACTCCCTTCAAGAGTTGCTTTCAGCGCAACAGGTGTTGTGATTATGTTTCTCGGCAGGCGTCCGATGCAAACGACCGGATCACCCACCGTCGGCGAGATCCCGGGCAGCCGCGTCTCGGCCGAGTACCGGCGGCTCCAGGAGCTGCTCGTTCGCGGCGAGCCCGTCATCCTCGACGGCGGTAACGCAACCGAGCTCGAGCGGCAGCAGGCAGGTGAGCTGCGGGACGGCGACCGCGGCCTCTGGGGCACGGGGGCGTTGTACGAGGCCCCGTACGCCGTCCACGACGTCCATCGCGCCTATGTGGCGGCAGGGTGCGACGTCGTCTCGACCAATACCTGGGCGATCCTCGCGGCGGCGGAGATCAAGTCGGGCGGCGCCGCAGCCGGTGGCCTCACGCACTGGATGGACGTCGCCCGTCTGGGCATTCGGGTCGCGCGCGAGGCAATCGAGGCCGAGGGTCGAACGGGTTCCTGCGCCGTTGCGTTCAGCGTCAACGGCGACGTCGAGACCGAGGAGCGGCTGGAGTCGCTACGCCTGCTGACTCGCGTCCTCGCGAAGGATCCACCGGACCTGCTGCTGCTCGAGACGATGTCCCTGCTGCGGAAGGAGACCACCACGAGGGCGATCGAGATCGCTCTCGGGACGGATTTGCCGGTGTGGCTCAGCTTCCGCCGCTGCCGCTACGGCGTGTGCGGCGTCTACGGCCAGCACTGGGGCGGTCCCGAGGGCGATCTGTTCGGCCGCGCGGCGGAGGCATTCGAGGCGCTGGGCGTCAGCGCGCTGCTCGTCAACTGCCTCCCGCCGGAGCACGTGGACGGGATGCTGCCCTGGCTGCGGGACTTCACCGACCTGCCGCTCGGCGCCTACCCGAACCTCGGTTACTACTCGGACTCCGGCTGGAGGCACGACGAGCGTATCGGGCCGGACGAATATGCAGAGCTCGCCCTGCGCTGGCGCAGCCAGGGTGCGCAGATCCTCGGCGGCTGTTGCGGCACGACGCCGGCGCACATCGCCGCCGTGAAGGAGCGGCTCGCCTGCACGACGGCCGGCAGCCAGCGCGGCGGCGCGGCGACAGGCGGGGACCCGCTCTCGGGGCGGGCGCAGACAGTGGCGCGGCCATGGGTCGACACTGGGGGGCGGCGGCTGTACCCGCTCCCCTTCCCCGAGCTCGAGCTCGGACCGGGTGTCTTCGTCCCGACCGTAGGGAGCCTCCTCGTCTGGAAGCACCTGCTGCGCGGGCGCATCGGCGCGGGCAAGCGTTGCCTCGATGTCGGCTGTGGGAGCGGCCTCTTGAGCGTCCAGCTCGCACTGAACGGCGCCGAGCACGTCCATGCCGTGGACATCGAGCGTGAGGCGGTGGCGACGACGCTCGCCAACGCCTATCGCAACGGCGTCGCCGAGCTCGTGTCCGGGGCGGAGGTCGACCTGTACATGATCGAGCCGGAGCGGAGGTACGACCTCGTCGTCGCGAGCCTCTACCAGATGCCGGTGGATCCCTACGAGCAGCACACGGGTCACCGGCCACTCGACTACTGGGGCCGCAACCTGGTCGACCACCTGATCGGCCTGCTTCCCCAGTTGCTCGCCGAGAACGGCGTCGCCTACCTGATGCAGCTCTCGATCCTCAGCCAGCTCGACTCCGCCGCGCAGCTCGAGGCCGTCGGGCTCGCGGCGCGCGTCGTCGACTTCGGCTTCTTCCCCTTCAGCGCCGCGTTCGAGGGCAACCGCGCGCAGATCGAACGCGTCGAACAGCTTTCGGACGCGTACCACCTCAGGCTCGGGGACGCGGACGTGATGGTCGCCTATCTGCTCGAGGTCGAACGGCGGCACGAGCTTTGACGGCTCCGACCGATGCCACGAGCCTTCGCCGGGGCCTCGCGATCATGCGCGCCATCGAGGACGAGGAGGCGCTCGGGGCGCCACCCCCCGGCGTGACGAGGATCGCCGTCCTGATCGGCAACGACAAGTCGCAGGTCTCGCGCTCGCTGAAGATCCTCGCCGAGGACGGTCTCGTCGATCGCGACCCGGAGACGCTGGGCTACAGGCTCGGTTGGCGTCTCCTCGCCATGGCTGGACGCTCCAGCCGCGCCAGCCTGGTCGCTGCCGCCGCGCCGTTACTGAAGCGGCTCGTCCGGGAGACGGGCGAGCGTGCGCATCTGTCGGTGTTGCGCGGGACGGCCGTCCTGACCGTGCTCTCGGAGGGTTCTGGCCACACGGTGCAAGCCCTCGGCTGGGTGGGGCGGAGTGTTCCGGTGCACTCGACCTCGAGCGGCCGCGCGCTGCTGTTCGACCACACGG
>Ga0136613_10001899_pt1 | contig 10988 bp, 12 predicted proteins | sample AntDrymUQ2722106_2_FD_106649 | JGI IMG/M metagenome (GOLD analysis project Ga0136613, IMG submission 106649) | Polar desert sand microbial communities from Dry Valleys, Antarctica - metaG UQ272 (21.06) | ecosystem: Environmental > Terrestrial > Soil > Desert | place: Antarctica: Dry Valley... | reverse complement strand
GGGAGTTCGACCAGCTGATCGCGCAGGCGGTCGGCTTCACCGTCGCGTTCACGTTCGTGTTCGCGATGAGCTTCGCGACGTTCTGGATGATCAAGAAGACCTACGGCTTGCGTGTCACCGAGGACGAGGAGATCGCCGGCCTGGACATCTCCGAACACGGCATGTACGGCTACCCCGAGCAGTTCATCCCGCAGGCTGAGCTGATCGGCTACGGCGGCGGACCGTCCGCCACCGTGCCGCCCGCACCGGTCACGTCGATGGAGACCAAGGAGCTGCCCGCATGAGGATGGTCATCGCCTACATACGCCACGAGGCCTTCGAGCCGATCCGCACCGAGCTGCTGTCGCTCGGGTTCCCCTCGCTGTCGATCAGCGAGGTCAAGGGATCCGGGCGCCAGAAGGGCGTCACCGAGCGCTACCGCGGCGCGGAGCTGACGAACTACCTGCGCCCGAAGGTCAAGATCGAATGCGTCGTCGCCAGCAAGGATGTGATGACGATCGTCGACACGGTGCTCAAGTTCGGCCGGACGGGCGCCGTCGGTGACGGCAAAGTGTTCGTCCTGCCGGTCGAGGAGGCCTACCGGATCCGCACCGGGGAGTCCGGCGAAGAGACACTGCAGGCCCATCCCGACGCAGCGGCCGCGGCCGCCCCGTCAAGCTAGAAGGCCACGAGGGTGGTCGCTCCGACCGCGGCCACCCTCGTCGAGCGTCTGAGGGCGCTGCACCTACGAATGGTCGACGCCGTGCTCTCAGGCGATGGCCTGGAGCGCGTCGCAGAGCTCGCCGCCGATGCGGTCGGAGGCGTCGTGGCGATCGTCGTGCCGCGGCTTGGAACGGCCGTGCTGGCCCCCGCCGGCACGCCTGCGGCTGAGCGTCTGGGCGAGCTGCGCCACTACGTCGCCGACTGCGTGCAGGACCGCCCTTCGCACGCGCCACGCGGGCTGGCGGCGGAAGTTCCGATCGCCTCCGGCGATGAGATGGTCGGCATGGTGCTGATGCTCGAGGGCACGACGGCCGCGCCCGCAGAGGCGGCCGAGTACCTGCACCTGGCGGCCGTCGCGTCGCTCACGGAGGTCGCCGTCGAGGAGGCGCGCGACGAGGTCGAGCAGAACCTGCGCGGCTCGTTCCTCGAGGATCTGCGCGGCGGGGCGCAGCTGGCGCCGGAGGAGCTCGTGCGCCGCGGGGCACGGCTCGGCTGCGATCTAAGCCGCGGCGCGATCGCGCTCTGTGCCGAGCTGCACACCGAGCGCCCGCGCCACGTCGTGGCGACGATCGCCGAGGACGTGCCGGGGGCGCTCGCCCAGCACATGGAGCCCACCGGGGACTCGCAGGGCGGGCGCATCTATGCGCTGCTGCCGGCAATGGCCGGCGACGATCCGGCCGACGCGACGCTCGCCGGCGCCGCCAGGCTGGCGACGCGGCTGCAGCGCCATGGCACGGTCGGGCTGTCGTCGTTCTACGCCGAGGCGGCCGAGCTCGGCCGCGCCGTGCAGGAGGCCGAGCTCGTGCTCGACGTGCTCACCGTGTCCGGCGAGCCGATCGCCGAGGACATCAACCAGGGCACCTACCGGCTGCTGTTCCGGGTGCTCGCTTCGCACCCCGAGGAGGTGCGCTCCTTCTATGAGGACACGGTCGCCCCGGTCGTCCGCTACGACGACCAGTACCGCACGGATCTCGTCGGGACACTCGAGGCATACCTCGCCGCCAACTGCCACATGAGCGCGACCGCGAGCGCGATCCACGCGCACCGTCACACCGTCGCCTACCGGCTGGAGCGCGTGCGCGACCTCACTGGCCTTGACCCGATGCAGTCCGAGGACCGTGAACGGCTCGGCCTCGGGTTGAAGGCCTATCGGATCATCGCGCCGCGCCTGCCGCGCTAGTAACGTCGCCGGGAGGTCGCCGGTTGCGGCGACCGGACGGCGAAAGACCCCTTCCCGGACGGCCAAACCGCCTTACGCGATCGCGTCGGCTGCCTGGTGGGTCAGGGCGAGCGGCGCCACCTCGTTGCGCTTGTCCTCGAGCCGGTTGCGCTGGTCCTGGGCGCGGGACTCGAGCTCGTCGAGGTCGAGTGCCTGCAGCTCGGGGTAGGCGTCGGCGACCGCCTTGAGCGCCACCCACATGCAGCGCTTGCCCTCGACGCCGATCGACAGCGTCTCGAGCGTGATGAAGTCGCCGAGGTGCTTGTTGCCGGCGCCGTGGGCGGTGAACTTCGGCGCGGCGAGCTTCGAGCCTACCTCAGCGAGCGCGGCCTTCGAGGCGCTCTTGTTGACGTTCATGTCCTCGATCAGGGCCCCAAGCCTCGCGTGGTCGGCCTTGATGTCGGCGGCAAGCGGTGCGAAGAACTCGCCGAGCTCATCGGAGCGGTGCCGATACGCGGCCTGCTCGACGAGGTTGACACCAGCCGTCGCGCCCGCCAGGTGGTCGTTGAGGTACACCTCGATCGATTCGTACGCCATCTGTCTTCGGTTCCTTTCGGTCGTCCTGCCGTATCTCCGCGCCCGGGACGCGCGGACATGGTGACCCTACCTCTCCTGCGCCGTTTTCTCTCGGATCACCTTGCCCATGCGCGGATCGAGCACGGCCTGTCCGTCGCCCTCGAGCGCGGCGGCAAGGCGGCTGAGCCGGTACGGCGATCGACCCGCGGTTGAGACTTCGCGGCGTGCCGCTGGAACCGCCGCGATGAGCTGCGCCACAGCCGGCGGGCATTCGTGCCCGCCCGGCTTCAGCTACTAGCTAGAGGCAATCGCAGCGACCAGCGCATGACGCTGGCGCTCGGTCATCGCCCCGATCGGCTTGGCCTCCGGCATCCCGACCCGCGCCAGAAACTTGCTGCAACGGGTGATGCCCCAGCGACGCTGGCTGAGCAACAGCTCGACGACCGTCATGCTTGCCGCCTCCCACGGGCACTCCAGGATTACCTCCTTGACCGAAACCGCGCCTTCGCCGACATCACGCTTGAGCTCGGCCCGTGCCAAGCGGACCTCGTTGGCCCTTTGCAGCGCTTGCATGTGCTGGGGGGCAGGGATCTGCTGGGGGGCAGGGATCTGCTGGGGGGCAGGGGCGATCGTCGCTGATCCGTGGGTCATGGAGCCTCCTCACTGCCCGTCCGAAGGCAGTGGATGGTGAATGGTTGAACCGCAAACGCGCGCGTTCCGGGTGTCTGCGACGGCCGAGTGTCCCCTCCGGAGCCCTCCCTTATGGACCCCGGCGGGACCGGCCGTCTGACCGTCACGCCTCGCGCTGAGCGCTGTGCGAACCTACGGAAGGCGCACGGGTGCAGTCAACGCAGCCACGGGCACAGCGCTCGCTCCGAGCGAGGTTTTTCTTCGGTGACGAGCTTGTGAAAATTGGACAAGGTGTGGGTCGGCCGGACCGTCCGAACAGGCGGGCGTCAGCGCGGAAGCGGTCCGTGCTCGGCCTCGAAGCGCTCCTTGACCGACGTGAAGGCTTCGAGCGCGCGATCGAGCGTGGGTCGGTCGTGCGTGGCCATGACGCTCGTACGCAGCAGCGCGCCGTCGGGCGGCACGGCCGGGTGGATCGCGACGTTGACGAACACGCCGGCGTCGTAGAGCGCGCGCCACAACAGCACGGCCTTCCAGTCGTCGCCGACGATGACGGCCACGATCGGCGTCATCGTGTCGCCGGCGTGCTCGACCACCTTGAAGCCGCGCTGCTCGAGCCCGGCATGCAAATAGGCGGCGTTGTCGAGCACGCGCGCCAGCAGCTGCGGGCCCTCCGGCGAGCGGACGATCCGCAGCGCGGCCAGCGCGGCGCCGATCGCCGCCGGCACGCCCGCGGCCGTGAACAGGAAGGCGCGGCTCTGGACGCGGAGGAAGTCGATCACCTCATGGTCGCCGGCGAGGAAACCGCCGCAGCTGGCCAGGCTCTTGGAGAACGTGCCCATGCGCAGGTCGACGCGGTCCTCGACACCGAGGAGTTCGGACGCTCCGGCCCCGCGCGCCCCGAGCACGCCGGCCGCGTGCGCCTCGTCGACCATCAGACGGGCGCCGAAGTTCGCGCACAGGTCGGCGATCTGCCGTAGTGGCGCGAGGTCGCCCTCCATCGAGAAGACGCCGTCGACGACGACGAGGATGCCGCCGTCGTCGAGCGCGGCCTTCTGCAGCGTGCGCTCGAGCTTGTCCATCCGGTTGTGGCGGTACGGGCGCAGCTTGGCGCGACTGAGCAGGCAGCCGTCGAGGATCGACGCGTGGTCGCCCGAGTCGGCAACGACGGTGTCCCCGGGGGCCAGCAGCGTGCCGAGCGCGGCGAGGTTGGCCTGGTGGCCGGTCGAGAAGACGAGCGCCTCCTCGGTGCCCATCCAGTCGGCGATCTCCTGCTCGAGCTCGAGGTGCAGGGCGATCGTCCCGTTGAGCAGGCGCGAGCCGGTCAGGCCGGTGCCGTACTTGTGCAGCGCCTGCTGCGCGCCCTGCATGACGCGCTCGTCACCGGTCAGGCCGAGGTAGTTGTTGGAGCCGAGCATGATCCGCTCGGCGCCCTCCATCTCGACGACCGGGCCGGCCGGGCCTTCGAGCGTGCGGAAGTAGGGCAGCAAATCGGCCTCGCGCGCCGCGCGCAGTTGCTCGGAGCGCTCATGGCTGCGCACCTTCGCAAAGACGTCGTGTGTCGTAGAGGCCATGTACCGTGCCGCGCCGTGGGCGTTGATGTGCGTGCCGTGTCGTCACGCCGGGATCGCCGGGAGTTCATCGAGCTCCCGTTCCGGCTGCACTCTACCTCGCCGCAGTGGGTTCCCCCGCTGCGCCTCGAGCGACGGATGTTCCACAGCCGTCGCATGAACGCGTACTTCAATCACGCCGCGGCGCAGGAGTTCCTCGCCCGCCGCGACGGCCAAGTCGTCGGGCGCATCAGCGCCCAGATCGACGGCTCCTACGACGCCGAGCACGGCCCGGGAACGGGGATGTTCGGCTTCCTCGAGCTCGAGGACGACGCCGACGTCGCGAGCGCGCTGCTGCAGTCCGCCCGCGACTGGCTGTCGAAGCGCGGCTGCGCTCGAATGATCGGCCCGATGGACTACACGATGAACGACGAGTGCGGCGTCCTGATCGAGGGCTTCGAGCGCGAGCCGCTGATCAAGCAGCCATGGCATCCGCCCTACTACCAGCAGCGCTGCGAGGCCGCCGGCCTGAGCAAGGCGATCGACCTCTACATGTGGGAGCTGGACATCTCCGACCGTGAGAAGATCCTGCCCGTCATCTTCGAGCTCGCCGAGGCCTGTGAGAAGCAACACGGCATCGAGCTGCACAAGATGAAGCGCCGCCAGCTGCGCAAGGAGATCGAGGTCTTCGGCGAGGTCTACAACACGGCCTGGAAGCGCAACTGGGGCTTCGTGCCCTACTCGGAGAGCGATCTGCACCACTACGCCGACGAGCTGCAGCTCGTCTTCGACCGCAACTGGTTCATGAGCGCGCGCAAGGACGGTGAGACGATCGGTATCGCGATCACCGTTCCCGACGTCAACCAGGTGCTCAAGCTGATGAACGGACGCCTGCTGCCGTTGGGCTGGTGGCGCTGGCTGCGCAAGGGCACGACGATCAACCGCGTGCGCGTGGGCTTTCTGGGTGTCAAGCCCGTCTACCAGCACACGGGGACCGCAGCACGGTTCTACGTCGAGCACTTCGACATGGCACAGGCGACGCCGCAGAAATGGGGCGAGATGGGCTGGATTCTCGAGACCAACCGAGCGATGAACCGGGGAATGGAGGCGATGGGCGGTAGGATCGTGAAGCGCTATCGCGTGTTCGAATCGAGGTTTTGATGGAAGCCGCCACGGTCGATCAGCGGAGATCGCGAACGTCCGCCTCGACGTCGGTGCAGAGCGTGTGGCTGCACTCACGCAACTGGGATCTGACGTGGCTGATCCTCAGCGCCGCGCTCGTCCCGATCCCGCTGCTCATGTACCACGGGCTCGGCGTCTCGCAGACCGCGGTCAACCTCATCGTGGCGGGGGTGATCGGCGGCCCGCACCTGTACTCGACGTTCACGTACACGTTCATGGAGCCCAACTACCGCCGCCGCCACCGGCGCTTCCTGGCCGCCTCGCTGGCGCTGCCGGTGATCGTGACGGTGATGGCGTTCGTGAACATCCAGATCCTGCTGACGGTCTTCTTCATGTGGGCCTCGGTCCACGTGCTGCATCAGATCACGTACATAAACGACTGCTACGTCGCCAAGAGCCCGCTGCGGCGGTCGCTGAGCGAGCGCGTGATCGACTACGGGGTCGTCTTCCTGTGCCTGTATCCGGTGGCGACACCGCAGATCCTCAACGGCTCGTTCCAGCTCGGGGGCACGCCGCTGTACGTACCCGGCTGGGCGACCGAAGGCTTCGTCGCCGACCTGCAGATCTTTGCCGTCTGGGCCTTGTTCGGCACGTTCTTCGTGCTGTGGGTGGGCAAGACGCTGCGTGACTGGCGCAACGGGTCGCTGCTTGTCCCCAGCGTGCTGCTGATCGGGCTGACGATCGCGATCGGCTTCACGTTGCCGCTGTTTCCGAACGCCGATGTGGCGTTTCAGGGCTTCAACGTCTGGCACTCGCTTCAGTATCTGGCGCTCGTCTGGTTCTTGATGGGGATGCGCAAGGAGCGCGGAGAGATCGACAACCGATTCGTTGCCGAGCTGAACGGCCCCGACCGGCCATGGCGCTTCTACGGCCTGTGCGTGGCGCTGACCGCGCTCGCGGGCGCGCTCGTGCTCCTTATTCACGGCGCGCTCGGGGTCGAGCTGCAAAAGGCGTACTACATCGTCATCCTCTCGACTCTGTTGCAGCACTACTACCTCGACCACCTGCAGTTCACCAAGCTCGGCGACATGCTCGGCAGCGGAGATCGGCTGCTGGCCGGTCGAGTGGCGAGTCCGTGATCGAGGAGCCGGCCGAGATCGTGGACGGCGAGCTCGTGCTCGGCGACGGGCAGGGCGTCGACGCGCTGCGCAGGCCCGGCACGCTGACACCCGTCGCCGTCCAGACCGTCGCCGTCGTAGGAGCAAGCGTCGTCGCCGGCGCCGCCGCGGTCGCGCTCGTGCACCGGCGCAGGGCGCGCCGGGTGGCCCGCCGCCGGCGCCGGATGCTCGCGCCCGTGCTCGCCAGCCGCTCGTTCCTGGTCGATGTCCACGTGCTCGGAGACCGCGGCAAATAGCGAGTTCGGCCGCCGCGGGCATCCTGCCGGCGGCGTAGGTTTGCCTCGTGGTCGAGCTGCGCGTCGAGGTCGTTCCCCGCTGGGTCTTTCGCCTGCCCCATCACGGCGGGCGTGACGGCGTGTTGCGCTGTCGCGGCGGGGTGCTCGAGCGGCTGCTGCATCTCGATGCCCGCCCCGCGGTCGTGCGCGTCGCGCAGACCGGGCAGCGGCGCGTGCTGTTCGGGGCGTGGGCGCAGGATCGCGATCTGGCCGCGGCGGCAATCGGGCGCATGCGGTTCGCTCTGGCCGTCGACGACGACCTGCGGCCGTTCTGGGAGCGCTACCGCGACGACCCGCTGATCGGAGCGTCGCTGCGGCGCGCGCCGTGGCTGCGGATCGCGCGCCGGCCGGGCGCCTTCGAGGCGCTCGCGTGGGCGGTCTGCGAGCAGCTCATCGAGTCCCGGCGCGCGGCCGAGATCGAGCGGCGGATCGTGCGCGCGCTCGGGCCGCGCTGTCCTGACAGCGGGCTGCGCGACGTGCCCTCAGCGGCGGCGCTGGCGGGCTGCGCTCCGGCGCGGCTGGAGAGCTTCGATCTCACCGGCCGCCGCGCGATCGCGCTCGTGCGGGTCGCACGGGAGGTGGCGGGCGGGCGGATCGACCTCGACGGAGGCGACCACGAGCGCGCCTGGCGACGGCTGCTGGCGATCCCGACCATCGGACGCTGGACGGTCGAGATGCTCGCCCAGACCGGCCAGGGCCGCTACGACATCGTGCCCGCCGGCGATCTGAACTACCTCAAGCTTCTCGGACGCTGGCAGTCGGGCGGCAACCCCGCCGCGCGGGCCCACGAGGGCGAGGTGCGAGCGCTGTTCGCGCGCTATGGCGAGTGGGCGGGGCTGGCCGCGGCGCACGCGTTGCGCGCTGGGGCGCCCGCGGGCCGGGAGCCGCGAGCCGCGAGCGCGGCCTGACGGCGTGTCATGCGCGCTCGAATCGGCCTCGCTCCCCCGCGCTCCTGTCGCGGTCGCGCCAGTCGAACGCCGCGTGTCGCGGTCAGGTCGAAGATGCGCTGCACCTGGCGCGGCCCGGGCACGAGGATCAGGCGGTGCCCAACGCATTTGGCGGTGTTGCGCAGGCTGATGAGCACGCGCAGGCCGGCCGAGTCCATGAAGTCGAGCTGGCGCAGGTCCACGACGACGTGATCGCAGCCCGAGTGGCGCAGCTCTCGGACCTCGCGCTCCAGCATGTCGGCGGTGGCGAGGTCAAGCTCGCCGGTCAGCGCCACGACGACCTCATCGCGGTCGCGCACGACGCCGACGCTGAACTGCTCAACCGATTGGGAGGGGATGGCTTTCATGGGCGACCTCTCTGAAGGGCGGCTGGGGACGGGTTGTGTGCAGTGATCTACACCGGCCCGCGGCGCGGGTGCTGACGGGCGGTACGCATGCCGACGTCTTGGCGGGAACGTCGAAGAGACGCTCTGCAGCTGCGTGGCGTGTCAAGATGACGCGCGGTGGCCGGCTCCACGGACGTCATGAGCATCGTCGACGCCGACGACGACCTCGCGGCGCTGCTCGACGGTGCCGCTCGCGATCGGGCCCGGCGCGATGCCCTGACTCGCGTGCGGCGGCTCTCCCCCGGGGCCTGGGATGCCGGGGCGTCGGTGGAGCCCGACATCCATCACCGGGGATTTCTGGTCGTGGACGGCCTGCTCACCCGCGAGGTCGACGTGCTCGGCCGGCGCTGTGTCGAGTTGATCGGCCCCGGAGACGTGCTGCGGCCATGGCGCTGGGACGACAACGGCTCGCACGTCCGAGCGGAGGTGGGCTGGACGGTCCTCGAGCCCACCCGCCTGGCCGTGCTCGACCACGGCCTCGTGTCCCGCATGGTGCCGTGGCCAGAGCTCGGGGTCGAGCTCTTCAGCCGGGGCATCCGGCGCGCCCACCAGCTCGCGGTGGCGCTGGCCATCGCCCATCACCAGCGGATCGATGACCGGCTCCTGCTCACGCTGTGGCACGTGGCCGAGCGCTGGGGACGGGTCGGTCGCGACGGCATCGTGGTGGACCTTCCCCTCTCCCACCAGCGCCTCGCGGATCTGGTGGGCGCCCATCGGCCGTCGGTCACCTCGGCGTTGGGGGATCTGTCGAGGTCGGGGGCAGTCAGCCGTCGTGAGTCGGGTGAGTGGCTGCTGCACGGCCTGCCCCCCGAGCAGCTGCGCCACCATCCGCTCGTCGCCGCGATGACCTGAGCCCGAGGCAGACCGACCCACCGGCGGCGGCGGGCTGGCCTGCGGTGGGACTGCGGGCGAGGGGGAAGGCCCCAGCGGCGTGGACCTTCCGGCGCGCCCTCAGGAGTTCGATGTCGCCTTGCTCGCCGGCGCGCCGGCCAGGTCGACCCCGCGCCATGCGGCCAGGCGCTCGAGCGCCGAGGCCACCGCACGGTCCAGTGCCGGCGTGCGCTTCACATCTCCCTCGCGGTAGAGGGCATGCAGGCGCAGCAGCCCGGCCTTGCGGTCGACCGCCGCGTCGACGCGCGCGACGATCCGCTCGCGGTGCAGGATCGGCAGCACGTAGTAGCCCCAGCGGCGCTTGGCGGCGGGCACGTAGATCTCCAAGCGGTGGTCGAAGCCGAACAGCTCCGCCGTGCGCGCGCGGTCGCAGATGAGGTTGTCGAAGGGCGACAGGACGGTCGTGCGCGTGCCCGGGGCGAGCTCGGCGAGGCGCTCGAGGTCCTCTGGCGCCGCGTACCAGGCGCCCGCCTCCAGCCCGTGTACCGTGACCTGTTCGAGCGCACCCGCGGCGACGAGGGCGGCCAGCATCTGGGACAGCCGCCCGTAGCGTCGGCGCAGGAAGTGCACGCGCACATGAGCGCTGCGCGCGATGCCGAGCATCCGCACCGCGCGCAGGACGGCCGTGCGCTCGGCGTCGGCGTCGCTGAGCTGCACGCGCGGCGCATCCTCGGGCAGGCAGCGCTCGAAGACGTCCCACATCCGCTCCGTTCCGGCGCGACGCGCGACGCCGACCCGCCCCGAGATCCACATCATCTGTAACAGCCGCGCCATCGTCTGGCGTGGCGACACCTCGTCGGTCCACCACCCGTGCAGCCATGGCTCGGCGGAGCGGTCCTCGAGCTCGCGTGCGCGCAGCGGGCCGCGCTCGCGCAGCTCGGCGACGAGCTCGTCGCAGAACGTCGTGTTGGCCTCGAGGAAGGCCCGCGCCCGCGCAGCCCGGGTGCTCGAAGCGGTCAGGAACGAGCGCATCGCCCAGCGGTGCAGCGGCAGGTCGGCGCTTGCCACCAGCGACGCCTCGTGCGCCCAGGCTTCGAACAGCCCCCGGCGCTCGTAGGCCGCACGATCGAGCGCGGCGTCGTCGAGCCTGCCCAAGCGCGCGAACAGCACGAGCAACGGGCTGCGTGCGACCGCGCTGACGGGATCGAGCTGCAGGCAGCCGATCCGCTGCGCGACCGCGATCACATCCTGCTCGCCCGCCCCGCGGCGGCGGCGCGGCGGCGCGACGGCCAGATCCTGCGCATAAAGGGCCAGCCGCCGTGCGTCGCGCAGCGAAACCGATCGCTCGCTGAGCCTCAGATGCCCTCGCCCGGCAGGAACTCGTTGGTGAACGCGCGCTGCTCGTCCGCAGGGCTCGACAAGAGATCGTTGTCGAACATCCAGCGTGCGTAGCGCTTCCACTCGCCTGGGTCCTGGAACCCGAACGGGCGCTTCTTGGAGTCCGGGAAGAAGACCGGCAGCGTCGCCCTGATCTGATCGCGCAGCAGGGGGCGCTTGAGGTCGGGCTCGGCGTCGACGAGTGCATTGACGCCGAGCCCGGTGTGGTCGCGCAGGCTCGCATGCCCGCGCCCGAGC
>Ga0136613_10001898_pt1 | contig 10989 bp, 8 predicted proteins | sample AntDrymUQ2722106_2_FD_106649 | JGI IMG/M metagenome (GOLD analysis project Ga0136613, IMG submission 106649) | Polar desert sand microbial communities from Dry Valleys, Antarctica - metaG UQ272 (21.06) | ecosystem: Environmental > Terrestrial > Soil > Desert | place: Antarctica: Dry Valley... | reverse complement strand
GCGCGAGCGGGTCAACAAGGCGCTCTCGCTGTTCGCCCGGCTGGGCTGGATCGAGGCCAACGGCCGCGGCCGCTATCTCCTCGTCGACCGCACCGCCTTATCTGACCGCGCCTCGCAATAGGTCTCGGTCGCTCGCTATGGGCCGGGATACCCGGCCCATAGCCGATCGCTCTCCTCGCTCCGCCTGCGCGACGCGAGTCAAGACGGGCGCGAAACCCGCGCGCCCCCAACGGGGCTCAGCGCACGCCCAGGAACGTCAACGCGCGGCGCCAGGCGTCGGCGGCATCGTCGGCACGGTGCGCGGGGCGCTCCGGGTCGTGGACGAAACCGTGATCGGCGTCGTCGTACACCACGATCTCGTGCTCCGGGTGGTCGCGCCACTCGGCCCGTAGCGCCTCGATGTCGGCGATCGGCGTCCACGGGTCAGCGCCCCCGAAGATCGCCAGCGTCGGGCACGCCCCGGTGACAGCGGCGAGCGGCTCACCCTGCCCTGGTCCGCGCCATGCCTCGGGGAGGCGCAGCATGCCGTAGAACGCCACCGCCCGGTCGAAGTGCCCCGAGCCGCTCGCCTTCAGCGTGTACATCCCGCCCATGCAGAAGCCGAGCATGGCCACGCGCTCAACGCCGTCGTCACGACGCAGCAGTTCGCCGGCCGCCGCGAGATCGCCCAGCTGCTCGTCGTCGTCGAGGTCCTTCACCCGTTCCATGCGCGCGGCGGCGTCGAGCCCCGACCGTTCGTGCTCGTCGATGCGGGCGAAGGGCTCCGGCGCGCACACCGCGAGCCCGTAGGTGGCAAGGCGACGGCACAGGTCGTCGAAGAGGGGGCGGATGCCCAGGATGTCGGGATGCACCACCACCCCGAGGCCGGAATGGTCGTCGGGACGGGCGTGGAACACCGGCACACCACCGGAGGCCGACGCGAGCTGCAACCGCTCGACCTTCGCGGGTGCCGGGCCCTCGACGAGCGCGCCCACCGGTCAGGTGTAACGCCCGAGGACCACGCTCTCCGCCGCCCGCGAGAGGCCCTCCTTGATGCTGCGGGCGCGTGCGTCGCCGACGCCCTCGGCCTGGACCAGCTCGCTCACCGTCGCCCGCATGATCTTTTGCAGGGAGCCGAAGTGCTCGACAACGTGTGCGGCGACCGGCGGCGGGATCCGCGGGATGCGGCTGAGCAGCCGGTAGCCGCGCGGCGAGAGCGCGTGATCACCCGAAGTCGCTCCCGGTAGGTGCAGCACCGATGCGACGGCCGACACGTCGAGCAGGGTCTCGTCGTCGATGCTCGCCAGGCGCCGCAGCACGTTGGCCACCGCCCACCCGTCCGACGTCGCGTAGTCGGCGACGACGAAGCGCCGTACCTCGTCGTAGCCCGCGATCAGCTCGTCGAGCTGCAGCATGACCATCCGGCCGTCGGTACCGAGCTCGACGCCATAGCCCTCGACCTCATCGGCCACCCGACGCACCATCTCGGAGCGCTGCAGCAGCGTGGCGACGTCGCGAACGGTGACGAGATCTTCGATCTCGAGGGACGAGAGCTTGTCGCTGACGACGTCGAGCCGCACCTTGTAGCGCTCCAGGATCTGGAGCGCCTGGTCGGCCCGGTCGAGCACGCGAGAGGTCGGCTCGAGGACCCGCTTCAACACGCCCCGGTGGATGGCGACGACCGAGCGGTCCTCCGAGACCGTGATGACCGGGACACCGAGCTGACGGGCGACCCGCTCGGCGGTGCGGTGGCGAGTGCCCGTCTCGCTCGTCGGCACGTCGGGGTCGGGCACGAGATGGACGTTGGCGCGGGCGACGCGCCGGGTGTCGCCAGCCAGGATGATGGCGCCGTCCATCTTGGCCAGCTCCGAAAGGCGCTGGGGCGTGAACTCGGCGTCGAGGAGAAAGCCGCCCGAGCAGACCGCCAGCACGTCGGGACCGTCGCCCACCACGATCAGGGCGCCCTTGCCCGCGTGCAGGATGCGGTCGAGACCCTCGCGCAGCCCCGTGCCGGGGGCAACGAGACGCAGCGCCGAGAGCATCTCCTCGGATCGCGATCGGTCTGGCATCCGTTGCTCCCCCCCGTCGTGAGCCATCGCGACGAACGGCGCGGAGTGCCCATCTCAGCGCGGCCAGGGTAGCAACCTCAGGCGCCTTCCGGCACGAGGGCGCCGGCGATCGCCTCGACCAGCGTCGCGGTCTCCACCGCCGCGATCCCGGGCACCGCCGGGGTCGAGGGCGGTACCACGGCACGGGTGAACCCGAGGCGACGGGCCTCGGCGAGTCGGCGCCCGATCCCCGGGCACCGGCGGATCTCCCCTGCCAGGCCGACCTCGCCCACCGCCACGACGTCGCTCGGCATGGCGCGGTCCCCGAGCGCGCCGGCACACGCCAGGGCGACCGCCAGGTCGGCGCCGGCCTCGCCGACCCGCAAGCCGCCCGCCACGCTCACGAACACGTCGCGCCGGCCCACCGGCACCTGCGCCCGCCGGTCGAGCACGGCCAGGATCTGCGCGAGCCGGCGGGGATCGATCCCCTGCGCGGCCCGTCGGGGCGGCACCTGCGGTGGGGTCTCGCCGGCGACGAGCGCCTGGATCTCCACCAGCATCGGCCGCGCCCCTTCGATCACCGGCGCAACGACCGAACCGGCGATCCCGGTCCGGCGGTCGGCGAGGAACAGTGCCGACGGGTCGGCGACCGCCACGAGCCCGCCGCCGGTCATCTCGAGCAACCCGACCTCGCCGGCGGGACCGAAGCGATGTTTGGACGCGTGGAGCGTCCGCAGCCCGTGGTGACGGTCACCCTCGAACGCCAGCACCGTGTCGACCACATGCTCCAATGCCCGGGGGCCCGCGAGGGCACCCTCCTTGGTGACGTGGCCCACGAGGATCGTGGTGAGCGAGCGCTCCTTGGCCTGGCGCACGAGACGGTGGGCGCAGTCGCGCACCTGGGCGACGGACCCGGCGGCGCCGGGCGCGTCGGGGTCGACCGTCGTCTGGATCGAATCGATGGCCAGCACGTCGGGCGCGAGCTCCTCGACGTGGGCGAGCACGTGCGCCAGGGACGTCTCGGCGACGAACAGCACACCGGGATCGAGGACGCCGAGGCGCGCCGCCCGGTCGCGGACCTGGCGGTCGGACTCCTCCCCGCTGACGAGGAGGCACCGGGCACCCGGACCGTTGGCGAGCCCTCCGAGCACCTGGAGCAGAAGCGTGCTCTTGCCGATGCCGGGCTCGCCGCCGAGGACGGTGACCGATCCGGCGCCGAAGCCACCGCCGAGCACCCGGTCGAGCTCACCGACCCCGGTGGGACGCAGGATCGCGGCGGTGTCGTCGATGGCGTCGAGCGGTACCGGCCGCGGTGCGCCCGGTGCCAGCGCCGGGACGGGAGAGGCAACGCCCGCGTCGGCCTCCTCGACGAGGCTCGCCCACTCGCCGCACTCGGGGCAGCGACCCAACCAGCGCGGCGTGATCGCCCGGCACGCTGTGCAGCGATGTCGGGTGCGGACCTTCGGTGCGGTCGACGTAGCACTCATGCGGGCAACGGTACGGATGGGGTGTGACATCCATGATGATCACGCCGGTCGAGTGCTGGCCTCGCGCGTGTCTCGATCAGGCCCGGCGGGGGCGCCGCCGACCACCTCGTCGGAGGCGCGGCAGCGCGAGGAGCGCCACGGCGGCGACCGCGAGGACGGCCGCCGCGCCCAGGTACAGCGAGCGCCCCGGGTCGAAGCGTCGGGACGACGCCGACAGCTTCACCCGCTCGCCGGGCTCGGGGGTGAAGGTTCGCGTCTCCCCCGGCAGGCCCACCTCCACCCGCAGGCGGAGCGCTTCCCGAAGGTCCTCCACCAGGCGCTGGTCGAGGGCGGCGACGTCGACGCCGTTGGCGGTCAGGCTCGCCGTCAGCTCGGGGTCTCCCCCGATGCCCGTGGCCAGCGCCGACAGGTCGGCCGCGCCCGACAGCCGGTACTCCGTGTACAGCACGCCCTCGTCGACCCGCAGCGCCACGTCGGCCAGTGGTCCGTCGTCGCCCGCGAGCTCGTCGAGCACCCCGGCGAGGTCGGACGGCTCGGCGAACGGCTTGCGGATCCGGATCGACGCCCCGTCGTCGTCGTCGCGACGCCAGGAAGACACCCGCCACCCCGCGGCGTCGAGGTCGGCGAGGCGCACCCGGTCCTCGAGGCGACCCCCACCGCGCTCGGCCTCGCGCACCGCGTCGGCGTCGAGGTCGACGCGCACCGTCACCATCCCGCTGCCGTCGGGGCGCACGTCGATAGCCACCGTCGCGTCGACCTGGCACCCCGCGAGCAGGAACAATGCCAGCGCCACCACCAAGACCCGTACGGGGCGGGCGAGGGCGGCGCCCGGGCTAACCCTCGGCAGGGCCGCTACCGGCGAGCTCCACCGGCGGCGGCTCGACGCCCTCCACCGCCCGGAAGACGATCTCGTCGCCGTCGGCGTCGACCAGGATGGTCTCGCCGGCGTGGAACTCCTTCCAGAGGATCTTCTCCGACAGGGCGTCCTCGACGAGGCGCTGGATGGCGCGGCGCAACGGACGGGCACCGAGCTGTGGGTCGTAGCCCCGCTCGGCGAGCAGCAGCTTCGCCTCCGGGGTGAGCTCGAGGCCCAGGCCCTGGCTGGCGAGCTGGCCCTCCACCCGCTTGATCAGCAGGTCGACGATCTCGGTGACCTCGGGCCTGGTCAGCTCGTTGAAGACGATCACCTCGTCGATGCGGTTCAGGAACTCGGGCCGGAAGCTGCGCTTGAGCTCGTCGGTGACCTTCTCCTTCATCTTCTCGTAGGTCACGGCACTGTCGGCGGGACCGAACCCGATGGCGGCCTTGCGCAGATCGGCGGTCCCGAGGTTCGACGTCATGATGATCACGGTGTTCTTGAAGTCGACGGTGCGGCCCTGGGCGTCGGTGAGGCGCCCGTCCTCCAGGATCTGGAGCAAGGTGTTGAACACGTCGGGGTGGGCCTTCTCGATCTCGTCGAAGAGGACCACGGAGAACGGCTTGCGCCGCACCGCCTCGGTGAGCTGGCCGCCCTCGTCGTAGCCGACGTAACCGGGCGGCGACCCCACGAGGCGCGACACGGTGTGCTTCTCCATGTACTCGCTCATGTCGAGCTGGATCAGCGCCTTCTCGTCGCCGAAGAGGAACTCGGCGAGCGTCTTGGCGGTCTCGGTCTTCCCGACCCCCGACGGGCCGAGGAAGATGAACGATCCCGACGGGCGCTTCGGGTCCTTCAGGCCGGCGCGAGTGCGGCGGATCGACTGCGACACCGCCTTTACTGCGTCGTGCTGGCCGACGATGCGCTTGTGCAGCTCGTCCTCCATGCGCAGGAGCTTGGCCGTCTCCTCCTCGGTGAGCTTGTAGACGGGGATCCCCGTCCACATCGCGAGAACCTCGGCGACCGACTCCTCGTTGACCTCGTTGAAGAGGTCGACACCCTCGGCGCGCCACTTCGCTTCCTTGGCGTCGCGCTGGCCGAGCAGTTCCTTCTCGCGGTCGCGCAGGCTGGCCGCCTGCTCGAACTGCTGGCCCTCGATCGCTTCTTCCTTCTCTTTGCGGACCTTCGCGACCTCTTCCTCGAGCTCGCGGTAGTCGGGCGGGGCCTCCATGCGGCGGATTCGCAGGCGTGAGCCCGCCTCGTCGATGAGGTCGATGGCCTTGTCGGGCAGGAACCGGTCGGCGATGTAGCGGTCGGCGAGGTTCGCCGCCGCCACGACGGCCTGGTCGGTGATGGTGACCCGGTGGTGGGCCTCGTAGCGGTCGCGCAGGCCCTTCAGGATGTCGATGGTGTGCGGGACCGTCGGCTCCTCGACCTTGATCTGCTGGAAGCGTCGCTCGAGCGCCGCGTCCTTCTCGAGGTGCTTGCGGTACTCGTCGAGGGTCGTCGCGCCGATCGTCTGGAGCTCGCCGCGCGCCAGCATCGGCTTGAGGATGCTGGCCGCGTCGATCGCGCCTTCTGCGGCGCCGGCACCGACCAGCGTGTGGAGCTCGTCGATGAACAGCACGATGTCACCGCGGGTGCGGATCTCCTTCAGGACCTTCTTCAGCCGCTCCTCGAAGTCGCCGCGATAGCGCGACCCGGCGACGAGCGCGCCGAGGTCGAGCGTGTAGAGCTGGCGGTTGGTGAGCGTCTCGGGGACCTCGTCGGCGACGATCTTGCTGGCGAGCCCCTCCACGATCGCGGTCTTGCCCACGCCGGGCTCGCCGACGAGCACCGGGTTGTTCTTGGTGCGGCGCGACAGCACCTGCATGACGCGCTCGATCTCCTTCTCGCGCCCGATGACCGGGTCGAGCTTCTTGTCGCGAGCGAGCTGCGTGAGGTTGCGGCCGAACTGGTCGAGCACCAGCGAACCCGACGGCTGCGCCTCGCCGGAGCCACCACCCTGGGTCGCGGCCTCCTTGCCGCCGCTGTAGCCCGAGAGGAGCTGGATGACCTGCTGGCGGACGCGCGACAGGTCGGCACCCAGCTTGACGAGGACCTGCGCGGCCACGCCCTCGCCCTCGCGGATCAGGCCGAGGAGGATGTGCTCGGTGCCGATGTAGTTGTGGCCGAGCTGGAGCGCCTCGCGCAGCGACAGCTCCAACACCTTCTTGGCGCGCGGGGTGAACGGGATGTGCCCCGACGGCGTCGCCCCGCCGTGGCCGATGATCTCCTCGACCTGGGCCCGGACGGCTTCGAGCGAGATGCCGAGCGACTCGAGCGCCTTCGCTGCGACGCCCTCACCCTCGTGGATCAGGCCCAGCAGGATGTGCTCGGTGCCGATGTAGTTGTGGTTGAGCAGCCTGGCCTCTTCCTGGGCCAGCACCACCACTCGCCTCGCTCGATCGGTGAACCGCTCGAACACTGGTCACCCGCCTTCCGTCGGCGTCGTCGTACGGGGTCGGTCCCGGCGCTGCGTACAGTCTACCGGGCGTATATGTCGCGGTCGCTCGCTGCGGGCCGGGATACTCGGCCCGCGGGCGCTCGCTCCCTGACGAGCTCCGCTCGCTGCGCTCGCTTCGCCGCCCTCACCGATCGGCTCGACTGATGCCCCTATTCATGCATCGACCGGGGCAAACCGAGCTGTAGGCGGCTGAATCGTCAGGATCACCAGGACGGCCTCGCTTCAGTACGACACCTTCAGCTTGGAGGATGTTCCCGCCGGCCCGTAACGTCAGTGCATGAACCCGCTCGAGGGGCTCGACCTGCCGCACCTCCGAGCCGACCTCGAACGGGTCGAGGCCCAGCTGGCGGCGGCGGTGCACCACGACGACCCGCTCCTGGGTCAGGTGGCGCCCCACCTCGTCCGGGCGGGCGGCAAGCGGGTCCGCCCGGCGCTCACGCTGTCGGCGGCATACGCCACGCTCGGGACCGACCGGCCCGCGACCGACGCAGCCGTCGCCGGGGCGGTGGCCGTCGAGCTCGTCCACCTCGGCTCCCTCTACCACGACGACGTGATCGACGAGGCCGACACCCGTCGGGGGGTGCCGTCGGTCAACGCCCGGTGGAGCAACGTGGTGGCCATCCTGTCGGGCGACTTCCTCCTCGCCCGGGCCTCCGCGCTGGCGGCGTCCCTCGGTGCCGATGTCGCCGGGCTCCTCGCCACCACCATCGGCGAGCTGTGCCGGGGACAGGTGCTCGAGCTCCAGCACCTCTTCGACGTCGGCCGTACGGAACACGACTACCACTCCGCCATCGACGGCAAGACCGCGGCGCTCTTCGCGACGTCGTGCCGCATCGGCGCCATGGTGACCGAGGCCGCATCGGCGACGATCGACGCCCTCACCGAGTTCGGGCGCCGCACCGGCCTGTGCTTCCAGATCATCGACGACGTGCTCGACCTCGTTGCCTCCGAGAGCGACCTCGGCAAGCCCGCGGGCCAGGATCTGCTCGAAGGGGTGTTCACGCTGCCGGTCATCTACGCCTTGCGCACCTCGGAGCCGCTGCGTGACCTGCTGACCCAGCCCGCCGATGCGGACCGGGCCGAGCAGGCCCGCATACTGGCCTGCGCCGATGGCGCGGTTCAGGGCGCGCTCGACGCCGCCGGGACCGAGGCGCAGCGCGCCCGAGCCGCCCTCGCCCACTGCGACGCCCACCTCGACGCCACGTCGTGCGCCGCGCTGGCCCGCCTCGTCGACGGCCTGGTGACTCGCAGAGCCTGATATCTCGGTCGCTCGCTGGCGGCCGGGATACCCGGCCGCCGGACACTCGCTCCCGGTCGGCTCCGCTCGCGGACGCTCGCTCCGCCTGCGCGACGCGAGTCGGGTTGGGTTGCTGCGGGCGCCGCAGTACGCGCGCATCTCTCTCGGTCGCTCGCTGGCGGCCGGGATACCCCGCCGCCGGACACTCGCTCCCTGGCGAGCGCCTTCGCTCGCTCCGCTCGCTACGGCGCCGCGCGGACCGGGCGTCTTCCGGAACGTTGCGTCACTGGGGTACCCATGAGGTACGCGAGCGACCCAACCGGGAAGCGGTGCGGGGGTCGGGGGCGGCGCCCAGGAAGTCGAGGACGGCGCGGTTGAAGGCGCGGGGGGCCTCGGCCATGAGGCCGTGGGCGGCGCCGCGCACCTCGACGAGACGCGAGCCAGGGATGAGCTCGGCGAGCTCCTCGGCGTCGCCGATCGGGGTAAGGAGATCCTGGGACCCGGTGATCACGAGGGTGGGCGCGTCGATCCGGTGCAGCTCGTCGCGCAAGGCGTCGGGCGCAGCCAGGATGGCGTCAACCTGGGCGGCGAACGACTCCGGATCGGCCTGCAGCACCACCCGAGCGAGCAGGTTGATCCAGACGCCGAACCGTCGCTGCAGGCGCGGCCCCACGAGCCAGGTGAGCCCCTCACCCCCGAGCGCGCCCATGCCGCGCGCCCGTACCGTCTCGGCCCAGCCGGCCAGCAGCTCCCGCCGCCACTCGTGGTGCCGGCACCCCGTGCACGCCAGCGTCAGCGACCCGACCCGTTCCGGGTGGAGCACGGCGATGATCTGCGCGATGACACCCCCCATCGACGCTCCCACCACGTGAGCGCGCTCGACGCCCTCCGCGTCGAGCACCGCCACCGCGTCCTCGGCCATCTGCGCCAGGTCGTAGGGACCGGGGGGACGATCGGAGCGCCCGACCCCCCGGTTGTCGGGGGCGAAGCAGTGGAAGCGGCGCCCGAACGCCAAGCGCTGCAGCGCCCAGCCCCGGGAGTCGGCACCGAGGCCCATGACGAGCAGGACGGGCTCGCCGTCGCGCCGACCGAAGCGGTCGTAGGCGATGGTGACGTCGTCGCTCGCGGTGACGTAGCGCACGCCCTGGGCCTCTCCTTCGATGGCCTGCCCACCGAGCCGAGCCGAGCCGAGCCGAGCCGAGGTTACCTGCGGGTAGGTGCCTCGGGCTCGCGCGTCTCCCGCGTCGGGTGCTCAGGTTTCACATGATCAGGCGTCTCATGCAGGAGCGCGGCGACTGCGGCCGCGGTGCGTTCCCCCAGCTCGGCGCCGGCAAGGGCGTCGCCGGGCACCGCATCGGTGTGGGTCTCGACGATCTCGCCCACCCGCACGCGCCACGGCCCCAGCGGAGCGCCGAGCGGCCCGCCGGCCCGGATCGCCACCGGCACGACGGGGAACCCGAGCACGGCGGCGAGCAGCTCCCACGGCGGGACGCGGGCGGTGGTACCCGGCCAGCTCTGTCGCATCGGCGCGGCCACGAGCGCGCCCGCCCGCAGCGCCGCGGCGACGTCGGCCGGCTGGTTCGGCAGGGCGCCCAGCTTGCGCAGAAGTGGGCCGACACCGGGAACGCCCGGCGCGCCGACGGGGCGGAGGCGACGTCCGGTGGCCCGCCGCACGGCTGCGGCCAGCACGAACGGCTCGGCCAGGCCGATCACCCGGTTGGACACGATCAGCGCGCCGCCCTCGGTCGGGAGGTGCTCGCCGCCTTCCACGCGCACCCGGACGCCGAGCGCGACGAGCGGCGCGACCGCGTCCATCAGCTGAGGATCGGCACCGAACACGTCGATCGGGTAGCGCCCGTCCCAGCGGCGGCGGAGCCCAGCGAGCACTGGCCGGGCGGAGCCGGCCCGGTCGACGTCGATGCCGAAACCCCCCTCGGGCCCCACGACGGTCGAGGCCACGGGCTCGGTGCTCATGCCACCTCCTCGGTGACGGGCCGGATGGGGGTGACGGTCGCCCACTCGTACAGCTCGGCGCAGATGGCGGTGGTGGCGACGAGCCGCCCGAGCCCCAGCTCGCGGACCGCGTGGGTGCCGTCGCCGGCGCGGCCGGCGCGCAGCAGCTCCAGGACATGGGGCGGGATGGGCGCACCGGCGAGCTCGGCAGCTCGCCGAGCGAGGCGCCACGCCGGCCCGGCGATGGGCACGGGAATGCGCCCGCCGAGCCGGGCCGCCTGCAACGGCGTCGTGGCCCCGCTCCCGACGACGTTGAGAGGCCCATCGTAGGCCTCGAGGAGCGCGCTCACCATGGCGCGGGCGGCGTCCTCCTGGCCGAGCAGCGAGAACGCGGGGTCGGCGAAGGTGGGCACCGGCACCACCGGGAGGCGCAGCACTCGGCCGAGCGGGCTGGGGACGTGCGAGCCCGCCACGGTGGCGAGACGCATGGCCGCCACCGGGAAGTCGTGACGCCGCCCGAGCACGGCCCCCATGGTCTCGGTGTCGAGGCACATCCGCCCATAAGCGCTGGTGGGTTCGGGCGGCGCGCCCTCGTCGGGTACCAGCGCTTGACTCGGACCCCGGCCGTAGACCTCGAGGCCGCTGCGCAGCACGATGCGGTCGAGGTTCCCGGCCCGGGCGGCGGCACCGAGCGCGGCGACGGTGCACCCGGTCGTCATGGCGGCCGCGTCACGCGGCCCCACGCGCGAGTCGGGCTCGTACACGCCATAGTGAACCACCGCGCTCGGGGCCACGTCGTGCACGAAGGCGACGAGCTTCTCGCGGTCGCGGGGGTCGATACGCCGGAACTCGCTGCGGCGCAACCTTCGCCGCGGCGGCACGAAGTCGACACCGGCGATGTCGGTGACCTCGGGGTGCTCCTC
>Ga0136613_10001893_pt1 | contig 10992 bp, 14 predicted proteins | sample AntDrymUQ2722106_2_FD_106649 | JGI IMG/M metagenome (GOLD analysis project Ga0136613, IMG submission 106649) | Polar desert sand microbial communities from Dry Valleys, Antarctica - metaG UQ272 (21.06) | ecosystem: Environmental > Terrestrial > Soil > Desert | place: Antarctica: Dry Valley... | reverse complement strand
GCGACGTCGGTCTTGCGGACTGCATTGCCGAGGCCAACGGGCTCACGATCGAAAGCACCATCGTGCCGGGCGACGTGCTCGAGTTGCCCGCCGCCGAAAGCTGCTGACTACGGGTGACGCTGCGGACGGGTCCGCCCCGCTCCGTCGCGCCCACTACGCTACGCTGCGCTTCGCTCCGTTCCTTCCGGCTCGCGGCGCCTTCGGCGGCGCTTCGCCTCCAGAGCGCTCCTCCGGGGGCGACCCGTCCTCGCTTTCTTAGAGCGGTGCCTCCCCTCCCCTTCAGCCTTGCTCGCCCGACACGATGGACCAGGTCTCGCCGACTCGCTCAATCGTCCACTCCGAGGTGGTCGTCGTGGGCACGAGGTCCACGTCCACCTCGACGTAGGTCGCGTCGTCGATGTAGCGGGGGCGCACCAGAGCCCTTTCGCTCACGACGATGACATCGGGTTCGCTCGAGATGACCGTCAGCTTCAGCGTCCGGACGCTGGTCCGGTCAAGGAGATTGGTTCTCTCGAGCAGGCGAATGTCCTTCCGGCTTCGGTCGAACTGAGGTGAGCCCCGGCGGACGACGTTTCCAAGCAGGACCAGATCACGCGTCCTGTAGGCCCGCTCGAGTCCGTGCCGGAGATCGGCGAACAAGCTGAGCGCCTCACCTCGGCTCAAGACCGGGTCTCCTGCCCCGTCGGGAGAAGCGGAGGGCGACCGAACTCGATCCGGCGTCGGCTGCGGAGACGGTTGCGTGTCGGCGGGGGCATCCTCGTCCGGGTTCCACGTCGCAGAAGCCACGATCAGACCCCCCCACGAGAGCGATCATCGCCAAGACTGCGAACGCTCGAGTGGGGCTCAGGGGTGGCTGTGAGCCCTCGGCCCCATGGTTGTCTCCCCCGTCGCGCCGCTCGTCGCCCATTCGTCCTCCTGACATACCACCACTTCGAGCCCGCCACTCAAGGCGGAGTCGGCCACGGGCGATGTCCTAGGAACTAATCGTGTGATCGCGTTAGTGTCGATCCTCAGCGGCGAGAGGGTGCCTAAACCATGGGTTCCGGCAACGGGCAGGGCAACGGGCGAACGAGAATACAGAAAAAGTTGAAGCACTCTGTTCTCGAGGACTTCAGGCCTCGAAGCGAAGTCGACGATGAGGTCACCGAACCGGTAGCTGCCGGGCCTCCGGTGTCCGCACCAATCCCCGACGAACACGAGGAGGCGGGGGCGCGGCGTTCCGCCGCGGATGCCTACAAACCGCTGGGGGATTTTCTCGGAGCCTTCGGCGCCGACGCCGTGATGATCTCGTTTGCCGCCCTCGAGAACATGCTCAAGCGCAAGCTCCCCGCGTCCGCGCTTAAGCGCGAGTCGTGGTGGACGAACAAACCCCGGGGCCGAGGACACGCGCAGGCTTGGCGAGATGTCGGGTGGACCGTCCAGAGCGTCGACATCAAGAAGAAGCGAGTGAACTTCGCACGGCTCCCCAAGTAGCCCTTACGCGTCGAGCCGGTAGCCCATTCCTCGCACGGTCTTGATGTTTTCTCCTCCGAGCTTCCTCCGCAGGTAACCCACGTAGACGTCAACGACGTTAGAACCCGGATCGTAGTCGTACCCCCACACATGACTGAGCAACTGCTCGCGCGATAACACCTGACCCGGATGGCGAAAGAACGTTTCCGCCAACGTGAACTCACGCGCCGAGAACTCCACGGTCTTGTCTCCGACTCGCGCGGTGCGGGTTCGAAGATCGAGTGCCATATCGCCGGCACGCAACACGGTCTCTTCCGGGGCACGCTCTCCTCTGAGTCGCACCCGCACCCTCGCAAGCAACTCGTCGAAACTGAAGGGCTTGGTCACATAGTCGTCCGCCCCACCTTCGAGCCCTGTGACCGTGTCCTGGACTCCATCTCTGGCAGTCAAGATGATGACCGGAAGCGAAGTGTCCTTTGCCCGTAGGTCATCTAGGACTGCGAGCCCGTCCTTTCCGGGAAGTCCCAAGTCGAGAATGACGAGGTCGAACTCCCCCGAGCGAGCCATGAACAGGGCATCGTGGCCGTCGGTCGCCACCGAGGTGGTGAACCCGTTTGCCTTCAGACCCTTCTCCAGAAACGAAGCGATACGGGGTTCGTCCTCCGCGATGAGAATGCGCTTCATAGTTTGCCGTCCTCCGAATCGGTATAAGGCTGATCGACGGGGATGATGATCGAGAAGGTCGAGCCCTCACCTGGAGCGCTCAAGAGACGTACGCGACCGTTGTGACCCTCTGCGATCGCCTTGACGATTGCGAGACCAAGCCCCATTCCCTCCGACGTTCTTGCTTGTGACCTAGCGCGCGCGAATCGATTGAAGATTCTTTGCTGCTCCTCCTTGGAAATGCCCGGCCCTGCATCGCGCACCCAGAAACGCGCCTCGCCGTTGGCCACCTTGGAACCGATCCAAACGCGATCCCCGTCTGCAGTGTGCTGAACGGCGTTCTGGGCAAGTTGCATGACGGCCTGCGTGAGTCGCTGCCTGTCGGCCTCGATCAGGCCGCGTCCGATGGCGTCAACACCCCAGTCGCGGGTGGCCAACCCGCGCACCTTCGTGTTGAGCTCGCCGGTCAAATCGGCAACCTCTACGGAAGTCAGGTTCAAGAAGTCCGGTCGCTGCGCTTTGGTGAGCATCAAGAGGTCTTCCACCAGGCGCGTCATGCGCGCCAGCTCATCTGTGACCAGAGCGATGGTGTCCCGCCTTTCGTCGGGATCGTCTCCCATGAGCTCGAGGTGTCCTCTGATGATGGTGATGGGTGTGCGAAGCTCGTGACCTGCATCGTCGACGAAGTTTCTTTGTGTTTCGAACGCGTGACCCAGCCGGTCCAACAGGTCGTTGAAAGTCACTGCGAGCTGAGAGATCTCGTCGTTCCCCTCGACCGGCAGGCGGCGGCTCATGTCACTGTCGGTAATGCGCTGAGCCGTCGACCGTACGGCCTCGACGCGATGCAACAGCCGCCCCGATAGTGCGTAAAAGAGAATGAACCCGATGATCAGCGTGACCCCGCTGATCTGCGCAGCCGAAAGAACCGCCGCGTCAACCTCCTCCTTCTCGAGGTCACGAAAAGAACCGATGACGAAGACCCCCTCTGCCTCACCCGCGTTGTTTTCGAGGGGCACAGCGAGGTAGCGAAGCTCGCCGGCCGGGGTGGATGCGGAGCCGTACTCCGACCCATTCTCGACCGCCGACCATCGGGCGATAAGCGTCGGATCGAGGTCTACTCGATACGGCACCTCGTCGGGCTGGAAGGGCCGCCGGACCTCCCCGTCGACGAGTGCCACCATCGCCTCGTTGGCCGAGGGGATGTTACGGCCGAGGAAGGTGTCGAAGATGGCCGCGACGTCACCGTCGAAGGGCTCGGTGGTGTCGGGGTCGATGCCTCTCGTCAGTCGCTGTAACTCGGCGACCTCCTGAGTGAGCCCGGCGTTGATCCTCTGATCGAGGCGGTTGAGGAGCACGGCCCGCAACACGAACAGCGACGCGATGACTGCGACGGCGAGCACCAGGACGTAGCCCCCGAGGATGCGGGCCCGAATACCGGAGAAGCGCGACAACCCCGAGCGCCGCACAGGGGATCCGCCGATGGTCAGCTTCTCTGTGGCCGCAGGGTCGGCCGAAGGTTCCGTGGACATCTCGGTCGCGTCAGTCATCGCCGTCATCGCCGTCATCGCCGTCGTCATCGTCGTCATCGTCGTCATCGTCGTCATCGGGGGCGGGGGCCGGAGCCGGGGCGGGGGCCGGAGCGGGGGCCGGAGCGGGGGCCGGAGCCGGAGCCGGAGCTGGTGCCGGGGCGGGCGCCTGCGGCTGCGGCTTCTGCGACCTCTCTTCTTTCCTCTTGTCTTTGTTCTTGTTCTGGTTGTCTTTGTTCTTGTTCTGGTTGTCTTTGTTCTTCGTGCGCTCGTTCTTCTCGTCGTCCCGGCCAAGATCGACATCCAGGTCGACTGCCGGGACTCGGGGCGCGGCGGGAGGCTGGAGCGCGCTCACGAGACCGGCGCCGACGACGGTGCCGACCAGGAGGGCAACGAGCAGGGCCAGATAGCGGCCGGAGGTGGTCACCTTCCTATTCGGCCTCCTGGAAGTTAGTGGGCCATGAGAGCGGCATGAGAACTCTCTCATGTTCGATAAGAGCCCTCTCATATATCCCTCACCTCGCTCTTAGGGCCGCTGCCTAGGGTTATCCACAGCGCGACCACACCGAGTTCGGGGATCGATCGCCCCGAGCGCAGGAGGAGGAATCAGAGAATGCGCTCAACCGGAAGCCTGATGACCTGGGCTCTCGTCGTTGTGCGCCTTGGGCGCCGTTGCTCTTGCGGCCTGTGGGCGACGAGCCCAGCGCGACCGATGATGTCGCCGGGAGCAAACGAGGACCTCACTCGGCGAGAGGAAGACTCCGACGAGCTAGTCGCCGAGAATGATGATGACGACGACGATGTCGCCACGGACAACTCCGGAGACAGGTCCCGGAGCAGGAGCAGGGGGTAGTCCGAGGGTGACCGAGCGCCTGTCGGCATCGGAGATCAGGCCGCGATGAGCGATGAGCACAGGTGGCGACTCGAAGAGGGCGATGAGATCGCACCAGGTCGGTTCGCGCTTACGAAGCTGGGTGGCGGATTCCGCTACGAGGCCTACCTCACATGGGACGAGACTCTGTATTCCATCGTCGTGGTGAAGGTGGTTCGCCCCCACCTCGTCGAGAATGAGCGCGCTCTCAGAGGTCTCAATACCGAGTACGAGATGCTGCGGCGGCTGAGCCATCCAGTGATCTTGCGAGCTTTCGATGCGGTGCTCGACGGCCCCCGCCCTCACCTCGTCCTCGAGCACCTCGAGGGACCTCGCTTGTCCACGCTTATCCGCAAATACGATCGGCTTCCACTCGAGCAGCTGCTACCGCTGGCTCTGCAACTGTGCTCCGCGGTGCACTATCTCGCATACAACGAAGTCTGCCACCTCGACCTCAAACCGACGAACATCATCATGAGCGGTCCCCCTCGTCTGATCGATTTGAGCATCGCCCGGACCTTCGAGCAGGCCGCCGCACGTGGGCAGGGAATCGGCACCGACGACTACATGTCGCCGGAGCAATGCGATCCCGACCGCTTCGGCCCGGTGGGACCGGCGTCCGACATCTGGGGCCTGGGGGTTTCTCTCTACGAGGCGGCAACCGGTCGACTGCCTTTCACGAAACGCGGTGCCGAGAACAGGTGGCCGGCGACCCTCGAGGAAGTTCGCCCGTTCGCCCATCCAGTGCCGGACGCCCTTGCAAAGCCGATCCTGAGCTCTCTCGACAAGAACCCGGCCAACCGCCCGACCGCGGCAGAGCTTCACGATGTCCTCGAACCCTTGCTGCTGGAACTGCCCAAGCCGGTCCTTGGCAGGTTGAAGCCGAAACTCGGCTGAAGCCGCTTTGGCAGTCACCTGTCGTCGGAGCAGAGCGGCTCATCGACTGGCCACTCGCCCGGACCAAAAACGGGATCCTTCTAGCGACGCTGACACTTGGGACAGTAGGTAGTGCCCCGGCCCCCGAGGGTGATCTTTCTGAGTGGAGTTCGACAGCGGGGGCACGGGGTGTCCCCGCGCCCGTAGGCGATCAGGAAGTCGGCGTTGCGTCCGCTCTCGCCGTTGACCATGGCGTAGTCGCTGAAGGTGGTGCCCTCCCGCTCGATCGCCGCGGCGAGTACCTCACGGATCGCCGCGTGTAGCGCACGCGCGCGCTTGGATCCGACGGCGCGCGAGCCAGGGTTGATCTTCGCAAGCCACAGCGCCTCGTCGGCATAGATGTTGCCGACCCCGGCGACCGGACGCTGCGACAGGAGGTAAGGCTTGATCGGCGAGCTCGTTCTCCTGAGAGACGCCGCGAAGGTCGAGGGGTCGAACTCGTTCGACAATGGTTCGGGTCCCAGCAATTTCAGCGTCGGGATCGTCTCGTAGTCTCCAGCCTCCACCACGGCCATGCGACCGAACCGCCTCACGTCGCGAAAGCTGAGCACCCGGCCGTCGTCGAGGTCGAGGCGCGCACGCACGTGAGGGTCGTCGAGATCGAAGCGGAAGGAACCCGTCATGCCGAGGTGCATGATGAGCTCGAGATCCTCGTCCAGAGGAGCGACCATGAACTTGCCTCTACGCCCAACGGACCTAATGGTTCGTCCCGTCAACAGCTCGAGGCCCGAGAACTCACGAGGGATAGCGGGGTGGGGATCCCACCAGGTCTTGATGACGCGTCGCCCGGTCAGCTCGGGTTCGAGCTGACGGCGCACCGACTCGACCTCGGGCAACTCGGGCATCCGCTTAGGTTAGTTGCATGCCAAGTCACAAGATCAACCCCGCTGACCGACCCTATGACCCCGTCTCTCTCGAACGGAAGCAGGAAGTGGGGGCCGAGGGCTATTTCGCCCTCGACATTCGTGTTGGCCGAGTTGTGGGTGTCGAGTCCTTTCCCGAGGCTCGTAAACCAGCGTGGAAGCTGACCGCCGACTTCGGGCCGGTGATAGGCGAGCTACGAAGTAGCGCTCAGATAACCAACTACTCGAGGGTGCAACTCATCGGCAGGCTCGTGGTTGGCGCCGTCAATCTCGGCCCGAAGAGAATCGCGGGATTCACCAGCGAGTTCCTGGTCCTCGGCTCTCTCGAGCCCGACGGCACGGTACGCCTGCTGCAACTCGAAGAGGGAGTCGAGCCCGGGGCACCCGTGGCCTAACTCAGTCCCATAGGTCGGTTATCTCTCGCAGCCGGCGGTAGTCGCCGTCTCTAACCACCACGTGATCGAGAACCTCTACCCCCTCGGCTGACGCCGCCTCGAGTAGCCCGCGCGTGAACTCGAGGTCGTCCTCGCCGACGGTTCCGAGGGGCTCGCAGGCCCGTGAGGTCACCATTATGGTGCCCATGCCAAGGTTCCGGGGAAACGAAAAGAGGTGCTCGAGCGGCAGAGAGGTCTTGGGCTGGTCCTTCGACGCGTAGGCCTCGCTGTCGGAAACGTAACCGTCCTGGTCGACGCAGGTGATGAACACGATCTCGCTATCGACGCCAGAAACGATCGTGGCCAGCGATTCGATGATGTCGTCGGGACGAGGAGCAGTGGTGGGTGCGGTCGAGAGCGTCATGGTTCCTCCTGGGTCGGACGGATGATGAGCCCATGACACCCCGGAGCACCGATTTACGCTGTGACGTGCGTCACAGCCCAAGATGAGAATCAGGAGTAGCGGGTGATGAAGCCGCGCGCACGAAAGAGCCTCAGCATCTTCGTTACGAACGCAAGGGCGAACAGCGTCAAGACGGCGGTGCTCCCTGCGGCAACTCCTATCGTCGCCCAATCGATTCCGTCACCGTCCAGCAGCGTTCGCATCGCGTCGAAGGCATACGTGGAGGGAAGTACCAGAGCCACGGGCCGGATCGCGCCCGGAAGAGACTCGACCGGGTAGAAAACACCCGACAGCGGCATGATCACGAACAGGATGCCCCACGCAAGAGCCTCGGCGCCGCTCCCGTAGCGAAGCACGAATCCGATCACGAACAGCGCGATGAGCCAGCCGACGGCGAGCAGGACGAAGGCGATCGGTATCAGGCCGAGTCCCAGCTCCGTGATGTCGAAGCTGAACATCGCGATCGCAGCCACCGCGACGAGACCTGTGCCCGCGACCAACTTGACCAGACCGAAGAGAGCGACGCCCGCCACGTACTCCCACTCCTTGACGGGGGTCACCATGATGTTCAGGAGGTTGCGGGACCACGTCTCCTCGAGGAAACCGGTGGATACAGCGATCTGAGCCTGGTAGACGATGTGCCATAGGACGATGCCTCCCAGGAGATAGCCGAACGCGGTCGCTCCCCCACTGTTGCTACCGGCCACGAACGCCCCGATCGAGCCGAACAGCACCACGTCCACGAGCGGCCAGATCGTGACGTCGAAGAGGCGGTGCGGACTGCGAAGCATGACGTAATAATGACGACGCGCGATCGAGCGAATTCGCATCCACGAGAGCTTGCGCGAGTTCGACTCCTGCACGGGCGCAGTGTTCATCCTCGGTCGGTTTCCTGGCTTCGCTGCTCATCGGGCTCGGTCCCCACCCCTGCCAGATGCAGGAAGACGGCCTCGAGGTCGTCACTCTCGAACTGGGTGGCGATTGCGCTTGGGGTGTCGTTTGCGATGACCTTGCCACGGCTCAGGAACACGACCCTTTCACACAGCCGTTCGATCTCCACCATGTTGTGGCTCGTAATCAGTAACGCGGTCCCTTCAGATTCACAGAGCTCTCGCAATCCGGTGCGTACGCGCAAAGCCACGTCCGGATCGAGGGATGCGGTCGGCTCGTCGAGAACGAGGAGACGTGGCCGGTGCAGGGTCGCTTTCACGATGCCGACAAGCGTCCGCTGTCCGGACGACAACTCGGTGCCCATGGCGTCCGCAAGCTGAGGAATGCGAAAGCGTCGCAGCCCGGCGTCGATGCGCTCCTCGATTTGGTGGACTCCGTAAAGCTCGCCGAACATCTGCAGGAACTCGCGCACGCGCAGCCGTTCCGCCAGCGGCATGTATCCGGCTGCAAAGCCGACGCGCATCATGGCCTCGCTCCGCCCCCCCGGAAGCCGGTGCCCGCAGATCTCGATTGAGCCGGCGTCCGGCGAAATCGCACCCAGCAGCATCATGAGCGTGGTCGTCTTTCCGGCCCCGTTGGGGCCAAGCAGGCCAACGCGTTCCCCCGCGCTCACATCGACGTCGATACCGTCGACCGCCCGGGTGCGCTTGTAATCTTTCGTCAGGCCGTGCGCCCGCAGAACTTGGTCCATCGCCTCACTATTGCAGACGTAGGCGGGCAAGCAGACGCTCGTCGATGAGCGCGTTGAGCTCGCCTCCGACCAGCAGGACCCAGCTCAACATGTAGAGCCAGACCATCATGACCAGACCGCCACCGATGGCGCCGAGGATCTGATTCGCGCCGAAGGCGACGCGCAGGTAGGCGCTGAAGGCCAGCGACACTGCGAGCCAGCCGAAGGCTGAGAACAGGGCGCCGGGAATGCAGCGGCGCCACCGCATCCGGTGGTGGGGCGCGAGCTTGTATAGCAAGATCGCCCATGCGACGAGAGCGAACAGCATGGCCGGCCAGCGAAGCCAGTTCCAAAAGACCCGAAAACCGCCGCTGTCGAGACCGAGAAAGTCGGCAACGGCGTCACCGCCTCCCAGCAGAGGTCCGGCCACGAACATCACCAGCATCAACAAAGCGAAGAGCACACTCCCGAGCCCGAGCCCCACGGCGACGACACGCTGTCTTATCCACGAGCGCGTTTCGGGCAGGTCGTAGGCGAGATCCAGCGCTGTGATCACGGCCGAGAATCCTCTGGACATGGCGTACACAGCGGTCGCGATCGACAAGGTGAGGACTCCCCCAAAGTCGCCAAGAAACAGTGACTCGACGGCGTTCACCGGACCCTGTTCGGTAAGGATCCCGCTCACGAAATCGACCACGACCGCGCGCGAGGTATCGACGACATCGCTGCCCACGATGCGACCGATGTATCCGAGCGCCGTCGCGAGCATGAGGAGCGCCGGGAAGATGCTTAACGTTCCGAAGAACGCGACCTCGGCGGCAAGGCCCGAAATGCGATCCCTCGATACCTCGGCCCTGATCTTGGCGATGAAAGGCCCGAAGCGAAGCAGACCAAGCCGCCTGAGGAGCGCGTCGATGAACATTGCATGAGGCTACTGCCGCCCGGCCGGGACCGGGTCCTCGTCGCGGTCAGTTCTGCGTGGCCGTCTCCGTCCCCTCGTCGCGCGGCTTCTCGTTGCGATTGCGGGCGATGTTGGTTGCGGTCGCGGTCGTGACGAAGGCGGTGAACATCGCGGCAATCAGTCCGAGAAACTGCGCGAACCCGGCGCCCCAGTCGGGACTAGCAAGGTAGGTGGCCGTGTAGGCGCTGAGCGCAGCGGCCGTGCCCACCGCGATGGCCACAACCCCGCTCCAAGTCAGGCTCCAGCGCATCAACTCGGTAAGCGCGTCGACCCTGAGGAAGTCGTCTTCCCCTGGGAAGCCTTTGCGGATCGCATAGACGTAGGCAGTGCCCCCAAGAATGACCAGATAGAGCAACAGGAAGGGCACCGGCCAGTTCGGCCACGACAGAGTGATGATGACGGGAACCGCCATCTGCTGCACTCGCCTGTCGGTAAACAGGAATTGCCCCGTATAGGTTCCCGGATCGACTCTGGCCATGCTGTTTCGTTCGATGCAGATGCGGAGGCGAACGAGGTTGCCCTCAAGCGTTGCGTTGGCGTGAATGGCGCGCGGGAGAAAGCGCGCGTCGTCACTGCGCCTGAACTCGGTCACCGCGACCCGGAGATTGGGCGGATCCTGCGGATCCACCCGCGCGCCGCCCTTCGGCTCGAGCCCGATGGTCAACCTCTTGGTCTCGTAGCTTCGGCCGAAGGCGAGTGTAGTGATCTCTCCCTGACGCACCGCGAGCTCCACCGGTTCATCGGCTTCTACGATCTCCGGCGCACGGAGATCGCGACACGGGTCCGAGTCCGACGGCTGCACCACTAACAGAGCGAGGATCAGAAGGAAGATCACAGGCAGCGAGAGGAGCACGAATGGCAGCCACTTTCCGATCCAGCCTCGCACGACTCACCGCCTGCCGAACGGAAGCTTGAGTTTGTGGCTGTCCGCGAGTTCGCTGCGCACACGCGCCTCCTCCATGTAGTGAAGGTGCGGGATCGCGGTTTCGGCCGGATCACCGTCGATGAGATGGGCGGCGTGCTTCCGTACCGCGGCATCCGCCAGTGTGTAGCCGTGATTCTCCAACACGGACTTCTCGGCATCGCTGAATCGGTCCAGGTCGGTTCGAATCTTTGCCACGAGAGCCTCGACCGCAGTCGAGGTGCGAGCCCAGTTCCAGGGGAGCAGCCGCTTCAACACGGGACCGGTTCTGTTGTTGTTGTTCGTGAATCGTTTGAACGGATCGGCGACGCGTGCGTCCCAGTCGTCGATCGGAGCCTCG
>Ga0136613_10001891_pt1 | contig 10994 bp, 8 predicted proteins | sample AntDrymUQ2722106_2_FD_106649 | JGI IMG/M metagenome (GOLD analysis project Ga0136613, IMG submission 106649) | Polar desert sand microbial communities from Dry Valleys, Antarctica - metaG UQ272 (21.06) | ecosystem: Environmental > Terrestrial > Soil > Desert | place: Antarctica: Dry Valley... | reverse complement strand
GGGTGGAACCTGGCCCGCGGCGTACGCGGCGCCTACGGCAAGCAGGCCAACTACTGGTGGGTCTGGTTACCGCTGGCGCTCGCTTTCGCCGCTGCTTTCTGGCGCACGGACAGACTCTTCGCCATGCGCAACCTGGATATCGTGGCGCTGCTCGGGTTCCTCGTCTCGCACGGCTTCTACAGGGAGGGGGTAGTCCTCGAGGCCGTCGTCTTGTGGTACCCGCCGCTGGTCTACCTCTTCGTCAGGACCCTTTTCATGGGCTTCGGGATAGGCGAGAAGGTCGAGAAAACGAGCAACCTCCCAATGTGGCTCCTGATGGTGCTAGCCGGTCTCGCCGGCGGCCTCGTCCTCGGCCTCAACGTCGACTCCCGCGTCATAGACGTCGGCTACGCCGGGGTCGTCGGCGCCGACCGTATCCTGGAAGGCACAGTCCCCTACGGCAGCATGCCCTCAGACGTAGGAACTGGAGACACCTACGGCCCTCTCAACTACCTGCTCTACGTGCCCTTCGTCCTCATGTTCGGCTTCTCGGGGGAGTGGGACTTCCTCCCCGCGGCCCACGCCCTCACGCTCTTCTCCTTCGTCGCAGGGGCCATGGCGCTGTTCATCACGGGCTACAGGCTCTCGGGGAAAGAGGGGGCCGCTGCGCTCATCTTCGCCTGGGCGGCGTTCCCCTACACCGTGTACGCGACCAACAATAATACCAACGACATCATCGTCGCCGCAGTCTCGGCAATAGGACTAGCGGCGGCGGCCTCGCCGATCGCGCGGGGGGCGAGCATCGCGGCCGGGTTCGCCGTCAAGCTCTATCCTATCGTCCTCGGCCCGTTGTGGATCATGTACGAAGGACGCAGGCGAAAGCCCATAGTGGATTTCGTACTCGGAGGTGCCGGCCTCGTACTGCTCACGTTCTGGGTCATACTGCTCGACGGACATCCTTTCGAGGCGGCAAAGCTCTTCTACGACAAGACCCTCGCGTTCCAGGGCGACAGGGTCACCCCGTGGTCCCTTTTTAGCCAGGTCCCCGAGCTCGCGTTCTTGCAACGGCCGCTGATGGCGCTCGCGATCTTCCTCTCCATACTCCTCGCCTTCGTGCCGCGCAAGAAGACCCTTCGCCGGCTCGCCGCCCTCTCGGCGGCGCTCGTCATCGCCTTCCAGCTCACCGTAAACTACTGGTTCTACGCCTACATCACCTGGTTCGAGCCGTTCGTGTTCGTCAGTCTTCTACTGGCGACCAATGAGAAGACGGCGTTGGATGGAAGGCAACAGGCAACAGGCAACGGGCAACAGGAAGACGGTGAGAAAGGCGACGAGCATGACGGGACAGAGCACGGAAGATAACAGAGGGCCGATCCTGAATATAGAGGGAGACCTCGTGGCGCTCGGTCCGCTGAGGCGGGATCTACTGCCGCTCTACCAGCGTTGGATCAACGACCTCGACACCACGCGCACGTTGGACCTCCCGCCACGCCCGATGACGATGGAGAAAGAACTGGACTGGTACGACCGGCAGTCGAAGACGGAAGACGACGTACCGTTCACAATCTACGAACGGGAGACCCTGCGTCCTATCGGCAACACCGGACTGCACGGAGTAGACCACCGAAACCGCTCGGCCACTTTCGGTATCCTCATCGGCGAGCCCGAATGTCGGGGTAAGGGCTACGGTACCGAGGCGACGCGTCTGATGCTCGACTATGCCTTTACCGCCCTCGGGCTTCACAACGTCATGCTGACGGTCTTCGAGTTTAACCCAGCAGGCATAAGAGCCTACGAGAAGGCCGGATTCAAAGCAATAGGTCGTCGTCGCAAGTGTCGCATGATGGGCGGCAAGCTGTGGGATGAGGTCCACATGGACTGCCTGAGCAGCGAGTTCGAGAGCCCTGTGCTCCGCCGGATCTACGCTCCAGATGAGAGATAGAGCGTTGGGGACAGAGCTCATTCTGCGGGGAGATCTCTCGGAATTCTACTCCCTTTTCCGAGGCGCGAAAGTAGGGCTACTCGCGTTGGTAGCGAGACGCGTTCGTCCGGCTCCGTCGGCGTTCATCACGTAGAGATCCTGGTCGTCATAGACATCATCTGCCACACCTCTTGAGAAGGCTATCTGCTTGCCATCCGGCGACCAAGAGGGCTCGCCTTCTATTATCGTCTTGGTACTGGTGAGGTTGGTCTGGCCGGTGCCGTCGGCATTGATCACATAAATATCGAGCTCCCCGCGATAATGCACTGCTGCGAAGGCTATTTTCTCGCCATTGGGTGACCAGGAGTACGAAGAGATGTGGGCCTGTACGTTCGGCAGTAGCTCCCTTGGCTTTGTGCCGTCGGCGTTCACGACATATTTCTTCTCTCCGTTCTCTCCAGCCCCACTGAAGGCTATCTCCTTGCCGTCAGGTGACCAAAGAGGCGACCAGAGGGGTGATTGTGCGTATGACATCTCCTCGGACAGCTTATTTAGACCTGTGCCGTCGGCTTTCATCACGTAGAGGTCGCTCGGTCCAGTGGCGGGTGCAGCGGAGGAAGATGCGCTATTGGCAAAGTCTACTCTGGTTGTCCTCATGAAGGCTATCTTCTCGCCATCGGGAGACCATACCGGTGATTCGAAGCCGACTTCAAAGTCCTTTGTGTCCCTGCCCTTGATGAGCCTTGTCCGACGGGTTCCGTCGGAGTTCATCACGTAGATGTCGGTGTATATCTCGCCGCTGGGGTCGCTGCCTCTCAGGTAGGTTATCTTCTTGCTGTCGGGCGACCACGAGGGGGCGACTTCAGTACTCGCCTTCGTCCTGGTAAGGTTGGTCGCACCGGTACCGTCGGCATTGATCACGTAGATATCGAGGAAGCGTTCCCCAGCGGGCCTGGCGAAAAGGGCTATCTTCTTGCCACTCGGAGACCACGCACCCCCACCTACAGTCGTTTGCGTCCTGGTGAGGTTGGTCTGGCCGGTGCCGTCGGAGTTCATCACGTAGATGTCAGGTTGCCTCATGAAGGCTATCTTGCCGTGCGAAATCTCGGCACGCTGGTCGTCCCCACTGCTACCAGCTCTGTGCTGCTGGCCGACTTCTGTACACCCTGCCGGCAACCAAGACAGTACAACGGCTAACCCCACTGTGAGCACCAAGGTCGTTCGCCGTGTCATCGTCGCTTCACCTTGATCGTTTGACAGGTGCGCTGGTCCTACCTGGATCCAGTCGGGACGGAGGGGGATGCCCCGACCGGATCACGACGGTCACGACCGAGCCGTCCTCGCAGCGCAGTACGACTATGACCGAGTCCGACTCGTCAAGGTAGTAGTCGAACCTGGAGAGCGGCTTTTTGTCCAGCGGAGTCATCATCATGTGAATGCATCATAGGTGGAGCGTGTTTTCTGGCCGTTAACTTACGCCCTTGGGGAGTAGTTAGACTTGACTATTTCTCTCACACCCCATCCCGGCGTCGCGAGCGCGGATGACAGCTTGCGCCCTGTCGGCTACCTGCAACTTGAGCAGGATGTTGGAGACATGGTTTCTAACAGTCTTCAGGCTCACGAACAGCTGCCGGGCTATCTCCTGGTTGCTCTTGCCCTGCGCAACCAGGGAGAGGACTTCCTCTTCGCGCTCGGTGAGTTCCGGGAAGGCGCGCTGAGGCGTGACTGACCGAGGGGCGGAAAAGAAGCCTATTATGCGCTCGGCTACCCCTGGCCCGAAGACAGCTTCCCCGCTCGTCACCGCTCGGATGGCGTACACTATCCCCTCGCCGCCTGAGTCCTTCAGGAGGTAGCCTTTGGCCCCGGCGCGCATAGCGGCGAAGACCGAATCATCGTCCTCGAACATAGTGAGCATCAACACGCCGACACGCGGGCTTGCCCGCAGGATCTCGCGGGTGGCCTCTATGCCATTCAGGCCCGGCATCTTGATGTCCATGAGGACGACGTGGGGATCGAGCTTGTTGGCCAACTCCACCGCCTCTTCGCCGCTCGCGGCCTCCCCCACAACCGCGAAGTCCGCCACCCGGTCCAGGCGGCCGCGCATGCCCTCGCGAAAGAGGGGGTGATCGTCGGCTATCAACACGCGAACAGTATCCTTCATGCTCCCTTACTCCTCTCTACGGGGGTGTCTTCTGTGGTGCGGAAGGGCAGAAGCGCCCTGACCAGGGTGCCGCCCCCCGCCAAGGGCTTTACGGTACACCTGCCTCCAAGCTCTTCGGTCCGCTCGCGCATCGAGCTCATCCCCACTCCGGCCCTATCTTCGTCCCTGATGCCCCTCCCGTCGTCTTCGACTTCAACGCTCAGGGCGCCCGCCTCATCGTCCAGCCGGATACGAATGGAACAGTGGCTCGCCCTGGCGTGACGGACTACGTTGGCCAGGGCCTCCTGAGCTATCCTGTAGCATGCTACCTCCACCGCCGCTGGCAAGTGCGACAGCTCTTCCGGGTCCTCCACCGACACGCGCAAGCCCGCCGGACCGTACTGGAGCGCTCCTTCCCTCAGGGCTTCGACGAGGCCGAGCTCGTCGAGGGCGGGCGGCCTCAGCGCGTGAACCGAGTGCCGGACGTCTGAGACGATCTCCCTGGCGCGCTTGGAGAGCTTCGCGATCAAGGCGGAGGCTTCAGGGTTATCCGAGACGAGATCGCTTGCGGTTTCGAGCTCGAGCATGAGCGCGGCCAACTGGGGGCCTACCCCATCGTGCAGGTCCCGTCTCAGGCGCCGCCTCTCCTCCTCTCTGGCGCTGACCAGGCCCTCCCTCGACCTCTGCAACTCCGTGTTTGCCTGCTCCAGCTCCCGGTTGGCTTCCTTCAGGTCAGCGCTTGCGCGGAAGGCCTGCGTACGGCTGCGCGCGAGCATCCACGTGATACCGAAGAGCAAGAGACTAACGGTGACACCGCTCACGAGTACGAAGGCGGGTAGGTTGCTCTTTACTCCTCTCTCGAATGCTGGCAGCGTGGCGAAGTACAGGGCCCACTCGCGTGTCCCGGATCGTGTATCGGCTACTTTGATTCGTCTCACCTTGGAGAAGAGAGTCGCATTCCCCTTCTCCCCGGCATTCCTCACACCATTGTTGTCGTAGAGCAGCGAGCTCGATGCTGCGTCCTCGCCGTCGTATACCTCGAAGTCTACGGCGGGGTGGAATGTTCTACCGAAGGTGTGGGCAAAGAGTTCTTCCGCCTTGAAGGTGCCGACGACGAACCCTCTCAGGGCGCGTCGCCGTTCGGCAACGGTGTCCTCGGGTTCGCCATCCTGGTAAACCGGCAGATACACCACAAAGCCTTTCCTAAAGGCCAGGTCCGCCTCAGAGTGTGAGGGAGCATTGGTCAATACGTAGTCCATCCCCGTAACCTGCGGCTCTCCGATGTCTCGGGCCCGGTCCATGACGGACCGGTGGGCGGGATCCGAATACGCATCGTAGTTGATCATCTTCCGGTTGGCCTCGTAGGAGGGACCCACTAACTTCAGGGGGAAGTAAGCCGAGCGTTCACCATCCGGTTCTGGCCACAGATCCCGTACGCCCTCTTCCCGAGCCTCTCGGGAGTAAGCCTCCGTCTCCCCGGGTCTCAAGTACGTCGCAAAGCCCAAAGACTGAAGCCCCTCAAGACTTTGGGACTTACGAAGTGGGCTCCCCGGTTCTATGCTCCTGACGTAGCCATCCCACTCGTCACGACCGACCGAATCGCTCACGCGCAACAACCCCCTCGCGCCGAACATCGCTGCGAGATAGGCGTTCACACGACGATAAATGGCTGCCCTCGTCGCCTTGGTAGTCTCGTCGAACCGGGTGCGTGCTTCTGCCTCGACGTTCTGGCGGACGTAGTAGGAGGCGAGGAGCGTGAGCAGGAGCGCTAGCAATAGGACCGAGTATGCCGCCGCCCCACGCCGGACGTGGCGTCCGAAGCGGGCGACGCCCCGCCGCAGCGCCATCCAGCCAGCATTCCACCTACCCACACCAAACACCGCATACGGCCGATGACGCCCAGGCGGTGAGCAGCCAGTAGTTACGCACCGAGGTGGACGGCCACGCGTTCCTATTCTCGTCGGACCCCGTCATATCAGGCTGTGATCCGATGGTTGGTTCGCCTTCCTCTTGAAGCCCTTTCCTAACCCGCAATGATGGCATCGGACACGGCTCGGTGCATCCTCTAGACGTCCGATGACTCATGGCGGAGACCGATGCGCCCGTCACCTGGGCAACCGCTGATTTCCAGCCTTCGCGGTCCTCTCCGCGCCTCTGCTCGCCAGACAACTTCCTGTTCCTCTCGAAGGCCGTCTCACGTGCGACCTCTACCGCAAGTCTAGACGGGAAGGTGTCCCGCCGTCATGGGCACGATTCCCGAGTTGGGCGGGAACATCTTCCCGCGCAGCTCGGGATGGATGCCTGAAATCGGGTCCGCTACTGAAGCGTCTGGACCAGGCGGGAAGGCGTCCCGCCGCCATCGACGCGATTCCCGCGTTGGATGGGATCATCTTCCGGAGCGATTCGGGATGGGTGCTCATGACGGCGGGATATCCCCCTCCTTAGGCTTCTCTTCGTAATCGTAAAGCGCTCCGGCGAGGGACTCTATCCACCCCGGAGCAGCGAAGGAAAGGAGAGGCCGTGAACGTCCCGACGTCCATTCTGGAGCAAGCCCGACGGCGAATTGCCGCCGCTGGAAAGAGGGGAGCAATAGTAAAGAGAGTTCGAGGTAGCGTGTGCGTATTGGCCCTGGTCGCGTTGTTCTTTGCCGTGGGAGTCGGAGGTAGGCCAGGTAGTGAGGCCCATGCATCAGAGGTGAAGGTCCCGCCGACCGGGAACATCGCGCCCACTGCCACGCTTGCGCCGGAGCCGGACGCGGGCGGAAGGAACGAAGACGTGGCGCAGGTAACCCCCCTTGCGCGTTTCAAAGCACACTGAAGCAGGACGACTCGTGCATGTGAAGCGCGTAGTACAGCGGTTTCCGGAAGGGTTGCCCTTCCGGAAACCGCACTTGTCAGCCAGTCAGTTGCGTACCGGGGGTCACGTCGCCCCGAACCACGACGTGCGCTCTCTCGAGGCGAACGACGAGCGCTCCCAAAGCACGAGGGCATTGCCGTCAGGGTCGCGGAACATCGCCTGCCTTCCGTTGAGCGATTCCGTGGGCGGTAACTCGAAGAAGACACCCTTGGCAACAAGCTCTTCGTGAAGCGTCTGGATGTCATCAGTAGCTATGACCATGACCCGGTACATGTTGGGGAGCAAGGAATCTGGCCAGCTTACCAGCATCAGCGAGGTCGCGGAGTTCTCGGGGGCCACCTCCACCCAACTCATACCCGCTCTGCACGAATTGTCTACCAGCAGTTCGAAGCCCAGGGTCTCCAAGTAGAACTCCTTGGCCTGGTCCTGGTCACTGACCGGTACGGACACCGACACCACTTGCGCATCCCTGGCTAATGACTGCGGGCGAGCATGAGGTCGGCCCAGCGTATCAAGTAAAGCCTCATCGCAGGCACTCCTCGACTCTATGGAACTTGTCTCCTTCGAGTACGTCATAGGGGAAGCTTAGAGGGCGGCCGTTAATCGGCCGCTAATCGGAAGGCCTGTAGCATAGTTAGAATTGAGTATTCTTGGATTTAGGTCAGATCAATGTCTCACCGTGTAAACGCTGGGGGCAGGCATTCCTCAACCCTGATCCGATGGTGGTAACCTTCGGTCGGCCACCCAGGCGGAGAGCCTTGAGCGGGAGCTCAAGGCCAGTCGCTTGAGGATCTTGGCAATGTGGGTGGCGACCGTGTGCTCGGAGATGAAGAGCTCCGAGCCGATCTGGCGGTTGGTGAGCCCGCGCGAAACCAGTAGAGCTACCTCCTCCTCGCGAGGGGTAAGAGGGGCGAATGTGGCCGAGTTCCCACCAGGGCGACGGGCGACCGGTATAGACAAGACCGGTTCCTCTGCGGAGAGGGAGTACTCGATCGCCTGCCTGGGCATCATTGCTCGACCCTCCACCAGGGTCGTCTGCCATGCCGGCTCACCCAGGCTGGAACGCGCCGTGGCTAGATAAGGATCTAGTAGCTTGCGATCTTCGGGCTGCAAGGGTACACCGATGTCTTCACGCATGGCCTCCGCCGCCCCCCACAGTCGCGCCGCTCTTTGCGCCAGGCCCTGCGCCGCGGCACCACCCGCCATTATCTCCAGGCAGTCCGGCATATGCTGCTTATCTTCGGCCCTCTGGAGCAGATTCAAGCTCTCCTGGCCAAGCGGCTGTACCCGTGCATGATCACCTTCGGTCAACGCGGCAAGGGCCGAATACATGAGGCCAATGGCGATGTTCGAGCTATCACCGATCTCTCGAAACAGCGCCAAACTTTCTTCGAGCAACACAGTAGCCTGTTCGGGATTGTCATGCACCAACATCGTAATCCCCAGGTTACCCAGGGAGGTCGCGTTCCTCCGTACGTTCCCAGTCCCCGACTCAAGGCCAATGCCTCACTGAAGTACGATATTGACTGTTCTCGATCTCCTTTCGCTGATGCCAACACTCCGAGGCCATTGAGTACACCAACAACCTCTTCTTTACTGCCCAATTCTCGGTGTAACGTCAAGCTCTCCACCAGCAGCGACGTCGCCTCCTCATAGTCTCCTCGATCCAGTGCCAGAGATCCCAAATCGCCGAGCACGTTCGCCACGCCCCTCTTGTCATTGGAGATCCGGTACAACTCCAGGCTCTCTTCGTATGCTTCGCGCGCTCGCTCGTAATCGCCTTGCGGCTCCGCTATCCATCCCAACCCGTCAAGCGCCTTGGCGCGTACGCTCGTCGGTACCGCAGAACTGCTTGCAACTACTTCCAGGTACGTTCTCCCCTCGCTCAAGTAACCGCGCGTGTGCCAGAACCGACACAAGGCACCCGCCATCCGAGGTCCAGAATCAAGCTCCCGCCCGAGCGCCCACGAGAGCGCGGCCCTGAGGTTGTCGCGCTCGGTCTCCAAGAGATCCAGCCACTCAGCCTGCTGCGATCTGGTCAACTCCGGCTCTGCCTCCTCCGCCAGGGCGAGGAAGAACTCGGCGTGCCGCCGTCCGACTGCCTCGGCTTCTCCACTCACCCCTAGCTTCTCGCGGGCGTACTGCCGAACAGGCTCGAGCAGCCTGTAGCGCGCCCCCTGCTCCCAATTCTCTTCGGCTACCACCAGCGACTTATCTACCAGCACAGAGAGCAACTCCAGGACGTCTTCCTGATCGATACCTTCTCCCACTCCGACGCTCTCGGCTGCATCGAGGGTGAAGCCGCCAGCGAATTCGGCGAGCCTCCGGAACAGTGCTTGCTCGGGTTCTCCAAGCAACTCGAAGCTCCACTCCAGCGCCGCCCTCAAGGTCTGGTGGCGATGGTCCACTCTCTGGTCGCCGTCTGTAAGCAGTTTGAGGGAGTGCCCGAGCCTTTCGGAGATCTGCGCAGCCGAGAGCATCCCGATCCTCGCTGCGGCGAGCTCTATGGCGAGTGGTATGCCCTCCAGCCCCACGCACACCCGTGCAACGGCCGTGGCGTTCTCGGACGTCAGTTCGAAGCCAGGATGCCTCTTCGAGGCACGATCAGCGAACAGCCGCACTGACTCGTAGCCTCCGAGCTCCTCCACGGTAAGGGACTGTTGCGTGCCTGGCGCCGAGAGTGAGGGCACGGGCCAGCCCAACTCGCCCGTCACGCCCAGAGGCTCCCTGCTTGTGGCGAGCACCCTCAAACGCGAACAAGAGTCGAGTAGGGCCACCGTCAGGCACGCCGCGGCATCGAGCAGGTGCTCGCAATTATCCAGGATGAGGAGTGTTTCTTTGTCGCCCAGGGCGTCGAGTAGGCTCTCTTGGAGGGGACGGCCCGGTTGCTCTTGTACCCCCAAGGTGGCGGCCATCACCTGTGGTACCAGCGCCCCCTCGGACAACGGCGCCAGCTCCACGAGCCACACTCCGTCCTTATAAGTCCCAACCAGGTCCCTGGCCACCTCCAGGGCGAGCCGCGTCTTGCCACAGCCGCCAGTACCGGTGAGGGTCAAGAGCCCCGTCATAGCGAGCATCCTCCTGACCTCGACCATCTCTCGCTCGCGCCCGACGAAGTTTGTCCTGGACGCGGGCAGGTTGTGCTTGACGGAATGCGACGGTTCCTCCTGTCGGGGAGCGGCGCGCCGGGTGGGCTGGAATCTGCCGGCCGCTATCTCGTCGCGCAGGACTCGGGTCGTGGCGCCGGGCTCCGTACCGAGCTCCCCGGAGAGTGTCTCCCTGAGTCGCTCGTATTGCGTGAGCGCCTCTCCCTGCCTCCCGGAGAGGGCGTAAAGACGAATCAGGCCAGCATGTGCCTCTTCGTTGGCAGGTTCTTCCGATAAGGCTCTCTGTAACCTCTCAGCGGCCTGCCCATACTGTCCGCGCTCTTCGTACAGTCCACTCAGGTCGACCAACAGCTCGATGTACAGCCGCCGCAGCTCCCCCCGCCTGTTCTCCGCCCACTCCTCGTAGCGGTCATCGGGCAGGAGTTCCCCGGCGTAAAGTTCGATGGCAGCCCGGTAGGCAGCAGGGTCCTGTGAGCGGCGGGCGCTGAACCCGGCCTCTGCGAAGGCCTCGACGTCTACCCACAGCTGTCCTCCCGGACATAACACCAGCGACTCGTCCTGGGATGCCAGGTAGCGCGAACCCTTCGCCGGGTCCAGGATCTTGCGGGCGGCGTGGAGGACCGGGCGGAGGTTGTTCGACGCGGCCTTCCTCCCGAGATCTGGCCACAACAGGTTCATTACCTGCTCTCGGTGAATGCGATGGCCTGGGGCGATGGCAAGAAGTTTGACGAGGCTGGCCGCCTTCCGGAGCCGCCACTGATCTTGCTCTATGGTCTGAGACCCTACCGAAACCCAGAAGCCGCCGAGCAGCCACGCTCGCACCGCCTTAGGCTCCCCGCCCGGTGGCGTTTCGGATCGCCCAAGTCGTGTGAAAGTAGCAGTAGGGCGCATCCCGCTTCCCTGGCTCATACCGAGTCCGGCTGAAGAGTTCTCGAAACATCATGCAGCCTGCGGCCACCAGTGGTAGTTGGTGAGGTCCTTTATCAGCTCG
>Ga0136613_10001887_pt1 | contig 11008 bp, 13 predicted proteins | sample AntDrymUQ2722106_2_FD_106649 | JGI IMG/M metagenome (GOLD analysis project Ga0136613, IMG submission 106649) | Polar desert sand microbial communities from Dry Valleys, Antarctica - metaG UQ272 (21.06) | ecosystem: Environmental > Terrestrial > Soil > Desert | place: Antarctica: Dry Valley... | reverse complement strand
CGCGATGATCCTGGGCTCGATCCTCACGCTGGCGGAGGGCAAGTTCACCGTCACGCAGTGGCGTGATCTCATCATCAACGGACTGGCGCTCGGGGCGGTCTATGCCCTCATCGCGCTCGGCTACACCCTGGTCTACGGCATCCTCTTCATGATCAACTTCGCCCATGGCGAGGTGTTCATGGCGGGTGCCTTCACCGCCTACTTCGCCGCCGATGCGCTCTCGGATGTCGGCCTCATCGAGAGCAACCCGATCGTCGCCCTGGCGATGATCTTCGCGGTCGCCATGCTGACCTCCATGGTCATCGCTCTTCTCCTGGAGCGGATCGCCTACCGCCGGCTGCGCAACGCGCCTCGTCTGGTACCGCTCATCACGGCCATCGGCGCATCGCTCTTCCTGCAATACGCCTTCCGCGGCCTGTATGGCAGCGGTGTGCGGTCCTATCCGAACGTCCCGCTCCTGGACGGGACCCTGGACCTGTTCGGCATTCCCCTGCGCGCGACGCAGGTCATGGTCATCCTGAGCGCCATCGCGCTGATGATCGGCCTCTGGTACCTGATCAACCGCACGCGCACCGGGCGGGCGATGCGCGCCGTCTCAGAGGACCGCGAGACGGCGGCGCTCATGGGCATCGACGTCAACTCCACGATCGTCCGCACGTTTGCCATCGGCGGCCTCCTGGCAGGTGCCGCCGGCGTCCTGTATGCGCTCATCTTCAGCCAGGTCTTCTTCGCGATGGGCTTCATTCCCGGGATCAAGGCCTTCACGGCGGCGGTGCTCGGAGGCATCGGGAACATCGCCGGCGCCATGATCGGCGGCTTCGGCCTCGGTATTCTCGAGCAGGTGGGCCCGAACCTGTTCCTCTCCGGCTTCGGCGTGCCGGGTGCGAACCAGCTGCGCGACGGCATCGCGTTCGCCGTGCTCGTCATCGTCCTCATCATCCGACCGACCGGCATCCTGGGGAGAAAAGAGACGTGACCCGAGATGCCCTGGTCTCCGCTGCCAGGATCGGCCTGATCGCCGGTGGAGCGATGGTGTTCGTGGTCACCATCGGCTTCCTCGAGACCGTGGCGCGCCGCGAGGTTATCAGCGACCTCCTCTCGTTGAGCACCGTGATGGTCGCGATCGTCGCGCTGATCACCGGTGTCGTGGCCGCACGTCCGAGCATCCGGGATCCGGAGCCGACCGGGGCCTCGGCAGCGATGCGTGGAGCCGTGGCCGGGTCTGTCGCAGGCCTGCTGATGGCGCTCCACGCGGTTTTCGCAGACACCGTCAACGTCCGCGATATCTTCACGAACCTCTCGCCAAGCTCCATCGAGACGGTCACATTCGGACTCGGCACGCTGGTCGGCGGCGCCGTCCTGGTCGTCGGTGGAGCGGTCCTCGGGGCGCTCGGGGCCGTGCTCCGCATCCTCCCGCCACTTCCGACGCGCATGGTGGTGACCGCCGGGATCACGATCGTCGTGCTGAGCATCATGGAGCAGGTCTTCCGCGTCATGCTCTCCGAGCTGGGGCTGCGCGACGTGGCCAGCTTCTTCTACCAGGGCGGCGCGCTCACCGTGCCGGGGGCGCTCGTCATCGCCGCGGCGGCCGCAGGACTGGTCTGGCTGCGTCGCGCCCCACAGTCGCCGGTTCGCGCGCCACTGCAGCGCATCTCCGGGCCGCGGGACCGGCGCGCCAGCCTGATCCTGTACGCCCTCATCGCCGTGGCGCTGCTGGCCCTCCCGCAGCTCATCGGCCGGTTCCCGAGCGACGTGGTCGGCACCGCGGGGCTCTACATCCTGCTCGGGCTCGGCCTGAACATCGTGGTCGGCTATGCCGGCCTCCTCGACCTCGGTTACGTGGCCTTCTTCGCCATCGGCTCGTACTCGGTCGCCCTCCTCACCTCGCCCCAGTCGTTCCTTGCCCTCGAGCTGAACTTCTGGCTCATCCTGCCGGTCGTCATCCTGATCGCCGCCATCGCCGGCATCATGATCGGGGCGCCGGTGCTCCGGCTCCGCGGTGACTACCTGGCAATCGTCACGCTCGGCTTCGGTGAGATCGTGCGGCTGCTCTTCCTGTCCGACTGGCTGAGCGAGTGGACCAATGCTGGCCAGGGCATCCTGGGCATCCCGGGGCCGGCGCTCCCGGGCGTCGATTTCCCGACGCGGGCGCCCGAGGACATGTACTACCCCATCCTGATTGCGTGTGTCCTTGCGGCTGTGGTGGCGTATCGCCTTGCCAATTCACGGGTGGGGCGAGCCTGGAACGCGATGCGCGAGGACGAGTCGGTGGCGGAGGCAACGGGTATCAACACGACGAACTACAAGCTGCTGGCCTTCTCGCTCGGAGCGGTCTTCGGATGCCTGTCCGGCGCTCTCTTCGCCGCCAAGATCGGCTCGATCTTCCCGCACAGCTTCGAGATCCTCGTCTCGATCACCGCCCTGGCCGTGATCATCCTGGGCGGCATGGGCAGCATCCCCGGCGTCATCGTCGGGGCGCTCGTGCTGGTCGGCCTGCCCGAGTTCTTGCGCGAGTTCGATGAGTACCGCCTGCTCGTCTACGGCGCGGTCCTGGTGGCGATGATGCTCCTGCGCCCCGAGGGCCTGGTGCCGAGCGCCACCCGCCGCCGGGAGCTGCACGAGTCGGCCGAGCCGGACACCCAGTACGACACCGATGCGGGCGAGGAGACCGGCCAGCCGGTGGTCACCGGAGGCGCGGCATGACCAACGCCGATACAGGTCCGATCGTCGAGGTCGCGAACCTGACGAAGTCGTTCGGCGGCCTGGTCGCCAACCGAGACGTCGACTTCACGATTCCACGCCGCTCGATCGTGTCGCTCATCGGGCCAAACGGGGCCGGCAAGACGACCCTCTTCAACCAGATCAGCGGCTACTACCAGCCGACGTCGGGAAGCATCCTGTTCGACGGCGTCAACATCGTCGGCCTGGCACCGAACGACGTCGCGGAGCTTGGGATCGGCCGGACCTATCAGAACATCCGGCTCTTCGCCGACATGACCGTGCTGGCCAATGTCATGGTCGGCCGCCACGCGCGCCTCAAGAGCCAGTGGTACGAGGTGATCCTCGGCCTGACCAAGGTCAAGCAGGAGGAGGAGGAGACTCGCCAGCGCGCCCGCGAGCTGATCGAGCTGGTCGGCGTGCCGCGCCGCTACGAGCACGACCTGGCGAAGAACCTGCCCTATGGCGAGCAGCGCCGGCTCGAGGTGGCGCGTGCCCTGGCGAGCGATCCGAAGCTGCTGCTGCTCGACGAGCCGACGGCGGGCATGAACCCCGGCGAGACCGCCCGCATGACGCAGTTCATCGGCCGCCTGCGCGAGGAGCTCGGTCTCACGATCCTGCTCATCGAGCATGACATGAAGGTTGTCATGGGCGTCAGCGAGCGGATCACTGTGCTCGACTATGGCGAGAAGATTGCCGAGGGCACGCCTGAGCAGATCAGGACCAATCCCCGCGTGATCGAGGCCTACCTCGGCAAGCAGGCGACGGCATGAGCGTGATCGAATCGACCAGCGCGCCCGCCACGGCCGTTGCGGAGGAGACCGCGCCGCTGCTGGTGCTGGACGAGCTCCACGTCTTCTACAACAACATCGAGGCGCTCAAGGGCCTCTCGATGACGGTGAACGCCGGCGAGATCGTGACGCTGATCGGCTCCAATGGTGCTGGCAAGAGCACGACCCTGCGGGCGATCAGCGGGACGCACAGGCCGCGCGTCGGGTCGATTCACTTCTCCGGCCGGCCCATCCACCAGATGCAGGCGCACGAGGTCGTCAAGCTCGGCATCGGCCACTCGCCGGAGGGCCGGCGGGTCTTCGCCCGCATGTCGGTCTACGAGAACCTCCAGATGGGTGCCTTCAGCCGGGGTCGCGAGCCGATCGAGGAGGACGTTGCCCGCGTGTTCGACCTCTTCCCCCGCCTGAAGGAGCGGCGCTCGCAGAAGGCGGGCACGATGTCAGGCGGCGAGCAGCAGATGCTGGCGATCGGGCGCGCGCTCATGGCCCAGCCGACGCTGCTCCTCCTTGACGAGCCCTCCATGGGTCTCTCGCCGATCCTGACCGAGCAGATCTTCGGGATCATCCGCGAGATCAACGGCCAGGGCACCACCGTGCTCCTCGTGGAGCAGAACGCGCTCATGGCGCTGAACGCTGCGAACCGCGGATACGTGATCCAGACGGGCAGGATCATCCTCGCCGATACGGCGGCCAATCTCGCAGCCAACGAGCAGGTTCGCCAGGCGTATCTCGGCGAGATCTAGGGTGCGGCGGGACCCATCCAGATACCGGCCCGACCTGCGGCCGATGCTCATCCTGGCAGCCGTGATGGCGGCGATCGTGGTGGGATGGCTTCTGATCGGCCCTCGAATCCTGCCGGCACGCGCACCCGAGCCTGCGCCCGTGCCTTCCGGCGAGAGCCTCGCCGGCCGCTGGACCGCAACGCCCGACGAGCCGATGGCCACCACGCTGGCCCTGGACGGCGCGACGTACGCCGCGACGGGCGAGCTGGCCTTCACCGGGGCCGGCCGGATGGCGCCCGGGGACGGCTTCCTCTCGCTCACCGCGGATCCGCAGTGTCCCGATGCGGTTGGCCGCTACGAGGTCGAGCTCGGCGAGATCGACCGCGATGGCCTCCTTCCCGAGCATCGCGCGCAGACGATGGCGCTGGCGCTCATCGAGGATGCCTGCGCCGACGGGACACGCGCCGACGTGCTCACCGCCCAGACATGGGTGCTGCGTGCCAGTGACCGCGATGATGTCCGCGGCATCTGCGACCCCCCCAACGAGGAGGCAGCGATCACCGGCCATTGGCCGGAGCCCTCCGGTTGCGGTTAGGTCATCACAGGGCCAGCGGCGCAGAGTGGGAGTGGGCTCCGGCGCGCCGGTCACTCTTCCGCCGTGGCCTGGGCGCCGAAGACGGCCACGTCGACCACGAGGTCGGCTTCGACCGGGGGCGGAAAACAGCACATGGTGAAGTCGCCGACGTCATAGCGAACCTCCGAGGTGGTGACGTAGCCGAGTGGCGTGCCGTCGGCGTCGAGCGCGATGGCGCGCGCCACGGCCGACCCGGATCCGTCCCATTCGAGGCGCCCGACAGCACCGAGCCCCGAGCCGTCCTCGGTCAGCTCGAAGTCCTCGACGAGGACCTCAGTCGGCTCCTCGGCGTCGTCGGCGTTCAGCTCGATGCGCGCGTCCGCCACGGACCCAGGGACATCCCTGATCTCGAAGTCCCCGTACAGGTAGCCGGTCTCGCCCGGTCCCAGGACCTCCGGAACCGCGTTGAGCTGAATTCGGGCTTCGGCGCCCGGCAGCTCCGCGCCGTCCCCGTCGAGCAGATGCGCGACCGTCTGGCTGCCTCGTCCGAAGACGTCAGGATCCACGGCGCGATCCGACTCGTTGCGGATCGTGACCACGACCTGGCCCGCGGTGGCGCCATCCTCGACGGGCCAGCTGATGATCTCGGTTCCCCGCACCGACACGGGCTCGCCCGCCTGGCAGCCGGTGACCGATCCCGCGCCGACCAGCATGGCGAGGAGGAGATGGGCGCCCTTCGGACGGCCCCGGAGACGTGCTCGTGCCATCACCGACATGATGCGCTCAGTAGCGGCGTGTCGACCCGAACCCGGACCCCGCCCCGAACAGGACCAGCGCCACCCCCACGGCCGCCAGTCCCAGCCCCGGCGACTGCTGTGGCAACGGAACGTACCCGACCATCCAGAGCTCCCAGCCGCGATAGACGAGCGCCGCGCCGCCCACCAGCCCCAGCACCAGGTAGACCCACGGCGAGTCGAGGACAAAGCCCCAGCGTCCGCGCATGTACCCGATGTCGAGCAGCACGAGCGCGGCGAGGGCGGCTCCGAAGATGACGATGCCCGGCCCCTCGAGCCCGATCCCCTCCTGGGCCGGCACGCGGACTCCGGAGACCGAGTCGCCTCCGGCGCGCCACCAGGGCAGAAAGCCCGAGCCGATCATGGCCAGCGCGCCCAGCAGGATCAGGAGACGAAAGCGCCGCCCACCCCCCTCCATGGCCTAGCCTCCCGGCGGCCGGCCGTACACGGACGGCTTGAGCACTCCGATGTACGGCAGGTTGCGGTATCGCTCGTCGTAGTCGAGCCCGTAGCCGATGACGAACCGGTCCGGGATGGTGAAGCCGATGTAGTCGATCGGGATATCGGCCAGGCGTCGGGCAGGCTTGTCGAGCAGGCAGCAGATCTTGATCGAGGCGGGCTGCCGATCAGCGAGGTAGCCGAGCAGGTAGTTGAGGGTCAGCCCGGTGTCGATGATGTCCTCGACCACGATCACGTCACGGCCCTCGATCGGCAGGGAGAGGTCCTTCAGGATGCGCACCTGGCCCGACGTCTCGGTGCCCGCATAGCTGGAGACCTCCATGAGGTCGATGCTCGAAGGCAGGTCCATGCCGCGCATCAGATCGGCGAGGAAGACGAGCGCACCCTTGAGAACGCTGACCAGGACGGGGTCGCGCCCGGCATAGTCGGCCGACAGCTGCGCGCCCAGCTCAAGGACCCGCGTCGCGACCGTGTCCGAGTCGAGCAGGATCTCCTCGACGTCGTCGTGCAGGCTCATCGGCGGCCGCTGCCGGCGCCGGTCGAAGCATGCGCGCCGTTGACCGTGGCCACATCGGTCAGGAAGTCGAGGCGGCCGTACTTCAGCATCAGCGCCCGGAAGTCACGCGCGTAGAAGAGCTTCACGCGGACCTCGGGATACAGCTGGCGCATCCGGCGCAGCTTGCGGTTCTTCTTGCGCACCAGCGACTGCTTCAGCGTCGTCAGCTCCACGTAGAGGCCGATCTCCGGCAGGTGGAAATCGGGTGCGAACGACTCGATGACCGCGCCGTCGGCGTTCCAGGAGATGGGGAAGACGTCGGGTTCGTATCGCCACGCGACACCATAGAAGTCGAGGATCCTCGCCAGCTCCGCCTCGCTGTCGTGTGCGAAGCGGGGTGGCGAGTCCGAGATCATGCGAGCCGCCACCTCGCCTCGATCGTAGCCTGCCGCTCGGTGCCTGACGCCATCGGTTCCGAGTATATCGGGCCGGGTTATCCACAGATCGTGGATGACCGCACGATTGGTGGATAAGGAGCCTTGTGATCCACAGTGCATGGCTGCTACGGTGAGATTCCTGCTTCTGCGGGTGACCGAGTACGGTAACCGGCGGATGAATCGGGGCCGATGCGAGAGCCGGCCGCGCGCCGATCATCCTTCCGGGAAGACCGAAAGGGCATCCGAAGGAGCATCCTCTTTGTCCCAGACCGGTGCGCGGGCTGCCCGCGTCGCGCTCGAGCGCCTGCTCGACGCCGATGAACCATCGTTGCCGGCCGGCTTCGGTGACAGAGTCGAGGCCTTCGTCCGGCTCCTCCTCGAGGCCAACGCCCGGACCAACCTGACGCGCATCGTGGAGCCGGATGCCGTCGCGCGGCTCCACCTGCTCGATGCGCTCAGCGGCATCCCGCTGCTCGACATGCTGGCTCCTCGGCGCGCGCTCGACTTGGGCTCGGGCGGCGGCGTGCCCGGCATCGTTCTCGCCCTTGCCCGGCCCGACGTGTCGTGGACGCTGGTCGACTCGGTTCGCAAGAAGGCGGATGTCCTTCGCGGATTCGTCGAGCTGCTTGAGCTTGCCACCGTGGCCGTCGTCGCCGAGCGCGCCGAGATCATGGGCCGCGATTCCGACCACCGCGAGCACTACGACCTCGTGACCGCGCGGGCCTGCGCCGCGCTCCCCGTTTTGGCCGAGTACGCCCTCCCCCTCGTCCGGGTCGGCGGGGCCGTCCTCGCCTGGAAGGGCGCCGTGACAGACGAGGAGCTGCGCGCCGGCCAGGCCGCGGCCGCCACCCTCGGCGGCAAGCTCGAGGTGCGCGGCACCGGGATCGCCACCCTCGGCGACCATCGGTTCGTGCTCATGCGCAAGGGTGCCGCGACCCCGAATCGGTACCCACGCCGCCCTGGCGAGCCGGCGAAGCGACCGCTGGGCTGATCAGTTGCCACGGTCGTGCGATGTGGTCCGGCTCGGGATCATTAACACGGGAACTGGGGAAGATTTAGGGCGCCTCCACGCTCAACGCGGCTCCTGATACCGTCGCGCGGCCGGGTACTGAGCCGGCAGCGGCACAATTCGCACGTCAGCGACGGCGATTCACCCTGAGCGATGGGCTGGTGATCGCGGAGTAGCGGCCGAGGCGTCGGTATACTCGCCCCTCGATGCGTATCGCTGTCCTCTCGGACATTCACGCCAACCTGCCCGCCCTGGAGGCGGTGCGCGCCGACCTCGGAGACGCCGACCAGGTCTGGGTGCTCGGCGACATCGTCGGGTATGGGCCCCAGCCGAACGAGGTGGTCGCCACCCTCCAGGAGATGGGGGCCCGCAGCGTGCTTGGCAACCACGACGGCGCGGCGATCGGCACCGTCGATGCGGCGTACTTCAACCCCGACGCTCGCAGGGCGATTGAGTGGACGGCCGAAGCGCTTGACGCGAACTCGCGCGCCTACCTTGCAACGCTGCCGGAGGTGCGGCGGGACGGCGAGCTGACCGCCGTCCACGGCTCCCCGCGGGACCCGATCTGGGAGTACATCAGCAGCAGCGCGATCGCAGCCGTCAACTTCGAGTCCTTCGAGACTCGGCTGTGCCTCTTCGGCCACACGCACACTCCGATGGCCTACCGCCTCGTGAGCGACGCCGTCGAGGAGACCGCGGGCCTGCCATCCGAGGTCGTCGCGCTCGACGGCGGGCGGGCGCTCCTCAATCCGGGCAGCGTCGGCCAGCCACGGGATGGATTGCCGGATGCGGCTTATGCCGTCCTGGATGTCAGCGACGAAGGCGCCGGCAGCATCGCCTTCCACCGCGTGCGCTATGAGGTTGACCGCACGCAACGCCTGATGCGGGAGATCGGCCTTCCGGCGCGGCTGGCTGAACGTCTGAGCTACGGTCGCTGAGCGTAGGATAGCGACGCATGGACTTCTTTCGGCGCGGTGAGAAGCGCCCGACGACCTTCGAGCACGCACGGATTCTCGTTCCGGTGCTCGGCGAGGATGCCGTCGATGGGCCCGCGCTCAAGGTCGCCACGCTGCTGCTCGGCGGACGTGAGGGTGTCGAGACCTCGCTCCTGCATGTGATCGAGGTGCCATTCGACCAGACGCTCGACCGGGAGGACGAGGCGGCGGTAGCCGAGGCCGAAGCCGTACTCGCCCGCGCGGAGGCCGTGCTGAGCGGACGCGGCGTGCCGACCCGCACCAGCACCGTCCAGGCGCGCGCAGCCGGTCCGGCGATCGTCGACGACGCGAACGAGCTCGGCGCGGACCTCATCGTCATGGGCCTTCGCTACAAGAAGCGATTCGGAGGACAATGGGATGCTGGGCGCACCGTCCCCTACGTGATGCGCAATTCGACAGCGCCGGTCTGGTGCCTGCGCGCCGAGACGAAGGAGCTGGCCCACACGCCATGAGAGCCATCATCGTCGGCTGCGGCCGGGTCGGAGCCCGCGTCGCGGCAGAGCTAGACAGTCGCGGTGAGCACGTTACCGTGATCGATATCAGCCCGCGTGCCTTCAGCCGGCTGCCGCCGAACTTCGGGGGTGAGACGGTCCGGGGCAACGGGACCGATGAGGATGTCGTGCGTACCGCCGGCGCCGAGCAGGCCGATATCGTCATGGCCCTCACCGAGGGCGACAACCGCAACGCGCTCGCCGCGCAGCTCGCCAAGCACACGTTCCACGTGCCCCGCGTCGTCGCCAAGATCAACGATCCGCTGCGCGGCGAGGCATACCGCGCGCTCGGCGTCGAGACGATCTGCCGCACGATCATCCTGGGTGACGCGCTGGTCGTGGCGGCACAGCACGGAGCCGAGGCGACGAACGGCTTCGTCGAGGCGGCAACCGCCGAGCCACGAGGTTTCGCCCCGGCCCCAGGGTCCGCCGCGGACGACAGGGTCCAGGTGGCCATGGACGAGGCGGAGGACGTCACTGCGGAGGCCACGATCGTCCAGCCCGGCGAAGGGCGCGAGGGAGGGTTCTAGCGTGTACGTCGTAGTCGTCGGCGGCGGCAACGTGGGGTACTACCTCACCAAGGAGCTCCTCGCGGCCGGGCACGAGGTGGTTCTCATCGAGGAGGACCACGTCCGCGCCCGCCAGATCGCCGACGAGCTCGGCAGCATCGTGGTCGCCAATGACGGCTGCGAGGGCCGATACCAGGCGGAGGCCGGGATGAGTCGCGCCGATGTGATGGCCGCCGTGACCGGCGATGACGCGGTGAACCTCGCGGCCTGCCAGATCGCGAAGATGCGCTTCAACGTGCCGCGCTCGATCGCGCGCATCAACGACCCGAAGAACGAGAAGCTGTTCCGTCAGCTGGCGATCGATGAGACGGTCAGCCCGACCCGCTCCATCCTCGGTGTCATCGAACACGAGATCCCGGTCCACGACCTGCTCCATCTCGCTGACCTCGAGGGCGGCGAGGTGCAGATCGTGGAGGCGCAGATCGACGGCGATTCGCCGGCCCTCGGGCGCGAGCTGAAGGAGCTGAACCTGCCCGAGGGCAGCACCATCGCCGTCCTGATTCGCGACGAGCGGGCTCAATCGCCCCGCTCGGACACGCGACTGCGCACGGGGGACAAGGTGCTGGCGGTGACCTCGGCCAATGGCGAGGCCGAGCTGCGGCGCATGCTCATCGGCGAGTGATCGCCGCCGATCCGGGGCGCGTCCTGGGGCGGGCGCTGATCGCCTGGGGGCTCGGGCACCTGGCAATCGGGCGCGACCGCATCGGCTACGGGCTCCTGGCCGGCGAAGTCGTATCGATCCTCCTCGTCGCGTGGCTGACCATCGGCCTCGCCGATACGAGCGCCTACCTCGTGCCGTTCATCGCCGGTGTGGCGTTCATCGTGGCGTGGACGTGGCAGGCGGTGCACGCCTATCGGGCCGCCCATGCGCTCCAGGCCGCCCGGCCGCCGACGCCGGAACGCTCACCGGCCGCCGCCATCGGCTGGCTGAGCCTTCCGTTGCTCCTGTGGGG
>Ga0136613_10001886_pt1 | contig 11012 bp, 13 predicted proteins | sample AntDrymUQ2722106_2_FD_106649 | JGI IMG/M metagenome (GOLD analysis project Ga0136613, IMG submission 106649) | Polar desert sand microbial communities from Dry Valleys, Antarctica - metaG UQ272 (21.06) | ecosystem: Environmental > Terrestrial > Soil > Desert | place: Antarctica: Dry Valley... | reverse complement strand
GCGGAGGCAGAGGTCGCAAGTTCGAATCTTGCCGGGCGCATCTTCGGCTGAAGCGAGGTAGGAGCAGCCGAGCAAACGCCGAAACGCAGGGCGATGGCCGTTCCGCAGGGGCTGACGCTGAAGCACCATCGCGACTTGGTCGACCGCGAGCGACGCCCGATCGTCCGCCGCGTTCTCGTCGGGCTGCTCGCCGCGATCCTGGTGCTTGGTCTCTTGAGCGTTTTCGGCCAAAGCGTCCGGGTCAGCGCTGCAGAGAGTCCGGCGGCTCGGCTCGAGGTCTCGGCCCCCAGCAAGCTCCGCGGCGGGATTTTCTTCCAGGCGCGCTACCGCGTCGTCGCGGTCGAGGAGATAGCCAACGCGACGCTCGTGCTCGACCCGGACTGGCTGGAGGACATCACTCTCAACACCGTGGAACCTTCTCCCGTGGGAGAGGCGAGCCGGAACGGGCGGATCGCGCTCGAGCTCGGCCGGATTCCTGCGGGTGACGAGCACCGGCTCTACCTCCACTTCCAGGTCAACCCGACCGCGCTCGGAACGCGCTCCCAGGACGTCGATCTTTACGACGGTGAGCGCCTGCTGCTCTCCCTCGACCGCGACGCGATCGTCTGGCCCTAAGCCGACATGGACATCGTCCTCCGCGCAACCCTCGCGTTCTTCTTCGTCCTCTTCGTCACGCGGATCGTCGGCCGTCGGGAGCTCGCCTCGCTGCAGCCGTTCGACCTGATCCTCCTCGTCATGATCGGCGACCTCGTCCAGCAGGGCGTCACGCAGAACGACTTCTCGGTGACGGGGCTCGTGCTCGCAGGCGGCACGATCGCAGTCCTCACGGTGATCGTCTCCTACGGCAGTTTCAAGGTTCCCTTCCTGCGGCCGGTGATCGACGGCGAGCCGGTGATCGTCGTCCAGGACGGCCAGGCTCTCGAGAGCAATCTTGCGCGGAACAGGATCACGCTCGGCGAGCTCCTAGCTGCGGCGAGACAGGAGGGAATCGGCTCGCTCGACCGCGTCGAGTGGGCCGTCCTGGAGACGAGTGGCCGCATCAGCTTCATCGAGAAGCAGCGAGACTAACGCCGCTCACGCCACGGGTCGGGCACCTCCGGCGGGGATTCCCGCGAGTCTCGAGCTAACGACTTCCTCGGCCGCCTCGGCGCTCGGCGCGTGGCTCGTGACGGCGGCAAGAAAGTCGTCCCGATCGAGAGCGTAGAGGACGACAGCGGTTTTCGCCGTGACCGTCGCCGTTCGCGCGACATCGCGGATGAGCGCAATCTCCCCGAAGTAGCCGCCGGGGCCGAGTTCGGAGATCGGTCTGCCGTACTCCGACACTTCGACAGTCCCGTCGGCGACGATGTAGAAGCGGTCGGCGGGATCCCCTTGTCTCACGATCTCCACCCCCGGCTCGAGACGGAGCGGAATTAGGCGCCCTGCGAGGTGCTCGAGCGTCATTCCGGGAAGCGGCGTGAAGATCGGCACCGAGGTGAGAATCCTGAGCTCGCGTTCCTCTGGTCCGGCTGCCCCCGCGTCAATGCGGCTGACTCGCGACCAGGCGAGGGCGACCACGATGGGCAGAAAGGCTCCAGTCGCCAAGAGAGCACCCTCGACGTCGAGGAGCGTGATCAGCGCTGGCGCAAGCGCAGCTCCGATCCCCATGGCGGCGAGCAGGAGCATCTGGATGACACCGAATACGCGAGCCAATACTTCGTCCGGGACGGCGCGCTGGACGAGCGTCAGACCGGCCACGCTCGCTACCGAGTTGCCGACACCGATCACCCCGAACAGGAGCAACGCGACAAGGGCCTCGGGCCACAGGCCGAGCGCGATGAGCGGGATGCCCCACAGGGCGACTCCGATCATGAAGGCCGGGCTGAGGCGTCTTGCACCAGTCAGCGACAGAGCGGCGACCGCGCCGATGAAGGCGCCAACACCGATCGACGCGTTGAGAAAACCAACCCCGCTCTTTCCGAAGTCGAGGAGATCGATTGCCACGACAACGATGTAAACCTGAACCGCTCCGGCGACAGCCGTCTGGGCCGCGATGAGCCCCGTCATGACGCGCAGAGACGGATGAGTCCCGATCGCCCGGAAACCAGCGAATGCCTCGGACAAGATGGTCGAGGCCTCGACCTCTCCCTTCCGCCGCTCAGTCGGCTCGACCCTGATGAGCAGGATGAAGATCACCGAGAAGGCGAGGAGGAGTGCGGTGAGGGCGAATACAAGAGCGGTACTGGCGATGGCCAGGAGAAGTCCGGCGATAGCAGGTCCAATGAAGAGCGCGAGGCTGTCGATGGCGCTGGCGACCGCGTTTGCCGCGGTCAGCTCACTCGGGCTGCGTGCGAGTGACGGTGTCAACGCCGCCTGTGCAGAACGGAACGGAGTCGTCACGATCGTCGCGGCCACGGCCAGGATGTAGATGACAAGTGGCCGTGCGTCCGCGAACACACCCACCGCCGCCGAGCCGACCAGGACGATCCGGCTCAGGTTGGTCAGGAGCAACACCCGCTCGCGGCGATAGCGGTCGCCCAGTATGCCCGCGAACGGCGCCGCCAGGGCAGCTGGAATCAGACGAGCCAGGAATATGAGGCCTACGGCCTTCTCGCCACCGACGCCGTATGCGTAGACGGAGACTGCGACGAGGTACGCGTAGTGGCCGATGATGCTTCCCGTCCAAGCAAGCTCCAGCCACCGGAGGTTCGGGTTCCGAATGACCGCGCCGAATGCCGCAGCCGAGTCTCCCAACCGTGCTGCCAACGTCCGCACGCGAGGAGCATCTCATTCCGGCTTGCCAGATTGAAGAGCGAGGGGAAGATTTCAGCGACCTGTACGGTCTTGTGCTCAGAAGAGTTCATTGAAGCCCTCTAAAGGAGGAGCAGGAAATGGCATACGAGGATGCAGTAGAAGACGCCGTCGAGGCGACGAGCGACCAAGAGCCGGATGTCGAGGGTCACGCGGCACAGGACGCCGTGGAGGACGCAGTCGAGGCGACGGATGATGTGGAGCCGGATGTCGAGGCTCACGGGTTGGGTGGCGCAGCGGACGTCGTCGAGGACGTCGTCGAATAGCCAGACGGCTGGAGGTTTTAGGCCCGGGCGGGATGTACAGCCGCCCGGGCCTCTTTCTTGGGCGGCTCTCAGTCGCCGAGTGTGTCCGCGAGCTCGCGGAGGAGCCGAATTCCCGCCTCCCGCCTCTCGTCCTCGAGCGCGGAGACGATCGCTGCGAGCCGTGCGACGCTCGCGAGCTCGTCGTCTCGGCCGTCGAGCAGCCGTTCGGCCTGCCGCGCCCGTAAGAGCAAGTCCACGGCGATTGCCGCCTGGTTCGCGAACAGGCCGAGAAGATCCATTTCGGCGAGGCTGAAGGTGGACTGCTCGGGGCGGTCCAGCACCTCGAGAACGCCGAGTGCGCGCTCCTCGTGCAGGAGCGGCGCCGCCATCAGGCCGCTCGGCACATAGCCCGTGTCCTCGGCGACGTCCTGAGCGAAGCGCGGGTCCTCGCGGACATCCTCGATGATCAGAGGCGTTCGTGTGGCGAGCACCCAGCCGGCGATGCCGTGGCCCGCTGGAAAGCGCACGCCGAGAAGCTCTCCTTCACCCTCGCCGACCACCGCTTCGAATACGAGCTCTTCCGTGTCGTCGTCGAAAAGAAGGATCGAGGACGCCTTCGCTCCAAAGATCGAGCGCGCCACTTCCACGATTGCGCCGAGAAGCTCGCGATACGCGTCACCCGAGCCGATGACCCCCGCTGCGATTGCCGCACGGAGATCGTTTTCCTCCGTCACTCGCCACCTCCTACGTTCGATGCGGTGAGATAGAGCACGTTCTTGACCTGAAACGGCGTCAGCTCCGGATGCTTCGAGAGGATGAGCGCGCAGATCGCTGCTAGGTGCGGCGTCGCGAAGCTGTTCCCGGATGCCGTGACCGACTTTCCTCCGATCCACGCGGCCCTCACCCGTACCCCGCGTCCGAAGAACTCCACGGGTGGGCTCGGGTTGTAGAAGAAGGTGAACGGATCTTCCTCCTCATGGCTTCCCACCGAGAGCACCGACGAGAATCTCCAGGGATAGCTCTCGACAGGCATGTTGTGTGCGGAGGCGACGAGCACGCTTCGTTGGAAATACGCGCTGTCGGCGAGGTCGTGAAGCGCCGCCGCGAATGGCTTCTTCGTCGTGGACAGGCTCATGTTGATGACGTGGAACCCCTGCTCGACGGCATAGCGAAGCCCTGCGAGGAGAATAAGCCCACTTCCGGTGAACCCCTTGCCTAGAACGCGGATGCTCGCGATGCTGCACTCGGGAGCGAGTGCGCGCACGATGCCCGCACACGCGGTCCCGTGCCCCGCCAGGTCGCCCTCGACGTCCTCCGCCACGACGACGTTCTCGTCCTCGTCGAGCGAGACGGTGACCGCGCTTTCGAGCTCGCCCACGAGGGGATGCGCGGCGTCGACTCCCGAGTCGAGAATGCAGACGCGCACCCCTTCGCCCGTCGCGTCGCCCCACGCCCACTCCCGGGTGACTCGCTCGGGCCACTGGGAGGGAAGCGCGATCGCCCCGACATCGTCCTTCGGGAGGCTCCAGGCCTGTAACGGCCTCCTGGCCTCCTCCTCGTGCGCGGTCACGCCGTCCACCGGAGCGGACTCTAGATGGTGATCGTCGTAAAGTGATTCTCTACGAGAAGCGCCTTCGCAACTCGCCGACGATCTGGGGCTTCGGCTCGTAGCCCTCCCCCTGGAGCGCTGCTTCGAGATCGGCGATGAGGGCTGTCCGGAACTCGAGATCGGCCTCGGCGCGCGCGACGATCTCGTCGAGCGAGCGGCGGGCTGACGGCAGCTCCTGCGCGGCGCGCACCCATCCCTGCGGCGCAGGGCGAAGGATGCGCAGGCGCTGGCCAAGCCATTCTTCGTTGTAGATCCTGCTCATCTACTCCCTAGACTCCCGAGAGGGCTCACTTCTTCCCTCGAGCTCTTCACGCAACTTTCGGAGACAGCGGGCGATTCGGCTGGCGATCGTCCCCGCAGGGAGGTCGAGCTCGGCGGAGATCGTCCGGTAGCTCTGATCCTGAGCGAAGAAACGATCGAGGATCTCCTGGCAGGCTTCCCCGAGCGTCGTCACCGCCTCGCGTACCGCGAACGCGTCCTCGATCTCGGCAAAGTCGTCGCTGCTTTCCTCGAAATCCTGCTCGGGCGCCGGCTGCTCCTTGCTGCTCCGCGCAATCGAGTCGAGGCAGAGCCGCCGCGTCAGCTGGGCGATCCAGGGCCGCACGGCCGCGTCGTCGCGCAGCTTGTCGAGATGGGTGTAGACACGCGTGAACACGTCCTGGAAGACGTCCTCGGCGTCCTCTTCCCTAAGACGAAACCCTTTGACGCAGATGGCGTAGACGTAGCGACTGAACCGCTCGACGAGCGTGTTCCAGGCCTCGCTATCCCCGGCGCGGCAGCGCTGCACCAACTCGGCATCGGTGAGAGCTTCTAACACGATGATCGCCCGTCGCTCATCGTGTTAGGAGCTCTGAGCGTGTCGAGCGAGCTCATCGACACGTACTCACCGGATTGCGCTGAGCAGCCGCTCCGCGGCCTCGGCTGCGGCCTGCTCACTCCCCCGTGCCTGCGCCAGCCGCTCGTCCCCTTCGCGGACGCCGAGGTTGACCTCGACCAGGTGCGCCGCGGCTCGCGCGCCGCCTGCCGCGAGTGCTGCTGCGGCAGCGGCATCTGCTCGGTATGCGCCATCGCACCGTTCTGCTGCGATGACGGCGAGTGCCGCCGTGTCTGCGCCAAGGGCTGCGATCTCGAGCGGGACGACAGCGGCGCGTTCGAGCTTCCGCTCGAGCACGTGGTTCCGGCGGGGCCCATCGTCGCTGCCTCCCGCTCCCGCACGACGGAGCGCGCTCAGGGCGTCCTCCCACGCCTCGGCGTCGGCGTGCGCGAGCGGCGCGGCGCGAGCTTGCAGCGCAAGCGCCTGCGCCGCAATCCCGCCCGCCTCCTCCCACTCCTTCGAGCAGCGCGCGACCATGGCCACGAGCCCCGCCGCGAACGCGACCGTAAGCGCCGCGGCCGAGCCTCCGCCAGGCGCTTCCGCTCCGGCGGAGAGCCGGTCCAGGAACGCGCTGAGCCGCAGATCGAGGTAGTTCTCGGTGTCCAGAGCAGGACGAGTCTACGGCGACAGTAAGCGCCTTCCTAGACTTCGGGTTCGTGCCGCTCTATTTGACCGAATCGGATGTGTCCGCACTGCTCGAGCCGGCCGATGCGGTGGAGGTGATCGAGGAGTGCTTCCAGCGCATGGCGCGCGGTGCCGTCGAGAACGCGCCGCGCCGCCGCTTGCGTCTCGAGGAAGGCTCGCTCGCCGACATGGCGGCGTCGGATCGCGAGCTCGGGGTTGCCGGCGGCAAGCTGTACACGGCGTCCCCGGCCGGTGCGACCTTCGTCGTATGTCTATTCGACGCCGAGAAGTCCGAGCTTGCTGCCGTGATCGAAGCCGACCAGCTCGGCCGGCTCCGCACAGGCGCGGCTAGCGGGGTCGCCGCACGGTACCTAGCGCGTAAGGGCGCCAGGACGCTCGGCGTGCTCGGCTGTGGCCATCAGGCCGAGACCCAGGTGGCGTGCATCCGCGCGGCGCTGCCGTCCATCGAACGCACCGTCGCGTACTGCCGAACGCTCGAGCGGCTGGACTCCTTCTGTGAGCGGCTCGACGCCGAGGCAGGCGAGAGTCATCGCGACCCGGGCGCGCAGGACATCGTCGTCACCATGACCAACTCGCCCGACCCGGTCCTACGTGGTGAGTGGCTAGCCCCGGGCGCGCTCGTGATCGCGGCGGGCGCGAACGTCGCCAGCAGGCGCGAGCTCGACAACGCCGTTCTCGAGCGCGCATCGTTCGTGTGCTGCGACTCGCTCGAGACGGCGCGCCTCGAATCCGGAGACCTGATCGAGCCGGTCCAGGCGGGCGTGCTCGACTGGCTAGAGGTGCACGAGTTGCACGAGGTCGTCTCGGGCGAGGTCGCCGGCCGTCAGTCCGACGACGATGTCGTCGTCTTCAAGTCGAATGGGATCGCGGCTTGGGACGTCGCTTTGGGCACCGAGGCGCTTCGGCGCGCACGGGAACAGGGCGTCGGCACAACGCTATAGACGCCGGCGTCACCGGCCCTACGACGCGGTGACAGACGCCTTTGCTGCCTCGATCTTCTCGCCCGAGATCGCGCCGACGATCTCCGGGCGATCGAGCAGGCGCCTCTGCTGCTCCGGTGTGAGCCGGTTCTGCACGTATTTGTCCTGGAGGATCTCGCCGAGTGAGCGGCCGCGGTCATGCTCGCGAATCACGTAGCGCGCGACGTGCTCCTCCGCGGAGCTGCGCTGGAAAAGAAACGAGAAGAGATTCTTGAAGATCGCCACGAGACGCGATTGTATCCCGGGTACATGAAGCGGAGCTCTCGTGAGGGTCGGTATGCCGAGCGCGCACTCATCGGCGTGGACGACGCCGGCCGAGAGGAGCGGATCGTGCTCTGGATCGAGCGCCGGGCTGAGGGCGTCTGGGCGGTAGCGCGAGCTGTCAATCCGCAGCTGCGGGAGTCCGACGAGACGCGCCCCGAAGACCTGATCTTCGAGGGCTACGAGCTCGGGGATGCGCTCGAGCGCGCGAACGAGGCGCTCGAGGATGACGTCGTGGTGCTCGAAGGCGACGGACGCGAAGCGGACGCGCGGCCGTTCACGCGCAAAGAAGTCCTTCCGCTGCTCGAGCGCTGGTTCTTCAACCGCTAGCCGGGACCGCAGTGCTAGCGTGCCGCGCTTCGTGCGCATCCGCGTCGGCCACAGCCCCGATCCCGACGACGCGTTCATGTTCTGGGCGCTCGCAAGCGAGCGGATCGAGACACGGGGCCACGAGTTCGTGCAGGTGCTCGCCGACATCGAGACCCTGAACCAGTGGGCGCGGGCCGCCCGGCTCGAGGTGACGGCGCTGTCGCTGGCCGCCTACCCGTTCGTGCAGGAGGACTACGCGCTGCTTCCGCACGGGGCGAGCATCGGCTCGGGATACGGGCCGATCGTCGTCGCGTGTAGCTCCCTCGCCCGCGAAGAGCTCGCGGAGCTCGAGATCGTCGTGCCTGGGATCATGACGACGTCGTTCCTCGCGCTTCGGCTCGTTCTCGGCGACTTTCGCCACCGGGAGCTTCCGTTCGACGAGATACCGGAAGAGGTCGCTTCCGGACGCGCAGACGCGGGTCTCCTGATCCACGAGGGTCAGCTCACGTTCGAGGATCACGGCCTCGTCAAGGTGCTCGACCTCGGCGAGTGGTGGCTTCTCGAGACCGGGTTGCCACTGCCGCTCGGCGTGAACGTCGCCCGCCGGGATCTCGGGCCGGGCGTGCTCGCGGACGTCACTCATGTGTTGCGGGAGGCGATCCAATGCGGGCTCGACAATCGCGCCGAGGCGCTCGAGTACGCGCTTCAGTTCGGCCGCGGGATCGACGCCCACGTCGCGGACAGGTTCGTGGCCATGTACGTGAACGAGCTGACCCAGGACTACGGGGACGAAGGCCGCAAGGCGGTGACCGAGCTTCTGAGGCGAGGTGAGGAGCTCGGGGCTTTCCCCGAAGCGGTCAAGATCGATTTCATCCGCTAGCGTCACGCACATGAGCAGGGCCGTCGTTCTCGCCGCCGTCAGGACGCCCGTGGGTCGTTATGGCGGCGCGCTCGCGCACATTCGGCCCGACGATCTAGCTGCTCGCGCGATCGCAGCCGCCGTCGAGCGGGCGGGCATTGAACCCGCCGCGATCGAGGACGTGTACTTCGGGTGCGCCAACCAAGCGGGCGAGGACAATCGCAACGTCGCACGCATGGCCGTCTTGCTCGCGGGCCTCCCGGACTCCGTCGCAGGGGTCACCGTCAACCGACTCTGCGCGTCGGGTCTATCGGCTGTCGTCTCCGCTTCCCACGCGATCATCGCGGGTGACGCGGAAATCGTGGTGGCGGGCGGAGTCGAGTCGATGAGCCGAGCCCCTCTCGTGATGGCGAAGCCGGAGAAGGCTTTTCCGCGTGGTAACCAAACCGTCTGGGACACCACGCTCGGGTGGCGCTTCCCCAACCCCCGTCACGAGGAGCTGTTTCCGCTCGAGTCGATGGGCGAGACGGGCGAGAACGTCGCGGAGCGCTGGGGGGTGTCGCGCGAGGATCAGGACGCGTTCGCGCTCCGGTCACAGGAGCGCTGGGCGGCGGCGCATGCGGCGGGCCGCTTCGAGGATGAGATCGTGGCTGTAGGAGATGTCGGCGTCGACGAGCACCCCCGCCCGGAAACTACCGCGCTCGCGCTGGCCGGGCTGAAGTCCGCTTTTCGCAAGGGCGGGACGATCACCGCAGGAAATGCGGCCGGGCTGAACGACGGTGCCGCTGCGCTCGTGGTCGCGAGCGAGAAGAAGGCGAACGAGCTCGGAGTCGCGCCTCTAGGCGCCTTCGTCGGGAGCGCCGTGGCGGGAGTCGATCCACGCGTGATGGGCGTCGGTCCGGTACCGGCGGTGCGCAAGCTCCTCGATCGCCTCGAGATCGAGCCCGGCCAGCTCGATCTCGTCGAGCTGAACGAGGCGTTTGCCTCGCAGAGCCTCGTCGTCATCCGCGAGCTGGGGCTGGATCCCGAGAAAGTGAACGTGAACGGCGGCGCCATCGCCATGGGGCATCCGCTGGGGATGAGCGGCGCCCGGCTCGTGGTCTCGCTCCTGCACGAGCTCGGGCGACGGGAAGGCCGCTATGGACTGGCCACGCTCTGCGTCGGCGTCGGCCAAGGCGTGGCGGCGCTCTTCGAGCGTTAGGACGAGGAACGGGGCCTGGCTTCAGGCAGACCCCGGCGTAGCGGTATCGTCCACGCGATGGCAATCGCTACCGATCGCGAGTACGGGCTCTTCATCGGTGGGGAGCTGACCGAGCCGGCGTCGGGCGAAGTGCGAGAGCTCACCGAGCCCGCGACGGGCGAACTCCTCGCCCGGGCCGCGATGGCGGGCGAGACGGATGTCGATCGCGCGGTCGAAGCGGCGCGCGGCGCCCTCGACGGGGACTGGGGCAAGACGCCCGGCACCGAGCGCGCACGTCTCCTGCACGCGCTCGCCGATGCGATCTTCGCCAACCGCGCCGAGCTCGCCGAGCTCGAGTCGCGCAACGTGGGCAAGGCGATCTCCTCGGTCAAGGCGGAGCTGCACCAGGCGGTCGAGAACTTCCGCTACTACGCCTCCGCGATCGCGACGATCGGTGGGCGCGCCAATCCGATCGGCGGCTCGCTCCTCTTCTATTCCCTGAAGGAGCCGGTCGGCGTGGCCGCGCAGATCGTTCCCTGGAACTACCCGCTGATGATGGCGACGTGGAAGCTTGCACCGGCGCTCGCGGCGGGGTGCTCCGTCGTTTTGAAGCCCGATCCCCAGACGCCGTTGACCGCCATCCGCCTAGGCGAGCTCGCGGCCGAGGTCGGCTTCCCGGCGGGCGCACTCAACGTCGTGCCCGGTGACGGGCCGACGACCGGCGCGTACCTGGTGCGCCATCCCGGAGTGGACAAGATCGCCTTCACCGGGTCGACCAAGACCGGCGGCGAGATCATGCGATTGGCCTCCGACCCGGTGAAGCGGATCACACTCGAGCTCGGTGGGAAGAGCCCGAATCTGATCTTCGCCGACGCCGACCTCGCGAGCGCGATCCCGAGCTCTGCGTGGGCGATCTACTACTCGGCCGGCCAGAGCTGCGAGGCGCGGTCACGGCTGCTCGTGGAGAAGCCGATCTACGACGAGGTCGTCTCCAAGCTGGCGGAGCTCGCGGGCGCGATCCGTGTCGGCGACCCGCTCGACAAGGAGACACAGATGGGCTCGCTGATCTCCACCGGTCATCGTGAGCGCGTGCACGGATTCGTCGAGCGCGGAACCGGTGAAGGTGCGGAAGTCGTGGCGGGCGGCGCGGTTCCCGAGGGTGCGGGAGCGTTCTATCCGCCCACCGTCGTCGCGGCTTCGAATGAGCTCGAGATTGCCCAGGAAGAGGTGTTCGGCCCCGTTGTCGCCGTCACTGCGTTC